>Ga0163144_10011546_pt1 | contig 18681 bp, 9 predicted proteins | sample OliLak19BULKMAT1_FD_123175 | JGI IMG/M metagenome (GOLD analysis project Ga0163144, IMG submission 123175) | Freshwater microbial mat bacterial communities from Lake Vanda, McMurdo Dry Valleys, Antarctica - Oligotrophic Lake LV.19.BULKMAT1 | ecosystem: Environmental > Aquatic > Freshwater > Lake... | reverse complement strand
GCGTCTGCAGACAATTATGGTCTGCGAGGCTCGCCAGTTGCCGGTCTTTGATATTTGCCTGATGACGTCAAATGATTGAAACACGCGACCAGCGCTTCATGCGCGAGGCGCTGAGCTTGGCGCAGCGCGCGTGGGATGCCGGCGAAGTCCCCGTCGGTGCCGTCGTCGTGAAAGATGACGAAATCATCGGCCGTGGCTTCAACCAGCCGATTACATCCAACGATCCGACCACCCACGCTGAAATCGTTGCGTTGCGCGAGGCGGCACTACATGTGAAGAATTATCGCCTCGTCGATTGCGAGCTCTATGTGACGCTGGAACCTTGCATGATGTGCGTGGGCGCGATGCTGCATGCGAGGCTGAAACGCGTGGTGTTCGGCGCCAGCGACCCCAAGACCGGCGTTTGCGGCAGCGTGATCAACCTGCCAGCCGAGGAAAAACTGAACCATCACGCAGTGTTTGAGGGGGGCGTGTTGAGTGAGGAATGCGGTGCGCTGTTGAAGTCTTTTTTTCAGTCGCGGCGTAAAGCTTAGCGGTAGTCGCGGCCGGAAAGTGCCAGGGCATTAACGCGCCCTGAATCATGCCAGAATGATCGCCAAAGAATAGTCAACATTCGCGGTCCGGAGGAGGTGTTATGCATCACTTGAGCGCATTGGATGCTTTGTTCCTGCACATGGAAACCCCGGACATGCCCATGCATGTCGGCGGGCTGATCCTGCTGGAAAAACCGGCGAAACATCGCGGCAGCTTCTACAAGAAAATTCGCGAGCATCTCATCAGCCGCATGCATCTGGCGCCGCTATTTTCGCGCAGGCTCGCTTTCATGCCCCTCGACCTGGTCAACCCCATCTGGCTGGGTGGTACCGACGTCGATCTCGACTACCACATCCGTCACAAGATGCTGCCCAAGCCCGGCACGCAGGCGCAGCTTGAAACGATAGTGGCCCAACTGCATGAGGGCATGCTCGACCGGGATCGTCCGCTCTGGCAGTTCACGGTGATCGAAGGCTTACAAAGCGGGCAGGTGGCGCTTGCCAGCCGGATTCACCACGCCGCCCTCGACGGGCAGGGGGGCGTGGCGCTGGCGCAGGCGATGTTCGATACCGAACCCACTCCGCGCTCGGTTGAGTCGGCTGAAGAAAAAGCCAAACGGCTGCCGCCGTCGACGGCCAAGATGCTGTCCGCTGCGTTCATGAATACGGTCGCCCAGTACGGGAAAATACTCAAGGGCATACCGGGTGCCGTGAAGCTGGTTGGCCAAGTGGGCGCAATGGCGTTGTCGTCCTCGCAGGCAAAAAAAGCCGGCGCACCGTCGGAGCAGGGCAAGGGTATTCCCGATCTTGCGGATATCAAGCCCGGCGATTCACCTGAGAAAACCGTCAAGTCATTGCTCAAAAAACTTCCCGGCGGGATTACGCTCGGGCCGCGTACACCGCTCAACGTCGCCATCAGCGGCAAGCGCGCCTTTGTCGGTGTGCAAATTCCGTTGGCCGAGACCAAGGCCATCGGCAAACACTTCGATGCCAAGCTCAATGACATCGTCATGGCCGTAGTGGCGGGTGCATTGCGCCGTTATTTCGCCAAAGACGCAACGGTGCTTTCGAAGGCGATGATGGGCGCCATTCCAGTCAGCCTGCGTGCGCCGGGCGACACCTCGCAAAGTAACCAAGTCACGATGATGTTGGTGAACATGGGCACCCAAATCGCCGATCCGAGAAAACGGCTGGTGGCCATTATCGCGGCGAGCAACCGATCCAAGGCCCTCACCAGCACCATGAAAAGTGCGATGCCAATGGATATGCCTTCGCTGGGCATTCCATGGCTGCTGAGCATCATCTCTCCGCTCTATAAACTGGCGGTATCGACCAATCGCATTCCAGTGGTTGCCAATATCGTCATCTCGAACGTGCCGGGGCCGCCGGTAGCCCTCTATCTTGCCGGCGCAAAAATGACCGCCAACTTCCCGGTCTCCATCGTCACGCACGGTTTGGGGCTCAACGTCACCATTCAGAGTTACAACGGGTCGCTCGATTACGGGCTGATTGCGTGCAAGCGCACGGTGCCGGACTTGCGCAAGTTTGGCGATGCGATGCAGGCTGCACATCAGGAGCTGCTGGACCTCATGCACGCAAACGCGGCCATCGTGGTTCCTGCAAAAGTTGCCGCGGAGTCAGTTGCCAAGCCAATGGTGAAGAAACGTTCCATGTCACGACAAGCAGGAAAGGCTACGAAGCCGGCTGTAAAACCAGCCGCCAAGGCCATTGAGAAGCCGAAAGCGAAAGCGAAAGTCGTTACCGGGAAGTTGACCGGCGGCAAAGCGAAAGCCAAGCTACCGCATGCATAATTCACGTAGCAAAAATCGTGGACCCGCGAAACGCGGGGCTGACAAAACCGCAACTTCAGAGCAACCTCTTGGAGAAGTAATGGCGAACGCCGAAACGTTCAATCCACTCAAAGCGCCCGGCGCGCTGCTGATGGCGTTGGAAGGACGAGCGCCGCTGGAGCTGGGCGCGACGCTGGCCGCCTGGCCGCTGTTGAAAACTGCACCATCAGGCGACGGCCACGCGGTTATCGTCTTCCCCGGTCTTGGCGCAGGTGATCTGACGACGGTGCCGCTACGTAATTTCCTCACCGCCCAAGGCTATGAAACCTATGGCTGGGATCTGGGCCTGAACTTTGGCCCGCGCGAAGGTGTGCTACAGAAAAGTATTGATCGCGTACAGGAAATCCAGCAGGATTCCGGACGTAAAGTGAGCTTGATTGGCTGGAGTCTGGGCGGAATTTACGCTCGCGAATTCGCCAAGGCGCTGCCCGATCAGGTACGTAGCGTCATTACGCTCGGCACCCCGTTTGCGGGCGACCCTAAAGCGACCAACGCCTGGCGCGTTTATGAATTCGCCAGCGGCCACAAGATCGACGACGCCGCCATGCTGGAGCAACTCAAGGTGGCCCCGCCAGTGCCGAGTACGTCGATTTTCAGCCGCACCGATGGCGTAGTCGCGTGGCCGTTGTCGATGCAGAAAGAATCAACGCGGGCCGAGAATATCGAAGTCAACGCCAGCCACGTCGGGCTGGGCTTCAATCCTCTGGCGCTTTATGCCATGGCGGATCGGCTGGCGCAGGAAGAAGGCAAGTGGCAAAAGTTTCATCGCGATGGTTGGCGAGAGTGGTTTTACAAGGACCATGCGCGGCCGTCGAATCGGTACTTTTGAATTCAACGCCAGCACAATTGCCCGATTGCCTAAGCCGCCGCCTTCATACTTTCAGGAACCCCAGTGCCCAATATTGACGCCAACGGACTGTCACTTCATTACGAATCGCTGGGTAACGAGTCGGATCCGCCTATCCTGCTGATCATGGGTCTGGCGGTGCAGATGATCCTGTGGCCCGATGAACTCTGCCAGACGCTGGTCAACAAGGGCTTTCGCGTAATCCGTTTTGACAATCGCGATGTCGGCTTGTCCACCCATCTCGATCATCTGGGCGTACCGAATGTGCCCATCCAATATGCAAAATTTGTACTGCGCCTGCCGCTCAGGGCGCCCTATCTCATCGACGATATGGCAGCCGACACGGCGGCACTCATCGATGCATTGGGCCTCAAGCGCCCACATATTATCGGCGCATCGATGGGCGGCATGATTGCGCAGAACCTGGCGGCGAACTATCCGGACAAAGTCGCGAGCCTAACCTCCATCATGTCCACCACCGGTCGCCGCAGCCTGCCCAGGCCAACCTGGAAAACCCTGCGTGCCATCATGCAGCCGCCGGCCAAACGCGGCGACACGCAAGGCGCCATCGACCGTATGGAGAAAGTGTTCGGCGTCATGTCCAGCAAGACGTACCCGCCAGACCCGGCCAGAATGCGCGAATTCTGCACGCGCCACATCATGCGCTCCAATCACCCGGAAGGCGGCGCCCGTCAGTTGCTGGCCATTGCAGCCAGCGATGACCGCACGTACACCGTTCGCAAAATCAAAGCACCGACACTGGTGATCCACGGCGACGAAGACAGGCTGGTGTCACCGGTATGCGGCATGGAAACGGCGCGGGAGATTGTTTACGGTGGCGGCAAAGCGAAGATCAGCGTGATCAAAGGCATGGCGCACGATTTTCCGGTACCGTTGATCCCGCAGATTGCGGAGGAGATCATCACGCATTGCAGTGCAGCCGGGTAGTAGTTGCTTGTCGGGAGTGGTGGCAATTTAACCCATTGATTCAGAATAATGACGTTTGTATTTGTCGTTCCGCATTTCTCACCCTATCGCTCGGGGTAGTTCCAGGTGTTTGGCGGGGAAGTCGCGCAGCATCCCACCAAACGGCATTCCGATGCGGCGGAATGCGCGCACTGCAAGTGAGGAGGCGACTCAAGATCTCTTCGTGCCGATTTCCGGTTCAAGTGTTGTTGCGCTTCGTCACGATGCGCATCATTTGATGCCGTTTTTGATGCTACAATATGCCCACTCCCAACCATCAGCCACAGGTGACCCCGTGCGGACCACTATCAACATTGACGACGATCTGCTCTCTAAGGCGTCGCGAATGAGCGGACTTACCGAGCGAACGTTGCTGATTCACGAGGGATTGCAGGCGCTGATTGAGCGCGAGAGCGCAAGACGCCTTGCGCGCCTGGGCGGGTCGCAAAAAACGCTGAAGGCTCCACCCCGTCGCCGCGCTGAAGCATGATCCTTGTCGATACATCAGTCTGGATCGATCATTTTCGGCAAAGTGATAAATTATTAGTTGAGTTGTTGTCAGGCGCGCGCGTCCTGATGCACCCTTTTGTGCGCGGCGAACTCGCACTCGGCAATCTCAAGCCGAGGGACGAAATCCTGCAGTTACTGGCAAATCTTCCGCATGCGACTGTCGTCGACGAGAGTGAATTGCTTCACGCCGTCGAAAGCAGAAAGCTGATGGGTCGTGGTATCGGATTGATCGACGCGCATTTGATTGCTTCTGCGTTGCTGGAAGGGTGCACACTCTATACGCGAGACAAGCGTTTGTTGGCGGTGGCGGCAGCGCTTAAGATTAGTCACGTATAGCCTACGAGAGCTGCAAATTCCGTTTGGCTGCGCTCTCAACGAAGGGTTATGTGCTGAGAGTTGCTTCCCGTGAATGGAAACGTCCAGCTTCTATCTGCCAACGACGACATTCACGCAGATCGTATTTCCAGCCCATTTGCGCGCGATCACTACTAGCCGGTAACCCTCAAGTGGTAAAATCATATTCAACATTCGCGCTGCAAAATGACCCCTTTCGTTCACCTACGCCTGCACTCGGAATTCTCCATCGTCGATGGCATTGTCCGCATCGATGAGGCTGTCGCCAAGGCGGCGGCTTCAGGTATTCCCGCACTGGCCATCACTGATCTGGGCAATTTGTTCGGCTCCGTCAAATTCTTCAAAGCGGCGCGTGAGCGCGGGGTGCAACCCATCATCGGTTGCGATGTCTGGATCGAGAACGAAACCAATCGTGACCAGCCATCGCGTCTGTTGCTCTTGTGCCGCAATCAGGCGGGCTACCTCAAACTCTGCCAGTTGCTCACCCGTGCGTTTCGCGAAAACATGTGGCGCGGCCGTGCAGAGCTCAATCGCAAATGGCTCACCGGTGTTGGTGCGACCGATGGCCTGATCGCCTTATCTGGTGCGTCGTTTGGTGATGTCGGCCAGGCGATTCTGCAGAGCGACAGCAAGCGCGCAGCAGCGCTGGCACAAGCCTGGGACCGGGATTTCCCTAATACATATTATCTGGAGATTCAGCGCGTCCATCGCGATGACCCCAGCGTGAGCGCGACCTTGCAGCTCGCCGCAGCATGCGATCTGCCGGTGGTGGCTACGCATCCCATCCAGTTTATGGCACAGGATGATTTCAAGGCGCACGAAGCACGGGTATGCATCGCACGCGGCGAAGTGCTCGGAGACAAGCGCCGTACGCGTGACTTTTCGCCGGAGCAATATTTCAAGACTGCCGAGGAAATGCTGGCCCTGTTTGCCGATATTCCTGAAGCTGTCGAAAACGGCATTGAGATCGCCAAGCGCTGCTCGTTCGAATTCACGCTCGGTAAGCCGAAGCTACCCAACTTCCCGACGCCCAAAGGTGAAAGTATCGAGGCGTATTTTTACGATGCGGCCAAAGCCGGACTGGAGAATCGTCTCGCCACACTCTATCTGGATGACGCCAGACGCGATGAGGTCAGGCCGCGTTATATGGCGCGCCTCGAATACGAGATCAAGACCATCGTCCATATGGGCTTTCCCGGCTACTTCCTGATCGTTGCCGACTTCATCAGTTGGGCGCGCAAGAACGGTGTGCCGGTGGGACCGGGGCGCGGCTCGGGTGCAGGCTCGCTGGTTGCGTATTCGCTGGGCATTACCGATCTCGATCCATTGCAATACGATCTTATTTTTGAGCGTTTCCTGAATCCTGACCGCGTATCGATGCCCGACTTCGATATCGACTTCTGTCAGGAGGGCCGCGACCGCGTCATCGATTACGTCAAGAAAAAATACGGCGAAGCCTCGGTGTCGCAAATTGCCACCTTCGGCACCATGGCCGCCAAGGCCGTGATCCGCGACGTCGGCCGGGTGCTCGGCATGGGCTATAACTATGTCGATTCGATCGCCAAGCTGATCCCCAATCAACTGGGCATCACCTTGAGCATGGCGATGGAGAAGGAGCCGCAGTTCAACGAAAAGCGCAAAGCCGAAGAAGAGGTTGATGAACTGCTGACGCTCGCCATCAAACTCGAAGGCATCTCCCGCAACGTCGGTATGCACGCGGGCGGTGTGTTGATCGCGCCCGGTCCGCTCACCGATTTCACGCCGCTATACGTAGCCGACGGCTCGGACTCGGTCGTCTCGCAGTACGACAAGGACGATGTGGAAGCCGTGGGGTTGGTGAAGTTCGACTTCCTCGGGCTCACCACGTTAACGATCCTCGAAGAAGCGGAACGCAATATTCACGCGCTCAATGCCAATCCCGGGGATGACCATTTCGATATGGACAAGGTGCCGCTCAACGATCCGGGCTCATTCGAAATATTCACGCGCGGCAATACAGTCGCCATCTTCCAGTTTGAATCGAAGGGCATGCGCGACATGTTGATTCGCGCGCGGCCAGATCGCCTCGAAGACTTGATCGCGCTCAACGCCTTGTATCGTCCGGGTCCAATGGAATCGATCCCGGATTACTGCGACCGCAAAACCGGCAAGACAAAAGTGGAGTATCCCGACGCCAAGCTGGAGGCGATTCTCAAACCCATCCTCGGGCCCACCTATGGCGTGATGGTGTATCAGGAGCAGGTGATGCAGATCGCCCGCGAGATCGGTGGCTATTCGATGGGTGGTGCTGATCTGCTGCGGCGCGCGATGGGCAAGAAGAAAGCCGAAGAGATGGCCAAGCATCGCGCCATCTTTGGCCAGGGCGCTGCCAAGAACGGTGTGTCGTCCGCCAATGCCAAGGCGCTCTATGATGCGATGGAAAAATTCGCCGGTTACGGATTCAACAAATCGCACTCAGCACCTTACGCCTACTTGGGTTATCTCACCGCTTACCTGAAAGCCAACCACAGCGCCGCATTTATGGCCGCCAATTTGTCGTGCGTGATGGATTTCACCGACAAGGTGAAGCAATTGTTTGACGATACCAGGGCCAACAAGCTCAATGTCCTGGCGCCAGACATCAACACCGGCGCCTACCGGTTTGTCGCAACGGATCGCAAGACCATCCAGTACGGCCTCGGCGCGGTGAAGGGCACTGGTTATGGTGCGATCGAGAATGTCGTCAGCGCGCGTGCCGCGAAGGGTGTGTTCAAGGACCTGCTTGATTTTGTAAAGCGCGTCGACCGCCACACCGTGAATCGCCGCGCGATGGAAGCGCTGATCAAAGCGGGCGCGTTCGATGCCCTGGAGGTAAACCGCGCCAGTTTGCTGGCATCGCTTCCGCAGGCAATCGAGTTGGCCGACAAGGCTGATCGCGATGCCCAGCAGGAGAATCTGTTCGGCGATGCGACCTCGGGCGGGCTGGAAGTATTAACCCCGGTCAAGGTGCAAGCCTGGGGTGACCGCGAAAAGCTCAAACAGGAAAAGCTGGCGCTGGGCTTTTATCTTTCCGGACATCCTTTCACCAGTTACGAGCGCGAGATTCGCCAGTTTGTGAAGACGCGACTGGTCGACGTGCAGCCCAAGGATGACCCAGTGTTGATGGCTGGCATCCTCATTGACCAGCGAGTGCGCAATGGCAAGCGCGGTCGCATGTGCGTGATCACTATCGACGACGGTACTGCGCGGATTGAGGCCGTGGTTTACAACGAACTCTACGACAAGAAACGCACGGTCATGGTTGACGACCAGCCGCTTATTATTCGCGGCACCGTCAGCATCGACGACTTCTCGGGCGGCATGCGGGTGATCGTTGATGAAATGCTGGGCATCGAGGATGCACGCCGGTATGTGCGCTCGATGACGCTTTCCATGAATGGTCAGGCCGACAGCAGCAAGCTGCGAGACATTCTGGCGCAGCACGTGGTCAATCATCCCAATAGCTGCGTGATCAACATTCGCTACAACAACGGCGTGGGCGAAGTGCCGATTACGTTGCCGGACAAATGGCGAGTGCGTGTTTCCGACCCGCTGCTGGAGGATTTGTATCGCTGGCTCACGCCAGCAAATGTCGATCTGGAATACGAAACGACGAACATGCTGCCACCACCGCCACCATCGCGGCGCTACCGGTCCGGTAATGGGAACGGCGGTGGATATCAGTCGTTTCAGGGTGGCGACTATTAGTCTTATAGGCGCGAAAATTGATTGAACTCAAGCGCTGGCGAGGCTTTCAGAGCGAAAATGGCTGAAGAAGCGCACCGATCCTACCGATTGTGCAGGAAGTTGGTCGGCTCCGAGCCGTCGTCCCAGCGCAGGCTGGGACCCAGTCCAATCATTTGATCGGCCTTTTGTCAGTATGGAGGAATGGACTGGATTCCAGCCCGGCGTGACCCTTGTGGTCATTCGCTGGAATGACGGCATTTCAAGTCCCTGCCAATTTGATGTTGTATCAGTAGTTCGTAAGCTGATTTGCCGATGTTCGTGTTGGAGCCGATTGTCGAAGAGCCGACAAAAAAGTTTCTCTTACAAGCATGAATGGGAATTGGAATTTCACAAATCGTCATCAGTCATCCCCCCGGAGTATCCCCGTTGAAAAATCACTGGCTAACAAAAATCGCCATCCTCACTTTCGCCATCGTCGCCTCAGCCGCCTTCGCTGCCGACGATGAAAGCGATGCAACCCCGAAAAAACCAAAGTGGGACGTCAACAACCCCCCCGGCGCTGCGATTAGCGTGCCGATTGACACCCGCACAGGCACCTGGATGAGTGTCGACGTGAGCCCGGACGGCAAACAGATCGTGTTCGATTTGCTTGGCGACTTGTACATGCTGCCTATCGAAGGCGGTGAGGCAAAAGCGCTGACTCATAGCGTGGCCTGGGAAATGCAAGCGCGCTTTTCGCCCGATGGCAAGCGGCTCACCTACATGTCCGACGCTGGCGGTGGCGACAATATCTGGGTGATGGATGTCGATGGCAAGAATGCGCGCGCGGTATCGAAGGAAGAGTTTCGCCTGCTGAACAATCCAGTCTGGCATCCGAACGGCCAGTACATCGCGGCGCGCAAACACTACACCGGCACACGCTCGGCGGGTTCCGGCGAAATCTGGCTGTTCCATGCTGGCGGTGGCGAAGGTGTTGCACTCAACGAGAAAGCCAACTGGCAAAAGGACCTGGGTGAGCCGGCGTTCTCGCCCGATGGCCGCTACGTTTATTACTCGCAGGACACCACGCCGGGAAACAACTTCGAATACAACAAGGATTCCAACGGCCAGATTTATCAGATTTTTCGTAGAGACCTGCAAACCGGCAAGGCCAAGGCCTTCGTCAGTGGTGCAGGCGGCGCGGTGCGCCCTACGCCGTCGCCCGACGGAAAGTATCTTGCCTTCGTGCGGCGCATCCGCAATCAAAGCACGCTGTTCCTGAAAGATTTGAACACCGGCGAAGAAACCCCGGCATGGAGCGGACTGGAACGCGACATGCAGGAAATCTGGGCGATGCACGGTGTCTATCCGAGCTTCGCGTGGATGCCCGGCAGCAAGCAGCTAGTGGTGTGGGCCAAAGGCAAAATCTGGCGCGTGGACCCGTTCACGAAAACGGCAGAAGAAATTCCGTTTCACGTGAAGGACACGCGCGATGTGCGGCAGGCATTGCGTTTCGAGACGCCGGTTGCACCGGATCAGTTCGATGTGCGGCAGTTGCGCTGGGTGAATGTCTCGCCGCAGGGCGACAAGGTCATCTACTCAGCACTCGGTGTGCTTTACGTGCGCGCCTTGCCCGATGGCGTGCCGAAGCGGCTGACCAAACAAGAGGACCACTTCGAGTTTCATCCCAGGTTTTCACGCGATGGAAAAAGCATTGTCTTCACCACTTGGCATGACGCCAGGCTGGGCACAGTACGCACGCTGGATTTGCAATCCGGCAAGGAAACAGTGCTCACCACCAGCCCCGGCAAATATCTGCAGCCGACCTTTTCGCCCGACGGCAAACAGGCGGTGTACCTGAAGGCGCGCGGCGGCTACCTGACAACGCCGTGGCACGGCATCGAGACGGGGGTATTCGTGGTCGGCACGGACGGCAAGAGTGTCCCGCGTCAGTTGGCCGATGAGGGCAGTGCACCGCAATTTGGCAAGGACAGCGAACACGTCTATCTCACCCGCAACTTCAAAACCGGTGAGGTTGAATGGGACATGCAGCTGGTACGCCTCAAGCTGGATAAATCCGAGGAACAGGTTGTGGTGAAGGGTGCATTCGCCAGCGACTTTGCGTTGTCGCCGGATGGCGGGTGGCTGGCATTCAGTGAGCGCTTTCACACCTATGTGATGCCGCTGCCACTGGCGGGCAAGACCTTTGCGATCGGCCCGAAGATGAAAAACCTGCCATTCAAACAGCTCGACGTGAACGCCGGCGACTATCTGCATTGGTCGGGCGACAGCAGCAAAATCTATTTTTCGATGGGTGATGAGTTATTCACCAGCGAATTGAAAAATGCCTTTACCTTTGTTGCCGATGCACCCAAAGAGCTACCGAAGCCAAGCGAAGCAGGATTGAAAATCGGCTTTCGTCAGAATGCCAATCGCCCGAGCGCTGCGACAGTGATTTCCGGCGCGCGCATCGTGACGATGAAGGGCGATGAGGTGATCGACAATGGCCGCATCGTGGTCAAAGACAATCGCATCGCCGCGATCGGCAAGTCTGCTGATATTCCAGCGCCTGCAGGTGCGACCATGATCGATGCGCGTGGCAAGACCATCATGCCCGGCATTGTCGATGTGCACTGGCACGGCGGCATGGGCGAGAATCAGATCATCCCGCAGCAGAGCTGGATCAATTACGCCTCGCTGGCGTTCGGTGTGACCACCATTCACGATCCATCCAACAACACCGCAGAGATTTTCACGCAGAGCGAATTGCAGCGTGCGGGCAAGATCGTCGGCCCGCGCATCTATTCGACCGGCACTATTCTCTACGGCGCCAAAGCCAACATGACCGCCGTGGTCAACAGCCTCGACGACGCACTCACGCACCTGAAACGGCTGAAGGCGGCCGGTGCTATCTCGGTGAAAAGCTACAACCAGCCACGCCGTAACCAACGCCAGCAAGTGCTTGAAGCTGCGCGTCAGACGCAAATGATGGTGGTGCCCGAGGGCGGCGCGCTGTTTCAACACAATATGAATATGGTGATCGACGGCCATACCGGCATTGAGCACGCGCTGCCGGTAGAGAACGTGTATGACGACGTAAAGCAACTCTGGTCACAAACCAAAGTCGGCTATACGCCTACCCTGGTCGTCGGCTATGGCGGCCTCGATGGCGAACACTACTGGTACTCGCGCACCGATGTCTGGAAGCATCCGCTGTTATCGCTGTACGTGCCGCGCACCGTGCTGGAGCCGCGCAGTATCCGTCGGCTGACGGCGCCAGATGAAGACTTTAATGTCATCAAGGTTGCGCGCACCGCCACCGAGCTGGAGCGTGCCGGTGTACCGGTAAACGTTGGTGCCCACGGCCAGCGCGAAGGTCTGGGCGCGCATTGGGAAATGTGGACACTGGCGTTGGGCGGCATGACGCCGCTGGAAGCTATTCGCGTCGCGACACTGAATGGTGCCAAGTATCTCGGTATGGATAAAGACATCGGCTCGCTGGAAACGGGCAAACTTGCGGACCTCTCGATCATCGACGGCGATGTGCTCAAGGACATTCGCCAATCGGACCGCGTCACGCACGTGATGGTGAATGGCCGTCTTTATGAAACCGCGACCATGAATGAAATTGGCGCCACGCCGAAAGCGCGCAAGCCATTCTTTTTCCACAACAGCAGTGGCGCGCCGGTGCCGGTGGATGCGGAGAGCTATAGCCACGGGGATGGGGACGGGCGATAGGGCGGTAGCGAATTGTTTACGCGCCATGGTCTCAGCCATGGCTGGGACCCAGTCCACCCAACGTCAATTTTGTTTTACCGCTGATTTGTTCAGATGGTGTATCGGACTGGGTCCCAGCCTCCGCTGGGACGACGCTCCTGCACTAATTCACGTACAACGCCATCTGGTGAGGTTCGCAGGCCGAAAACGCCTGAGAAGCCGCGCCAGTCATAGAGTTTGGATGTGCCGTCGTCCCAGCCTCCGCTGGGACGACGGACATGCACTAATTGACGTAGAACGCCATTTGGCGAGACTCCTAACAACAAAGTGCCTGAAACACCCCGCCAGTCATAGAGTTTCAGCAATTCACCGTAGGGTGTAGTCCAATCTACACGTCCGCCCCGTGTACACTCCGAGGTTGCCTCAATCACAGAACACTGGAACCGAACGCGCACGCGTTCATCCAAGTTCGGTCGCTAGTCCCTCATTCATCGCCGCAAGCCCAAATCCCGTTGAAATCGTTTACCGCCGCCCGTCATTGCGTGTTCGTCATCATTCTGCTGCTATCTGCAGAGGCGATGGCACAGCAGGCCAACTACCGGGTCGTGATCGACGCGCCCGGCAACGTCAGAGCGCTCATTCAGGAAAATCTCGCATTGGCCAAGCTGCGCAGCGGTGAGCCGATTGACGAGGCGCAATTGAAACGCCTCGTCGATGAGGCCAGGACTGAAATCGAAACGCTGGTCGCGACCGAGGGTTATTACACGCCGACGATTGACGCCACGCTCGAGCGCGATGGCGCGGTCTGGATCGCACGATTCAAGGTTGAGCTCAATGCGCTGGTGCATGTCAGTGACGTGCAACTGCGGTTTGCCGGCGCGCTGGCGACGGCACCCAGGGAGGTGGCGCCTACCATCGACGAATTGCAATCGGGTTGGCTGCTGCAGAAGGGCGATGTATTCAGGCAGGCGCCGTGGGAAGCCGCCAAGCGCAAGGTGGTGCAGCAACTGATCCTGACCCGCTATCCACGCGCAGCGATCACCGACAGCCGCGCCGAGGTGAACGTACAAACGGGCGAGGTCAAGTTGATTGTCGATATCGACAGCGGCCCAGAGGTCAAATTCGGCGCACTCACCGTGACCGGATTGAAGCGCTACCCATTGGCGCTTATCAGCAATCTGAATCCGATCGCGTCGGGTGATGTGTACGACCAGGCACGGCTGCTGGAATTTCAGCGGCGCCTGCTCGATACCGGCTATTTCCTGCGCGCCGACATTAGCGCCGAAGCCGATGTGGCTTCCACTGGCAGCAGCGTGGCACCCATTATCGTCAACGTCGAAGAAAACACCCGGCAAAAGGTCGCGCTGGGCGCGGGTTTAAGCACCAATACTGGTTCGCGCGCGCAGGTGAGTTACGAGCGGCTGAATCTCTTCGATAGCGCGGTGCGTCTGAAGTCGCTGGCCACGGTCGAAACCAAGAAGCAGACGGCCTTGATCGATTTCCTTTTTCCCGTGACATCGGCAGGCAAACGCGACAGCATCAGTACATTTTTCAAGCGGGAAGATGTGCAGAACGAGACCACGCGCACCAGTGGCATTAGTGTGACGCGCGTCTGGGGCGAGCCCAGGCTTGAGCGCAGTGTGACGATGGCGTACGGACGCGAACGTCGCGACGTATTGGGCGGCACGGTGCTGACAATCGGCCGAGCCGTTGCTGAAGCTGCCACCAACAGGTCATCGAGCCAGACGCTGTCAGCCAACTACAGCGTCACTCTGCGCCGCACCGACAATCTGTTATCGCCCACCAAAGGCTACCTGATCAATCTGCAAGCCGGCGGCGCGCCCACCCACTTCCTCACTACCACACCCTTCGGTCGCATCTATGGCAAAGTCGTCGGCTACTTTCCGCTGGGCGTTAACAACACCTTGATTCTGCGCGCCGAAGGCGGCGTCGTTGGTGCCAAGGGCCGCGTTGGCATACCAGCGGATTTCCTGTTTCGCGCCGGTGGTGACCAATCGATCCGTGGCTATGCTTATCAGGAACTCGGCGTACGCGAAGGTGCCGCCATCGTCGGCGGACGCTATCTGGCGACCGGCAGCGCCGAGGTCGTGCACTGGTTGTCGTCCAACTGGTCGAACTGGGGGGTGGCGGCGTTTGTCGATGGCGGCAACGCTGCGGATCGACCGGCAGACTTGAAGCCGGTCTACGGTTACGGCACAGGCGCGCGCTGGAAAAGTCCAGTTGGCGTGATCAATCTCGACGTTGCCTATGGGCAGGCGGTGCGCCAGACAAGGTTGCATTTTTCGCTGGGGATGACGTTTTGATGCGAAGTCGCCTCTTCAAAATATTCCTGTGGCTGGCGGTGCTGGTGGTGGCATTTGCGTTGGGCCTCATCTGGCTGGCGGGGCGCGAATGGACGCTGCAAAAGGTACTTGCTGAACTCAGCACGCGTAGCAATGGCGAGATCAAATTGATCGGCACGCGCGGCGGACTTTACGAAGGCTTGAGCTTTGATCGGCTTGAAATCCGCCGACCGGAACAGTTGGTGGTACTCGAACAGGGCGTGATCCTGTGGGAACCGGCGATGTTCCTGTCCAGGACGCTGCATGTAAAACACGCCAGCATCGCGCGCATCACCGTTGAAATTCTGAAGAAATCCGCCGAGCCTGCGCAGGAACCGGCATCGCTGGAACTGCCTTTCGATCTGGCAATGCCACTGGCAAAGGTCGGTGCCATCGAGATCAGCGAAGCGGGTAAAACCACACGGTTTACGTCGCTGGAGCTGGGCGCCCAATATGCAGGCAAGCATTGGAAAATTGAGCGAGCGGCGCTTGAGACGCCGTGGGGCGCCATCAAGGCGACGCTCGCGCTGGATGCTACTCGGCCGTTTGCGCTGAAGAGCGACGTGGCATTGGCAAACGAGCGTGCTGAGACACCTTATCGAGTAACGGCGAGCCTCACGGGCAAGCTTGCCGAGATCGCTGCAACGGGCAATTTTTCATTACGGGATGTTGCCAACGCAATCGCCGGCAGCGCAACCGCAACGTTGGCGCCGTTCAAATCGCAGCCGCTGGTGCGCGCTGGGGTAAACGTGCCGAAGCTTAGTCTGCGCAGCTTCGATGCCAGTCTGCCCGAGGCACAACTCGCAGTGGATGCGACACTGGCGCCCGGCGTTGCGGACACGTTCAAAGGCGACATCAGCGTCGTCAACTCTACTCGCGGCACGCTTGATCAGGAGCGGCTGCCGCTCGCTTCATTGAAAGCCACGTTTAGCGGCGATGCCAAGCGCATCGATCTGGCGGATGCTGTGATTGATCTCGGCGCTGGTGGCCTGTTCAAGGGTAGCGCAAGTTATCGCAATGATGCCGCAGCAAATTTCCTTGATCGCGTGTCGCTGGCGCTCAATACGCAGAACCTTAACCTCAACGGCCTGCACGCCAAGCTGCGCAAGACGGCGATCAAGGGCGATGCAAACATTTCGCCCGACAACGGCCGCGTGAAAATTGTCGGTGTATTTCGTGAGGCGAAGCTGGGCCTCGATATCGCCGCACATGCGGATCGCCAACGTTTGCAAGTTGATCGCGCAGAACTGACGGCAGGCAATGGCAGGCTTACCTTGAATGGCAACATGGCCCTGACCGGCGCGCGCGAATTTCAGGCGACCGGCACGCTAAAAAAATTCAATGCTGCGGATTTCGGTGAATATTCTGCGTCCGATCTGAATGCTGATCTTGTTGCCAGTGGGTCAGCGGGTGCGGCGTGGCGTGTAAAGCTGGCGTCCACGATCACACCAAGCCGCTTCCTCGCGCAGCCGCTGTCGGGCAAGGCGAATTTGAATGCCAGTGCGGACGCGGTAAGGGATGTCGATATTGCCTTGATGCTGGGGGCGAATCAGTTTATTGCTCGTGGTGGGTTGGGACTGAAGGTTGGCCTCACCGAATCGACGCAATTGATCTCGCAACCCAGCAGCCGCGATTTGCGCGCCGTCGTCCCAGCGCAGGCTGGGACCCAGTCCACCCTTTCGCGGAGAAACGAAGGACTGGATTCCAGCCTCCGCTGGAATGACGGTGTTTTGAAGTCGGCGCCAAAAAATGATGCGGACTTCATCACCTGGACCATCACCGCCCCCCAACTCGCCCAACTCAACAACGAGTTCGCCGGCAGCCTCATCGCCAAAGGCACTGCCTCCGGCGCCCTGCGATCACCGCGCATCACAGCCGACATCGACGCCACACAGTTACGCATCAACGAACATCGCATCAAGTCAGTAAAAGGCAGCGCAGCTTTGTCGCTTGGGACGGCGTTCGACACCGCACTTTCGATTGACCTGAAACTGTCCGACTACGCCTCGCCAAGGATTGCGCTCACCAACGCAAGTGCCAAACTCGACGGCACACGCGCCGCACATACGCTGGCGCTATCTGCTGTCAACCCTGATTTCAACTTGCGGCTTGCCGCGCGCGGTGCGCTAGATAAGGCCAACCGCTGGCGTGGCGACATCACTCAACTGGACAATCGCGGCAGTGTGCCATTCAATCTGCTGGCGGCTGCCTCGCTGGCAGCCTCTGCCGATGGCCGGGTGGAAGTTGGGGCCGCGCGGTTCGATGTCGGCGGCGGCAAACTAGAGATCGCGCAATTTCGCTTGGGCAACGGTACGATTGCCACGCGCGGCAGCGGTACCGATTTGCCGCTGGCCGTCGCCGTGCCATTCTCGGCGGCGCTCAAGCGCAATTTGGACACCACGCTGAGGCTAGGCGCCGAATGGGACATTGCCACCACCAGCGGCGCAGTGTCGGCTGCCAATACGCCGATCAAGCTCAGCGGCAAGCTGCGCCTGTTCCGCCAGTCCGGTGATGTACGTCTCTTGGCAGAGCCGCCGTTTGCGGCAGGTCTGGACGCGCTCGACTTTAAGGCCGACGTTACCGACAATTTGGTGAAGGCAACACTCGCGGTGAGCGGCAAACAACTCGGGCGAATTGATTTCACGGCCACCACGAGAGCCGAACAGCTTGGTCAGGCGTGGGGCATTCCACCGACTGCAGCGTTGCAATTGCAAGGCGAAATCGACGTACCTTCGCTGGTGTGGGTCACGCGCTTCGCGGGCCAGCCGGGTATCAAGCTCGATGGAAAGCTGCGCGCAACCGTCGCCGGCACCGGCACATTCGGTTCGCCGCAATTGAGCGGCCGCGCTGCCGGTAGCGCACTCACGTTCGCCTGGCCCGAGCACGGCATCAGCTACAAAAACGGCACGCTGGAAGCAGAGTTCAGTGATGACACCCTGCGCGTGAAGCGGCTGACGTTTGCCGCGGGCGAAGGCAACCTGGAAGCAGACGGCACGCTCACCTTCGCCAGCTTCAAATCCACCGGCAAATTGAAGGTCAAGCTGGATCGATTCGAAGCGGTATCGCGACCCGACCGGCTGGTGGTGGCCAGCGGCGAGGGCAGCCTGGATCTGGCGGAAAACAAGGTGTCGATCAGTGCCAGGCTGAAGGCGGACCGAGGCTTCTTCGAGTTGCCTGAAAAGAGCGATGTGACGATCAGCGATGACATTGTCATCATTGGCAAAGCAGCACTGGTCGAGAAAAATAAAAACAAGATGACCACCAAGGTCGATCTGGATGTTGATCTTGGCCAGCGTTTCCAGATTCGCGGTGCCGGGCTCAATGGGCGCCTGGCGGGAACCTTGCATGTGTCCGGTGCAGGCGCGGGCCTGCCACGCGCTGTGGGGACGATCAATATCGAAGACGCCACCTATGCGGTGTATGGGCAGAAACTCGCTGTCGAGCGCGGCTCGCTGACCTTTGCCGGACCGATTCAGAATCCGGGCATCGATCTTTACGCAGTCAGAAAAAATCCGCAGCCTTCGCTTGCGGGAAATACCGTGGAGGCCGGCGTCGAAGTGCGCGGTAGTGCACTCGCGCCGCGTGCCAAGCTGGTGTCCACGCCGGATGTTCCCGAGACCGAGAAACTTTCCTGGCTGGTGTTGGGGCGTGGGTTAGAGAGTTCCAGCCAGGCCGATTTCGGTTTGCTGTCTGCTGCCGCCAGCGGCCTGCTCGGCAGCGGTCGGGCAGCGTCGGTGCAGGCGCGGATTGCCGGTGCCCTTGGTGTCGATGAATTCGGTATCTCGCCACCCAGCAGCGGCCAAGGTGGTTTGCTCACGTTAGGCAAACGCATATCCTCGCGCTTGTTCGTTGTTTACGAGCAGGGGCTGGGCAAGGTC
>Ga0163144_10011545_pt1 | contig 18683 bp, 19 predicted proteins | sample OliLak19BULKMAT1_FD_123175 | JGI IMG/M metagenome (GOLD analysis project Ga0163144, IMG submission 123175) | Freshwater microbial mat bacterial communities from Lake Vanda, McMurdo Dry Valleys, Antarctica - Oligotrophic Lake LV.19.BULKMAT1 | ecosystem: Environmental > Aquatic > Freshwater >... | reverse complement strand
CTGTCTTGTCGTCATCGCCGCTGAGCGGCTCAAAGCCACGTCTCGTATCGCGCGTTGGCATCGGCGGCGATGGTACATCGAACGGATACGGCAGAGGAGCGCAGCGCAGCACACCGAGCGCTGACGGCGCAGCGCAACGCAGCGAGCGCAGACGGGCGTGGGCCGTCGCGCATGTTAGAACCGCCGGCAAATGGCCCGTGTACCCATGGACGAGTCGGTGGTCGCGGATTGTCGGCGACTCGCGGCAGAGATCGCCGACGATGTGCAGCACTTCATCGATCGCCACACGACCGTCGGCGTCGAGCGCACCGTCGCGCGCGCCTACGGCATCGACGGCGCCGACGATCAAGGCGCGCCGCTGGTGAACCTGCTGGTCGAGCGCGTACACGGGCAGAAGCTGCTCGGCCGCGGCATCGCGTTTTTCCTCGGCCGCGAGCTGCTGCGCGGCGCGCCGTCGCTGCAAGAGGCCGCTGAGCGCTTGGCCTATGGAGCCGCGCCGATCGACGCCGAAGGCAGCGAAGACATCGCGCAGATCCGCGCAGCGCTCGCGGCGCCCACGCACGCCGCGCTCACCCGAATCGACAACGCCCGCGACGAGCGCGAGGCCAAGCGCTCGCGCCTCGGCATGGGCGAGACGCCGCACAAATACGTCATCGTCGCGACTGGCAACATCTACGACGACGCCGTCCAGGCGAAGAGCGCCGCGCACGGCGGAGCCGACGTCGTCGCCGTCATCCGCGCGACCGCGCAGTCGCTGCTCGACTACGTGCCACACGGCCCGACCACCGAGGGCTACGGCGGCACCTACGCGACGCAAGAGAACTTCAAGATCGTGCGCCAATCGCTCGACGCCGCCGGCGAAGAGCTGACGCGCTACGTGATGCAAACGAACTACTCGTCGGGACTCTGCATGAGCGAGATCGCGTGGATGGCCGCGGTCGAGCGCCTCGACATGCTGCTCAACGACTCGATGTACGGGATCTTGTTCCGCGACATCAACATGCAGCGCACGTTCGTCGATCAGTACTTCTCGCGCCGCCTGATCGCGCGCTCGAAGATCATCGTAAACACCGGTGAGGACAACTACCTCACCACCGCCGACGCCGTCGAGGCCGCGCACACCGTACTCTCTTCGCAGTTCATCAACGAGGCGTTCGCGCATCGCGCCGGCGTCGCCGACGAGCAGCTCGGCCTCGGCCACGCGTACGAGATCTACCCGTGGATCGAGGACTCGTTCTTGCTCGAGCTAGCCCAAGCACAGCTGGTGCGGCAGCTCTTCCCGAAACACCCGATCAAGTGGATGCCGCCGACCAAGCACAAGACTGGCGACATCTTTCATAGCCACGTACACGACGCGCTCTACAACCTCGTTGGCGTCACCACGAACCAGTCGATCGAGCTGCTCGGCATGTTCAGCGAAGCGATCCACAACCCGCTGCTGATGGACCGCTATCTGTCGCTGAAGAGCGCCCGCTACATCTTCGGCGCGGCGCGCCATTTCGGCGAAGAGATCGAGTTCAAGAAGGACGGCATCATCGAGAATCGCGCCCGCGCGGTGCTGGCGAGCGCGCACCAGATGTTGATCGAGGTGCAGCGCGAGACCATCTGGGACGCCATCGCCCGCGGCGCCTTCGCCGAAGTGAAGCGCACCCGCACCGGAGGCAAAGGCCTCGCCGGCGTCACCGCGCGCGACGCCGAGTACGTGAATCCGCTGCTCGACGCGCTCGAAGCGGGGTGACCGGCTCGGTCTCGATCGACGCGCTGGTCGGGTGCATTCCGTACCGAGGGGCCAAGCACTCCGTCGCGGAGATGGAGCGCGCGGTCCTCGCCGAGGCGCGTCGGCGCGGAGCGCGATGATCGCGATCGACACGAACGTCCTCGTGCGGCTGCTCCTCGCCGATGACCCGGCGCAGACGCGGCGCGCGCGTGCGCTCGCGGAGAGCGACCGTCTCTTCGTCTCGGTCACGGTCCTCGTCGAGACCGAGTGGGTTCTCCGCGCGCTCTATCGAATTCCCGTCGCCGATATTGGGTCCGGCTTTCGGACGTTGCTCGGAGCGGTCGACGTGGAGGACCGCGCGGCGGTCGAGCGCGCCCTCGACCTCGCGGCGCACGGCGTCGACTTCGCCGACGCGCTGCATGTCGCGCGCGCGGGACACACCACGACGTTTGCGACGTTCGATACGAAGCTGCTCGAGCGCGCCAAAAAGCTCGGCGTGCACCCGCCGGTTCGGCAGCCGTAAGACCCCGAGTACGATAACGCCGCATCCCACGCCGCATCCCGCGCTGCAAAGCCGCGCGCTGCGCGGCGTCGTGCTAAACCGGCCGACACATGACGGGGCACCCGACCAAGTCACACCTGCTGCGCGCGTATGGCGATCGTGATGGCGACGGCATGCTGCAGATGAGCTTCACGCTGCAGGTGCCGCCGAGCGCGCTCGCGAAGGAAGCCGCGCGGCAGTTCGCCGAGGCGCACGGGCTGCGGGAGGCGCTGGTCACCGCGATGGAAGAGTGCGGCCCGGGCTTCACATATTTCGTCGTCTACGGGCACAGCAAGCACCACGTCGATCTCTCGCAGATCGAGGTGCCCGAGGTCGCGATCCCCGATCTCGAGAAGAAGGAGATCGAGCACCGCATCGAGCATCGCATCGGCCGCAAGGTCGTGGTCGTCGGCGCGTGTACGGGCTCCGATGCGCACACCGTCGGCATCGACGCGATCTTGAACATGAAGGGCTACGCCGGCGACAAGGGCCTCGAGTCGTACAAGTGGTTCGACACGCACAACCTCGGCGCGCAGGTGGAGAACGAGGCATTGCTCGAGCGCGCGCTCGCCATCGGCGCAGACGCGGTGCTCGTCAGCCAGGTGATCACGCAGCGCAACTCGCACAAAGAGAACGCAAAGGCGCTGGTCGATCTGATGATTCGCGAGGGCGTGCGCGACCGCTTTCTGCTGCTCTTCGGCGGACCGCGCGTCGATCACAAGCTCGCCCTCGAGCTCGGCTTCGACGCGGGCTTCGGCCCGGGGACGCTGCCGAAACACGTCGCGGCGTACGTGATGACGCGGATGATCGAGCGAAAGAACGCGTGAGCGGCGCGGTGATTCGCTTTGACGATGCGCGCGACGCGCAGAGAGAAGGACAGCGATGAGCGAGCCGAACCTGAAGGTGATCTTGCGGCTGCGCATCGGCGCGCACGACGCGCACTACGCCGGTGAGCTGGTCGATGGTGCGAAGTGTCTGCAGCTCTTCGGCGACGTCGCGACAGAGCTGCTGATTCGCCACGACGGCGACGAGGGCCTGTTTCGCGCGTATGACAGCGTCGAGTTTCTCGCGCCGGTGCGCGCCGGCGACTATCTCGAGATCGAGGGCGAGCTGGTGTCAGTCGGCAAGACCAGCCGCAAGATGCGCTTCGAGGCGCGCAAGGTAATCGAGAACGTGCGCGGTGAGCCCGGCGTCGCGCCGAGCGCCGCGAACGTGCTGACGCCGCCTGTGTTGGTGTGTCGGGCGAGCGGGACGTGTGTCGTGCCGGCGGAGTATCAGCGCGGCGGGCGGTGAGCGGAAACGGCTCGACGACGAATTATCACTCGTGCGGCACCTTCGCTCGTTGCGTCAAGGCCGATTCGATGGGTCGCTCGGTGATGCGGTAAGAGCAGCATCTGTCTCCAGAGAGGATGTGCTCGACCCGTTCGACCGAAACGTCCTCTCCGAGGAGGATGCGAAAGAGCGACAGTTCGCCTGCGCATAGCTTCGCGCATAGGCGCGCTGCCTTCGCGATGGAGCAGTGATTCTCCACGAGCACGAGCGCTCCATCGGGACGGCGCTTCCACTCGGCCATGAACCCTTCCTCGCGGCGAATCCGAGCAAGGCTAGCCAAGCGATCCTCGATCGGCGCGGTGGGGTCGGGCATCCGCGCGCGATAAGTCTGAGTCTGCTGACGTGTCCTCTCCTCGGTCAGGCGATCGAGGCCTTGCTCGCCAAAGGCGCTCTGAACCGCTTGGAGCATCCCGACAGCGAGCTCCGCATGGCAGTCGGGGAACCGATCGTAGGCATTGGACGTGAGCTGCCAGAGACGGGCAGGACGACCTACCGTGCCTCTCTCGTCCGTAAAATCGACGAGTTTCTCTCCCTCCAACACGGCGAGATGCTGACGAACGGCCATCGTCGTGACGCCTAGGCTTTTCGCGATCCGGGCGGCGGTCTGTGGGCCCTTGTTCTTGAGGACAAAGAGAACCCGTTCCCGACCGGAACCTGGAACATCAGAGTTCATCCGAGCAGCGTACGCCGACGGCTCCGTTTAGCAAGTTTAGAAAGTAGTTGCTTGACAAATAAAAGGCTAGCAAGTACTTTCGAAACTACCGAATCAGCCGACGGCAACCCGACTTGACGAGGAACGCGAGATGCCAGCGACAGTGAAGATCACGAAGCGCAGCAGAGCGATCGGCGTATCCATGTGAGCCGCGGGGTCAGGAGAACATGATGAACAATCAGACCGAAATCCGGGAGCTCACGAACCGGGAGTATCAGTATGGGTTCGTCACCGACCTCGAGACGGACGTCGTACCGCGCGGCCTCAGCGATGACGTCGTGCGCCTCATCTCGGCGAAGAAGAACGAGCCGCAGTGGATGCTCACTTGGCGGCTCAAGGCGTACCGCCACTTGCTCACGCTCGAGGAGCCGCGCTGGCAGAACGTGCATTACGGGCCCATCGACTACCAGGACATCATCTACTACGCGGCTCCCAAGCCCAAGACGGCGGGTCCCAAAAGTCTCGACGAAGTCGATCCCGAGGTGGTGGCGATGTTCAACAAGCTCGGCATCTCGCTAGCCGAGCAAGAGCGGCTGAGCGGCATTGCCGTGGACGCCATCGTGGACTCGGTCTCGGTCGGCACGACGTTCAAGAAGAAGCTCGCCGAAGTCGGCGTCATCTTCTGCTCGTTTTCGGAGGCCGTTCAGGAGCATCCGGACCTCGTGAGGAAATACCTCGGCTCGGTCGTCCCCTACACGGACAACTACTTTGCGACGCTCAACGCCGCCGTCTTCACCGACGGCTCGTTCTGCTTCATCCCAAAGGGCGTCCGCTGCCCGATGGAACTGTCCACCTACTTCCGCATCAACCAAGCGGATACCGGCCAGTTCGAGCGCACGCTCATCATCGCAGAAGAGGGATCGTACGTGAGCTACCTCGAAGGCTGCACTGCTCCGATGCGCGACAAGAACCAGCTCCACGCGGCGGTCGTCGAGCTCGTTGCGCTCGAGGGTGCGCAGATCAAGTACTCCACCGTCCAGAACTGGTACCCGGGCGACAAAGACGGCAAGGGCGGCATCTTCAATTTCGTGACCAAGCGCGGCAAGTGCGCGGGCGCGAACTCGAAGATCTCCTGGACCCAGGTGGAGACCGGCTCCGCCATCACCTGGAAGTACCCGAGCGTGATCCTCCAAGGCGACAACTCGATCGGTGAGTTCTACTCCGTCGCTCTGACCAACAACCGTCAGCAGGCCGACACCGGCACGAAGATGATCCACATCGGGAAGAACACCCGGAGCACGATTCTTTCAAAGGGGATCTCTGCTGGCCGGGGGCAAAACACGTACCGGGGTCTGGTGAAGATTCTCAAGTCGGCGAGCGGAGCGCGGAACCACACACAGTGCGATTCGCTGCTGCTCGGCGACCAGTGCGGAGCGCACACGTTCCCGTATGTCGAAGTGAAGAACCCGACGGCGAAGGTCGAGCACGAGGCGTCTACCTCGAAGATCGGCGAGGACCAGCTCTTCTACTGCCGACAGCGAGGCATTCGCCAGGAGGACGCGGTCTCGATGATCGTGAACGGCTTCTGCCGCGAGGTCTTCAAGGAGCTACCGATGGAGTTTGCGGTCGAGGCGCAAAAGCTCCTGGGCGTGAGCCTGGAAGGCTGTGTGGGCTGAGAGCAAGGAGCCACGCCATGGCCACTACCACTATCAATGACGCGGGGGAGCTTCACGGCGTTCCCCAGCTCACTGCCGCCTGATCTGACGTTTTTTCCCGCCCCAATCGCCAGCGAGTTCCCGGCGAGGCGGCCTGAGGTGACCACCATGCCCGACGTCATGCTCGACATCAAGGATCTGCACGCCAAGGTCGAAGGCCGCGAAATCCTGCGCGGCATCTGTCTTCAGGTGAACGCGGGTGAGGTACACGCGATCATGGGGCCGAATGGTTCCGGCAAGAGCACGCTTGCCCAGGTGCTCGCGGGCCGCGAAGGTTACGACGTTACTGGCGAGGTCCTCTACGAAGGAAAGAACCTCCTCGCCATGTCGCCAGAGGACCGTGCGGTCGCCGGTGTCTTTCTCGCGTTTCAATACCCCATCGAGATCCCGGGCGTAGGGAATCTCTACTTCCTCCGGACCGCGCTCAATGCGGTTCGTAGGCACCGCGGGCTCGAAGACCTCGACGCGATGGATTTCCTCGCTCTCGCGAAGGAGCGGATGAAGCTCGTCGAGATGGATCAGAGCTTCATGACTCGCGCCGTCAATGAAGGCTTCTCCGGCGGTGAGAAGAAGCGGAACGAGATTTTTCAAATGGCGATTCTGGAGCCGAAGCTCGCCATCTTGGACGAGACCGACTCTGGGCTCGACATCGATGCGCTGCGGGTCGTGGCTTCCGGCGTGAACGCGCTCAGAAGCAAGGACCGGGCGATGCTGGTCATTACGCACTACCAGCGGCTCCTCGACTACATCGTCCCTGATCGCGTCCACGTTCTGGCGAATGGCCGGATCGTGAAATCAGGCACCAAGGACCTCGCGCTCGAGCTCGAAAAGAGCGGCTACTCCGAGCTCGAGCAGCAGCCGGAACCGCGTCCATCGCCCGTCCTCGGTGGAGCGCTATGAGCAGCACGGAGAACGCCTTCTTGGAGAGCCTCTCGCGCGGTGAGCCCAAGCGCAACGGCCACCATTCCGGCTGGCTGAACGAGTTTCGCCGCTCGGCTTTCCAGTGGGTGGCGGAACGAGGCTTTCCAACCGCGAAGGACGACGCCTGGAAGTACACGCGGGTCGCCCCCATCTTGGAGGTCCCGTTCGAGCCGGCTGAGCCGGCCAAGATCCGTCGACTGTCCGCGGGAGCGATCGAACAGATTGCCGGCGACCTCGGCGGAGCACGGCTCGTGGTCGTCAACGGGTACTTCGCCCCAGAACTCTCGTCGCGGAAGAAGCTTCCCGCGGAGGTCGAGGTGATGAGTCTGGCCGCCGCCATCGGTGAGGACGAGGAGCTTCTCGCGCCGTTTCTCTCGCGACCGTTCAGGGAGCAACCGCACACTTTCACTGCGCTCAGCGCGGCTCTCGCCGAGGATGGGGCACTCGTGCGGATCCCCGCGAACACGACGATCGAAGAGCCGATCCACATCGTGTTCGTCTCGGACACGGGTGGGTCCCCGCTCGTCTCTCATCCGCGGTCTCTCGTGTTCGTCGGGGCGAATAGTCGCGCGACGATCGTCGAGAGCTACGTCGGCATTCTAGGCGACGTCTACCTCACCAACGCTGTCACAGACATCGTGCTCGAGGAGGGCGCCGTGGTCGAACATTACAAGCTCCAGAACGAGGCCGAAACCGCATTCCACATCGCGCTCCTCGATGTACGACAAGGGCGAGGCAGCCGCTTTTCGTCACACTCGCTGGCATTGGGAGCATCGACCGCCCGGCACGAGGTGAGAGTGAAGCTCGAGGCCGAGGGAGCCGAGGTCATCCTCAATGGCTTGTACATGCCGAGAAACGAGCAGCATCTCGACAATCCGACGACCATCGAACACGCCGCCCCCCACTGCACCAGCCGTGAGCTTTACAAGGGCATCGTCGATGGATGCGGACGAGGCTCCTTCGACGGGCGAATCATCGTGCGCCCGGGCGCGTTCAAGACCGACGCGAGCCAGACCAACAAGAACCTGCTCCTGTCCGAGTCGGCGCAGGTCGATACCCGGCCGCGGCTCGAGATCTTCGCCGACGACGTGAAGTGCACCCACGGGGCGGCCGTGGGCCAGCTCGACGAGGACGCGGTGTTCTATCTGCGTTCGCGCGGCGTACCGCACGCGGCCGCGCGGAACCTGCTCACCTATGCGTTCGCGAGCGAGATGCTCAGCCTCCTGCGCGTGGAGACCCTCCGATCTCGTGTCGAGAAGATGGTCGCGTGGCGGCTCGGCGGCGTGGAGGTGGCTGTATGACCGAGGTTCAAACGAGTTCACGGGCGACCACGCGAGGCGTCCACGGACAAGCGGGCCAGAGCGGCCCGACTCATTTGGACATCGAGCGCGTGCGTCTGGAATTCCCGATTCTCAGGGAAAAAGTCCATGGCAAGTCGCTCGTCTACCTCGACAGCGCGGCAACGAGCCAGAAACCGCAGGCGGTGATCGATGCGATGTCGCATTTCTTCTTGAAAGAGAATGCGAACGTTCACCGGGGGGTGCACTACCTCTCCGAGCGAGCGACGGACGCATACGAGGGCGCGAGAGCCAAGGTAAAGCAGTTTCTCAACGCGAAGGATGTCGGCGAGATCGTCTTCGTTCGCGGCACTACCGAGGCCATCAACCTCGTGGCGCAAACCTACGGCAGGACGCATGTCGGCGCGGACGACGAGGTGCTCATCACGGCGATGGAGCACCACTCGAACATCGTGCCTTGGCAGATGCTTTGCGAAGAGAAGGGCGCTCGTCTTCGCGTCGCGCCCATCACCGACGCCGGCGAGCTCGACCTTTCGGAGCTCGAGAGGCTCATCGGACCAAAGACCAAGCTCGTGGCCGTCACCCACGTCTCAAACGTGCTCGGCACCGTCAACCCGATTCGGCAGATCGTCGAGATGGCACACGCGCATGGCGCGCGCGTCCTCGTCGACGGTGCGCAGGCTGTTCCGCATCTCAGGGTCGATGTGCGGGCGCTGGGCTGCGACTTCTACGCGTTCTCGGGCCACAAGATGTACGGCCCAACTGGCATCGGTGCTCTCTACGCGCGAAGCGAGCTACTCGACGAGATGCCTCCCTACCAGGGAGGCGGTGACATGATTCTGTCGGTCAGCTTCGAGAAGACGGTTTACAACAAGGCTCCTGCGAAGTTCGAAGCGGGAACGCCCAACATGGCGGGCGCCGTGGGTCTCGGGGCTGCCATCGATTTCCTCGGTGGCCTCGAGCATGAGGCGCTCTCGGCCCACGAGCAGGACGTCCTCGATTACGGAATTCGGGCGCTCTCCGATGTCCCCGGTCTTCGGCTCATCGGTACCGCGAGCGGCAAGGCGAGCGTGATCTCGTTCGTGCTCGACGACGTTCACCCGCACGACATCGGGACCATCCTCGATCGTGAGGGAGTTGCGATTCGCACCGGGCACCACTGCGCGCAACCGCTCATGAATCGTCTCGGGCTACCTGCCACGGCACGCGTATCGCTGGCTTGCTACAGCACGCGGCAGGACATTGATGCGCTCGTCTCGGGCCTCGAGAAGGTCCGGGAGGTCTTCCGATGAACAGCGAGCTTCAGGACCTCTATCAGGAGGTGGTCATCGACCACAGCAAGAGGCCGCGCAACTTCCGGAAGATCGAGGGCGCCACGCGGACTGCAGAAGGTTTCAATCCGCTGTGCGGCGATCAGCTCACGCTCTACGTGACGCTCGCGAACGGCGTCATCGAAGATATCGCCTTCCAAGGCGCCGGGTGCGCCATCTCGAAGGCATCGGCTTCCCTGATGACCGCCGCGCTCAAGGGCAAGACGCAAGAGGAGGCAGCGGAGCTCTTCGGACGCGTCCACGCGATGCTCACCGAAGGATTGAACGGTGAGGTGAAACTCGAGGACGTGGGCAAGCTCGCAGCGCTGTCCGGCGTCTGGGAATTTCCGATGCGAGTCAAGTGCGCGAGCCTCGCATGGCACACGCTGCGGAGCGCCCTCGAAGGCACGGGCAAAGGAGAGGAGCCCGCCCGATGAAGACCCCCGTCCTACACATCAGCGATGCGGCGCGGAGAGCCATTGAAGACGCCAGCGCCGACCCGGACGTCGGCGGAGACGCGCTGAGGATCACGATCAGCGCACGCTTCGAGAACGATCTCTTCTTCGATCCGAGAGGAGCAAACGACGTCGCCGTCGATTGCGATGGGATCACGATTTTGCTCGATCCACCAAGCGCGTCGCGAGCCGACGGCGTCTCCATCGACTTCGTCGTCGACGGACCAAGTGGTTCTGGCTTCAAGATCGACAACCCGAACAAACCAGGGACGCCGAAGGAGATCGAGCTCAAGCGAGACTGCGAAGCGGCACTCATTCCGAGCGGGGAGAAGGTGCAGCTCTCGCAGGGCGAGCGCGTCGTTGTGACGCAGGCCTTGGGCGGCAGCTTCACGGTCAAAACGGACGTCGGCTCTCTCGTACGGATCGCCGCGCAAGATGCCGACGCCCTCGGCTTCGAAGTCACGCAAGCGAGCCTCGAAGAGTCTGGCGACGCGGGATCGTTTCACGTCGATCGCGTGATGGATCAGCTCAGGACCGTCTTTGACCCGGAGATGCCCGTCAACGTGGTCGACCTCGGACTCGTCTACTCCTGCGAAGCGCACGCGATCGAGGGCGGCGGGCATCGGGTCGAGATCAAGATGTCCATGACGGCGCCGGGCTGCGGGATGGGCGATGTGCTCAAAGCAGATGCCCGCACCAAGGTTCAGGCCGTCCCCGGCGTCGCCGAGGTCGATGTGGAGATTGTCTGGGAGCCGCCGTGGGACAAGAGCCGAATGTCCGAAGCCGCCCGACTGCAGCTCGGCATGTTTTGAGGAGCCGTTATGAGGAGCCGTTATGAGGAGGAAGAGATGACACCCTTCGAGATCGCGAGCACAACCACGATGGAGGCAATCCTTCAGGTCTACCCGTCGGCCAAGGTGGGGCTTTTCCAGCGCTATCACGTGGGTGGTTGCGATAGCTGCAGTTACAGACCGACTGAGACGCTGGAGGAGGTTCGTCGCAACTTCAACATCGAGGACAGCCTCGACGAGATCGCCGACGTCATCCGTGGGAGTGCGGAGGTCTTCGAGTCGCTTCACATCTCGCCCAGGGAACTCGCGGCCGCGCTCGAGGCAGGAGAGAGACTTACCCTTCTCGATGCCCGCAAACGAGAGGAACACGACTTCGGCAATCTTGCCGGATCGCGGCTCATCGACGTCGCGCTGACCTTCGAGATCCTCGACACCTGGCCCAAGGACACGTTCTTGGCTTTCTACTCGCAAACCGGACGTCGTAGCCTCGACAAGGCATCCTACTTCCGGGCGTATGGCTTTCCCCGCGCTCGTAGCCTGACCGGTGGGCTCGCCGCTTGGGACGCCGACGTCGGACGCGAGACCCACGGCGAAAATGTTGAAGGAGCTCCTTGACGGCTCAGCTGTCATCGAGAGTTCGTCACGTTCGCCTTCATGAGGAGAGGAGGCAAAGCACTATGGAAACGACCGGCTCGTCCAAGCCTTCCCCCGAGGATGAAAAGCTGCCGGGGATCCAGCATGTCATTGCGGTGGGCAGTGCCAAGGGCGGTGTGGGGAAGTCCACCGTCAGCGTGAATCTCGCGTTCGCGCTCCAGGAGGCCGGAGGCCGGATCGGGCTCGTTGACGCGGACATCCTCGGACCGAGTATTCCCGGGATGCTGGGACTTCCCACGGGCCAGCCGCCCACGATGAGTCCGGACCAGAAGATCGTCCCCGTGGAACGCCACAATCTGAAGGTGGTGTCGATGGGGATGCTCACCGGGGACGACAACCCGGCCATCCTGCGCGGACCGATGGTGACCAAGTACCTGCGCATGTTCATCAACGACGTGCAGTGGGGAAAGCTCGACTACCTGATTCTCGACCTCCCGCCCGGCACGGGTGACACGCAGCTGACGCTGGCGCAGAGCTTCCCACTGTCCGGCGCCGTCATCGTGACCACTCCGCAGGACGTGAGCCTCAAGATCGCGCGCCGTGGAATCAGGATGTTCGAGACGGTGCATGTCCCCATTCTCGGCATCATCGAAAACATGAGCACCTTCACCTGCCCGCACTGTGGAAAAGGCACAGACATCTTCCGCCGCGGCGGCGGCGAGCGGATGAGCCGTGACCTCGGCGTCCCATTCCTCGGTGCGATTCCTCTCGACGCCGAGATCGTCGAGTCGGGGGACACTGGCCGGCCGATCATGCTGGAGAAGCCAAACTCAATTGCTGCTCAAGCCTACCTGGCGATCGCGATGGAACTGGCCGGCCGACTCCACGGGCTCCCGACCACGGTGCTGAAGGTGTTCGCGTGGAACTGGGAAACCAACGAAGGCGAGCCTGCATGGGTGGAGGGCGGCGTTCGAACGTCGGGCTCTCGAACCACCGCGATTGGCTTGCGCAAGCGTGACGCCCGGACGGTGTCGGTGCTCTGGGAGGATGGCCAGCAGAACGACTTCGATGTCCGGGATCTACGGCTGGCTTGCCGCTGCGCCATATGCGTTGAGGAGATGAGCGGGCGCGCGCTCCTCGATCCCAAGAGCGTGCGAGCGGACGTAAGCCCACGCGCGATCACCAGCGTGGGCAATTACGCCCTCCAGTTCGTCTGGAACGACGGCCACTCAACGGGAATCTATTCGTTCAAACACCTCCGGGCTCTTGGTGAGCGCGGGGCGGTGGAGGTTGCGGAAGATGTCTGACGTCTTGCCTATCGACCCGACGGTCACGATCCGCGCCGTAACATTGCTCACCGATCTCGACACGTGCAAATTCACGGTGAGCCGGCCCGTACATCCGGGCGGCCCGTACTTCTTCGACAGCAAGGAACGGGCGGCGGGCTCGCCTCTCGTCGAGCGGTTGTTTGCGCTTTCGGGCATTACCCATGTGCTCGTGACCGGGAATGTGGTGACGGTCGGGAAGGAGCCGAGTGAGGAGTGGTCGGGACTCAAGTCGGCCATCGGCACGGTCATCCGAACGCAGCTCCTTACGGGCATGCCGGCGATCCTCGACACTCCTCGCAACGCAGTCACGGGAGGGCGAAGCGACGCTGACGTTCGCAGAGTCGTTCAAGAATTGCTGGACAGGGAAGTCAACCGTTCCATCGCCAGCCACGGCGGCGAGATTTCGATCATCGACGTCCGCGACGGCGACCTCTTCGTCGTCATGAGCGGCGGGTGCCAGGGGTGCGCGGCGTCTGCAGTGACTTTGCGGAAAGGATTCGAGGTCATGGTTCGCAGGGTCGCGCCGGAGATCGTGGAGATCGTGGACACGACGGATCACGCGCTCGGCAAGAAACCCTTCTACCAAACTCCCCACGTCCCCGCGGGCGCAAGGTAGAGAGCAATTCGATGCCGAATCGATTGGCCAAGGAAACGTCCCCGTATCTCCGGCAGCACGCCGAGAACCCTGTCGATTGGTACGCGTGGGGCGACGAGGCGTTCCGTCGAGCACGAGAGGAGGACAAGCCTATCCATCTGTCGGTTGGGTACGCCGCGTGCCACTGGTGCCATGTCATGGCGCACGAGTCGTTCGAGAACCCAGAGGTCGCCCGTCTCATGAACGAGCGTTTCGTCAACATCAAGGTTGACCGCCAGGAGCGCCCCGACGTCGACGACATCTACCAGAAGGTCGTCCAGATGATGCGTCAGGGCGGGGGCTGGCCGCTGACAGTATTCATGACCCCGGCGGGCGAACCGTTCTTCGGGGGAACGTACTTTCCGCCTGAGGACCGATACGGTCGGCCGGGATTCGTCCGCCTGCTGCGCGGCCTGAGCGAGACATGGACGAACAAGCGCGACGATCTGCGCGGCAACATCGACCAGTTCCTGAGGGGCTATCAGGCACTCGACGACCACCTTGTCGCGGGCGAGCTTCCTGTTGGCGTAGACGTCCCTGCCGAAGCGGCGCGCTCTTTCGCGAAGAGCACCGATCCGAGACATGGCGGGCTTGGACGTGCGCCGAAGTTCCCGAACCCCGCCTGCCACGACCTGGTCCTGCGCGTCTACCACCGGACGCGTGAGCCGGCGCTCCTGCAGTCATTTGAGTTGACGCTCGACCGCATGGCGACAGGCGGGATCTACGACCACCTGGGCGGCGGATTTGCTCGCTACAGTGTCGATGAGCGCTGGGACGTCCCGCACTTCGAAAAGATGCTGTACGACAACGGCCAGCTCGTGAAGCTGTATGCCGACGCGTATCGGCTGACCGGCAACCCGAAATGGAGGCGAGTCTTCGACGAGTCGATCGCGTACGTGCTGCGCGACATGACGCACCCAGAGGGCGGCTTCTACGCGAGCGAAGATGCGGACAGCGAGGGCGAAGAAGGCAAATTCTACGCTTGGACGCCCGCCGAGATGAGGGCCGTGCTCGGAGACGCAGATGGAGCCGTTGCATGCCGCGCCTACGGCGTCACCGAGCGGGGAAACTTTGAGCATGGGACTACCGTCCTCCAACGCCGCGTCGAACTAGACCCCTTGGAAGAAGCCCATCTCGCAGGCTTGCGCAAGAAGCTCTTCGCCTCACGGGAGACGCGAGTGCGGCCCGCCCGTGACGACAACGTGCTTGCCGGCTGGAACGCGCTCATGATCCAGGGGCTGTGCGCCGCGTACCAGGCGACCGGTACGACTTCGCATCTTTCCGCCGCGCAGCGCGCTGCCGACTTCCTCGCTTCGAGGATGACCATGCCGCACGGAGGCGTGTATCGCGCTTGGCGGGATGGCGTAGCCAAGGTGCCCGGCTTCCTCGACGACTACGCGTGTCTGGCCAACGCGCTCCTCGATCTCTACGAGTCTGCCTTCATTCCGCGGTATCTCGAACGTGCGATCCAGCTCGTCGATCTCATCCTCGAAAAGTTTTGGGACGGCGGGCTCTACTTCACTCCCTCGGACGGTGAACGGCTCGTGCACCGGCCTCGCGCACCGCACGACAACGCGTGGCCATCTGGGACTTCGACCACCGTGTTCGCGTTTCTCCGTTTGTACGAGTTGACGGGGAAGGACCACTACCGCGAGCGCGCCGAGCACGTATTCCGTACCTACGGCGGCGCCGCGGCCAAGAACCCCTTTGGCTTCGCCCACCTGCTTTCCGCGCTCGACTTCGTTCAGCGGGGCCCCCTCGAGATCGTGTTTGCGGGAGATCGTGATGGAGCGGCGCTCCTGCCGCTGGTGGAGTCCGTGCACCGCAGCTACCAACCCTCGCGTGTTCTGGCATTCGCAGACGACGTACCGATCGGCCAGGGCCGCGTACCGATCGACGGCAAGCTCGCCGCCTATGTTTGTAGGGAGCGGACCTGCGATGCCCCGGTGACAACCGCGGAGGCGCTCCGCGAGCGCGTATGCCAATGACGGAACGCGGCATGGACAACGGTGTTCTCGTGCTTTCTGCGGCGGGTCTTTTCGTGCACCGTGTAAATGGGCAGTACCCAGGTCGAAGATCACCCAACTCGAAAGGAAAAGTCACGGCCATGAACGAACCTCTCCAGAAGCAGATATCGGAGATCCTGGCGAGCAGCCGGGTCGTCCTCTTCATGAAGGGCGACCGCCGGATGCCGCAATGCGGTTTTTCCGCTCAAGTCGTGCAGATCCTCGACGCGCTGGTGCCGAGCTATGAGACAGTCGACGTGCTTCGCTCACCCGAACTCCGGGATGGGATCAAGGAGTTCTCCCAGTGGCCGACGATTCCGCAGCTGTACGTCGACGGGCAATTCATCGGTGGCTGCGACATCGTTCGCGAAATGAATGCGTCCGGCGAACTCCAGAAGCGCATCGGCGCGGAGGTCTCCGCGTCGAAGACGCCGACAATCACGATCAGCGAGGCAGCCGCCAAGGCGTTTGCTGCGAGCGTGGCAGATGCGGGCGGAGACTCGCTGCGGCTCCAGATCGACGCTCAGTTTCAGCACGAACTGTTCTTCGGGCCGGGCGAGCCGGACGACATCGAGGTGCGCACGAGTGGGTTGACTGTGCTGCTCGACCGTTCGAGCGCGGGCCGGGCGAACCGCGTGAGCATCGACTTCATCGAAGGTTCTGGCGGCGGCTTCAAGATCGTCAACCCGAACGAACCACCGAAGTGAAGCAACTGCCACAGGAAGGACACACCCATGTCATCCCATCCGACTGACTTTCAGGGCTCCGTCATCGATGCGCTGCGCGAGGCCATCGAACGGCAAATCCCCAATTCACGCGCGGAAGTGAGCGGAGGCGGCGGACACTTCAGCATCGAGGTGACGTCTCCCGCGTTCGCCGGCAAGAGCATGCTGGAGAGCCAACGCCTGGTATACGGCGCGATTGCCCACCTCATGAAGGGCGACGCGGCCCCGGTACATGCAGTCGACAGCCTGAAGACGCGGACGCCCGTTGCGACCGCGTAATCTGGAGGATACCCTCACCCGCCCGGATACACCGCGACGATGCCGCCGTTCTCGACCGAGGCGCAGCTCACCGAACCCGCCGCTACGCAGTCGCAGCTCGGCGTGAGGCTCGCGCAGCGCTCGAACGGGCGGCACGAGTAGGAGTCTGGCTCGCCACCGACATCGGACGGCGTTTGCGTGCAGTACTCCGACGACGACGCGCAGAGCAGGTCGGGTCCGCAGCGAAAGTCGCAGGTCCAGCCCTCTATCTCGCCGCACGAGCAGAGTGGCGCGTGCTCGGGCCACGGCGAAGGGCCAACATGACACCAGCAGCCGACGAGCCAGTCTGGCTGCCCGCTGCCGCTGCACACCCAACGCCCGGCGGTGCACGTCGGCGGATACATGGAGTCGGTGCAGACGTGCGTTGCGGGATCGCCCTGCACGCAGCTCCAGTCGGCGATGTCGAGGGGCGTGCACGCGCCGGCATCGGCTCCTCCGGTTCCGCTGTCTGCGGTCGCGCCGTCTGGGCGTCCGCCGTCCGTTGGCGTGGAGTGCGACGAGCCGCACGCGGCGAGCGCGAGCGTCAGCGCACATGCGAGTGCAGGACTCGGCGCCGCGTCACGACGCGCTGACGGCGCTCGGCGCATGTAACGGTGATTCGCCATTTCGATTGCGCAGTCTTGGTCGCGCAGCCGAGCGGTGCAATGCGCGCGATGCTCGAGCGATCACTACGGCTTGCCGGTTCGTTCGCGGTGGCTGCACCCGGGCCAGCAGCAGGTGCGACGTTTGCGCTCTTCGAGCTCTTCCTTCGTACGGCGAATGCGGCGTTCGCGGGTCTGCGCTTGTTTCGCGTCCTCGACCCAGCAGATGAACTCGTCACGGGCGGGCCTCGGTGTCGGCGAGCGCCTCGAGAGCCAGGGGCAGCCGCATGGAGGTCGCCTGCTCGGAGCCGCGCGGGCGCGTTGACCTACATGCCCACATCGCCGAGACTCGCGCGCATGCGCATTCACTCGCTCGCCCTCGCCGTCCTGCTGGCGCTCATTCCCTCGCTCGCGCGAGCCGATGGCGATGAAGCACTCGGCGAGACGCTGGTCCTGCGCGGGCCGGGCTATGGACTCGCCGAAGGCGGCGTCGGGTTTGCGGGGCGGTTCGCACCGGCTGCCGCCACGACTGGCACGATTCGTCTCGCCGGGATCCCTGCGGGCGCCACGATCCGCCATGCATATCTCTATTGGATCATCAACGGCGCCGAGCTCGACACCACGGTGGTGGTCGATGGCACCACGGTGACCGGCACGGTGATTGGGACTGCCGGCGACACGTGTTGGGATCCGCTCGCTGACGTGGACGTCTCCGCTCAGCCCAACATCACGTACCGCGCCGACATCACCGCCATCGTCGACGGCAACGGCGACTACGTCGTCTCCGGCCTTCCCCAGCACGAGGCCGAGCGCGATACCCAAGGCGCCTCGATCCTCGTCGTGTACCAGGACCCCGCGAGCGACGCCGACACCTTCGTGCGGGTGCACGATGGCGCGCGTGTGCTGCGTGGGGGCTCGGACATCAACATTCGCTTCGGCGGCTTCGAGCCCGCCACTGTGCTCTCCGCGAGCGTGCACCTCGCAGCCGGCGACGGCGAGTTGAACCAGCCCGACGGGTTGGTGCGCTTCGGCGCGAGCCCCCCGTTGCCGCCGCCCCCGGGATCAATCCTTAGCCCGGGAGGGCCACAGCAGTGGGCTGGCCGCCTCGGTGACTACTGGGATGTGAATGTCTACGACGTCACCGCGCACCTCGATCTGTCGATGCCCACCGCCACCATGCGGATCGGATCGCCGGCGGACTGCCTCGCCTTCGGATATGCGGCGCTGATCTACACCGTCGCGCTCACTGACCCGGACGACGCAGGTGTCCCGGTGGACGGTGGCATTGGCGCGGATGGCGGTGTCGCGGTGGATGGCGGTCGCGCGGACGCCGGCGCGCGCCTCGACGGCGGTGGCAGCGATGGTGGCCGCAGCGCTAGCCCCAGCGCAGACGAGAGCGGTGGATGTGGCTGCGTCGTGCCCAGCGGTAGCCGTTCTTCCCCGCGATCAATCGTGCTCGGCATGCTGGCGCTCGCGGTGTTGTTGCTACGTCGCCGTCGCTGAGCGTTGGGTCTCGAGAGTGAGAAACGCGATGCCGTTCTTCGATACTCGTCGCGGTCGACCTCTAAGTGCCCTACCGCAGCACTTTGCCAAGGCGCTCGCGGTCGTCCTTGCGGTGGCCGGCTGCGCCGGCTGCGCGCGGAACCTCGGAGCGCTGGTGCGCAGCGGCGCGGACGATCCGGGCGAGCGGATCGTGGGTCTCTACCCCTGTGAGGCGGGTCGACCGCAGTTGGCGGAGCTCGATCCGAGCAAGCCGCTCACCGTG
>Ga0163144_10011544_pt1 | contig 18683 bp, 14 predicted proteins | sample OliLak19BULKMAT1_FD_123175 | JGI IMG/M metagenome (GOLD analysis project Ga0163144, IMG submission 123175) | Freshwater microbial mat bacterial communities from Lake Vanda, McMurdo Dry Valleys, Antarctica - Oligotrophic Lake LV.19.BULKMAT1 | ecosystem: Environmental > Aquatic > Freshwater >... | reverse complement strand
GTGCGGCAACGCCAGAAACGCCGACAGCAACCGTTCCCCGCCTTCACCCATCCCGGTCTTCACCGAGGCGGGAGCGAGAATCACCTCTTCCGCGTCCGCCATCGCAAACGTCGGAAGCACCGGCCCCTCCAGCGAACCATCTGCCAAGTGGTGGTTCAGCCGTTCCGCCCGTTCAATGGCGATGCCGCGGCGGATAGACGCCAGACTCCGGCGATACTTCTTCGCCATGTCGGCGATCGGAATTCCGATGCGCCAGGCCCGAAAGATGACGGCCCGGCGCTCCGCGTTCACCGGTGGGGCTTCGTCAAACAGCGCCCGTTCCGGGAACCGCACATCGTGGCGCCGCAGCACCTGCCGCACCGCCTCGTGGCTGCGGCCCAATCGCCGCGCCAGCAGCAATGCCGAAGCGTTGAGCGTCAGCCCGGCCCATTTTTTGTATCGCGCTGCGTTCCGGATGATGCGGGCCTGTGCATCCTCGGGTATCCGCGTGAAGCGCGTAGCCCGCCCGAGTTCCGACTGCCGCGCCCCCTCAAACCACGCCGCCGTCTCGGGCATAAAGACGATGCGGACGACGCCGTCGCCCCCCTCCACGCGTCGGCCGATCAACCCCCGACGCCGCATCCGATCAAGCGTTTTGCGGCTGATGGACCACCGCTCGCACAACTCGCCTGCGGGCACGGCATCCTTGAGTTCAGAGGGCTTCAGGCTGATCTGTTCGCTGAGCCGTTCCACGAGACACGCAAGGTCTGACAGGGCGGCTTCGCCCGAGCACTGCTTTGCGCCCGCCGCGGCTGTCCGTTGACCGACGATGCGATAAAACACAAAGTCGTCGGGATAGGTCCGTCCGGCGTCCAGTTCCCGCGCCAACCCCTCCGCCCGCTCGATGGCCGTGAGAATCCCCTTCCGGCCGGTGGCCTGGAGTGCGGCTTCGATGCGCCGAGAAACGTCGAGTTGAAGGCCCGGAATTGGCGGCACGGTGGGGTGTCTAAGTGATGGATTCGGGTCCGATGGGTCGTGAGTTCTGATTCGTCGAATTTTTTTGCAAGTGGGGTGGCACGCCCGCAAAGACGTTGTAGGTTGTAAAGACCGAAGCGGTCGTTGGCGACTGATAGAGGTTATCGGCCGCGGACGGCGGGTGTCGAGCGGAATAAGGAGATCGGCGTGAGTGTGAACCGTGTGTTGACGGGTGTCTGGGCGGTCCTTGCCTTGGGCTCTGTGGCCGCCGCCGAAGTGGTTTCCATTACCTCTTCTAAAGACAACTCGCTGATCCAGAACGCCACCGGAGACCTCTCTAACGGCGCGGGCTCCGGTTTGTTCGTAGGGAATACCCACCAGTCCGGCGACAACATCCGGCGGGCAGTCATCGCGTTCGATATCGCTGCCGCCATTCCGCAGGGTTCCACGATCACCAACGTCAACGTCACCCTGACCTGCAACCGGGCCCGCGGCGGCGCGATCACGGTCGGTCTTTTCCCCATGCTCGCCAATTGGGGCGAGGGAACCAGCGACAGCGGCCAGTTCGGCGGCTCCGGTACCGATTCGCGCACCAATGACGCCACTTGGATCCACGCCTTTTACGCCTTCCCCGGTGGAACGCTCTGGCAGAACGAGGGGGGCGACTTCAACCCTGTGGCCAACGCGACCAAGTCGGTCAGCGGCACTGCGGCGTACTCCTGGAATTCCAATGCCTCGATGGTCGCCCTTGTTCAGCAGTGGCTTGATGCACCCACCCAGAACTTCGGATGGATGATCAAATCGCTGAACGAGAACGGCTCGCAGAACGCCAAGCGGTTCGCCACCAAGGAAGAACGCGTCGTGAGTGCCCGGCCGCGGCTCACGATCGAGTACACCATCCCGGGTCCGGGCGCGATCACGGCTTTCGGCGTCGCGGTGATCTTTGGACGAGGTCGGCGTAGCCGCGGGTAACCGGCGGAGGCGCACCAGCGCGACCAACGTTTCCGCCCCTTCCGGCCGCGATCACGCGCCACCCGACCTCTTACACTCTGTCCCCCGCCCACCACGGGCGGCAACGGAGTTTCTTTCATGGCCACCGTGTTCGATCGTCGGGCGGATGAATTGTTGACCACGCTCCGCAGCGCGGGGCAGTACAAGCACCTGCAGGTGATCGATGGGCCGATGGATGCGGTCGTCAAGTTGCGCATGCCCGACGGGCGCTTTCGCGACACGCTCTGCTTCTGCTCCAACAACTACCTCGGCCTCGCCAACCACCCCGAGGTGGTCGAGGCCGGTGTGAAGGCGCTCAAGGATTTCGGTGCGGGCACGGCCAGCGTGCGCTTCATCTGCGGAACCTTCACGCCCCACGAGGAACTCGAGGAACGCATCGCCCGGTACATGGGCACCGAGGCCGCGTACACCTTCGTTTCGGCATGGACGGCCAACGAGGCCGTCTTTCCGACTGCTTGCGAGCCGGGCGACATCATCGTTTCCGATGAACTCAACCACGCCTGCATCATCGACAGCATCCGGCTCGCCACCACCATCAAGAAGGGCATCCACAAGAGCCTTTACAAGAACAACCGGCTGCACGGTGAGCACTCCCTCGAACAACGCCTGCAGGAGGCCAAGGCCAACAAAGACGTCACGGGCCAGGTGTGGGTCGTCACCGACGGCGTCTTCAGCATGGAAGGTTCTATCGCCGACCTCCCGGCCATGCGAAAACTCTGCGACGCCTACGACGCCATCCTGGTGGTCGACGATTCCCACGGCCACGGAGTCATGGGCACCTTGGGCCGAGGAACCCACGAACACTGGCAGATGGTGGGGGGCTGGGCGAGGGAGTCAGCGGGGCCGTTGGGCACACGCTATCTCGACGGCCGTGATCCTGGCAGTGCGCCCGCCGTTGAGTATCGAGATGGGCGGGATCCGGCCAGCACACCCTCGGGTCTTGAATACCGCGACGGTCGGGAACCCGCGAACGGCCGGAGTGGACCCAACGGCCGGGTCGATGTCTTCACCGGAACACTCGGCAAGGCCTTGGGCGGTGGTGCGGGCGGCTTCGTGGCCGGCGACAAACGCTTCATCGAACTCATGATCCAGCGGGGCAGGCCCACACTCTTTTCCAACGCCCTCCCCGTCACCATTGCCCGCAGTGCAAGCAAAGCGATCGAGATCGTCGAACGCGAGCCCCAGCGGGTGGCCCGGCTCCGCTCCAACGTCGCCTACGCAAGGCAGAAGATCCGCGAAGCCGGGTTCGATGTCGCTGAATCACCCACGGCAATCTGCCCCGTGATCGTGCACGACACCGCCAAGGCCATCGCCATGAGCAAACGACTGCTCGAACTCGGCGTCTTCGTCATCGGGTTCGGCTACCCCGTCGTTCCCGAGGGCCACGCCCGACTGCGCTGCCAAGTTTCGGCTGCCCACACCGCGCAACACATCGATTTACTGGTTGACAGCCTAAAGAAATTGTAACGACCGGCTCCATCGTCGCCGCCGAAGGGTCCAAAAAAGAAGCGACCGCTCGCAAACGGGGTTTAGCCTGCGAGCGGCCGCCGGGTTCTGCCCGTCGCCGAAGGGGTTCGCATCGACGACGGGCGAGGAGAGAGATGAAGCCAAAACGAACGAAACGACAACGTTCGGACACGAATACCCGTCAACCGGAACGAAGGGTGCACCCGGCCATTGCCTTTTTTACGAACTAACGCAAAGTCACCGCAATCCAGACCCAGCCATTGAGGCAAAACCTCCAACTGCTGGCCCTGTATCGCCCCTGAACCAGAACGGCCCGGAACAACACATATGGCGAGAACCGCCACCCACGATTGTCACGAATCACTCACCCGGTGTCAAGAAATTTAGATCCAGTTTTTGCCCCGGACCGCTGCCAAACTGCGCTAGGCCGCCCCCGAAGAGCCGAAATCCGCAAAACTTGCCGTTTTCCACCGGAAGTCGGGGTGTACCTACTCAGGTAGCCGTGCCAACTCGGTCTGTACCCGGTCCACGATCCGGTGAACGGTTTCGGCCCCGAAATTGAACTCAAGCCCGGCCGCCGCAAAGAGTTCCGGCAACGGCTTGCTCCCCCCGAGGCGCAACGCAGCCATATATCGTTCCATAGCCGCGGCTTCGCCTTGCTCCAGCGAGATCAGCCATAATTGCAGGGCGCCCAACTGCGCGATGCCGTACTCAATGTAGTAGAAGGGGTGGCCAAACAGATGCGGCTGACGCTGCCAGATCTGCGGTCGAAACCGCTCCAAGGCGTTCCAAGAGACGGAACTCCCAAATCGGGCATCCAACGCCAGCCAAGCGGCCTCGCGTTCCGGCCGCGTGTGGCTCGGGTTTGAGTACACCCAGTGCTGAAACGCATCGATCGTCGCGATCCAGGGCAGAAGCAACACGCTGTGCTTCACCTGCTCCCGCTTCGCCCGGGCAAACTCCTCCGGGTTCTCATAGAACACCGGCTCTCCATCGGCCCGGTTCTTGGCCGTTCGACCCCAGTGGTCCATGGTCAGCAATTCCATCGACATGCTCGCCACTTCTGCAAACTCAATCGGGCTGTGGCGATACGCCAGCAACGGTTCATCGCGGCAGAGCATCGAGTGAAACGCGTGCCCCGCCTCGTGCACCATTGTCTCGACATCCCGCTGCAAGCCCGCGCTGTTCATGAAAATGAACGGCCGACGCGTGCGGTCCCGCATGTACTGGTACCCGCCGGGTGCCTTGCCTTTGCGGCTGTCCAAGTCCATGCACGAACCACCTGCGGACCCCGACGCCTGCGCCCCGTCCCCTAATTGTGCCAGCATGCCCGCCAGGCGCGGATCTAGCCGCCGCATGGTCGCCACGCTTTTGCGCATGAGGTCGGCCCCGCCATCAAAGGGCCGCAGCGGCTCGCGCCCCTTTGCATCGACCGATAAATCCCAAGGTCGAAGCGGCGACACGTTCAGCACGCGGGCACGATCGGCCTCGAGTGAGCGAGAGAGCGGCACCACCGCCTTCTCGACCGCGGCATGAAAAACCTCGCACTCCGCCACGCCATAGTCAAATCGGTGTTTCGCCCGGAACGCAAACCCGACGTAGTTCTCAAAGCCCGCGTTGCGAGCCACGCGGTGACGCAACTCGACCATGCGGTCAAAGATCACATTGATCGCATCCACCGCAGCAAACCGCCGCTCCGCCACGGCCCGCCAAGCCCGTTCTCGCAATGTCCTGTCCGTGCCCTCCTGATACCGCGCCATCTGCGGCAGCGTCCGCTCCTGACCCTCAAAATCGACCGCCATCGCGCCGATGATCTGGTCATACTCCTGCCCCAACGCTGCCAGTTCGGTCTCTAGCGGGACGTTCTCTTCGCGGAACAACTCAACATCCGCCCTGGTCGCACGATCGAGCACGCCATAACGCCCCACCGGCAAAGGAAACTTGGCGGCAAGTTCCACGTACCTTGTGTCCAGCCGGAAACATGCCGGTGTGAGTTGCGGTTCGACTTCGTGGATATATCTCGCGTATGCCTCCTGAGCCGCGGCATTCCCCGTATCGCACGTCATGCTGATATAGAGGTCGGCCTTCGCCTCCGAACACGCGGCTTCCAGTTCTCCCCGATCGAGCAGCCAAGACTCCAGATCTGCCGCCGATGCCACCGGCCGCGCCAGCAGGGCCTTGAGGAACGGCTCCACATGCTCGAAGCGCGAAGCATCGAGTGAGGCGGGGACAAAGTCGGTGCGCATGGCGATGGCGATGGCGGTGGGCATGGGCCACAGGATATCGACCACTACGCCCGCTTGGGAACGCGTGCGATCACCTTCAGAGGATCTGAGCGGTCGTCGTTACCACATCAAGGGGCCACGGCGATCGAGGTCGCGTTCAGCACCAACCCGCCCCCCTCGATCGATGCAACCTTTCCCGTCACAACGACTTCCGTGATTTCCTTCAAGCCCCGCCGACCCTTAAGTTCGGTCCTGAGAGGAACGCCGTCCACATTGGCGACTTGCACGCTCGCCGAGTTCGCCAAGATGGCTTCCTTGGAATCGCAGCAATAGTCCCAGGGCGTCTCGCAGGTGTCACCCTCGGTCGCGCTGCACGGCTGCAGGACCGCCCCGACGATCGTGAACACCGCCTGCCCGCTCACGAACGGTTCCAGCCCTCCGCCGATCCTTCCGCGCAGCGTCACTACATCGCCCACCTTGGCGTCCACTTTCGCGGCTGCCGGCTCCACCGCCCCCGCGGCCGCTTCCTTGACGAACAACCCAGTCGGCAGGGCGGGGTTCACTGCGAGACTCGTTGCGTTCACAATAAAGGCCTTGTCATCGGCCTGAATCACCTTGCCCACGACCGTCAGTTCCGAGAGTTCGGCGATGCCGTTGCGACCCTTCAGATCCGCCCGGATCACTCGACCCTTGGCATCCACCACCTGCACGGTGACGCTGTGACGCACGATGTCTTTCGGCGTTTCGCAGCAGTAGTCCCACGGGATTGCGCACCGGTCGTCCGGGTTCTCGTTGCAGGCGGGCAGTTCCTCGCCTACCAAAGTCAACACTGCCCGTCCCGGCACGAACGGATCCTTCGCGCCGCCCACACGACCGGTGATCGTGATCGTGTCACCCTTTTTCGCGGTGTGCCGCGCGCCGAGCGGCGAAAGCACCGGCCCTGCGACCGACTTGACGAAAACGTCCTTGAAGAGTGCATCGCTCTTGACATCCGCGACCTTCTGACCCCGGGCCGGCGACGCCGCGAACCCGGCGACCATCAATCCCAACGCCAGCCCCATTGCAGCCACGCCCACCGATACGCCCCTATTCATCCTGTTCATCGTGTTCATCGAAGCCTCCGTGTTTAGTGCAACATCAACATCATCAGACCGCCCTGAGCGCAACCGGGATCGGCGGCGCAAGACACTTGATCGCCGGCGGCAGCGCACCAGCCACTCCGAGAATCAACCCCGACCCGAAGCCCAATCCAACCACTGTTTGATCGATCACCAGCCCGAAAGCGCCCATCGAAAAGCGCACCGCCAGACCGTCGAGCAGCAACACCCCGATCGCGCACGCCACCAACCCGCCCGCCGCGGTCGCGAGCGTTGATTCCTGGATCATCGAGGCCACAATCGCGGCCCGTCGAAACCCGAGAGATTGCAGCGTGCCCAACTCACGGATCCGCGATGCAAAGGCGGCATAGGTGCTGTTGAGCCCGCCGAAGAGCCCGCCCAGCGCGATCAGGCCCGCGGTCACCCACGCCACGATGCGGATCGGCTCGAAGAACGCCGCCAACTCGCCGTAATACTCACGCTCCATCATCGGCACCAGTTCAAGATCCGGACGGGTCTTGGTGAAAGCCGCGACATCAGCAAACTCGGCCCCGTCGCCCGTGGCCTCGTCATAGGGGTCAAGCGTCAGCACAATGCACGACAACGTGTCGCGCTTGGTCACCGTCGTGAGGTCCGTCAGTGGCATCCACACCTCTGCCTCCAGGACGGTGCCGGGGGCCGCGAAGTGTCCCACGATGGTCCACGGCCTTCCCTCGATCATCAGTTGGCGGCCGATCGCCACCGCTTCCGGTTCGAATCCCAGCACGGTCGGAACCATCCGCCCGAGCACGATTTCATCCGCCCCGCTCACGGCCCAACGCCCCGCCGCGATCGAAACCGTTTCATGCACCAGCGTTGCCGTCGGTGTCACGCCCCGCATCATCACCAGGCGATTCCGCGATTCGTCGCTCCCCGGTCGCTGCACCGGGAGCATCACATGAACCTCGGGCGAAACAAACGCGACCCCCGCCCGCGTCCGGATGCCCTGCACACTCGCGGCCAGCACACCGGGTGCTCCGGCCTCGATCTCCGACCGCTCCACACTCTCTTCGCTGCCCGCGCTCATCAAGATGACATTGTCCTCGCCGCCCGTCGTCCTGAGTGATCGCTCCATGCCCCGCACAAACCCGCCCGCCACCAGAATCAACAGGACCACCAACGCCGAACCCAGCAGCGAAAGCACGAGCCTCGCCGGAGACCGACTCAGATTCCTCACCGCATATTCCAAAGGCAGCAACCGCATGATCCAGACTCCGCACACGCCCGCAAACCCCGGCGGCCATCACCACGCATCGTCCTTCCGTCCCGTCGCTCAGACCGCGCGAAAGCACGCCGCGATCTCTCTCCGCCCCGCACGCACCGCCGGCACCAGCCCCGCGAACACACCGACTCCCGCCGAGACCAGCAGCCCCCACCCAAGCACCGACCAACTCGCGCCCAGATTCACACTCAGCCCCTCCTGCGAAAGGCTGAAGTGACCAAAGTGCACCACGGCCAGCGCGATTGCCGTCCCCATCGTGCCACCCAGCAACCCGATGATCATCCCCTCGACCACGATTAATCGGGCGATCAAACCGGAACGGAACCCGAGCGTCTGAAACACCGCGTGCTCCTTGATGCGGTCTTGAACACTCAGCACCATCGCATTCGCCACCAGCCCCAACACGGCCGCCAGGCACCCCCAACCCAGCCAACGTGTGAACCCCACGATCTCGATGATGTCGGCCCCGGCCTGCGCCACAAACGCCTTTTCCGGCCGCGTCGTGGTGGGGTCGGCCTCGCCCCGGAACTCCGCATCAATCGCATCCGCGACCACGGTCAATTGCGTCGGGTCATCCACCCGCACTGTGAACTGCGTGACGGTGCCCAGCCCGCCCCCCTTGCCCGCCGCTTGCTGCAGGAAATCAAGGTGCACATACGCGACATTCTGGTCCTGCGCTTCCGCCGATGCGATCACGCCCGCGACGGTGACGGTCACGCCAGAAGAATCAAACGAATCGCCGACCTTGAGGCCTCGCCTCGCCGCCAGTGTTCCGCCGACGATCGCCGCGTCCGAGCGCTTGTCCCACTCCTGGAACGAACCGTCGGTAAACGCCCACGAACTCGCCAGTCCGCGCGGCCCGTTCACAGCGTCGCTGGGCACACCCCGAAAGGTGATCACGTCCAGCGAAGCGCGGCAGTTGTTCACGACGATCTTCACCGGCACCGCCGACGCCACCCCGGGGATCTTCTCGATCCGATCGACGTAATGCTGCGGCAACCTGCTGGTTGCCGGGCAGAACCGATTCTCTCGATACACGACAAGGGTCGTGTCCCCGGAGGCCGCGCCGGTCGCCTTCTGCACACCCTCCTGCAAAGTCTGAACGGCGATGAAAAGGAACATCGACACGCCCACCCCCGCCACGGTCAGCACGCTGCGAACGCGATGCCGCACCAACTGCCTGAGCACCAGAGGAATGAATCGAAGAGCGATCATGTCCCCGTCCTTCCGGTTTGCGGTTCTGCGGAACCGTGTGTCTGCTCTGCGAGCCTGCCCTTTTCAAGATGCAGCGTCCGCCCTGCATAGCCGGCGCTCCGCGCATCGTGCGTCACCATCACGAGCGTTTTTCCGAGTTCCGAGCACAACTGCACCATCAGGTTCATGATCGCGGTTGCGGATTCCTGATCCAGATCGCCCGTGGGTTCGTCCGCCACGATGATGGCCGGATCCGTCACAATGGCCCGCGCAATCGCCACACGTTGTTCTTGCCCGCCGGAAAGTTGGCGCGGATAGTGGTCGTGCCGGTCCGCGATGCCGACCACGCGCAGGGCTGTCTGCACCCGCTCATGCCGCTCACGCGCGCTCAGCCGGTGCAGCAGCAGCGGCAATTCAACGTTCTCGTATGCCGTCAGCACGGGAACAAGGTTGTAAAGTTGGAACACATACCCGATGGTGTCGCTCCGCCAGTCGGCCAGAGCCCCCCTCGAGAGCGTGGCGATGTTGCGCCCGCGGATCAAGAGTTCGCCACCCGTCGGACAATCAATCCCCGCGATGAGGTTGAGAAGTGTGGTCTTGCCGCTGCCCGATGGGCCCATGAGCGTCAAAAACTCACCGGCCTGAACCACAAGGTCCAGTTCGTGCAGCGGTGTGATCGTGTTATCGCCCTTCTTGTAAGACTTGGTCAGCCGTCGGCACTCAATCAACGGTCCGTCCGCTGCTGCGGTTATGCCGATCGGCCTGCCGATGGTCGTGCCCGTCCGGAGTTCCGCTGTCGCCACGCTCATTGTCCGTCCCCTTTGCGTTCGCCCAGCACCCGCACCCGCATCCCGTGCCGCAGGCCGCCAACAGCGGGTCCACCGGCGGACATGTTCACCAGTCGGTCGCCCGCGTTCAACCCGCTGCTCACCGTCACAAATCCCTCTTCGCCGCTCGCCCGGAACTCAATCTCAATCCGCCGCACGATCGTCGCATTGTCATCCGCAACCACCGCCCACAACACCGCCGACGCTTCCTTCCGTTCTGCCAACGCACGTTCCGGCACCAGCAGACCGCCCGAATTCACGACCGCTGCGGCATCCGTTGCCCCCCGCGATTCGCCGCCGTCGGAAGGTCCGCCACGCAATCGAACCCGCGCCAGCATCTCCGGCTTCAGCGTGGGTGAAGGCTCCGTGATAGCGACCTTGAACTGCACCGTGTTGCGCTGAATGTTCGCCTCGTGAATCACCCGCGTCACCACTCCCGCAAACGTTGTGTCGGGCATCGCCTCCGTCGTGATCTCTGCACGCGTGCCTACACCCACCTTCGCGGCGTCGGCCAATGGCACGTCCACCCGAACCTGCAAACTCATCGGGTCATACAGCCGCAACACCGTCCCCGACATGCCCGCACCGTCGCCAGTCGCGGACATGCTCATCCGCGATCCCGGTTCGACAAGCCGCGCCAGCACGACCCCAGCGCTCGGTGCGCGAATCTCCATCCGGCTCAGTCTCAAGGCCGATTCTGCCACGGTCGCCTCCGCCCACGCCAAGGCCGCCTCCGCCTGCGCGATCTCGGCCGATGCCTCGTCGATTCCCCGCTGCCCCGCGTTTACCTCCGCCTCAAGGCCGCTCAAGCGAATCTTCATCCTCCGAAATTCACCCGCGCTGAACGCGCCCTTCTTCACAAGTTCCTGATTGCTCTCGATGGAGTCCGCCAGTTCGAGCACCGCCGACTCCATCACGCGTACCCGCGCCTCTGCCGTTCCCCGACTCGCCTGCGCACGAACGATGTCCGCCCTGCGCTGAGAAACCGCAGCCTCCGCCCCCGCCAGCCCGAGCCGGGCATCTGCGTCAATCAGGCGAACAACCACCTGGCCCGCCCCGACCCGCTCCCCCTCCAGCACCAGCACCTCACTCACCACCCCCTCCGCCAACGCGGGGACACTCACGGCATACGGAGCAGGTTCAATCCAACCCGGTGCCTGCACAACAGCCGACATCCGTGCCGGTACTCCATCGTCTGATCCACTCCCACCATCCACGACCGCGTCCTCGCCAACGTAGGGGAGAGGGCCTCCATCCGTCGGAACCACCGCAACCACATAGACACCGGGCGGCGGAAACAACGTGTCCCGCGAGGCATAGCCCAGCGTTGCGGCCGTGCCCACCAGCACCGCCAAAGGAACCAGCAGCCGCGCTCGCCAGCGCGAGCGAGGCTTGGGCACCGTGAACCCATCAGCGGCAGCACCGCCGATGCGAGATAACCCGCGCAACTCAGTTGAAGAAGAAACCATGGAACACCCCCGGAAGTGGAAAGAATCGAGCACCGGTCGCGCACGCGCCGTATCGACTGCAATCGCTCATTTGGGATGTGACTAAACGGTGAGGGCGCACTGCCAGCGCAGCACGGCCCGGCCGGACTCGAAACGCGGATGTTCGGTCGCATGAACCTGAATCGTCGAACGTTCGGGCGACCAAGCCCGTGGATACCACCGTTCCAACAGGCGGAAGATTTCCGCCGCGTGCATCCCCGTATCGTCGACGCTTACCCGCATCGACGGAGTGATCCCGCTCCCGGCAGAAGTACCTTCGCACGCAGCGCACGATTCACAGGAGGCCGGATCCCGGTCGTCGGCCGTGGCAGGTGCTTGTTCCCAATCCGAGGTACACCCGCCGCAACATCCGACCGCCGGCTCAGAAATCGTCAATGGGTTCTCGGACACGCACACGGCCGCCCCGGCCATCATCCCCGCCTGACAACAACACAGCGGCGACCCGAAGGCCACCAGCAGCGCCGCTAGGATGCGAAACACGAGAACACTCATCATGAACAGGATCCTACACCCCTTACGGATCCATATCGGCCCAAGTTCGTCCCGGCTTTGCCCTCGGTCACACAAGGATTCCCAGTGCGACGCCGGCGGTCGCGGCCTTTAACCCTGCCGCATCGGCAACTCAACCGTCATCGTCGTCCCTTCCTTCCACACGCTCTCGACGGAAATCGTTCCGCCCAGACGCTTTACCGCGTGCTTCACGATCGCCAGGCCCAAGCCCGTGCCGCGCCGATTGCTGCGGCCGTTCCTGGATGGGTCCACCTGAAAGAACCGCTCGAAAATCCGTTGCTGGTGACCGAACGGAATCCCCACGCCGCGATCGATCACGCTGACACGCATCGACAACGTTTCGCGGCCCGCGCCAGACCCCAGCCCCGACGGCTCTCCGGAATCCCCGCCGGTTGAAACGGCATCTGCCACAATCCGCACCGCCGTCGACTCGTACGCGAACTTCATTGCGTTCTCGACCAGATTCTTGAGGATCAGCGCCAGCAGTTTCGGATCGGTCTGCACGATCTCGACACCCGGATCAATCTCAAACTCAAAGCGCAACTTGCGTTCCAGGGCCACCGCCGCGAAGGTCTCGGCCAGGGTGTCACACACCTCGCTCATGCGGATCGGCTCGATGGTGACTGGGGCTTCCGGCGTCTCCAGCCGTGAAAGATCGAGCAGGTCGCTGACCATTTCCTCGAGGCGTGCCACGTTCCCGTTGATCATGCGGGCCAGCCGCTCGATCATCATCGGGTCGTCGCGGGCTCCCTCCATCGTCTCGACGGCGGCGCGGATGCTCGCCAATGGTGTCCGCAGTTCGTGGCTCGCGTTCGCCACAAAGTCAGTCTTCAATTGCGAGGCTTGGGCCACCTCGGTCACATCCCGCAGCGTCAGGACGGCGCCGCGTCGATCGTCCCCGATCGGCGCTGGAGCGGTCACAATTTCGATGGTTCGCAGCCCCTCGGCCCGCACCATTTTCACCAATCCCTGCCGCGGCTCGCCCCGCAGAGCCTCGTTGTGCTGGGCGACAATCTCGGCCTGTGTGAACAGGTCGTCAAGACGGACCCCCTCAACAGGGCTTCCCCGCGATGAAAAGAACGTCCTCGCGGCGGCGTTGCACAACCGCACCACGCCGCGTCCATCGGTCGCAAGAAGCGGAGCCTCCGTTGCGTCAAGAGCCTCGCGCAATTGGCGATCGGAACGCACAAGCCCCGCCAACCGCCGCTCCGCCGCCACCGCCGCCGCCGCCACCCGCGCCACGACCGAGTCCGAAGCACGCTCGATGGCGGGCGCGGCAGCGGCCGAGCCGGCAACACCCTCGATCCTTTCGGCGATCCGCGCGAGTTCCGAGCGGCCCGCCGACCGCCGTCGGAAAACCACGAACACCACAACCAGCGTGCCCACCAATGCCGCGGCTACGGAGAGGCTCAACACGCTCGAAACCGGCCAGCCCCACCACGAACCGGCCATGCATCCCGCGGCAGGAAGCCACAACAGGCCGATCATCCAACCTTCGTGCTCCCGCTGATGCGACATGTTGAACGGTAGAACAACCAAACTCCGCCACGCCCCGGTGCGCAAACCGTCCGCGGGCGGTCGGAGTTCAGGAATCCACTTCTTCTCCACCGCTCAGGTCGGCGGTCATGCGATAACCCACGCCGCGAACCGTCTTGAGCATCGCCGATTTGCTGCCGAGTTTCTTGCGGACCGACGTCACGTGCACGTCAATCGTCCGCTCTGTCACCGTGACGCCCGGACCCATCGCCCGATTCATGAGCGCGGCCCGCGACAGGACGCGGCCGTTCGCCTGAACCAAGGAACTCAAAAGCCGAAACTCGGTCAGCGTGAGTTTCATAACGTCCCCATCAAGGAACGCCTCGTGCGTCTCGGGGTTTACCTGGACGGAACCGACGGCCAGAAGTTTGATCTCGGGGGCCGCAGGCCGCGTCGTCCGCCGGAGGACCGCATCGATGCGGGCCATGAGCACCTTCATACTGAAAGGCTTGGGAACATAATCATCCGCGCCGACCGTGAGACCGACGATCTGATCGACCTCGCCCGTCTTGGCCGTCAGCATGATGATGGGCAAACTCGCAGAAGCCGGGTTCGACCGCACGCGGCTGGCAACCTCCGTTCCCGAAAGTTCTGGGAGCATCAGATCAAGCAGGAGAAGGTCCGGCGGGTTCGAGGCCACCGCATCAAGGGCTTGGCGGCCGGTGTGCACAACCGCGACCTCATACCCCTCGCGCCGGAGGTTGTACGCCAAAAGTTCGGCGAGATCTTTTTCATCTTCGACCACCAGCACGGACTTGAGATGTGGCATGGAGTCCCTTAAGTGGTTGGAAACGAGCAATTTATGCCGACCCATTGACCCGACCCGCTTCCTGACATCTGAACGCTAGCGTACCCAATTCATTCTCTCCAATGGACTTGTGTGCAGATTTGATGAAGAGTTGATCTTCGCTCAAGTGGACGACTTTCGGTGGAAAAATTGTGCGGAAGGGTCGGTCGGACCGAAAAAGTGTTTCAGGACGTTTGCGTGGTTCGGAGGGAAGGGGTATAGTCCGCCCCTCAAACGGGATGAAGGTTCATTCACTTTCATTCGGGTTGGGGTTCACGTTTCCGAGTGTTCAGGCGTATCACCGCTCGATCACGATTCAGAAGTTTTTAGGTCCGGAACTGTTGGTGACGGAAGGTCTCGAAGTTCCGGAGTTTTTCCAGGGTCCGTGGCACGCCCGGGTGGTCCAGGCGGTCGCAACGGGCAAGTTCGAGCAGGCGGTGTTGGACGTTCTTGAAAAAAACGTCTCCAGCCGCCAGGACTGCCGGCAAAACCCATGTGGGGGGCCGCGGATCCGATGGTGCTCAGTGTTTCTTAAGGAGTTTTTGCAGATGACTAAGACCAGACTGCTTGTGGTGCTTGCGGGCGCCGCTCTGAGCGTGGCCCCGGCCGTCGCCCAGAACGCCAACCTCGACAAGGATCGCGCGTATGCCGCGGAACTCGTGGCCGATGCGGGTAGCCGCGCCAGCCTCTTGCAGGGCGGCGGCGGAGCCGGCTTCGATGGTTCGGGCTTCAACATCTCCGACGGCACGGGAAACAACGTGCTTTACGTCGGTGGTGCAGCCCAGTTCCGCTACACCGCGGACTTCCGCGACGACGAAGTCAATGACACCGACGGCGACGGCGAAGACGACGGCGCCAACAATGACTTCACACACGGCTTCTCGACCCCCAACACCCGCATTTGGACTTGGGGCCACGTGTGGTCCAAGGATCTGACCTACAAGATCCGCCTCTACACCAACGACGGTGGCGACATCACCCTCGAAGACGCCTGGGGCGAATACGCCTTCGAAGGCGGCCTCGCGTTCCGCTGGGGTCAGTTCAAACTGCCCCTCCTCCGCGAAGAGAACATCGAGAGCGAGCACCAGCTCCTCGTCGATCGCTCGGTCGTGAATCAGCGCTTCTCCCAGGGCTACAGCCAGGGCATCCAATTGTCCTACACCAGCGACTCCTTCCGTGTCGTTGGCGCCTTTTCCGACGGTCTCGGGACCGCTGGCACCGATTTCAACAGCGGCGCCGAGAGCGATTACGCCCTCACCGCCCGCTTTGACTTCAAGATCGCTGGCGATTCTTGGAACCGCTTCAACGACTTCACGTCTTGGCGCAGCCAAGAGTTCGCGGCCCTCGTCGGTGGTGCAATCCACTGGCAGGACGGCGGCGAAACCGGCGGCACGTCCGACATCGAGACCCTCCGCTACACCCTCGACGGCAGCGTCGAAGGCTCCGGCTGGAACCTCTACGGTGCGTTCGTCGGTGACAGCATCGAAGCCGGCGAGGGCGGCGACACTGATACTTTCGGTGGTCTCCTCCAAGGCGGCGTCTTTGTGACCGACCAAGTCGAAATCTTCGCCCGTTGGGATGCCATCTTCCTCGATGACGATTCCAGCGGCGACGGCGACGGCGGAAATGATGATGATCTTCACTTCCTCGCGGCCGGTGTGAACTATTACATCTCCCCCGAGAGCCACGCCGTGAAGTTCACCGGTCAGGTCGGCTACGCGGTCAACAGCAGCAACGGCGTCTTCTTCGGCGGTTCCGACGGCGGCACCCCGGACGATTCCTCCGACGACGCCGCTGGCTTCGGCAGCACCAGCAACGGCTTCCTCGGCCAGTCCGAGGACGGCGAGTTCAACATCCAACTCCAGATGCAGGTCATGTTCTAAACCAAAGTGGTCAACCCCCGGGCGGCCCATGGCCGACGGGACCTCTTGACCCCAAGCGTACAGAATTGATCATCAAGCCGGCCACCTCTTCATGGGGTGGCCGGTGCTTTTTTGTTACCGCCTCACCACCGTTGTCGACCGGCGCACCCCAAAACCCCCCGGTCGCTATACTTTTCAGCGGGGGTTTCGCCCCAGCATCGTTAGAACCGAACCCGGAGCAATTTTTATGGCCATGCGAACGTCCCTTGCGTCTTTCACCCTTCTTTCTCTCGTGCTGGCCGCGGGGTTGGCACCTGTGGCCGCCGCGCAGGATGCTGCGACCGCAGTCCCGGCCAAGGCCGAACCCACCGTCAAGGTTGGTTCGCCGGCCCCCGAGTTCAAAGTCGAGAAGTTCCTGAAGGGGACGCCGTTCACAGGGTTCGAGAAGGGGAAGGTCTATGTCATCGAGTTCTGGGCCACTTGGTGCGGGCCGTGCATAACGAGCATGCCCCACATCTCGGAACTCCAGCATGAATACGCCGACAAAGGCGTGACGATCTGTGGTGTGAACATCTGGGAGGATCAGGAATATTCGGAAAACACGCTGACCAAAGCCGCCGACTTCGTGACCAAGAAGGGTGATGGCATGGCCTACACCGTCGCCTACGACGGCGCTGCCAAGTTCATGGACACCAACTGGATGCGGGCCGCGGGCCGCAACGGAATCCCCAGTGCATTCGTTGTCGATGGCACGGGCACCATCGCGTGGATGGGCCACCCCATGCAACTTGATGTCGTGCTCGCGGAAGTGGTGGCAGGCAAGTGGGACATCGTCGAGGGACCCGCCCGCATCAAGGCGGCCAACAAGGCCTTCGCGGACGCGGCCAAGGCCTACGAAGCCGGACTCACCGAGGGCGACAAGGCTTGGGGTGAGGCGATCGAGGCCTATCCGATCATGGGCAAGGGCATGGCGACCGAGCGCTTCGATGCCCTCATCAGTGGCAAGCACTACAAGCAGGCGTACACCTTGGGCAACGAACTCGTGGATTCCGGCATCAAAAACAAGCGGACCGACGATATCACCAGCGTGCTGCGCAGCCTCACCGGCCCCAATAAGCCAGCGGACCTCGACAAGGAATTGGTGCTCAAGGCCGCCAAGGCCAACTTCGATCTTTCCGACCAATCGACCGTCGGCCCCCATGTGGTGATGGCGTCTGCCTACTACGCCGTGGGTGACGCCGAAAAGGCCAAAGCGGCCGCTGCCAAGGCTGTTGAAGTCGCCGAACCCGGCCAGCGCGAAGGCCTTGAGAACTACCTCAAGCAGATGGAAGCGAACGCCAGCAAGTAAGTGCCCCCAAGAGTTCGAGAAGCCCCCTCGCATCGGCGCGGGGGCTTTTTTCTGCGCCCAACCCACCGAACCAACTTGGGGACCGATTTCGGTCTGGCCTGGTGGACGGTGCCGGCACCCTCGACGTTCATGCTCGTTGCCGCCGGCGTCGTCACCGTTTCCCGCCGCCGCCGCCGCTGATCACTCCGCCAATCACTTAGGAAGTCACTTCGGCTTGGGCGTCTTGACCGGCGGCTTGCCGCTCGTGGCCGACGTTTGCGGCGGTATGGTGGGCGTCGTATTCGCCTTCTTCTTCACCGCTCCGGGCGGCACCATCGCCGTGTGCAGCGCATCGGCCTTCTTTGCGAGGTCAAAGTCCTTCTCGGTGATGCCGCCCGCATCGTGCGTGGCGAGCGTCAGCGTCACCCGGCTGTATCGGATCAGCAGGTCGGGGTGATGGTTGGCGGCCTCCGACACCGCGGCGATGCGGTTCACAAACTCAATCGCCTGCACAAAGTCCTTGAGTTGGAAGGTGCGCTGGATGGTGTCGCCAGACTCGTGCCACTCGGGCACGCCTGTCAGAGCCTCGTCCACCTCCGCCGCTGTGAGTTTGGCCATGTCGCAACCGCTCCTGAAAGTCAAGAAGGAGCATGAGTGTACCAGTCCTCGCGCCTCAAGCGGTGACCGTTTCGAAGCGGGGACGAGTCGGATCGGCAAGGCCGTCCGGGGCCCACGCCCGCCCTCGGGTCGATTAAAGTGTGGTCCCTTGCCGCCCACCCCTCCGCCCCCACATCCCGACCGGCTCCCCGACCGGCATCCCAACCCGAGCCCCGTCACTCGACTGGCCCCTTCACCCACCGGTGCCTTGCACCTGGGCAACGCCCGCACCTTCCTCATTAATTGGGCCATGGCAAGGCAGGGGAACTGGCGGATTGTGCTGCGCATCGAGGACCTCGACGGCCCCCGCATCAAGCCCGGCGTCACCGAACTCACCATCGACCTGCTGAAGTGGCTGGGCATCGATTGGGACGACGGTCCGATGGTGCAATCGACAAACCTGGAGCCCTACACCCTCGCGATGAACCACCTCGCCGCTCGCGGCTGCGTCTATCCATGC
>Ga0163144_10011542_pt1 | contig 18684 bp, 16 predicted proteins | sample OliLak19BULKMAT1_FD_123175 | JGI IMG/M metagenome (GOLD analysis project Ga0163144, IMG submission 123175) | Freshwater microbial mat bacterial communities from Lake Vanda, McMurdo Dry Valleys, Antarctica - Oligotrophic Lake LV.19.BULKMAT1 | ecosystem: Environmental > Aquatic > Freshwater >... | reverse complement strand
TTCGCTGCGTGCGGTGCTTGCGCGGCGATCTGCCGCAAAGCCTGTTCGAATACTTCGGGTGGTTGGCCGCCGGAAATCAGATGCTGGTCGTTGATGATGACCGCCGGGACAGAATTGATGCCGCTCCTGATCCAGAACTGTTCTGCCTCGCGCACCTCGCGGGTGTATGCGTCAGATTCCAGAATACTTCGCGCCGCGACGCCGTCAAGGCCGACTTCCTGCGCCAGTTCTACCAGTATGTCCGTTGACGAAGGGTTGTGGCCTTCGGCGTGGTAACTGCGGAGCAGGGCGTGCTTGAGGGCGCGCTGCTTGTCGAGGTCTTGCAGGCCGGCCCAGTGCAGCAGACGGTGCGCGTCAAACGTGTTCCAGACGCGGTTGCGATCTCCAAACGTAAAGCCGACCGCTTCGCCCCGAGCGCGGATGTTCGCGCGATTCGCTGCCAGTTGCGCCGCACTCAGCCCGTACTTTTTTGCCAGGTACTCGCTCGCATCCAAGCCTTCTTTTGCCATGTCGGGATTGAGTTCGAACGGTTGCATGTGCACTGTCGTCGGAATTTCATCGCCGATGCGTTGTAACGCGATCTCCAGCGCATTGAGGCCGACTGCGCACCACGGGCAAGCAATGTCAGAAACGAAGTCGATTTTCATATTGCATTTCCTGAATGTGTACCGGCTCCGAGTTTAGTGGAAATCGCCGTCTCATCGCTAAACGAAGTCTTGCGCGCGCTCGCCAAAGTTCATATAGAAAAATAAAAAACATGAGTATCCACGTGCCTTCCCAGCCGAAAATGCTCCACAAAGCTCACCAGTGCTTGCGTTACAATCTAGAAAATCAGCAAGAATAACAAGCAGGTTCAACCGCACGCCACCGAAGGAGAGCGCATGCCGCTATATCTTACGCAGTGCCTGCACCGCACGGTGCAGAGCCATCCGCAGCGTGTGGCAACGGTGTTCGGCAATCGCCGACACAGCTATCGCCAATACGCTGACCGCGTGGCGCGATTTGCGGGGGCCTTGCAGAAACTCGGCTTGGCGCGTGGCGATCGCGTTGGCATGCTGGCCTTCAACTCCGACCGTTATCTCGAGTTCTATTACGGCACATGGTGGGCAGGCGGGGCGGTGAACCCGGTGAATTTCCGCTGGAGCGCCACGGAGATCGCCTATTCGCTGGACGATTGCGACACCCGCATCCTGTTGATGGATGACCAGTTCAAGGCGGTCGCGGCCGAGCTGCGCGCCAAAAGCAAATCATTGACGACACTGATTTACACCGGCGACGGCGACACGCCTGAGGGCATGCTCAACTACGAGCGATTGCTCGCCGACGCCGCGCCCGCGACGGATGTCGCGGCGAGTGGAAACGACCTTGCTGCCGTGATGTATACCGGCGGTACCACTGGTTTTCCAAAAGGGGTGATGCTGAGCCACGAGAATCTGGCGAGCAATGCCCTGGCGTTCGTTGCGCATGGCGCCGCGGCGAGCGACGGCCGGACGTTACTCATCGCGCCGATGTTCCATATCGCAGCCTGCGGCATGATGAACGGCAATGCCGTCGTCGGCTGCACGTTCATCATCGCGCCGGCGTTCAATCCGCTGGGGACGCTGCAGGTAGTGCATGAGCACCGCGTGACGCACATGGTGCTGGTGCCGACCATGGTGCAACTGACCGTCGATCATCCGGATGCGGGCAACTACGATCTCAGCAGTTTGCGCGTGCTGGCGTATGGCGGCTCAGTGATCAGCGCGGCAGTGTTGCGGCGGGCGATGGCGCGTTTCGCCAATGCCGGTTTCGTGCAGGTGTATGGCATGACAGAAATGGCGCCGAGCATGACGGTGCTGACGTCGGAGGACCATCTGCAGGGGGCGGTGCGGCCCGAACTGCTTGGGTCTGCGGGCCGGGCCAGCCTGATTAACGAAATACGGGTCGTTGATGTGCACGGTAACGAGGTCGCGCGCGGGACGGTGGGTGAGGTTGTGGCGCGCGGTCCGGGCGTGATGCTGGGGTACTGGAACAAACCGGAAGTAACCAAAGCCACCGTAAAGGATGGCTGGATGCACACCGGTGATGGCGGTCGCATGGACGACGAGGGCTATCTGTACATCGTCGACCGGATGAAGGATATGATCGTCTCCGGCGGCGAAAACGTCTATTCGGCCGAAGTCGAAAACACGTTGGCCAGACATCCAGCAGTCGCGGCAATTGCGGTGATTGGCATTCCCAGCGGGCAGTGCGGTGAAGCGGTGCACGCGGTCGTGGTATTGAAATCTGCTGCGAACGCTACAGCGGAAGAGCTTATGGCCTACTGCCACGAACTGATCGCCGGCTACAAGTGCCCCCGCAGTGTGGAGTTTCGCGAAGCGTTGCCGACGACTGCTGCCGGTAAGGTGCTGAAGACGGAGCTACGCAAGCCTTTCTGGGAGGGGCAGGCGCGCAGGGTCAATTAGCGGCGCCTGCATTTGCTACCACGAGGGCAAGGTACGCAAAAAAATTGGAGTTGCCGTTTTGTCCTTACTGCCCTGACCCCAACGGCCGCTACTTCCTTCTTTTCGCCGACCTCAGTTGAGGTGCCGGAGAGGGGAGCTGCACCAACAGCGTCAATTTCGTTCGAAAGGGTTATAAATGCTCGACATTCAGAACTACAGCAGCATCATCGCCGCCGTCGTCATCTTCCAACTCGCGCCAGGGCCCGGCACACTCGCGATCCTGAATTCGACCGCGCGCAATGGCATTCGTGCCGGGCTGGGAGCCGTGTTGGGGACGCTGCTCGGCAATTTCTTTTTCATGGTCGCCGCCGTGGCCGGTCTGGCTGCTGTCATGAACGCGAACCCGGTCAGCTTCCAAGCGTTGCAATGGCTAGGGGCGGCCTATCTTTGCTGGATCGGTGTTCAATTGTTACGTGCGCAGGTCGATTTCGATCCAGCTATGCAAGAAATCAAAAAATCTGCGCGGGTGCACTTCCGGCAGGCGTTCACGGTGAGTCTCACCAACCCGAAGGTCATCCTTTTTTCGTCGCGTTCTTCCCGCTATTTCTTCGGCCGGACTCATCCGGCTTCACGCTGGGCGCCATGATGGCGCATGTGACGGTGATCAGCTTCGTGTATCAGGCAGGTATGGTGCTGATTGGCAATGTTGTCGCGGCGCGCTTGCCAGTGATGCCATCGGCCGGAAAAATCGCGACGCATGTTTCTGGCATCGCGCTCTTCGGATTTGGCATCAAGCTGGCAACGAATAATCGATAGGCGCGCGTGAGCAAACTCGGACAGAACTATCTGATTGGCACCGGGCTGGCCGCCTGTGCCGGATCGGTGCTGCACATCGCGATTCTGTTCGGTGGGCCTGACTGGTACGCGTTCTTTGGTGCGCCAAGAGGGCTGGTCGAGATGGCTCGCGTCGGCAACCTTCGCGCGCCGGTCAGTTGTCTGGCTATCGCTTTGATATTGGCAATACTTGCCGCGTACGCGTTTTCCGCGGCGGGCTTGATTCGCCGACTGCCATTGTTGCGCACAGGCCTGGCGCTCATGGCCATCGTGCTGATCTTGCGCGGCGTATTGTTTATTCCCATGATTCTCTGGTTGCCCGGGTCGCTATCCAGCATCTGTGATTGTCGCAGTGTGAACACTTTTGTCGTCTTGACGTCGCTACTCTGCCTGGCGATGGGGATTGGCTGTGCACTTGGTGCACGCAATACTATCGCGCGCAATTGAGGCTAGAGGCCCGAGAGTACCAGCGGGCTTTCCAGACGAAAATATTTCGAAGTCGACCACAGCTATTTCGAGAGTGTAGTCTGGTCAGCCGCTTCCAAGCGATTTCCACCATTCAAGTCAGCGAAGCGGGATCGCCCCTGGTCGGGCCTCTGCGAGCAGTGCGAGCTCGATGGCAATCCCGTGATCGACAAACCCAGCCCCGGCAATTTTTATACCGTATTCCGGTTTTTCGGACACGGCCAGAATCGCGACAGCGGTCTGCTGCCCGGAGCGGCGCGCATGATCGCTCTCAACACTGAACAGCGTATCGAAAAAGCCGTGATTCAATAGGCCTGTCAAAGGATCGTGAATCGCCCGACATATCGTTCCTCCCGCCCTGCGCGCGGCGCATTCTTCCGATCTGTCAATGCTATTCAGTTTGCCAGACACCAAGCGCGCATGCCAAACGATGTTATGACAGGCAGAGAGGCTGCGCGGAACGGTTGCCGCAGGTTTGTTGCCATTGTTGACAAACGTCTTCTAACGAGGCTGGTAGATTGGTCTTCGCCAGCTTGCAGCGCGTAGTACAGCGGGGGAGCATTCTGGAGAATCGGCTGACATGTTGCTGAATATGAAATGCTTTTTCTGCCGGGGGGATGATGAAGGCAGTTCCCAGCGTTTTTGCGGCATTGTTTTTTCTCTTCTGCGCGGTGCCTTCGCCAGCTGCACCGTATCCGTCACCGGGTCAGCTGTGGCAGGCCATTGACGAAATATCGGCGCGGCTAATGGCCGAGAAAGTGGACGTAAAAGTGTTGGACGCCATTAGGGACGGCGTCCAACTGCCCTTGATCGCGGCTGGTCTAAGACTGGGCGACGGCACCTGTATCGTCTATGTCAATGAAGTTGTCGAGGTGCGCATGGAGAAAGTTTTCCGCATGGTGCCCGTGCAGGACATGCCGATATGGCTCAACCCCTTGGCACTGCATGAAATTGCTCACTCAATTGAGCAACGCGGAGCCTACATCCGACGTCGCTTCAATCTGGTGTTGCCGCCAGGCATGCCGCGCGAAAACATCACGGTTCAGGGTTACCTTGCGGTCGTCAAAAGTGGTAGCGTCGAAACCTGGGCCGAGGCGCTCGCCGATATAGTCTCCGTACTCTATTTCAAGGAGGCGGTTTCTTAGCGATGGGAACAATTCGCCAACAGTCTTGCCGCATTGCGGACCGATCTGGCGCAGAAGTGGCCCCAGCACAATACTTCAGCGTTTCCGCATGAAATTATCGCCGCTGGCGCAAACAAGACAGCCGGGCGCGGTCTGTTCGAAGCGACATTCGAGTTCCGGCGGCTGCATGATCCTGCGGGCTTGCAAAAAGCCGGATTAATTTGCGACGAGAGGTTCTGTCGTATGCTTGTCCGTCGCAGCCTGTCGGCGGCAGATGCGGGTTGCACCTTTCAATACTGGCGCCTTCGCTGTGCAAGCCGCCATCATAAGGATACCCAATGATCGATGACACCAAAGCCTGTCCGGTATGTGGCGAAACCATAAAAGCGGTCGCCATCAAGTGCCGGTTCTGCAATACCGATTTGGTGGCGTTGGCCGCCTCACATGAAGCTGAGGTGGAAAGAAGTCTGTTTACGGGCCATCCTGCGGTCATTTACAGCGCCTGGCAGTGGATAGTCGTATTGTTTAGCGCTGGTATCGCCTGGATTGTCTACTGGTTGATGAGCCTGAATACGACCTATGAAATAACTTCGCAACGCGTGCGTGTGGAGCGAGGCATATTATCGAAAACCAAGGACAGTCTGGAGTTGTTTGGCATCGATTTTTTCGACCTGCATAAGCCGCTGGGAATGCGTCTGGTCGGTCACTGCCAACTCCATTTACGGTCGTCGGACGCAAGTTTTGCTACCGTGATTCTTTACGGCATTCCCGATCTTGAAAAACTCGCTGACACATTGCGCGAGTGTTCGCTGCGTGAGCGTATCCGCCGCCGCGTAACAACGTTTGTGCAAGCGTAGTTCTTCGGACGGCGCGGCTTCGCCATGATCGCCCCGGCACCGCTGGCGCTGGGCCAAATGACGACCAGCGCGAGGCTATTTCAACAAACCGGTTTTGTCACAACGCAATTTGGAGCCCGTGAGGATGCAGGTTGTCTTCAGCGTGCCATATACATCGTAGGAGCCGATTTTCCAGTTCGACCCCTGTTTGTCCATCACCACGAAACCAAACTGATTGGAGTGGGTAATGCTGTCGAGCTTGACACCTTCGGCAGGCGCAATATTTAGCGGAAACGGATTCGGCAGCACCGTCGAGAGCTCGTCCCCTCCCATGCCGGACACGATAGTCGCGGGGTGATTGGAGGAGAAATTGATGGCTTCGAACAGGTGCACATGCCCGTGTAACGCGAGCTGAACGCCGGGCGGAAAGTAGGCTTGCGGATGCAGGGTTTTCATTACTGAGAGCAGGGCTGGGCTGCCGCCCTGGACGCGGCCGTCAAAGACCGAGTAGCCGAGTACGGGGTGGTGATTGAGAAAGATGCTGCTTACGCCGGGTTTGCCCGCAAGCATGTCCACTGTCTGAAACTGTTCGCGATATTGCTTGAACGCATGTGCATCCCGCGGCTTGGCAGGGTCGAATGGCCGGTGACCGGAGACCGCCGAATCGAACATGATCAGTTGCAGATCGTCGGCCATTGGAACGGCATAAGGCGCAGTAAAGTTGCCTATGTCGTCATTGGTGGCTTCATTGCAGCTACGCATTTCTTCAAACGGACGCGGGTCGAGAAAACGAAACCAGCCTTGGCCTGCGCGCCGGCACTCCTCGTGATTGCCGCGTGCAACCACCCAGGGCGCGGCTGCCAATAATTTTGCGGCCGGCTCAAACAGATCTGCCTGCCAGGTATCCCAGCCATAGCCCCAAGGGCTGCCCTGACAACCAGGAACGTCCGGCGGGCAGGCGTTTTCGCGATAGTGATAGTCGCCTACGTGCAGGACCAGGTCTGGCGACATTGCCGCAGCCGCGTCCGCGATCAAACGAAACGGCCACTGTTTCTCGTCCAGGCACGCCTGCCAGGCATCGTCGGCCTTCTTCATGCGGCAACCGGTGTCGCCAATCAATACGATGCGGCGCGGCTCAGCCTTCGGCAATCTCAATTGGGTGCCGCCGATGTTAGCGCGCGAAACATTGCGCGGAAGCGCAAGCTCGCACGTTGTGACGGGGAATTCCGCGGGTTTGGAGTTGGCTGCGTCGCTTGCGGTTGGCCTCTGGGCGACAGTTGTTGCAGCAGCACGAAGCGTCATTGGTTGCGACTTGCCGTCAACGGTGATTAACGGACAAGCCGGGTCAGACGTTTGCGATATTCCGGCTGGCAATATTGCCCGCGCAGACGCGGCACCGTTCTCACCGACCAGCACATAAGCGGCCAATAAAGGCACCTGAAATGGCGCCGTGCCGCGAGGGACGAAACTGCAGCCAGCGAGCACGAGCGCGGCACCGCCGCTGGCAACTACGAGGAAGCGACAGGTGGAGAGCATGTGGGCGGCGCGCGTGGAGAGTTTTGGAGAAGACCATATGGTAACCAAATTCAGTAACAATTCGACTTCGCGTGTGGATTGTGCGGCCGGACTCGATGCTAAAGTCAGGCTAGTCTCGCAATCACGCCCACTCCACAAAAAACTTCAGGAATCATCTGCTCATGCGTTCATTGAACATGGCTTCATTGCGATCTGAATTCCCGGCGCTCAACAATGAGTGTGTCTATCTCGACAATGCTGGCGGCTCGCAGGTACTCAAACGCGTGGCTGATCGAATTCACGATTATTTGCTGACAAGCAGCGTGCAGCTCGGCGCCAGCTATGCCACTTCGCTGCTCGCTTCGGAGCGAGTGCTGGCCGCGCGTCGAGCAATCGCCGAGCTCATCAATGCGCCGCACGACGAGGAAGTGGTGATGGGTGCGGCGACCACGGCACTGATGTTTGTGTTTACACAGGCGCTACTGCCCGGCATCAGCCCGGGCGATGAGATCATCGTGACTAATACCGATCACGAAGCCAATATCGGCGGCTGGATGCGATTAAAGCAGGCCGGCGCGGAAATCAGGATTTGGGAGGTGAATCAAGATAGCTTGATGCTCGAACTGGATGATCTGGATCGTCTGCTGAGTGCAGGTACGCGCTGGGTGGCAATGACCCATGCATCGAATGTGCTCGGCAGCGTGAACCCGGTTGCGGAAGTGGCGCGTCGGGTGCATGCAGTGGGCGGGCGGCTATGCGTGGACGGGGTCGCTTATGCGCCACACCGGCTCGTTGATGTGCAAGCCAGCGGGGCCGACGTTTACGTGTTCAGCTTCTACAAGGTATTCGGGCCGCACTATGCAGTGCTCTGGGGCCATCGTGATTTGTTGCTTTCATTGCCCAGCTTGAACCACCACTTTATCGGCCCCGAGGCACTGCCGTACAAACTGCAACCGGGTAACGTCAATTTCGAGCTGTCGTGGGGCTGCGCGGGCATCGTTGATTATCTGGACGCCGTTGGCACTTCGATTGGTACATCTGGCACCAGACGGCAGCGTATGCAGTCGGCGTTTGACGCCTTCGCGAGCCATGAAGATGTGATCGCAGAGAAGCTACTCGCTTTTCTTCGCAGCAAGTCAGCCGTGCGAATCATCGGTCATGACCGAGTTGACAATGGCAATCGTATGCCGACGATCAGTTTCATCGTCAAGGGTCAACACTCTGAAACCATCGTGCGCCATGCCGACAAAGTCGGTATCGGCATCCGCTTCGGCGATTTCTATGCGCGCAGGCTGATAGAAGCGCTTGGCTTGCAGGCGCAAGGTGGTGTGGTGCGAGTATCGATGGCGCATTACAACACGGTAGAGGAGATTGATCGGCTGATTGCATGCCTTGATGAAGCCATTGTCCAAGCTTGATTTATCGCGGTAATCAAGGCGTTTTTGATGCTGCGGCATGTGCCAGTGCAGTCACTGACCTGCGGGGATCGATCAACGGCACCAACGTCGCAAACTGACCGGTCGCCAAATCCAGCAGTTTGATCGCCATCAGCGGTTTGGGGCCGACCAAAGGGCTATTGTTGGTGGTCTGTCCGGTCGGTGCACTTGGGGTTGGCTTGCCTTTGTAAATGAGGTAGCGGCTGTCGATCAGCGCGGTTGGCGTGCCGAGACCATGCGATCGCGGAATGACGCGTTCGGTTTTGGTCTTCACATTAACGAGTACGAGTTCAAAACTGCGGCCCCGAATGATCAAGACAGAGCGTCCATCGCTCGAAACAACGGGCAGGTGTCCAGGCGCGAGCAGCATGCTGTCGCCAGTCGTCGTGTCGAGTAATCGCACGACAGTTTCCGTTGGCCTTGCGTCGGACGGTGTGCTGGCCGCTGCATCGGCGACATAGGCGAGTGTCCGTCCGTCGGGGAACCACGAGGGCCGTTCGCCGACGGCTGTGATACCCATATCGCGAACCGAAGCGGTCGAAGAGTCCCAAATTCGCAGCGGACCCGTCGTCAATTGGCGGAACTGCTTGCCCGCATTTTCTGGCGGCTGCGCGACAAATGCTGCTTTGCCACCGTTCGGGGCGAGCGATATAGGTGATATCGCGTTGTCCCAAAGCGGATCGCCGGGCCCCGAAAACAGCACCTGCTCTTTGCCGCCTTTGGTGAAGTGAACTGTATAGGTACGACTCGAACTGACGACACCGGAGACGAACACGACGCCACCCTGTGCATCGGGCTCGCTGAGCGTGTGAATGGCGGAGTGCCCAGCGCCAGATGGGCGGATTGTTGTCGAGTTCAAGGTCGCAATGTCAATCGCGCGAATGCCGCCAACCGGTTCTGCCATGACCAGCATTCCCGCAATCCGCTCCCGCAAGGCTGGCGTTTCGGACACTGCCTGCGCGGACATTCCTGGCGTTGGTGCTTCGGTCTGGGCGCTTTGAAAACTCAAGACGGATGGTCCGCCGGTCCCGATCAAACAAAGTACTGCGATTGTTCTGGTAAGGCTGCGCATGCAATTCCCCGTTGGCTATGAGGACTGCACTGTATTGGAGTGCATGCACTGAGGCAAGATAAAACTCCCAGAGTACTGAATCGCAATACCCGAGCTGTCGTATCTGGCCCTGACGTCAAACGAGGTGGCACCCCGTCTGGGTATTCCTTAGATCAGGCCAAGATCACGCGGCTTTACGCCTGCAAAAACTTGTTCGACTTGCGCATCGTTGAGCCCGAACATGCGTGCAAACAGGCCACCGAAAACGGCCCGATATTCATTGAGTACCGGATAGTCGCGATTCTGGAATAGCGTCTTCTGCTCGAGCCTGATTTGTTCGCCTGCGATTTGATTGCCGTGAATGCCGCCGCCGAGCACCCAATACACGGTGCCATGACCGTGATCCGTGCCTCGGTTGCCGTTTTCGCGAAAGGTCCGGCCGAATTCGCTGACCACCACCACGACCGTGTTGCGCCACTGGCTGCCCATTTCCTGGCTGAAGCCGTTGAGGCCGCGACCAAGTTCATCAAAGCGCCCGGCGAGATAGCCGGTCGCACCGCCCTGGCCGACGTGTGTATCCCAGCCACCCACATCAACGAAGCCGATGTTGTGTTTATCCTTCATCAGTTTGGCGATGCGCCTTGCTTCAAGCTCAAAGCCTTTGGCAGAAATGGCGCTGCGGCTGGCGGCGTCCATTTCGTTGGTGAGCTCGCGCATCACTTCATCGCGAATGCTGAAGCCTTCCGTAACGCGTTGGTCCAGCAGCGTGCCCCGATACATCGCTGCAATCAGCGCACTCTGCCTCGCGTCCACCGCCGGCTTGGCCACCGACCGTAAAGCCGTATTGGCGACTTGTACGCTACCCTGCATCACGATGGGTAATTGATCGGTGAATGAGATCGCGCCTCTGCCACTGAGCGTCGCCGCCAGACGATTGAGGAATCCGGACTGGTAATTTCGGCTTTGATTGATCGGTTGGCCCAGTTCGATGCCGTCCTGCGTCTCAAAATGGCTGCGCGAGAGATCATCGGTGCCCGCAAACGGAATGAACGCAGCCTGCCCGCTGGCATAAAGCGGCAATATTGATTCACGCAGTGTGGGATGCAGTCCCCAGTCGGCATTGAGCATGAGCGCGCTATTGGCTTCGCTGCCAGGTACCGGCACGGCGATGTTGGGACGTGTCTCGTAATAGTACTTGCTGGAAATGGGGATCAGCAGGTTTGCCGCGTCGTAGCCGCCGCGCAGAAACACGACCAGAAGTCGATTGCTGGTTGCCGGCACGGCAAACAAGCGGCCTGACACGGAAGACATAGCCAACGCTGACATTGCGGCCAGCGAAGTCTTGAGCATTTTACGGCGATTCATATGTGTTCCAGTGTGAATTCAGCGATACATCATTTCGGGCGAGGACATAAGCAGCATGTTCCATTCTTGTGCCGAGCCTGCCTGCTCGAGCGCATTTCGCGTGGACGCGCTGAGCGTTTGCTGGAGCTGGCCGAAGTAGAGCGCGTTTGCCAATTGCGGGAAAGCGGGCTTTTCAATCGGCTGTGGACCATCAGTCTTGAACAGGCCGGCGCTCCCGGAACCGATCGCCTTGGCAATCTCGAATCGTGTCGTCATCTGTCCAGGGCTTGCCCATGCGGCTTCTCCCAATGGATAGCCATCGGGCGTCTGGCGGCCAAACATCGGCTGGCCCATTCGATTGAGCCAGTTGAGCATCGGGCCGGCGTTGAGGATGGGTTTGTCATCGTAGGCAAGCCGCACGGCTGAAACCACGTAATGTAACGGGGCTTTGAATTTTTTGCCGAGCGAGGCGGTGAATTCTGCCGAGTTAAAGAGTGTCCGCAGGGTAGCGGCGATATCGCCGTCGGTACCAGTAAATGTTGCCGCTATGCGCTCAATCAATTGGGCAGGGGGTGCATCCGAGACAAAAAACATCGCGAGTTTCTTGCTCACGTATCGCGCTGTTGCCGGGTGGCGGCTCAGGCGCTCGATGGCTTCATTCACTTCAGCGAGCCCGCGTCCCTTGAGCGCTTCGCCCAGAAACAGCTTGTTGCCATAGTCGTGGCGATTCGGGTTGAACTCGAACAGGCCGGTGCGTACGTATTGCGACACCAGCTCCTTTTTGACCGTCGGCATCGCTGTGCCGAGATTGACGCCGACACCGGTCAGGATGCGCGCCAGATCCTGCACGTCGTGCTGGGTGTAGCCGCCGCCGACACCCATGGTGTGCAACTCCATGATTTCACGTGCGTAGTTTTCGTTGATTCGGTTGGCGGCGTTCTGCTCATTGTCGAGGTAGCGGATCATCGCCGGATGGAACGCAGTGGCAGCTAACAAATCGCGAAATTTGCCAAGTGCATATGGTCGGATGGCACTTTCTTCAAAGTCGCCAATCATTGCGCGGTTGTTGCTTTTGCCCTGATGGACGCTGAAGTGATTCATCCAGAACCACACCATCTGCTCCTGTAACTGATTGGGCGAGTAGGCCGCCCGCAACAGCGTGCGCGTCGCGGCCTCACGCGCGAGCCGGCTCATTTCGGCTTGATAGGCCTGCTGCGCGACCTTTTTTGCGTCATCATCCTTGATGGCATCGGCGTCTTTGCGGCGTTGTTCCATGTTCTGGACGATGACGACCAGTGGCTGTTGCGAGATGCTCATTGCAGCGATCTGATCTGCAACTGCCGGTGGCAGCGCGCGCGAAGGGAAGAGTTGCTCATCAAGGTAGCGGGACAGCCCGAGCTTGGCTACATGCTGCATGGTGCTGGAATTCACGCCCCAACTGATTCGATTCACGGCCATTAGCAGATTGGCGTTAGCGGTGTTGGCGCCGGGGTCGATTGCGGAGCCACTCCGAGTCGCGTTGCCGGTGACACATGCGCCGAGCGCAGCCATCGAAACGAGCAAGAAAGCGATGAAGGGTTTACGTTTGAAATTGGCGCGCAGGACGTCGACCATGCAGAGTTCCAGTTACTTTGCGTTGCGAAATTTATGCGTCGGCATGGCCAAAAATTTCGATCACGCGCGCAAGGTTGATGGACCCACACCTGCTCGGAAGCCTAATATTAGCGCAGCAGGCGCGCACTGGCCAATAGATGGCGGCGCGACAGCACATTCGGTTTATGCGATGCGGGGCGCCTGAAGACAGGCGCTTAGTTCACGCAGATGCTAAGGCACTGTTTCTTTCATCGGTGGCGGCCAAGTACTTCCTGGCAAAAGCCTCCGACTTGCCGTCACTCGGTGGACTCACCGTTTCCAGACGAATCAGTTGGTTCGCCAGAGGCACACGGCCCGAGATGAGATGTTCTCAGAGCGACTGTCTGGCAATTGCTGGCAGCAAGCCATTGCGTGGTTTCACGATTGCTTTCGATGATCTCTTCAGCGTATTCACGATTTTCTATTGTATTTCCATGATCCCGCTGCTCATTTTGGTGTAAAGCGTGCGCGATGATGCAGCGTCGGTGGCTTAATATGCTATGTAACTGCCGGTAGACCTGAATGCTCTCCGCCAAGTTTCTCGCCTGCGTGTTCGTGTCCGGAACGGGCCGCGCTTGTGCCATCGCGGTCCCGGCCAGACAGAGCAGAGCCATAACTTGCACGCTAGCTATTGAAGCAAGGCGACTATTTTTCATGGCATTTTCCGGGGAGGTGAACTGGCGACCTCGTGCGAGCTGGCAATCGTTACTTGCCTTTTTGCGGAGCCTTGTCAGAAGGCTTTCGAGCGGTTTGCTCAGCTTTTTCCATTTCTTGCTTTTCAGCGTCATTTTTTGGGGCGGCGTCGTGAGCATCTTTCTCGACATTGGCTGTCTCCAGATATGCCGTCAGACTCGCCTGATAGTCCCGTGTGCCGCTGTAGCTACCCTCACCGATGTCTTCGTCAGTCGCCGGGCGTGCTAATTCGGTCGGTAACGACGAGGGATTTGCGGAGGGTTTGATCGGGTGTGGAGATTCATTTCCGGTATCGCGCATGGTGGACTCCTGTTTGGTGATTGCGTGAATGCGTTCAGTGCGTTCAGTGCGTTCAGCGATGATGATGGTGCGGCCTATCGCGCGGCATCAGCCGATTGCGGCATCTCGGGTAGGCTTCCGCCTACGCGAGGCTCTGCGGCGCGGTTTTAAATTGATCACGTTTCCGGCGTGCTACCCTCAATCGGTGGGAAAACGCCAACCCACGCCTTACCTTATTTTCGCCAAATGAGGCGTGTAAAACTTCAGGACTGCTGTCTACGCATTGAAAACTAGCCGATGGCTCAATTGACCCAATTACCTGCGAACTGGTTGGCGCTGCTCGCGCCCCAAGCCCGCGGACGTCTCGCTCACGCCACTTCCGGCGCGGCGCAACGCGCTACAAGTGGCAAATCAGTTTTCCCGGCGCGGGAAGACTGGTTCGCGGCATTTCATTTTGTGGCGCCTGAGGCCGTGAAAGTGATTGTCCTGGGCCAGGACCCGTACCCGACTGCGGGTAACGCGATGGGTTTGTCGTTTTCCGTGCCTCGCGGGGTCCCGGTGCCCGCTTCCCTTCGCAACATTTATATCGGACTCAAGAACGATCTTGGCATCGCACCAGCCCAACACGGCGACCTTCGCGCATGGGCATCGCAGGGCGTGTTGCTGCTCAATAGCGTGTTGACCGTAGAGGAGGGTGCGCCAAACTCGCATGCTGAGATCGGCTGGCGTGAAGTCACTGATGCGGTAATCGAGGCGATTGGCGAGGCCGCGTCGACGCCGAAAGCGTTCCTGCTGTGGGGGGCGCATGCACAGAAAAAGTCCCCCTTGATCGCGACGCCGCAACATCTGGTTTTAACCGCACCGCATCCATCGCCGCTGTCTGCGCGACGCGGTTTTTTCGAATGTCGGCATTTCTCAAAAGCGAATGCGTTTTTGGCGGAGCAGGGCTTGCCGACGATAGATTGGAAATTGCCAGCCTGAGCTAGTTCGCAGTTTGCCTTCTTCACGAAAAGAAATTGCCACAGCCATCACGATGCTCGAAATCGACAATCCTTTCCCCGCTGAATATGGTGTCATTCGCCTGTTGGAGTCAGCCGATTGTGATCGCATTGCGATTGTCAAAGCGATTCTGACCGGCACCTACGACAAGCCATACGTGATCGAAGAGGGTGATTCGCGTTCGCTGTACTTTACGCGCGCGCTCACGCAGAGCGGTATGCGCCGCAGCGATCCGACCGCCCTGGAATTCGCCTACACGCAAAAGATGATGAGTTTTCTGCTGTTCGTGCATCAGCCGAAACACATCCTGATGCTGGGGGTGGGTGGCGGTTCGCTGGTCAAATATTGCTACCGTCATTTGCCTGCGTCACGCATCACCGCCATCGAAATCGACCCCGACATTCTCGCCTTCAGGGATCAGTTCATGCTGCCGCCCGATGACGCGCGCTTGCAGATACTGCTGGGCGACGCCGCCGACTACTTGCGGCGCAATGATCCAGATGCGGATGTCATCGTGATCGACGCTTTTGATCGAGATGGTTTTTCGTCGTCGGTTTGTACCAGGGAGTTCTATCTGCATGTACGCGACGCACTGACACCACAAGGCGCGATGGTCGCCAACATGGTCGGCCCAAAGGACGAGCGCGTCGCACATCTGGACATGGTGGCTGATGTGTTTAGCGGCAATATCATCATGCTGCCGGTCGCGGACGACGGTAACTATCTGGTGTTCGCCTTTCGCGATGCCGCGTTCGAGCCGCGCTGGCGCTGGATCGAGGGCCAGGTGAAAGGCATGAAGGCACGCTATGGTCTGGATTTTCCCGGGTTTGCATCCAAATTGAAGCGCAGCCGTAAAGATGGATATTTGCATGGCGCGTTGCTTCTTGCGGAATAATTGCCTGGAAGCTATTCTTGGGGTTCTTCATCGGACGAAACAATTCTCCAGCATCAGCGAGCGGCTCACGAGCGCGCAAACCAATTGGTAATCCTATGCCAGAACTGACGCGTTGGTTAAACATAATGTGTGCTCTCGCAATCCTCGCGGGCTGTACGAGCTTGCCGATCCCCCCCGCTATTCGCGGCGCTGACGACACTGCCACCGCCGACCTGCTGATCCGCAATGGCCGCGTCATCGACGGCACTGGAAACAGTTGGTTCCTTGCCGATGTGGCCGTTCGTGATGGCAAGATATTGGCCATTGGCAGGCTAGACCACATGAAAGCGGCGCGCATCATCGATGCTCAGAGGCAAATCGTGGCGCCCGGCTTCATAGATGTACACGCCCATATCGAGTTTGGCCTGTTTGAAAACCCTACCGCCGACAATTACCTGCATGACGGTGTCACCACGGTGATTACCGGCAATTGCGGCGGATCGGCAGACAATCTGCAGGATTTTTTTGGGCGCATCGCCAGCACTGGTTCTTCCATCAACGTTGCTTCGCTGGTCGGTCACAACACGGTGCGGCGGCAGGTGCTGGGGCTTGCCAACCGCGCCGCGTCCGTCGACGAGCAACAGCGCATGGAGGCGCTGGTTGAGCAGGCGATGAAGCAAGGCGCGGTCGGCCTTTCCACCGGCCTCATTTACCTGCCGGGCCTCTACAGCAGTACCGAAGAGGTGATTGGCCTGGCGCGAGTCGCTGCGAAGCATCAAGGCGTCTATGCCTCCCACATCCGCAATGAAGGCAACAAGGTGGTTGAGGCCATCAACGAAGCGCTCGACATCGGCCGCGCCGCCAAGATGCCGGTGCAGATTTCTCATTTCAAAGTTGCCGCACCGGCAAACTGGGGACGCTCGCACGAAACGCTGGCGTTGATCGAGAAGGCTCGCGCTGGGGGCCTCGATGTCACCATCGACCAGTATCCCTATACGGCCAGCAGCACCACACTAAGCGTCATGCTGCCGGACTGGGCGGTGGAGGGCGGCACCGAGGCGATCAAGAAACGGCTGGATGATCCTGCAACAAGGCAGAAGATTGCCGCGGAAGTGCTTACGAGCGCGCGCAACAACAAGCGCCCTGATTTCAGTTATGCCGTCGTTTCGCGCCATGCAGCCGATGCCTCGCTCAATGGCAAGAACCTATCAGCGATCAATTTGCGAAAGGGTCGGCCGCAGACGATGGAGTCAGAAATCGAAACACTGCTCGATCTGCTTCAGGCTGGCGGCGCGCAAATGGTGTTTCATGGCATGAACGAGGACGACGTCAGGTTCATCATGCGCTACCCGTTCAGCATGGTAGGTGCCGATGGAGGCGTGCAGAACGGCAAGGGCATGCCGCATCCGCGAAGCTACGGGACCAATGCGCGGATATTGGGCAAATATGTCCGTGAGGAAAAGCTCTTCGGGCTCGAGGAAGCGGTACGCAGAATGACCTCACTGGCTGCGCAGAAGTTTCAACTGCAAGATCGCGGCCTGTTGCGCAAAGGCTATGCCGCAGACATTGTCATTTTTGATGAAACACAGATCATCGACAAAGCGACGTATGACGAACCACACCAGTTTTCAGCGGGCATCAGCCACGTCCTGGTCAACGGAAAAAGTGTCATTGACGCAGGCCGCCACACCGGCCTGCGCAGCGGCATCGCGCTGACCGGTCCCGCTTTTGTGTCTGTGACCGACGCCGGCCGTCGGCTATAGCGACAAGGACCATGCAAGCTAAAGCGAATCGACCGCCATGCCGGCTGAAAGATCGCCAGAAACGAGGATTCAAAAAATATTCTGGCCGGGAATATAATAATCTGGACTCATTCGCGCGTTACCGGATTAGCCCAGAGGCGAATCGGCGGCGCGTGTGGGGATGAGGACGCTGCAAATGGACAAACTGCACGATAAATCATAAGGGGAACAATCATTTCATCCCAACAATCCATTGAAATTATACTTGCCAGACAGCTTGCCAGCAGTCTCGCCATGCCAATCTGTATCGTCGACACCGAAGGCACGCTGATTTTCTATAACGAACACGCCGAGGCAGTGCTGAATCAGCGCTTTGATGAGACTGGAGACATGAAAGCGGCCGAGTGGACCGCGCTATTCGCGGTTGACGACATGGAGCGGAATTCCGTCGCCACTGAAGACTGGCCACTGGTGCAGTCATACAAAAACCGCCGTGCCATGTCGCAGGTCGTCTGGCTGCGCTGTCGTGATAACGCCTGGCGCAACGTTTCATTTACCTCGTTCCCGATCATTGGCCAAAATGACCATTTCCTTGGTGCATTGGCCATCTTCTGGGAAGTGTGAAATGAAAGTAAAGTTGTGGGGAACGCGTGGCTCACTGGCTACGCCGGGACCGGATACGGCGCGATACGGCGGCAACACCTCGTGCGTAGAGGTGCGGGGAGACGCCGGAACGATCCTCGTGCTGGATGCGGGCACCGGCATTCATCGTCTGGGTGCGTCGATGCCACCCGACCTCAAACGCATCGATATCCTGCTCACACATTTGCATATGGACCACATACAGGGACTGGGTTTCTTCGGGCCTCTGTACAACCCGAATGTCGCTGTGCATATCTGGGGGCCAGCCAGTTCCACACAAAACTTGCACGCGCGGCTGAAGCGTTACTTGTCGCCGCCACTGTTCCCGGTTCGACTAAAAGAGCTGGCCAGCAAGCTGAGTTTTCACGAGGTACCTTGCGGGGAGGTCGACATTGGCGAATTCAAAGTGTCCTCCGCGCTGGTTTGCCATCCAGGGCCAACCGTGGGTTACCGGATCGAATCGGCTGAAGGGCGCGTGCTGACCTATATTCCCGATCACGAACCCGCGCTGGGCGTCTTGCGGTTTCCGACCTTGCCGCGCGAATGGACGTCAGGGGCGAAACTTGCCCACAACGCCGACGTGCTGATCCATGACAGTCAGTACACCAGTGCCGAGTACGCCTGCCATTGCGGCTGGGGGCACAGCTCTCTCAACCAGACCTTTGCCTTCAGTGCACTTACGGAAGCGCGTTGCCTGGTTCCCTTTCATCACGATCCCAGCCACTCGGATGCCGATCTGGACCGGATCATGATTGAAACGATGGAGACGGAAAAGCCAGCGTTTCAGGTCATGCC
>Ga0163144_10011541_pt1 | contig 18685 bp, 14 predicted proteins | sample OliLak19BULKMAT1_FD_123175 | JGI IMG/M metagenome (GOLD analysis project Ga0163144, IMG submission 123175) | Freshwater microbial mat bacterial communities from Lake Vanda, McMurdo Dry Valleys, Antarctica - Oligotrophic Lake LV.19.BULKMAT1 | ecosystem: Environmental > Aquatic > Freshwater >... | reverse complement strand
GGCGCGCGCGCGCCATTGGCGCCGATACAACTGGCCAGCGATCGCGACGATCCGATCGAGCGCGACGGTTTTGTCCTGCAGCCGCTGGCGCGCTTCGAGGCCACTGCCAAGGTGCTCGGGCGCGAGGACTACTGGATGGACAAGGAATCCGAGCTGTCGCCGACCGACCTCGCGTTGGGCTGGGGACGGATGTCGGACCCGCAGGTGATCGAACAGCTCGACATCGACCAGCGCGGCCGCTGGTATCACTATCGATGGGTCGGTTCGCAGCCGCCGATCCCGCTGGGCGAGATCGTGCGCTCGTCGGCCAACATGCATTTCATTCCAGCAGACGAATCTGCCGCCGCCGCGCTCGACGCAGTCCGCGAAGGCCAGGTCGTGCGCTTCAGCGGTTATCTCGTCGAGGTGCGCAAGCTCGATGGCTGGCGCTGGCGCAGCTCGCTGACCCGCGAGGACTCCGGCGGCGGCGCGTGCGAGATCGTGCTGCTCGAGCGGCTCGAGGTCAGCTACTGAGCCGCCGACTCAGGCGGTCGCAAGCCCGATCGGGCATGTCACCCCGGTGCCGCCGATCCCGCAATAGCCATCGGGATTCTTGGCCAGATATTGCTGGTGGTAATCCTCGGCGTAGTAGAACGCCGGCATCGGCAGGATTTCGGTGGTGATCGCGCCGTAGCGCGCATCGCGCAGCTTGGCCTGAAACAGCGCCTTGCTGTCTTGCGCTGCGGCCAGCTGAACTGGATCCGCACAGTAAATGCCGGAGCGATACTGGGTGCCTGCGTCGTTGCCCTGGCGCATGCCCTGGGTCGGATCGTGGTTCTCCCAGAACACCTTCAACAGGGCCTCGAACGAGGTCTGCTGCGGATCGAACACCACCAGCACCACTTCATTGTGGTTGGTCAGTCCCGCGCACACTTCTTTGTAAGTCGGATTCGGCGTAGCGCCGCCGGCATAGCCGACCGCCGTGGTGTACACGCCGGGCAGGCCCCAGAACATGCGCTCCACGCCCCAGAAGCAGCCCATCCCGAACAGCACCCGCTGCATGCCCGGGAACTCGCCCTTGAGCGGCCGCGCAGTCACGAAATGGCGGTTGATCAGCGCCATCTCCGTCTCGCGCCCGGGCACGGTGCGCTCGCGCGGAACCAGATCCACAGACTTTCCAAGACCGAACATGGCAGCTCCTCAGGTTGACAGGTGACTATGGTGGCGCAGGCGCGGCATTCAAGCCGTGAGATCGGCCGCCGACGTTCAGGTCGCACCGATCCGTTCGTACTTTTCGAGCACGCTGGTCTCGGCTTGCGCGGCGGCCAGCCATGCCTGCATGGCCGGCAGGGCATACACCGCATCCACGTAGGCGGCAGCCTCGGCGGATACCGCCAGCGCGTAGGTGCGGATGCGCGCGGCGACCGGCGCGTAGAACGCATCCGCGATCGAGAAGTCGCCGAACAGCATCGCGCCGCCGCGGCCGAAGCGCTCGCGCGCTGCGCACCACAACGCATCGATGCGCGACAGATCCGCCTGCGCTGCGGGCGACAGCGGCAGCGGATGGTCGAGCACGCGACACACGTTCATCGGGCATTCGCCGCGCAGCGCGGCGAATCCCGAATGCATCTCGGCAGTCACCGCGCGCGCATGCGCTCGCGCCGCCCGATCGGCCGGCCAGCCATGGCCATCGAGAAAACTTTCGTCGACGTACTCGCAGATCGCCAGCGAGTCCCACACATCGATCGCGCCATGGCGCAAGGCAGGGACCCGGCCAGTTGGCGACCAGGTGCGGATATCGCGATGGAAGTCCGGTGTATCGAGCGGCAGCACAACGGTGTCGAACTCCACCGCAAAGTGTTTGAGCAGCAGCCACGGCCTTAGCGACCATGACGAGTAGCGGCAGTTGCCGATGACCAGGGTGGGACGTTCGCTCATGTGGGTTCCTCTAGGGTGCGATCCAGGGCAAGACTTCCAGCGGCAGCTGCGACAGTTCGATGTCGGATGCGTGATTCAGATCAGGATCGCGCATCAGCACGATGCGGCCCTGTGCATCGGCCAGCAAAAAGCGTTCGCTTGCGCCGCGCACGGTAATGCTGGCGCCAGCACCTGGCGGAAATCGGAATGCAGCACCACGCGCACGACCCCTCGACTTGCCAGCGGGCTGCTCGGCCAGCCACGCATCGACCGCGTCCAGAGCCGCGCGCAGTTCGGCCGCCGGCACCCGCGTAGCGCTCGGAGTACGCAGGGCCAGCGTCACCGACAGGGTCAGCGAACCGCGCGGCTGGTTGCTGGTCACCGGCGGGTTCTCCGCGAGCAGATCGTCGCGCAGCGGAAACGCGACGCCACCGTCGGCGCCGATCACCAGCCGGATCGGCGCTGCGCGACCATGGATCACGACCGCGATATCCTGCGCACGCACGCCCGGCAACTTGCTTTCGATCCGTTGCACCGCGCGCAAACGGGGGTGATCCTAGACCCCGCGTGCTGCGGCGAACGCTGCGTAGAGTGCGGCATAGGGTGTGGTCGTGGAATCCCCGGCGAACGGTTCGGACGCGTATGCAGGCGCGCCGGTCAGCATCGCCAGCCCGATGAGCAGCGACGACAGCACGGAAATCGGGTTCAAACGCGGATCCGGTAGGGCCATATCCCCGCAGGATAGCCAAAACCACCGGCGGTGACCCGGCGCAACACTCCCCCCCGGTGCTTGGGTATGATCGGGCGGCTCGGTACCGCGACGGCAGGAGATGGGCGTGTCCACGGCTGGAAATCTTAAAGTAGCGGCAGCGGCAGAGCTTGCGCTGCAGCGGGCGCGCACACCGCTGCTGCCGCGGCAGCTGTCGGACGCGGAGTTTCGCCTGTTCAGCGATTCCGGCCGCCGTCGCGAGGTGCTGCCCCGAGAGCTGATCTTCACCCGCGGCGAGCTGGGTCGCAGCATGTTCGTGGTCGAGTCCGGTTCGGTGCAACTGGAGTTCGGCAACGGGCTGCCGGAAAAGGTGATCGGCGCGCGCGAGTTCTTCGGCGAGTTGGCCCTGTTCATCGGCAACCACGCCCGGGTCGCCAATGCGGTCGCTGCAGAGTCCGCCGTGCTGCATGTGGTCGACAACGGCGCGTTCGAGACGCTGCTCGAGCGTGAGCCCAGCCTGCTGGCGCATTTCATGCGCCGCTCGTTCGCGTATCTGGTGGCCAGCGAACAGCAGCTGATCGCCAGCCTCAAACGGCGCAACGAGGACCTGATGGTCACCCTCGATTCGCTGCGCCAGACCCAGACCCAGCTCAGTACTGCCGAGCGCCTGATCCAGACCGACGAATTGACCGGCCTGTGCAACCGCCGTGGCCTGTATGCGTTCCTCGACGGACTCGCCGTGCAGCGCGTCGCGGGCCTCAAGCCAGGGCTGCTGCTGGTCGACCTCGATCGCTTCAAGCAGATCAACGACTACTGCGGCCACTTGATGGGCGACCAGGTGCTCAAGGCCATCGCGCAGGAAATCCAGAACGCGGCCGGTCCCACCGATCTGCCCTGCCGCCTGGGTGGGGACGAGTTCGCCCTGCTCGCGCAGGTGCGCGATGCAGCCGAGCTCGAGGCGCGCGCCAGCCGCATCGTGGCGTGCGTGCGCGCGCTGCGTTTTCCCGCCGCGCAGCGCACCCTGCAGGTGACGGTCAGCATCGGCGGCAGCCTGTGCGACGACCGCACCGAGTGGTCGACGTGGTACTCGGACGCCGACTGCACGCTGTACGAGGTCAAGGGCGAAGGCGGCGACAACTACAAGTTGGGCGTGTAGGCCCTCATGCCTATCGGTCAGCCCGCCGAAGAAGGACCCAACGCGGAGATTCCCGACCACGGGGTCGCCGTGCTGCGCGCTCTGGTCCTGTGCGACCTGGTCGACTCGACAGCACTGCTGGAAGAACTCGGCGACCAGGCGGCCGCCGAACTGATGCGCCGCCACGATCGACTCTCGCGCGCGCTGCTGCACCGGCATGGCGGGCAGGAGATCGACAAGACCGATGGCTTCCTGATCCTGTTCGAACGCCCGATCCAGGCAGTGATGTTCGCCCTCAACTACCACCGCGCGCTGTCCGAGTTCGAAGCGGTTGAAAACGTCAAGCTGCGCGCGCGGGTCGGCATCCATGTCGGCGAGGTCCTGATGTGGGACAACAGCCGCGAAGAGGTCGCGCGCGGCGCCAAGCCGGTCGACGTCGAGGGTTTGGCCAAGCCCTTGGCGGCCCGCCTGATGGGTCTGGCCGGACCCGGCCAGACCTTGATGTCGGGCCTTGCCTATGCGCTGGCCGAGCGATCGCAGGGTGAACTGGGTGCGCGCGTCGCGGGCCTGCGCTGGTTGCTGCATGGCAGCTATCGCTTCAAGGGAATGCTCGAAAAGGTCAACGTGTGGGAAGTCGGCGAGCAGGGTCTCGCACCGTTCCGAGTCCCGCCCTCCTCGGAGAAAGCGCAGCGCCTGGTGCCGTGGTGGCGGCGCGGCGCCAGCATGACGGTGGCGGCCAGCTTGCTGGTGGTGGCCTTCGGTATACCGCTGTATCTGTCGGTGCGCACGCAGTCGGCGATCGCATTCGCGCCACGCGACTGGGTGGTGATCGGCGATTTGCGCAACCTGACATCCGACGCCAACCTGCTCGAACCGCTGGAAACCGCGTTCCGCGTGAGCCTCGAGCAATCGCGCTTCGTCAACGTGGTGTCGGACATGAAAGTGCGGCAGTCGCTTGCGCGCATGGAGCGCGAACCCGGGACGCCGGTCGATCGCGAGATCGCCGCGGAGATCGCGCTGCGCGAGGGTGCGCGGGCGGTGATCGTGCCGACCGTCACCGAAGTCGGTGGGCGGGTGCGGATCAGCGCCGAGGTGATCGATCCGAACACGCAGACCACGGTGTACGCGGAGTCCGCCGACGGCCGCGGCGCCGAATCGGTGCTCGACTCGGTCGACGAGGTGACCCGCGAACTGCGCGGGCGCCTTGGCGAAGCGCTGGCGGCGATCGAAACCGACGGACAGCCATTGGAGAGAGTCACCACGGCGAACCTCGATGCGCTTCGCGCCTACTCGTTGGGCACCAAAGCCGAAGCGGGCGGGCGCGGGCGCGAGGCGATCTCGCTGTACGAACGCGCGCTGGCACTCGACCCTGCGTTCGCGCTGGCACACGCCAGCGTCGGGCGAGTGAAGCTCGCGGGCGACGATCGCGATGGCGCACGCGTGCATTTGTCGAAAGCACTCGAGCTTGCGGAGCGGCTGGCTGCGCGCGAACGGCTCTATCTGGAAGCCCTGTCTGCGACCCTCGGTCCGTTCGAACCGATGCAGGCGCATTGGAAATCGCTTGGCACCGTGTACCCGGACTACTACGGCGCGCACGCGAACTACGCGTTGTTCGCGTACGCCTATGCGAACCAGTATCCCGAGGCGGCCGAGAGCGCGCGCAAGGCGCTGTCGAACTTCAGCCCGCGACTTGGCAACACCCACTACATGCTTGGCACCATCGCGCTCGCACAGGACGATTTCGAGGCCGCCGACCGCCACCTTTCCGCAGCACGCGACCTCGGCGGCGACGGCCTCGGGCTGGTCCACGGCGATGCGCTGGCAGCGCGGCGCCAGTTCACCCGCGCGAGCGAAGCGCTGGCCGCGGTGCGCCTGTCCGGCGTCGAAGCCAACGACCTGTCGGTGGAGGTACTGCGGGTGGCGCTGGCGATCGACCAGGGCAAGTTCACCGACGCGGACGCTGCCGCCGAAAACGCCGTGGCCCGCGCAAGCGCGCTGGGGCGGCCATTCGAGGGCGTGTACCGCGGCATTGCGCTGACGATCGAATCGCTGGCACCCGATGCGAACTATCCGGGCCAGGTCGAAGCCTTCGTGCAGTCCGCGCTGGAGGGAATCCGCGATACCGACGGCGCCAAGCAGCAGCAAACGGCGTTCGATGCGATGGTAGGCGCCTGGCTCGCAGCGAACATCGGCCGTACCGCGCTATCCCGCGAAGCGCTGATCGCCGCGCGTCCGGTGGTGGTCGCGGCCGGCAGACCGGTGATGGAACAGATGCAGGCTGCAGCACAAGGTGCGCTGAGCCTCGCTGAAGATCGACCTGCCGAGGCGGTTGCCAGCCTGCAGGCGCGACTGGATGGCACCGAGTTGTACCTGACCCGCGTCACACTCGCCGAGGCGCTGGCGAGAGCCGGCCGAACTGCCGAAGCGCAAGCCATGTTCGAGTGGCTTGCCGCGCACCGCGGTCGCGCGTGGGGCGAGTACAACAGCTACTACATGCTGCGGCCACTGAACGTCGCGTGGTCGACGCTCGCGCTGCTGCGACTGGCCGAACTGCAGGCAACGCAAGCGGGGGGCGATGCGGCTGCAGTCGACGCTTCGCGCTTTACCGCGCATTGGCGCGTCGCGGATCTGCCCGCGACGCTGCGCGTGCGCGTTGCAGTGCCTGGACAGCTGCCCGCCGAGCGCTGAGGCAGCGCGATGCGCGGGACTTCAAAAGTTTCGCGAGCGCGTGACTGCGCTCGGCAAGCCGGGCAACGCGTTATTGCGCTGCCAGCTCGTGGATGTGCTGCGATGAGAGCGTGGGATCGGTCAACAGCGCCTGGATGCTCGCCCTGCCGGCAGCGATATCCGCCTGCGAAGCCAGCGACGCGTTGCTGACGCACTCCGCAAGCGTCGTTGGCAAGCCGATCGACGCGAGTGCTGCAGCGGGATCGGCCGCGAATGCGGCATGAAACGCCTCGTCGTTGGTCAGCTTCTCCAGCAGAGTATCGACCTGTGCTGCGGAAAGATCGTAAGCCATGTTGCCCCCTGATTGAGTGGCGATCTGTTGGCTGGCGCGAAGGTTACCGCCCGCGCTGGCCTGCAACGCGGTCTGCGTCGCCTTGCAAGGGTAGCCATTGCCCGCTACCGCAACAACGCGTAGCTTGGGGCTTTTTGTGACGGCCGAACGGGTGATGGAAAAGGAACTGACGCTTCGCCGCTGCGCGGCAGTGCTGATTGAACCTTGCGAAGCGCGCGAACTCGATCTCGTCGCGCTGCTCGGTGGAGGTGAGGCGGTCGCTCGCAACCTGCACCTGCGGGCGCTGGCCGCGCATCTGGATCTGCCGATCACGCTGAGCGCATCCGAGGTGGCGACTCTGGCGCAACTTTCGCCGGACGCGTACACGCCACGCGCAAACCTCGTCGGCATCGACGAGGCGGCGCTGCGCTCATTGCATGAAAAGGGTTTGGTATTTGCGCAACACGACAGCAATGCGCTGGTCGATGCCGATCAGCGCGTGCGCGACACCCGTTGGCACCCGCTGTCGGCAGTCGCGCATCGACATACGCGCTGGTCGGATGTGCGCACGGCCGACACCGATCCGCAAAGCTATACGCGATCGCTCAGCGGACTGGTCGACAAGCTGGGCCAGCCGCCTGCCGCGACTCCGCAACGTGGCGACGAAAGCAGGCGCCTCGCACTTCCGGCAGCTGCTGCTTCGCCGATCGTGGACGCAGCACGTCGGCGCGCCACCTGCCGCAACTTCGACCGCAGCCGACCCCTGCCGCTGGCCACGGCGGCCGCGCTGCTGCACGGAGTATTCGGCGCACAGGCCGCGGTGCGCGTGGCGGCGGGCGCCGAAGTGCTGAAGAAGCTGTCGCCTTCCGGCGGGGGCCTGCACCCTACCGAGGGCTATGTGCTGGCGCTGGATGTGCAGGGCGTCGCATCCGGAATCTGGCACTACCGCGCCCGCGATCACGCGCTCGATCCGATGCTGCTGTTGGCCGCCGATGAACTGCGCGAGTTCGCATTGCATGCGCTGGCCGGCCAGGACTGGTTCGGTGATGCGCCGTTGATGGTCGTGCATGCGTGCCGCTTCGGCCGCAGCTTCTGGAAGTACCGTGGGCACGCCAAGGCATATCGCGCGGTGATCCTCGACATCGGGCACCTGTCGCAAACCGCCTACCTGCTGGCGACCGAGTTGGGCGTTGGCGCTTTCGTTACCGCCGCGATCAACGAAGCGCAGATCGAGCAAAAGCTGGGCCTGGATCCAATGGTCGAGGGTCCGCTGGCGATATCCGGTTTCGGCTACCGAACAACGCAGCAGAGCACGCCCGAGTTCGATCCGATGCACACCGTGTGGCCGCAGGCCGATCCTGCGTAGGCAGCCTTCGGATACTCGTGTTGCCGGCAGGCCGGCTCCCACAACGAGAGAGTGTGCTCGGTGTCAGTCTTGTGCGTTCGGAGCCCACGATTGCACGCCCGGCGATGAAATTCCCGTCTGGCATGCGCGAGCCCACCCGGTGGGCGATTGATGTAGCGGCACGAATCGTTTCTGCCGGTCGCGCGCGGCCACCGTTTGCGCGAGCCGCCACTGCAGCGCCCGCGGCAACGGTTGCCGCCAGTGCCCTTCAGGCGCTGCGCGCGGCCAATGGATCGCCCCAGACCACGCGATCGCGGCCGTTGCGTTTGGCCGTGTATACCGCCTGGTCGGCGCGTTCGAGCATGTGCTTCCAGCTCAACTCGCCCGGCTGGCGGGACGCGCCGCCGATGCTGACCGTCAACGGGATGCTCAGGCTGTCGGCGGTGATCGGGCGCTCACGCACCGAAACGCGGATGCGTTCGGCCACTTCGCGCGCCTCGTTGGCATCGCTTCCAGGCAACACCACCAGGAATTCTTCGCCACCGTAGCGGCCGATCGCCTGACCGGGCTTGAGCAGGTGTTCGATGCGCTGGGTCACTCGCGCGAGGCACTCGTCGCCAGCGCTATGCCCGTGCAGGTCGTTGACCTTCTTGAAGTGATCGAGGTCGATGAACAGCACCGCCAGAGGCTGCCGCGCATGCACCGCGGTGGCGAACGCGGTTTCAACCGTCGCCTCGATGTTGCCGCGGTTGAGCGCACCGGTCAACGCGTCGTAGCTGGCCTTCTGCTGCAAAGCGACGTGGCGCTGGCCTTCGGCCGCGGCCTTGGCACCGAGCGAGAGGAAATCGCGTGCGACGTCGAAGTCCTCGGCTGTGAATTCCTGCCAGGTTTCGCGCGCGATGAGCACCACGGCCCATGCCGTATCGCCGCCGCGCAGCGGCACCACGGCGGCCTTGAGCAGGGTGCCATCGTTGGCCGCCTGGTCGGCATCGGTGGGGCTGAGCACGATGCTGCGCCCCGATTGCGCCACGGAGCGCAGGGTCGCGCCGCGCTTGCGTACGTATTCAGTCACCTTGTCGCGCACCGTTGCCGGTTCGGCGACCAGCAGGCGTGCGCCATCGGTGGATTCGGCGACCCACGCGGCACCCCGCATCGGCAGTACCTGGCGCAGCGCCGCCAGCGCGCGCTTGTATGCCGTGAACGTCAGGTCCTTGCCAGCATGCTGGACCAGGGTTTCGAGGCTTTCGACCAGGGCGCGACGGGTCTGTGCCACGCGCAGGCGCGCTTCTGCCTGGTCGCGCTGGAACTGCGCCCGGTCGCGCTGCTGACGCAGGTCCAGCGCGCGGTCGGCAAGGCCGATCGACAGCACCACGGCCAGCATGGCCACGCCGATCTGCACGCCGTAGGTCGATACCGGGTCGGCGTCGCCGTAGCCGAGCACGAAGCGCAGGCGCCAGGCAACCAGCAGGACCATCACAGCCGACGCCACCAGCACGAACATCGCAGCGCGGCGAGCATGCCGCAGCGACAACAGCGGGGTAGCGAATGCCAACAAAGCCAGACCCAGGACACCCCAGTTGTATGCGTGCCGCAGCAAGTCGGCGAACTGCGGCAGCGGCAACACCGACAGCAGCGCGATTCCAAGCACCAGCCAGCGCGCGATGTCCACCACCCGCGAGAATCTCGGCCGAATGTCCGCGATGGCGCAGAACGACTGGATGAATGCGGTACAGAAGAATGCCGACATGGCGCCAAACACCATCCATGGAAACAGCCCTTCCATGCCGGGCATTGATCGCTCCGGCAACCAGGCAAACAGGCCCGCAGCGTGCGCCATCCATGGAACCATGCTCAGCTGGAAGGCAACCAGCAGCCCGTAGGCGCGATCGCGCAGATACAGCAGGAACATGCCATTCATCAGCGCCATCGACAGCAGGCTGAGCAGCACGAAGGTGGTGATCGCCACGCCGACCCGGTCGCGCGCTGCAAACACTTGCCACGAACTGACACCGAAGATCAGCCGCGAGGGCACCTGATCGCTCACCTGCACATAAAAGGCTCCACCGGGCAGCTCGCGCGGCAGCGCAAACGCATAGCAGCACACGCTGAACTGCGCGCTGGCAGAGGCGTCGCGCGTGCCATCGCGCAGCGTGCGCCAGTTGCCGCCCGGGGTGGGCACGTGCACCACGATCGCATCGATCGGAAGGCGGTCGATGGTGAACACCAGGTCGGTGGCGGGCGCATCAGGATCGATGCGGACCCGAAACCAGCGGCTGGTGTCGAGGCCGTCCGGCACCCAGCGGGGGGCGGAAAGAACCGTGAAACGCGCATCGTAGTTGCCGGCGAGCACGTCGGACTCGGGCGCCGCCACCGTCAGCTGTGCTACCTCGATAGGCACGTCGGCGTGCGCCGCAGCCCATGGCAGCAGCGCAAGAAGCATCGCCAACAGGGCCCCTCTGCCATGCATTCGGCGGTCCTTTGCAGCGCACTGGAGCAATCGGCTTCAGGCGAACGAGTACCCTACACGGACAGCCCGAGGCAACACAATCAGGGCCTGCCTGGATTGCCGGATGGCGCGAAAAAGCAGCGTCAAAGGTACGCCGCTCAGCCGAATCCGCTCAGACCGGGATGCCCTGCGGGATCTGATCGTCGTCCGAGGCGATGGCAGCCCGCGCTTCACGCAGCTGCGCATCCACGCCGTCGACCACCGCGCGCGCGGCCGGCAGGCAGGCCTCCGGCACCATCACCGACACCAGCCCCATGGGCGGCAGCTCACCGATCGCGCCAGTCAAATACTCGCCGGCCACGTAAGCTGGAATGCCCTGGGCTTCCAGCGCTGCCTTGAGCAGGTGGGCATCGAGTATGTTTTCGGCGTGATAGATGGTTCGCATCGGATGCTCCGACGCTAACCCATGCGCAGCCTGCGGTAAACCACGCCGTGCAAATCCGCCACGAAACGAACGATCCGTGAAGGCGACAGATCGGGCAGCATGCCAACGAATGCAACACGGCGGGGCATGCACTATGCTGCGTCGGAAGAACCATGGTCAGGACCATGCTCGACGGCGATCTTTTCGAGGTGCGGGAACCGCAGGTGGAAGTGGACGGTGAACTGACCGGCCGCATCCACCACGCGCTGCTGGTGCTGCTGGAAGCGCGCCGTACCGTGTCCACCGTGTGCCCCAGCGAGGTCGCCCGCGCGTTGGCGAAAGAGCTCAAGTGCGAATGGCGCGACCTGATGCGCCCGGTGCGCTACGTGGCCGGCCGCATGGTCGAGCAGGGCATCATCGACATCGTGCAGCACGGTCGGCGGGTCGAGATCGGCGAGGCACGAGGACCGATCCGCCTGCGCCTGCGCCAGCCGCGGATGCGCTGAAGCACCTGCTGTCGCACTGCGTGCCTGGACACGCCCCACCCTCGCACGCGCGAACGGCGGGATACACAGGGCTGGTAAACTCGGCGGCTCGCTGCTCTGAACACCCTGCGCCATGAACGACACGCCCGCCCCGATCAATCATTTCATCCGCCAGATCGTGCGCGACGACGTTGCGGCCGGCAAGCACGGCGGGCGCGTGGCAACCCGCTTCCCGCCCGAGCCCAACGGCTATCTGCACTTGGGTCATGGCAAGTCGATCTGTCTGAATTTCGGCATCGCCAGCGAGTTTGGCGGCACCTGCAACCTGCGCTTCGACGACACCAATCCGGCCAAGGAGGACATCGAGTACGTCGAGTCGATCAAGGCCGATGTGCGTTGGCTGGGCTTTGCCTGGAACGCGCAGCTGCATGCGTCCGACTACTTCGAGGTGATGTACCGCGCAGGCGAGAAGTTGATCGATCAGGGCAAGGCCTTCGTGTGCGACTTGAGCGCCGATGAAGTGCGCAGCTACCGCGGCACGCTGACCGAGGCGGGGCGCAACAGCCCGTTCCGCGAGCGCAGCGCCGCGGAGAACCTCGACCAGTTCCGCCGCATGCGCGCCGGTGAGTTCGCCGATGGCGCCAAGACCCTGCGTGCGAAGATCGACATGACCTCGGGCAACATCAACCTGCGCGATCCAGCCCTGTACCGGATCCGCAAGGTCTCGCACCAGAACACCGGCGATTCGTGGTGCATCTACCCGATGTACGACTACGCGCACTGCATCAGCGACGCGGTCGAAGGGATCACCCATTCGCTGTGCACGCTGGAGTTCGAAGACCACCGGCCGCTGTACGACTGGTGCCTCGACCAGCTAGATCTCGCCCACGACCCGCAGTTGACCGAACCGCTGCGCGCTGCCGGCCTGCACCTGCCGGTCTCGCGACCGCAGCAGATCGAGTTCGCGCGCGGCAACCTCGATTACACCGTGCTGAGCAAGCGCAAGCTCATAAGCCTGGTGCACGACGGTCTGGTCGACGGCTGGGACGATCCACGCATGCCCACCCTGTCGGGTGCGCGCCGGCGCGGCTATCCGCCGGCGGCGATCCGCAACTTCTGGGAGCGCGCCGGCATCACCAAGCAGGTCAGCGTGATCGGCTTCGACGTGCTCGAAGGCTGCGTGCGCGAGGAACTCGATGCCAGCGCCGAACGGCGCATGGCGGTGCTCGATCCGCTGCAGCTGGTGATCGACAATCTGCCCACCGATCATTCCGAGCAGCTGAGCTTTCCCAACCATCCGAAGGACGACAGTCGCGGCACCCGCACGGTGGCGTTCGCGCGCGAGCTGTGGATCGAGCGCGAGGACTTCATGGAGGTGCCGTCGAAGGGATTCCACCGGCTGGTACCCGGTGGCGAAGTGCGCCTGCGCGGGGTCGGCATCGTGCAGTGCGTGGCGGTACAAAAGGACGGCGACACGGTGGTCGCGGTGCACTGCACCCTCGACCCGCTGACCCGCTCCGGTCTGCCGGGTGCCGATCGCAAGGTCAAGGGCACCATCCATTGGGTGAGTGCGGCCCACGCGATCGACGCCGAAGTGCGCCTCTACGAGCGTCTGTTCAGCGTGCCCGATCCGGACGACGACAGCGACGGCAAGAGCTATTGCGACCATCTGAATCCGCAGTCCAAGCGCGTGGTGCGCGGTTACGTGGAGGCATCGGTGGCGAGTGCGGCACCCGGCAGCGCCGTGCAGTTCGAGCGCCTGGGCTACTTCGTGATCGACGCGACTGACAGCCGGCCCGGCGCCCTGGTGTTCAACCGCACGGTGACGCTGCGCGATTCGTTCGCGAAGAAGCCCTAGCAGGCAACGCGCATGCGCGGCGATTCCGCACGCGCTTGCGCGCAGGCGGCTATGATCGGTCGCATCGCACGCTGAGGTATCTGCCAGTGGCAACTCTACGCAAGCTCGTGCTGGCCGTGGTTCTTGTGTTGCTGACCGCGTGCGCGCATTCGTCCGAACCGCCTGATGGAGCGGCTGCGAATACGGGAGAAGCCGCATCGACGCCGGCGCAACGACTCGCCTGCACCAGCGATGCACAATGCGTGGTCAAGAACATCGGCAACTGCTGTGGCTACTTCCCGGCCTGTGTACATCGCGACCAGCCAGTCGATCCGCTCGCCGTGCAGCGTCGTTGCGCCGAACTGGGGATGCAATCGATCTGCGGCTTCGCTGAAATCGCAGGCTGTGCCTGTGTCGACAGCGTCTGCAAACCAATCGAATCGCAGGAAAACATGCGCTAGGGTCCTGCCTATCGATCCCCTGGCCCTGAGCAGACCGCCCGCCATGATCTTCACCCAGATCCATCTCACCCTGCCGCCGTGGATCCACGAGGCTGTGAATCCCGGCACTGTCTGTACCGACGACGACAGCAAGGTCGCACTCGCGATCACGCTGTCGCGCCTGAACGTGGAGTACCGCACCGGCGGCCCGTTCGGCGCGGCGATCTTCGATCACAGCGGCAAGCTGGTCAGCGTCGGCGTCAACCGCGTGATGCCGCTCAACTGCTCGGTCGCCCACGCCGAAATGATGGCGTTCATGTCCGCCCAGATGCGCCTGCAGCAATTTCGCCTCGACGCCGATGACGGCCACCGCTTCACCCTGGCCACCAGCAGCCAACCCTGCTGCCAGTGCTACGGCGCCACCATCTGGAGCGGAGTGCGCGAGCTGCTGATCGGCGCGCGCTCCGAAGACGTCGAAGCACTCACCGAATTCGACGAAGGCCCGTTGCCCGCCGACTGGGTCGGCGAGCTCGAGCGCCGCGGGATTTCGGTGCGCCGCGACATCCGGCGCGAGGAAGCGCGGTCGGTACTTTCCATGTACGCATCGACCAGCGGCGCACGCTATTGAGTCGTGCGGCAAAACGGATACGAAGAACGCGTCGGCCGTGAAATGCGAAGGGCGCCTTGCGGCGCCCTTCGGGAGGTGAACAACGACCGGATCAGGGGCCCGGCGGCTGCGGCTCGAAGCCGTTGCTGAATAGCACGTCCGACGTGACCGTCAGGTTGATCGGCACCAGGGTGATCGGCTCATCCGCATCCGTGCCTTCGGAAGAGACGCACACATAGGTACCGTAGCTTCCAGCGGCCAGGGTCGCGGCATTGACAGTCAAGGTGACGGTGGTGCTCGCGAGAGCGCCCAGCGTGCCACTGGTAACGTCAGCCGACAACCAAGGCGCGCCGCAGCCCACGCTGCCGGCCACCGCCAGCGTGAAGCCGCTGGCCGGACCCGGGCCTGGCGCGCCGGTGAGCGCAGGCACGCCCCACGCCGGCGTGGGGCCCGAAGGCGTGATGGTGCGCGGCGCGAGTCCGGTGACCGGCGCGCCGACCCCGGTGATGCGCCACGCCCACAGCGGATTGCCGGCAGTATTGTTGCCGACGCCCGGCATCTCCGGGAACACCGTAACCCAGTAGCGGCCGGTGGTCAGGTTCAGGGCCGGTGCGCCGTTGATGGCGAGGTTGATCGCGATGTTGTTGCCGGTCAGCGACAGCCCCGCTGCGGTCGCGGCGACACGCAACGAATACACCGGCACCGCACCGAAGCCCTCCGGTGCACCCGCTGGTACGCCGTTGTTGTCGGCGTAAACGTGGAAGTTGATGAACGGCGAGTTCGTCGCGTTCAGGACAGTTCCACCGGGCAAAGCGAAGCCATCGGCGCGCAGGGTCGTCACTTGGGCCGTGCCGCTGACCGTGAAGTCATCGGCGATGTAGGAGCCGGTGTTAGCTGGCGTGGTCCCGGCGAACTGGGCAGAGACGAAGCCGTTGCCCAAAAACTGCGTCTGCGCGAGCAGCGGGCCCGACTGCGTCCCGGAGGCCAGCGCCCAGTTGATCGTTGGATTGCCGCTGTTGGACACCGCGAGCGTAGCGGTGCCGCTGCTGCCCGCCTGGACCGACAACGCAATCCCGGCTGTGTTGCTGACCGCGATGTCAGGCGCCGCGGCGCGGACGGCCAGCGGGAAGCGCTGCTCGACCACCGCTTTGTTGTTCGGCGTGAGCACCACCTCGCCGAAGGTGAAGGCCGTCTGGCTGAGGGTGGACGGATTGATGTTGAACGCCAAAGCCTGCGTCGCGCCGGCAGCTAGCGTGAACGTGGCCGGCGTCACGGTGCCGGCGCCCACCGGGAGGCCGTCAACGGTGGCCGTCCAGGTGATCGACGCGGTGGCCGTGCTGCGCACCGTGCGATTGACCGTGCACGTGCCGACGCAGTTGCGCAACTGCAGGCTGGGCAGGTTGAGCGTCGCGGGGTTGCCGCCAGTTGCCGGATTGGCGGCTGTGAAATTCGCTCCGGTTTCGTTCATCACGAGGCCGGCCTTGGCCGCGCGCGTGAGGTCCACTCGACCGCCGCCACGATCGAAGGGGTCGCTGGGAACCGTTGCCGGGTTGGTGGCCGAGGGCTTGAACACGCCCTGCGTGCGGGCCGTGCTGACCATCGCCGACTTCACCTCGGACGGCGTCAGCGCCGGATTCAACGCGCGCACCAGTGCTGCGGCGCCCGCAATATGCGGCGACGACATCGAGGTGCCGCTGAGCAACCCGGTGGCCCCGTTCAGCGCTGGGTTCAGGCTGCCCGGTGGACCCACGCGGTTCCATCGCGCTACCGAAGCGAGGACGTTGACCCCAGGACCCGTGATGTCGGGCTTGAGCAGGTCGAAATTGGCCGGGCCAATCAGGCTGAACGACGCTATCACGTCGCCCTGCCCGGGGAACGCCTGCCCCGGGAACGCGATACCCGCGGTCGCGGTCGCGGGATCGGTGGCGACATGGGTACGGATCGCGGTGCCAGCGACCGTGTCGTTGATAACCCAAGCGGGAACGCTGCCGCCAGCGGCAGCATTCAGCGGCGTGTCGGCGAGGAAGATCACGCCTGCGGCGCCTGCGACACCTGCGGCATTGACGCGCGAGATCGTTCCGCAAACGCTGGTCGCGGTTCCAAAACGCAGCAGTGCGATGCCGCTGGTACCACCGCGGCGGAAGGCGTCCACCGGATAAGGGGTGCAACCGTCTGCGTTGGTGCTGCCATCGCCGAACTGCGGGCTGATGATCACCGGCGTGCTGGCGGGGATCGGCGCAATGATGAACGGCGGCGCCGCGCCCGGCTGCAGCGGCACGTTGGTCGCCGCGACCGGCGGGCTCGCCGGCGCGGTGAGGTTGAACAGGTTGCCGAATGTGGCCCGGTCATGGGTCGAGGCCGCGACCGTCGACACCCAAGGTGCGACGTGGTTCGTGGTGCCCGGGGTCGGCGTGCCGTTGCCGGCAGATGCAGCGACGAACACACCGGCATTGTTTGCTGCGAGGAACGCCAGCGAGTTGGCGTCCGTCCACGGCGACTGGCTGCCGCTGATGGAGAAGTTGACGACATCGATGATGCCGTCGGCAACGACTTGATTGATCGACCCCAGCGTCGACACGTTGGGGCACAGGCCCTGGCCGGCGGTGTTGGTGTAGCACGCGTCGTAGATCACCAGATTCGCGCGCGGCGCGACGCCGGAGATGCTGGCGCTGACGCCTGCGATCACCGTAGTGCGGCGGTTGCCGCCCGCGGTGGAAGCAGTGTGCGAGCCGTGGCCGTTTTCGTCCTCATAGCCGGCTCCCTCGAACTGCCCGACCGGAAAAGCAGCATCGGTGAAGTCCCAGCCGCCAATCAGCTTGTCATTGCAGACGTCGCGGGTCGGGTTGTGGTTGGGGTTGGTCGGGTTGCACCAGCCGACGAAGTTGCCCGTGCCGAGCGGGTTGGCGTGGTCGTAGCCGTCGAGATCGATGTCGGTGAAGGAGGAGCTGCCAAGGTTGGCGCCGGAATCGATGATGCCGATCACGACCCCTTCGCCACGAGTCGCGACGTTGCCCGGCGAATTGCTGCCGTTCCAGAGTGTCGGCGCACCGATCAGCGCGGGGCCGGCGTCGGTGGCGAGCGCGAACTCCTTGTAGCCCTCCACCAGCGCGACCTCAGGATTGGCCGACACTGCGGCGAGTTCGGCCTCTGTCAGGGCCAGGACCATGCCGTTGAACGCGTGCTGGAAGCGGAATTGCGGGGCCAGCGGCGCAACACTGCGCCCGATCGACCCCGAGATGCTGGCCAGAAAGCGGTCCTGCTCGGAGCGCAGGAAGTCAACGTAGGCCAGAGCCGCAGGCGACTTGACATCCATGCGCCCGTTGCCCAAGCGCGGCACGGCAGCCAGACTGGCCTTGCCGCCCTCGTACATCGCCAGAGCGGGCTCGCGCAGTCCGATGATGTAGAGCTCACGGCCTTGGGCGTTCTCGAGTGCGGCCACCGATTTCGGCGCCAGCGTGACACCTTCAGCCGCGACCGCCGCTGATGGGGCGCCGCCGGCGGCGACGATGGCCGCGGCGAGCGCGCTGATGCGCAGGCCACGCATTCCAGAAAATACGATCATTGTACTGCTTCCCCCGATGGACATTACGACCGCGCGCGGTGCGCGAAGCCAATGAAGTTGGACAGCGGCGTGTTAATACGCGCAGGCTTGCGTGAAGTCAACCGCTGTCTCGAGGCGATGGTCCGAGCCGCCCTCGATCACCGCCCCTCAGGGCCAACATCCCGCTTGGCAGGCAGGGGCAATACTCACATGTGTCGAGGCGGTGTCCATGTTTGGTGACGGAACAACCTGGTTGCTGCACTGCCGCACCGGCTTCGAGCCCGAATGCGCGGAAGAGTCCGTGTCGATGGCTGCACGCCATGGCAAGCATGCCTTCGCACGCACCGCGCGCGGCGACGCACTGGTGGAAATCGTCAGCGCCGACGGCACCGCACTTGGCCCCGCACTGCATTGGCGAGAGCTGATCTTCGCGCGCCAGTCGCTGGCCCTGCTGGCCAGCTTCGACGCGCTCGATCCGAAGGACCGGCTCGGTCCGCCGATCGAGGCGCTCGCCGGCGCCGGCATGCGCGTGGCCGACCTGTGGGTGGAGAGCCCCGACAGCGAGGCCGGCGGGGACCTGCGCGCACTGGCGCGTGCGCTGGAGGCGGCCGCCGTACCTGCGCTGCGCAAGCGCACCCTGGTCGATCCGGCCTCGCATTGGCGCGCGCACCTCGTGCTGCGTTCCGGCACCCACGCCCTGCTCGCGTATGCCGACTTGCGCCACGCATCGCCCTGGCCCATGGGCATCCCGCGCCTGAAGTTTCCGAAGGATGCGCCGAGCCGCTCCACGCTGAAACTCGACGAGGCCTTTCTGGTGCTGCT
>Ga0163144_10011539_pt1 | contig 18687 bp, 2 predicted proteins | sample OliLak19BULKMAT1_FD_123175 | JGI IMG/M metagenome (GOLD analysis project Ga0163144, IMG submission 123175) | Freshwater microbial mat bacterial communities from Lake Vanda, McMurdo Dry Valleys, Antarctica - Oligotrophic Lake LV.19.BULKMAT1 | ecosystem: Environmental > Aquatic > Freshwater > Lake... | reverse complement strand
TCCTATTGGAGGTAATAATTCTATTGAAGAAAACGAAACAATGGTCTCTTCTGAAAATACAGATCAAAAAGATTACGTATTTTCGAACCGGATATTAATCACAAAGGAATTAGCAGCAGAATTTAATTTACCTAAGAACATGATAGGTAAATCATTTAGTGATGCTAGTTTGCTTTTAGATAAATTTACATCATGACTCAAGCAGACATAAATACCCAAAAGAAGATGCAAGCTAGATTAATAGCTGCGCAAGAAAAAGTAAGACAACTTATGGGGGCTGTTTCTGGTGAACCTTCTCCTGAGATGGGAAGTCCACAAATGCAAATGGGAGGATATAGAGACTTTGCAGAAATGGATCCTACAGGGATTCCTGATCTATTGTCTACGCTTTCTCAAATGGATATGCAAGGTTCTAATCCACATGAGTTGCCTAAAAACGAGTATGCTAATTATATGGATCAGTTTTTACCTGAAGGATATACTCCTCCTACTAAACCTAGCTTTTATATGGGTAGTAAGGCCTTAACAAATCATACTCAAAATACAAATCAAGGAGCTCCTAAAAGTGTTTCTGATTTATTACCTATGCTTTCTCAAATGGATATGGAAGGTTCTGAGCAACAACCCGGTTTTAAATCGTTTAATCAAGAAATACCTCTTAATGGGTATGCATCTATAGGTAGACTAGCTGCTCCAGTATTTAATACTGTTGCCGGATTAATGCCAGCTAATCAACATGATGTAAGTCAATTAATGAATCGTAAAACAGTAACAGCTCCGAAAATAAATATAAATCCAGAACTAGAGGCAGCTACTCGAGGATATACTAATGCAGCGCAGTCTGTAGGAGTAACTGGCCAATCTGGAGATGCTATGAATTTTGCTAATTCTTTAACAGCCACCAAAGCAGCAACTGATGCTAGGATATATCAACATAAATATAATCAAGAAGCGGTACTAGGCATGCAAGCTGACCAAGTAAATGCCCAAATAGAAGCCCAAAATAAAGGCATGAAGTTCTCTGCTGATGAAACTAATTTTCAACATCAAGCAATGAAAGAAACTATGCTTGCTACTGCTGCTGGTCAAGTATCTGACTTTTCTCAAGCAGCATTAGATAATGATGTTAATATGGGATATGTTAACGGTTTATCTGATATTTATGATTATTCTTTTCCTGTTCGATTTGGAAATAATAACAGATCTCAGCGCAAGAATGGAGGATTTTTTAGTTATAAACCTAGATTTTTATCTGCTTAATCATGATAAATAAGTATTCAACCCCTGCTCAAGTTTCATATAGGCCTCTTAATTTAGGGGTCATTGCGGATTTAACTAAAACTAAAGATGCAGAATATAAAGGAGTATTAGGTAAAGGATATGAAGCTGGGGACTCTTTGCACTTCAAAACAGGAATGCTTACGGAAGATTGGGCAAAACCTATGCAACAAGAGTATCAAGGACAAATTAGTGAAGCAATGGAGCTTCTTAAAAGTTCAGGTAATCCTACGTTAGCAGCAGAAAAACTTGCTCAAATTCAAAATAAACTTTCTCAGGATGAAAGAGTAAGAGTTATGAATTTAGATTCAGAATTGAGCCCTCATGCTTGGAATATTATCCAACAAAATCAATCTGGATACTTTGATTGGTATGACGCTAAAACGAATAAGACTAAAGGAATGCCTCTTCCGGAATATGGAAAAGAATTAAATCCTGATTTATTATACAATACTTATGGAAATTGGGCAGGAGAAGCTGATTTTATTAAAGATTATGGCCCTTCATTCTTACAAATGGATCCAGAAGATGTGAATTATCCTGTAAGGCTTAATAAGGAAGCAGGAACTATTGAATTAAGAAGCGGAGAAATTAAAAATGTTTATGATTGGTTATCTACTCAGGATATTAAGGGTGGTAAATCTATTATGGATATGCTTAAAGTAGAGTTTCAAAATAGATCTACAAATACTGCTCGAAATTATAGTATTAATCCTGCTTATGGAGAAGACGATCAACAAAGGTTTGATAAATTCGTAGAGGACTATTTAGATTCTATTCAAGTATTGAATAGTGAAGAATACCAAGTTCAACGATATAAAGCAGATGATGGTTCTGGAGGAAGTGGAGGTACTGGTTTTAAAATACCAGGAGCAAATCAATTTGTTTCTGATAGTCAAATCACTGAGTTTGTAGATTTATCCAAGGATCCTACTGCTTATTTAACAAGTAATGATGCTATTAACAAGCTACAGCAGGACGTAAAAACCGGAAAGATTTCTATAGACAGTCCTGAATATGCAAAAGCAGTAACTAATGCTAATTATTATAAATTTATTAATGATAAATATAATAATTCATTTGAAAACAAGCAATTAGTAACGGCAGAGCAAAAATATTACAACGGTATTCCGGACAATAAACGGGCTATGACTGTGAATACAAGTAATGGAGAGACCTCTATAGCTGCAAGTCCTGATCAATTAAATCAAGCAACTTCGTTATTAAATAAAGTTCTTCTTACAGAAATGATTCCGTTTGTACACGATGCATCTATAACCGTAGCCCTTTCCCCTATTGCTATGGTTGGAATGGTACAGAGATTAGATAAATCATTACAACAGATTTTAGGAGTAGATGAAGCTAGTGTGATTTATAAAGGACTTATTCCTACTATTCCTGATGAGGAAAAAGCAGCTTATCTGGTAAACGCATTGATTGGTGTAAATCCTATGAAACTTGTAATGGGTCAAGCATTGTCTATTCTTGGAGGAATAGTAGATCTGGACGCTATGGGATTAGCTAAACATGCTGAATTTCAAAGTGGGATAGATGATCGACGAGAAAAATCGTTTAAAGAAAGTGCTTCTGATTTTGGATTAACAATGAGTGTTGTTTCTCCAATAAATGTAGAAGATAAAGACTTATGGAATTCGTCCATAAGTCAAGTAGTAAAATCTAAAGCAGTAACGGAGGTAGTGATTAATCAAGGAAGTACCTCGCTCACTATTCCTCAAGAAGATGCTTATGCGATTCTAGAACAACTAGGGACATTTATTAATAGTCCTAAATTTGATGCTACTAAAGGATTTGGACTAGCAGATGATAATAAAGGAGGTGCTTTATTTTTCTCAGGAATTCCATTGATTTATGACGATGGGGAATTAAGACCTCCAGAAGAAGGAGAAAGTGGAGGATTAAGCATTCTTTTACCTATAAATCAACAGGCTTTAATTACTAATCAAGCTACAGCTGCACGTACTTTGGTAGGTCTGTTTGACATGACTTTAGATGATACTGGAAAACTAGTACCTGGAGTACTTCCTAATGCAGATCCTTCTAGATTAATAGAGACTAATATTGTAGGTAATCATCTTTTTGATGCTGCTTTGTCCGGAGTTGTTTTGGAAAATAGCGGTAGTGCTATGAATCAAAAAGAAACTATTGCTCAAGCACTAGCTAATGCTCAAATAGCTTTCCAAGCCAGTCCGTTAAGTGGTACAGAAATCACATTAAATCCTAAATATACAGACGCATCCTTTTTACAATTACAATATGGAACTTGGGGCATTCCTAATTCTGATGGGACTAAGCTTATCAATCAGGGAGTAGTTATTCGTTATGGAGAGTCATCCGCTTCTGCAAAACAATATACATTGCAAGACAGCATTGAGGCCTTATTAGAGAATGATCCTACTACTAATATGAATTTATTAGGAGATTACGCTACTCGTATGGTAGCCCAGTATCGAACAGCTAATTTACTAACACCTACTGCTTTTCAAGACGTATCTAGTAAATTGAATAACAATACATTAACTGTTAGTGATCTTACGAAAGCTGTGGGTTATAGTGATTCAATGAAGGCAAATAGAATGACAGATTTAGAAATGCCGTTTTATTTTAAAGACAAGCAAGAAGCGATATTAATGATGTCCGATTCTAAATCATCCTCGTCAAATGGAGGAATTGTGGAAGAAGGCGTGTTATCTATGAATGATCAGGGTATTCCAGATAATACAATATCATTGAAGTCTATAATGTCGGATACTCGATATAAACATACTGATAATACTTTTCCATTTATACATAAAGATAATGGTCCAGGCATTAAGCAATTAGCACTGGATTATGAGTCTGTTTTCTTTACAGATGCTTATCGTCCTAAAAAAGTAAATGAAAATACTACAGGATCTGCTGAAAACTCAGATCATTTAAAAGGAAAAGCATTAGATGTCCGGTATAATGATGCTGGCAAAAAACTGTATAAAGATTATACTGCTGATCCTGAAGGATTTTCTACGAAATACAAAATGAAACAGATGTTCCCTCATACTGTAGAGGGAGTAACTCATTATCATGTATCTTTCCTTTAATTTTTTATATTTGTAGAGTACTTTATCTCTACAAACATGCCTACATATAACGATTTACTCAATCCAATAGTACCAGGAGATCCTGAAAAAGAAACTCCTGCTCCAGCTATGAAAGGGTTTGGGTCTATAGGACTTGCTCCAGCATTAGGAAGCGGAAATCCTAATTTGTCTCCTAATGCAGGTCCCGTAGGATTCCAAATTGACGAGTATGAAGATTATATAGGAAAAATGGTTTCTCCTTATTCAGATGTCGATGAACTTAGGGCATATCGTCAAGGAGGAATGGAAAAATTAGGAAGAGGTCTAGCTAAAGCAGGAATACTTATAGGCACTACATTTATTGATGGTACTATTGGTTCTGTATTTTCTGTTATGGAAATGGGAAGGACAGGAAAATTCTCAGGAATATGGAATAATCCTTTATCTAATGCATTGGCTGATGTAGAAGAGTGGTCTGAAGAGAATATGGAAGTATTCCGAACTGAAGCATATGAACAATCTGGCTTAGGAGAAAGATTAGGAACTATGAATTTTTGGGCAGATACCATGCTCAAAAATACTGGTTTTGCTATAGGAGCCCTGACTGCAGGAATTGTGACTGGAGGAGCTACGTTTGCTGCTGCAGGAGGAAAAGCAGGATTAAGGCAATTAACAAAGCATGCTGCTAAAATAATGGCTACTAAAGAAGGTAGGGTTGTAGCAGAGAAAGAAATATTGTCTATGTTAAAATCAGGTAGTTTAACATTAGGAGATGATGTATTCGCCGGAGCTCTTAAAGCTACTGCTAATAAAGTAAAGCTCGCTAGCAGAGCTTCTCAGTTTACAGGTAGTTTTTTATCAGCAACAGGAGAAGCTCGTATTGAAGCAATACATTCAACCAGAGGTGCAAAAGATGAACTTATAAGATCTGGAAAATGGGATCAATTATCTATAGAAGAACAAGAAGCATTCTATGGCTCAGTAGGTAATACTGTATTTTCTATGAATGTGGCGTTACTTACTGCTTCTAATTTTTTTCAATTTCGGCAGGCATTTAGTCCTGACTTCTCAGTGCATACTTTAAAACGAACTACTTTTCAAAAGGTAAAAGACGGTAGTTTTTCTTATGGATTTAAAAAAGCTAACGTGCCTACATGGATAGGCCAAGTGCTTAAAAATCCAATAAGAGAATGGGGAGAAGAAACTGGCCAATATATTATTGAAAAGGGAGCTGAAGATTTTTGGAAACGAGAATACGATCCTGAAGCTAATGATACTATTAATAACTTACTTGAAGCTACTTATCATGGTTTTGCAGAAACCTTCGGTACTACAGAAGGAGCAGAAGCTATGTTTTCTGGATTTATCACCGGAGCAATAGGAGTTCCTGACATTACTCGTCCATTTCGAACAAGATCTTTTAAAGGAATGCTTCAGGGAGGAGTATGGGATGGCATCTCAAGACAAAGACAAGAAAATGCTACCAATGAAGCAAGTGCTAAGAAGTTAAATGACGCTTTAGGCAGAATGAATAATCTTTATTCTCAGGATATAAAGACTACTCGAGAATTGAGAGAATTGTTGGGGCTAGATACTTCTGGGATGGATAATGCTCAAAAGAAAGAGCACAAAGGAAAACTGGCTACATTAAGAGTAGGCCTTGCTAAAGGATTTTCATATATCAATGATATGGAAAATGCAGCAGCTAATGGAGATGCAATGAGTTATAAAACTTTTGAGCATCAAGCATTTGCTCAAGACGTAATAACGTTTATTGATTCAGGACATTTTGAAGACTTTTTAGAATTACTTGAAAGCAGTAATGCTTATTCCGAGGATGAATTAAAATTGATGACTTCTGAAGATATATACAGACAACAAGAAGTAAATACTGCTGGAATGACACCAGCAGAAGCCGCAAAAGCAAATAACCAAAATACTAGAGATAGAAGTATTTCTCAATTATATCCAGGAGCAACCGATCCTCAGCATTTAGAAGACGAAGTGGTCACCACAAATGCGCTTCAAGATAGATTACCTTCTGAGATAAAAGAATATTATCGAAAAAGAACTGAGAAAAAAATAGAAAATGCTAAAAAAATAAGAGACTACTATGAGAATTTAAAAGTAGTAACTAGAGGAAAAGCATCTACTGATACTTTACATTACTTGACAACATTAATGGCTACAAATTTTAATACTGTAGAACGATTAGATGTACTATCTGAAGAACTTCAAAACATATTCAACGAAATAAGTTCTCCGGGCATGCTTAATTTGCAAGAACAGCAAACTATAAGTAAAATGCTTGCTGAATTCTTTCCTCAAGAAATTTACGAATCTGCTCCTGCTCAAGCAAAAAAACTTAAAAAAGAAGTAGACAGCACTGTTGATTTTTCTAAAGTAATCGGGGCCTTACAATCTTCAGATAAAGAAGAATCAAAAAAAGCAGGAGAGTTTTTACAAAAGATTCTTCAAGCGAAATCTATGGAAAAAATACTGTCTAGAACTTTTGATGTTCTTACTATAGATAAACTTAAAGAGCAAGCAAAATCAGCTATCGAATCTAGATCTACTGTGTTTGATGATATGATTGATAATGCTTTAGAAGGTCGAAGTTTTATTGAAAAGATGTTATCAAATACTCAAGAGTTTTTGGATCTTCATGATGTACGTACTACTGCTTATGGCACTTTTACAGATGCGTTAGCTGACATTGAGAAATTTGAAGCCGAATTTAGAACCGCTAAAAAAGAATACGGAAGTAGGTTTAATGTTTATGCTCGTAATGATGAAGATAATGAATCCTTTGCAAAAAAGCTTGCAGGTGCTTGGGTAATATTTAAAGGCACTAAAGGAATACAAATTGCTGCTATTATTGACGGCACTCATTCTGTAGTAATTAATCCTGATGGTACTCAAAGTTTTGATGTAGAAATCAGTACCGATTATGTACGAAAGAATCTTATTTCTATTATTCCTCCAGAAAGAAAAGAAATACTTCTTTCATACAAAGCTCTAAGTACAGAGCTTACTTATTTATCTAAACTTATTGATGATCAAGCCGCAAGAGTATCAGAGATAAAAGGCAAAATTGCTCCTTTTGAAGAGCAAATGAAGGAGTTAGAAAGTCGTAAAATTATGTCAGGAAAACATAAAGGACGATATATCACTTCTATTGCTGCTGCGGAATTAGCAGCAAAAATAGCTAAGAATCCAAAAACAAAATCTTTACAAGATCGTAGCTGGACGAAAAAAGACTTTATGACCGAGTCTGAAGTAGCAACAATACTAGTAGAAATCAATTCTATAGTTGAAGATCTTAATACAAGCTTAACTACTGCTACAGAATTATTATCTAAATATTGGACTACATGGGATGCATTAAATACTCAAACAGATAAATTCAAATCTGCTTGGGAAAACTATACTACTATTGGAGAAATATACAATCCTTCTATTGAATTAAAAAAGGATATACATGCTTTGGAAGCATCTATTGCTGCTATGAAAGATCAGCTTGTATGGATGGAATCTGCTAATAATGTATATGAATTAAATCATCAAGCATTAATTGCTTCTAGATTACTTACTGCTACAGGAATACTTCCTTCTGAAATATCATTTGTATCTGCTGACAATATTCAAAATGCTTTTGTAGTCACTTCTTCTTCTTCTAAAAGTCCATTTACGTTACAAACAGTATTGGATATTGCAGAAACATGGGCTGCAAAAAAGAAAGGCATTCAATCTATTGTAGAATTGCTTTCAAATATTCCTTCTGGAGATCCTTCTCCGACTACTCATGAAGAACTAATGGAAGCTATGGCTGAAATAATTGCAGAGCTTAAATCTAAACCGATTGTTAATCCGGTAATTGATATTAATCCTGTAAAGATGAATATTCATCTAGACATGGAAAGAAGATTGAATAATGAATATCAAAAATTAGAAGATATAGCTGTGTTAGAAAGTCATGCAGGCTTTATGGATGCTATTTTCTACGGAGTAAATCAATTAAAATTAAGAATAAGTACAGAGATAAATACAAGAAGTAAAGAAGATATGTATGCATCTCCAGAAGATGTATTAGCTCAACACGAAGCAGGATTAGAAGAATTAGAAAATAAAGGATTTGAGGGTATTAAAAAACTAGATCCTTATCAAAGAGGAACATCGGAAGATTATGATCCTCGTAGACATATTTTTAAAATGGAAGATACTCCTACAGGAAGTGCTTTCTTATTTAGTACCATGAATCATGATGATATGGTTAATGGGTCTAATCCTGATGCTATTGCTTTTGCTGTATTTAGACGTAAATGGTATTATGAAAAATACAACAAACGAGAAAAAGAAGAAAAATTATTTTTTGAAACTATATCCAGTCAATATCTGACTAGTAATCCAGAAACACATAAAGGACTGCGAAGTAGTATTAAGTTCTATGTAGCAGGATCTAAAGAAGCAGGTAAGGCTAAATATGTTACATACAATCAAGCTGTTACGGAAGGCTTATTAGATGCAATTAAAGATGATATTAAAATAGTAGCTTTTGTTAATGAAAAAGATCCTAAAGTATTTACAGAAGAAATAGACGGGGATCGTAAGCCTGTGTATACTTCTTTACCTTTAGCCAGTATTACTTACGGTAAAGAAGCTGATAAAGAAGGAGAACTTCGATTTAATGTATCTATTGCTGAAGGAGAACAGTATGGCAAACTCAAAGCTGCAAAAATAAAAGAAAAAAACAGAACCTTATCTAAAGCAGAAATAGAAGTACTCAAATTAGAAGCAAAGAGAGATGTGCTTGTATCTTTAAATAAAGAAAGAGATATGTATGCACAAATACGCACAAAAATACATACTGAAGGAATGAGATTATTTGTCGGTTCTACATTTGCTGGTAAACTCAATGCATTGTCTACTGAAACTAATGATGTAGTAGGTACTATAATTCCTACGTTTGGAGGACTTAAAAAGAATATTTCTGGAGGATCAATCACTATGCATCAAAAAGCAGCAGCTGATGCTGGTAAAATAGAAACATTCCCCGGAAAAGATGGAAAAGTAAAAGACACTGATAGAGCAAGAAGAAGGAAGTTTGAAATCTTATCAGGACTTACTTATATCTATGTAGACGATACATGGATACCTTTGACTTATCAAACATTAGGACAGACAGGACAAGCAGACACTATATTTGATTTACTTGTTCATCAAATGACTACTAAGTCTGCTGAAGAAAGAAATGAAATTAGAGATTATGTAAAAACCATAATGTCGATTCATCTAGCAAAAGGCGCAAATCAGGAAAGCAATGTTCCGTATCAATTCTTTTTAAGCTATGATATTGATGGAGTTCCTTATAATATCACATTTGGCGAAACTACAGTAAGTATTTCTCAATTTTTAGGAGATCTTAATTTACAAAAAAACTTTAGAACTTTTTTAGGGAAAAAATATCATCGTATATCTAAAAAAGTGTACGAAAATCCCGGAGCTAAATTTGTAGAATTATTTATTGACGGAGGAAAAATTAAACGAAAAGATTGGTCTTCTGATGCTGGATATATTGGATATCTGTTCGACAACAGAAATGGACGAAAAACAAAAGCAAAAGTAAGGCTAAGTCCTCTTGCTTATTCTGAAGATAGAATAGATTGGAAAACATCGGTTACTGTGAATCCTCAATTTGTAAATTCAGGATTTAGATTTACTGGGACAAAGACTGTACCTTATATTGGTACAGGATCTGGCCATTCCGGAGTTCCAAAAAGAAAACCAGAACCTGCTGTAAAAGGAACAAGTCCTAAAGGGGAAAAAGCAGGGAAATTTGAAGTGGTACCCTGGCCTGTACTTAGTCCAACTTCTTCTGTTAGAATACCTACTTACGAGCAATGGCTAAAAGATCAAGGTAAGGTAGACGATCCTATAATGAGAATGGGCTATAAACTAGCATATCCTACAGTACCTATTGCTCCTGCCCCAATAAGTGAGGTGAAGAATAAGGCAGGTTTGAATAACAGAAAAAGAAAGGATTTATTTCCTGACGAAAGTGAGTTTTCTACGGCGGTAGGGGAGAGTAAAGAAAATAGCAAAATAAGTAATTACAGGGAAGTAGCCGGAATAGGTATTGCGGAGTATTCTAATCCTGAAACTGGGTTGGTAGATGTAATAATAAGTGGCACTTCTGATAATGATTATGTAGGCTATGTTAGAATATATGAAAACGGGAAACCTACTAATCGTTGGACATCTAAGATGGAGAATAAATCTCAAAATAAAGCTAACTTAAAGACAATGTTAGCAGGAGTTCAAAAGTCTTTACCACAAGGACACGAATATACTGAGAAGACAAATATTTCATTAGATGGCTTAAAAACTTATGCTCAACAACTTAATTATGGGTATGAAATATTGACCGATAATAATGGAAATCCTGTTATGAATCAAGTACCATTAAATAAGGCAAGTATAGAATCATTACAAAATACAAATAATTCGACAGAGGCTCAAGATTTATTTAACAATATAGAATTAGGCAATAATCAAAGAGAAGCGGAAAAAAACTTTGAATCTGAAAAACAAAAAATACTTCCTAAAATACTACCTCTTTTAAAAAAATTAGGATTATCCGAAAAAGATATAATAATTATTAGAGACCAAAGCGGATATGTAGATAAAATGACTATAGGTGTAAATTTACCTGTTTTAAAATCAACAAAAGCAGTAGAATCGTTATTGGGCAAGTCCCAAAAAGCGGAAGCCTTTGTGCTTGCCCCTGCATCAACTTCTTTATCTACTGGAGGATTACCTACTGCGTATGAAGCATGGGCAGCTAGTAATAAGTTGGCAGTAGCTGATCCTAAAGCCAAAGCATTATTTGAAAAAATACATAAAACAGCCGCAACTACTAATGGACCATCTGGGTTTACTGGTCCCGCAATAGATGGTTCTACTTCTGTAGATGCTGAACTATTCTTTACTTCTGATAATCCTGGAGAATCTTCTGAATTTGAATTAGAAGGAGTGCAATGGTTACGAAGTACTTTTAATGGATTGAGTATAGTTTTGCAAGATCGATTAATTGATGATAAATATTACGGTAAGCTGACTAATGCTACTGTGTCTTTATCTACTTTGTATGGACCAAAAGGAGTAGCATACCATGAAGGATTTCATGCATATAGCATGCTTGTTCTTTCTGAACCTGAACGAAAAGCAATGTATGATGAATTCCGAAATACTTATGGCTTTGTAGGAACAGATAAGGAAGTAGAAGAATCATTAGCAGAAGAATTTCGTGCATTTATGCTTAATAAAGCTGAATATAAATTCCCAAATAAAGAATCAAAATCGTGGATTAGAAAATGGTTTGATAAATTATCAGCTTTGTTTTCAAAGATGATCAATAGAGCTCCTAAAAAAGAAATACAAGCTGTATTCAAAACGATTGCTGATGGTACATTTACTGTAAATCGTCAAACATCTGAAGAATACCACATGACCGCTGATAGTTGGAATGGTGTCGATCCTATGGTAGTGTTTAAATATATGGATCATTTATTTTATAAATTTCTATTTAAAGATAAATTATCAGATACTCCTGCTTCAATTCCGGTTATCAATCCTAATATGATTGCTCGATTAACCACTTTAAATTCTGGAGTGTATGATGAATTTCATAATAAATTGTATAATATATTTGAAGATCTTAAAAGTAAATTACAAGTATGGGAAGATACAGCATCATTTGCTGATCAAGAATATGCCAAAGCATATACGGTTCCTAGAGTACAAAGCACTCATTTAGGATCTACTCAAAAACATTATTATTTATTAAAAACGATACTCAGTAATTTTAGTACGTTAAAAGATATGCATGCATCTTCGTTACGAAGGATGGGCATATCTCAGTTTGAATTTGAAGATGTTACAGTAGAAAATATAGAGATATCAGAAAATGATAAACAAGGAAAAGATAATGCAGATATGGTAGATACTACTACTATTGATTTTGCTACTCAAATCCCGCCTACTATTCGATTAATGCTTGCTAGTTTGTATTCTACTAAACGTATAAAAACAAAAGATAAAGTAAGAATTAAATTTGATCAAGGAGATTTTCCAAAGATCGATACAATGATTCCTCGTAATAGAACAATTTCTACATCTGTAGGTTTAGACTTTGGCAGATCAGATCATGAATTAGGAATAGAAATGGCAGTCGATCTTAGTCAAACAATTACATATCTAAGTAATTTGTTAGCAGACGCAGTCAGTCTTGATGATATGTTCATTAGGATGGATCATCATAATGATAATCCTGCAATTGTAGAAATAGTTCAGCAGATTAAAAACTTTTTACATTATCCGGGAACATCTGTAGATAATCTTCCTGAAGGAATAGCTCTACTTCGTAAACAGTTTTTTACACAATTCAATCTTCATAAAAATGATCTGGATAAGGTAGTGATTTCTCAAGGAGAATCCGGAATAAATATCCAATCTCTTTCTGCTTTATCGGAATCAGAAGAAAAGCAATTGTTAGGAGTGTGGCGAGAAAACTTTACTAACATAGCTAATTCTAATTATATAAATGACGTGTCTAATCCAATATTGCTTTATGAAGAAGATGGAAATTCCTACCTTAATTTGGATAATTTTTTCAGCTCTTATAATTTGGGTAATGTTACTATGGATGAAATCGCAAGGGATGGTGATGTAGCTAGAGAAATACTAGATAATTTAGGAATAGATATACCGTATATGTCGGATATTGCGGATATTCCATTAGCAGAATCTCCTGGTACATTTGTTTCTAAAAAAGAAAAGAATATTAGAGATATATCTGCTTTGATTTTTTCTAATTTGAAAAAACAATTTAGAGATGAGGGAATTACTAAATTATCAGTAGGGGATTTGTTTTCTATTAAAGGAGATGTTTATGGATATATTCTTAAATTAAGAGAAGCTGCTTCTTCTACGCTCATAGAGGATAGGAAATTATCAATGGTTGGTGTAGATGGAGCACAGCGGTTTGCGATCTCTTTACATGATAATGTCAGTTATCCTATATCTCGATTAAATGCAGGAATAATTGATGCTCATTTAATGCCTAATAATCCTCAAACAAGAAAAGGAAATCCATTAACTGTTGCTTCGATATGGATCAATAGATATAAGGCTGCTGTAGAGATGCAAGAAGAAGTTCCTAATATTACAGTAGGGTACATCAATGGTAATGAATACGAGCAAGATAGTGATGAAATTCATAAAATGTCTCCTAGTGATTATCAGGTAATTCTAGTAGAAAGAGCTTTGAAGAATACCTTTGCTTTACCAAGAGCAGGCGACAGAACAGTACAACGTTCTTTACAAGTACCAGAATCATTAATGCAAATTGATGGCAGTTCTTCAGAAGCCTATTTGGTTGCTTCTAAAGAATATCTTCAATCTGAAATCTATTCTGCTTTTACTATGGCTTATGATATGTATCAAGAACGATCAGGAAGATATGGAGCCAGAGGAAAATATATGCGTAAGAACGGTATGAAGCTAACTACATTCGATTTTTTAGATAACATTTTATCTAAAAAGATGGAATCTATTATTTCTAAAATAAAAGAAGGTACGATAGTCGCTACTTCTCGTAGAACAATAGAACAAATTTTGTTTGCTGAGGCTGAAAAACTAAGTAATTCTGGAACGGTAACTACTGCATTAGAAAATCACTTTTCTCGATTAGTAGACCGGACTATAAAATTATTTGAAAAGAATAATCTAATTACAGGATTAGAGGAAGGAGCTTACCAGTTAAATCTCATTTCTCCATTAAGTGTACAGCTTTATCTTAAAAATGCTATAGCTACAGATGTGCTATCTGAAGAAATGTTTCAGGCATTTATAGAGAAGTTTGTACTCCGGGATATGATTTCTAAGCAAGAGATGTATCGAATATTTATGGGCAATTTAGCTGCATATAAATCCGGATTAGAAGTACTGAGACGTTGGAAGATGGCAACTTCTCCACGACAAATTAGTGATTCTAGTACAGATACTACTTTTGATATGGAAAATAATTATCCTCGATTAGACGGAAAAAGTAGACAAGATGACAGAATACAAATAGTAATAGGAAAAGATCATGACAATCATCGAAGTTCTATGGTGGATTTATATCTGGAAATAACCAAAGATGCAAGAATGAAAGGATACAACGAAAACAATGCTACAGATGGACAAACGCTAGCTCTTCCTGATGGATATAGAGATCTTATGCTTCGTACAAAAGCAGGTTGGACAGATGCTCATGAGAAATCATTTCAATATATGATGCAAACAGCATTATATGATTATATGAGATATGAAGATACTTTGTTCAAAGCTGGAAAAATTAAAGAACGTAAATTAAAATTAGTAGATTTTACAGATATGTTCAAAGAGCATCTGCCTGTGAATTTTAAAATGACTAATACTTTTTTTGGTTTTTATAAAGGACGATCTATAATAAATAAACATAATCATCCAGGCAAATTAGTAGCGCTGCCTGTACAGAAGTTTTCAGGATTTGGACCTATGTTATTTGATAATGTAGATACAGATGTGTTTGCTCCCAGCATCATTAAGACATCAATAAGGATGATTAATCCTTTGCGATTTATAGGTAAATGGGAATCTAGCGCTGCTCAACAATTCTTAGAATTATTTCTAACTCAGCATGATCTTCTTATGTTTGATTCGTCAAATAAAGGAGAAGTTCCTGTAATAGATATTGAAGATCCTAATTCAGATATATCTGTATTTCAAGATGACTTTGGAAATTGGGTACCAAACTCCGCAGAAGTAAAAGTATTTATGCACCCTGCTGATGTAGGATTGCAATTAGAAAACAATCCTAAAACAGTAGAACGAGTTAAAAGAAGTATTCAAGAAATGAGACTTAAGCAAGGCTCCGCTTTCCAACGTATTGATGATTTTTATGGTGAAGATTTTGTTAAAATTGCAGAAGAAAAGGCAGCATTAATAAATCTATTAGAAGAAGAAAAGATCTTGTTGGAGATAAAGAACCAAAAGAAAATAGAAAATTTGCTTTCTGATTTAGGGATTTCTAAAGTAGGAGAGAGTTATAAAATATCTACGGATAATGCAAAGAAATTTGTTAATGAAATGAAGGCCAATCTTACTAATCGAGGAGTATCTGAACAAGATAGACAAGCATTAGTATCTCTTTTCCAATTTAATGCTGAAGGAATTGTCCCTGGACGAGTAATCGATGTCCTTGCTAATCGTAGAGAAGTTGATTTAGTATTGACTTCGTATATTCGTAATAATTTGAATGAAGAAAAAATAAATGGAAGGCAAGATATTCAAGCATCTTCTATTTTCAATCCCGGATTAAAGAGTTATTCTAAGGCCGGATATGATCCAAATAAACCGGTGTCTGATCAGCCTAACTTAAAAACAGCAAGCACTACTCCTGCACAAGTAAGAATTACTTTGCCTAAAACATGGTGGCCTTATGTAATGGAGAATTACGGAAGTCTTGCTGAATTTAATAATAATCTATCCAGACTAGATAAAAAGCTCACAACTTATGTAGCAAATAGAACTCCTTGTCAAGGAATGGGATTGATTGAGTATTTTGAAGTAGTAGAATTTTTTGATGCTACAGAAGGATCGGTAGTAGAAGTATCGTTTGAGCACAGTACTAAAACAGATAGTGACTTTGACGTAGATAAATTAGTATCTTATTTCAATTCTATTATTGCTACATCTGAGCAATTATATGTACCTATACTGTCATTGGATATTAAAAACATCAATCAAAAAACAGGAAAAGTATCTTATGAATTTCTCAAACAGCAATGGAATATTCTACACAAACCAGAACAGAAAAAATTAATTCAGTATGAGCAATTATTTGACAAAGCAATTACTAAGGTTGCGTATTTCTTTAATATATCTAAGGAAGAAGCTTATTTAAAAACCATGTCTGATTTGAATAGTATTCCAGATACTGAAGATTTTGTCAGTCCTGAAATGATAGCTGAGGATTTCAATATGGCAAGGCATCAAGGAAACTTCTTAGCAGATTTATTATACACTACTTATCTAGAACAACTAGCAGAAAATAATGGATTCAGGACTTTTAAGCAGTTCCAAAAATTATTATCTGTTCTTAAAGAAAAAATACAAACGTTTGAGGTTTTCTATGAAGACAATAAATCTAAAACTATTGAAGAATACCACAGTTTAGCGTCTATTGATAATGCTATAAATGAAATCCATAAAAAGATTATTCAGAAGCCTTATCTATTTCCGGAACTACTTACTCCTTTAAATCCTAAAGAACTAGTAGCTGCTTCTGCTTTGTATAAAGAACTATGGACAGAAGGAACAGTTGTTCCTAAATCAGAAAGTACTTCTCGTTTTTTCGAATCAGTAAACCATGTGGATGATAGTGCTCGAGCTAGGATAAATCTAGTGTTTGGTAGAGGTATTGGTATTTCAGCAGTAACACTCTCTTCAGCTGTAACAACTCAATTATATCCAATACCGATAACTCAGCCTTTGTATTTGTATTTATCTGGATTTGATAATGCAGGAAATGACGATTTCTTTATAGGCCATTCATTGGATCAAGATGGAAATTATATTGCAGATACTTTCAAACTACAGATGTCTGGTTTTGTGGACGGTACTAAAGATGACTTTATGTACTGGGCAGGCTCTGTCAATGAAGAAGCTATGGGGATAAAAAATACGCTATCTCAATTAGGCAACACAAAAGTAAGTCCTATATCCTTTTCTACTTTATATGCTTTTATGAATCAGCCTATAATAAGGGAATACAATGAATTGTCAGATGCAATGGGAAAGACTTATATGATGAGTCAAGAAATGACTTCTTCAGATAAGAAAGATTACTTATTTAATACTTTGATAAATCAATACATGGAGCAGTTGCCTTTGGAAAACCGCCTTCAGATAGTTAATGAAGATAATACCTATATCCCAATTTACACGATTATTAAAGGATATTATTCTCTTTTAAATAATCCGGATGCTTCGGCAGAAGATATTACATCGTATAAAGAAGAAATGGATAAATTCATTAAAAGTAGAAACTTTATATATCCTACCAAACAAGTACTAGATAAGGAGTTGAAATCTATTTTAACTAAACAACAAAAAGGAAATCCATTAACTGTAGCTGAAATTATGCATCAAATTCAATACTTGGATAATTTTATGCTGTATAAAGACTACTCTAATGAGATGCTTTCATTGACTTCAAGTACTCGTCCAGATTCTACCTTTCCTGCAGGACGAGCAGAAGTATTAGCGTATCAGCAAGAAATACAGTTACTGAAGGAAAATCCTTTTTTCGATTCTAGTTCAGTGACAACCTTATTAGAAGATACATATTTAGGGGTATATCATAAAGCAAGACAGGATTTTCGAGATATATTTGATCAATTTTATATTGCGGGTCATCCGAAATTGAGCAAACCTTTTGAAGCATTAGTACACAAGCTGTCTACTTATCCTAGAACTACGTTTACCAATAGGTATTCAGTATTGCAAGCATTTGATGCTAACTTTATTGATTATGTTTATCATATAAATTCTAAGATAAACGCACAAGAGAGTTATGATATTCCTTTTGATCCTTTAGGAGTAGCTTATTCATACAAACGTATGCTTAAAAACAATCCTAAGTTTGCTGAAATTGCAAAAGATAATCCTTTCTTTTCGTTACTGAGGCCTCAAACATCTGCAAAAATATCAGGACAATCAGCTCCAGTATCTGTAAACATTATGAAATTAAACAGCTCGCGGTTAACTGCTGAACAAAAAACTAATGCTTACGTTGCATTTGAATTACTCAGAGCGTCTGGAAAATATGATAAATTATTAGAAGGTATTTCTCAATTAGCAATGATTGAGGGTAGACATAGAAAACCATCTAGTATATTGCCGTTACTTCCTGCATCAGAATACATGCCCGCTACTATGTTTGCAGTAGAGACGTTTTTCAATAAGATTGAAAACATGTCTGAAGAATCTATTACAGCATTGATGATGAATTATGAAATCGCATGGTTGAGGAATAAAACAACTAAATCATATGTTCCAGTAGTTTCTTTTGACAAGATTAAAAAAGTAAAAAGAGGTACAGAAGAAATCTATGTAATTCATCCAAAAAACAGCAAGAAGTCTCCAGTAATAAAAAGCCATCATAAGTTGAGCCGTAAAGAAGGAACTAAAACTGTTGTTACGGAATATACAAAGATGTATGTACTGATTGGAGAAGAATTAGCATATG
>Ga0163144_10011538_pt1 | contig 18687 bp, 15 predicted proteins | sample OliLak19BULKMAT1_FD_123175 | JGI IMG/M metagenome (GOLD analysis project Ga0163144, IMG submission 123175) | Freshwater microbial mat bacterial communities from Lake Vanda, McMurdo Dry Valleys, Antarctica - Oligotrophic Lake LV.19.BULKMAT1 | ecosystem: Environmental > Aquatic > Freshwater >... | reverse complement strand
TGGCAATTGGCCCCTCGGCCGCGCGCAGCCAGGCGTCGTCGCCGGTGCGGTCGGCCAGTTCCACGGCCGCCAGCGCCGCCATCGCGGTCATGTGCGTCTCGTAGGCGAAGTTGAAACCCGAGCCAGGGTAGGCCCGCACGGCCGCCTCGGCCTGCGCCACGCATGGGTCGCCGCAGCCCAGGTCGGCCAGCCGCAGCATGTAGAGCGCATAGCCGCCGCCGGCATCCGGCTCGCGCTCGGTGCCCTGCCAGGTGTTGAAGCTGTAAAAGCGCGGGAAGCGATGGTCCACCGTCTCGGCAAACTCGGTCCAGGCCGCCTTGCTGTCGAGCGCCAACTGCTTGCCTACCGGGTGGCCCAGCCCGCCCAACTCGGCGGCCTTGAGGGCGTGGCCCAACTCGTACCAGGTGTCGCCCCGCCCCTGGTCGCCAGAGAGGGCGAGCGGCCCGCTGTTCTGCAGCAGGCCAAATGCCGGGTTGAAGAAGTGCGGCAGCGTCGCCAGCGCGTCAGCCAGCAGCGGCGCAGTCTCGGCGTCCGCGCCGTAGCGGTCTACGTAGCGGGCCAGTCCCAGCGCCACGTCAAACTGCGTGATCGCCTCGGCCGACTGGCGCGTGTCGCTGACGTAGGCGCGCCAATAGCGCTGGCCGTTCAGCTCCACCCAGGTGTCTGGGTCGTCTAGGTCGTGGATGGTCTCGCGGGCCAGGGCCCGCCAGTCGGGCAGATCGCCGGCCGGATGCGCGATCAGGTCGTAAATATCCGCCACCTGGTCGAGGTAGCGCGTGAACTGCCCGGCCTCGTCGGCGGGCGCGCCGGGGGCCAGATACAGGTAGCTGTCATACACCGCGACGGCCTCCCCCACGGGCAGGCGCTGCAAGTCGGCCCGCTCCAGGTTGTGGCCGAACAGCCGCCCCTGCCGCACGGGCACTGAGCCGGGGTCATAGTTGGTCGCACGAATCAACGCATTCAGCTCGGTTAGGTCTACCCACTGCAGCACTGTGGCGTCGAGCGCAGCGGCATAGCCATAACTGGCGGGCGCCGCCTCGCTGGCGCGTTCGGCATACACCTCAAAATTGGCGGGCGCCTCCGCGCCGGTGGCCGGGTCTGCATAGCGCCACTCGGGCTGCACCTGCCCCGGCGGCGGCGCGCCGGCGGCGGTCACCTCCAGCCGGTAGTGCAGCAGGCCGGGGGTGTAGGCGTAGACCCACACCCACAGGTTGAACGTGCCCCACGGCAGTGCGCCGCTGAGCACCACGCCGGGCCGGTCTGCCTCGCCCAGCGCGGCCACGCTCGTCACATAGGGCAGCACGTTGAAGTTGTCGCCGAGCGGCCGCAGCGCCAGGGCGGTGGTCTGCCCCGGCCGGTTGAGCCACAGGGTGCCGCTGTCGGCGGCGGGGTCAAAGATAAGATGAAATGGGCCGGAGATCAGCGTGAACCCATTGCCCGCGCTACGGGTGAGGCTGGCCTGCGCCTCGGCCGCGCGCCGGATGAGCGGCACGGCCAGCCGCGTGTAGTCTTCCGCGGGCGCGCTGGTGGCGGCCGCCACCAGCGCGCCCGCGTTCTCGGTCGCCGGCGCCGTTGGGCTGGGCGTCGGCGAGCCGGCGCACGCTGCCAACGCGATCAGCAGCGCCGGCGCTATGGCCGTGGACCAGCAGCGCGGCGTCATGGCCGGCCGCCGGCCGCCGCCCTCGTCATCCCTTCACGCCCGCGTAGCTCACGCCTTCGATGTAGTACTTGCTGAAGAAGAAGAACAGCGTCAGCGGCACCACGGCGTTGATCATCGCGCCGACCAGCGTCAGGTTCCATTGGGCCTTGTAGTTCTGCTGGAAGACGCTCAAGGCCACGTTGAGCACCCACATGTCGGGCGTGTTCAAGTACAGCAGCGGCGCGAGAAAGTCGTTCCACATGCCCTGGAATTGCAGGATGAAAAGCGTCAGGAGCGCCGGGCGGGCCAGCGGCAGCACCACGTCCTTGTAAATCTGGAAGTGCGACGCGCCGTCAATGAAGGCGGCCTCTTCCAGCTCGCGCGGCACGGCCTTCAGGAACTGCGTGAGCATGAAGATGCCGAAGGCGTTGACGATGCTCGGGAAGATCAGGCTCTGCGCCTGGTTAATCCACCCCAGTTTGGCGATGACGACGTAGGTCGGCACCAGCGTCACCGCGCCGGGGATCATCATCGAGAGCAGCATGAAGTTAAAGATCAGATCGCGGCCGGGAAAGCGCAGCCGGGCGAAGGCATAGGCCGCCATGGAGCAGAAGACCACCAGCGTCAGCGCCCGCACCACCGACAGCAGCGCGGTGTTGAACAGCCAGCGCAAGAAGCGCCCGCCCCCCGCCGCCACCGCCAACTGCTCAAACACCAGCGCGACGACCGCGCCCACCACCAGCGCGGCCAGCATGGCCAGCAGCACCCGACCCCAGTCCGGCCGCGACATGCTGAGGATGCCCATCCCAATCAGCGCGAACAGCCCGACGGCAATGCCGGTGCTCACGGTCAGCACCGTCGAGCCGCCCAGGCGCGGGCCGATATACCAGGCCGCGGCGGCGGCCACCACCACCGCCAGCCCCAGCCCCAGCGGCAGGCCGAGCGAGCGCTTGATACCCTTGCCTTCCTCTTCGCTCGACAGCCCGGCGAGCAGGAAGACCCAAAAGAACGAGAACACGCCTGCCGCCAGCCCGAGCGAGGCCGCGCCCTCCGGCCGGGGCAGGCCGCCCACGTCGGTGTTCCATAGGCGCGGCCAGTTTTCCACGTGCCACACGGTCGGGAAGAACGAGGGCGGCCAGGCAGTGATCTCGGCGTCGGTCTTGAACGTGCCGAGGAAGGCCAGGATGAAGGGCGTGAACAGGATCAGGCCGATCACGATCAATGCGGCGTAAATGGCCACGCGCCCAAGCACCTGCGCGGGGGTAGCGGCCGTAGGAGCGACCACGGGATGGGCTTTGAAGGGCTGGGCCAAGGTTGCCATGGGGGGACTCCGCTAGTACTGCTCAGTGCCGCTTTCAATGTAGCGGCGCTGGATAAGCGTGAAGGTGAAGATGATGATCGCCAGCAGGAAGGCCATGGCGGCGGCGTAGCCCATTTGCGACGGGCCTTTGGTGCCCAGCGCCTCGGCGTAGATCAGGTAGACCGGCACCAGCGTGGTGTCGAGCGGCCCGCCGGCGGTGAGGATCTTCACCTGGTCGAAGATTTGCCAGGTGCCGATGGTGCCCAGCACCACCACCAGCAGCAGCACCGGCCGCAGCATGGGGATGGTGATGCGCCAGAATTGCTGCCGGCGGTTGGCGCCGTCAATGGCGGCCGCTTCGTATAGCGTGGGTGGGATTTCTTGCAGCGCCGCCAGGAACATGATCATGAAGGTTGGCGCGGTGGTGAAGATGTTTTGGAACATGATCGCCATCCAGGTGACGCTCGGGCCGCGCAGGAACCACAGGTTAGAGGGGATGTCGCCGCCGAACGCCATGGCGACCAACTGGAACAGCCCGCGCGGGTTGTTCAGCCACTCCACCGAGGTCCACTCGGCCCCGAACAGGCCCCACAGCTTAGTCAGGCCGAAGTTCAGGTAGCCGGTCTTGAGGTACAGCCACCAGAAGATCATGGTGATGACGACCGACGAGGTCACGCTGGGGGCGTAGAAGACGGTGCGAAAGAACTGCGAGCCGCGCACCTTGACATTGATGATGGTCGCCAGCACCAGCGCCAGCGCCGTCTGGAACGGCACCACGATCATGACGTACCACAGCACATTGACCAGCGACCGGATGAAGTCGCCGCCGGGCGCCACGGCCTTGAGGTAGTTGTCGAACCACACCCAGCGCGGGCTGGTGAACAGGTCGAACGAGGTGAAACTGATGTAAAAGGCGAAGATCAAGACGCCCAGAGTGAAGACGACCGTGACGATGAGATAGGGGGCAATGAAGAGGTAGGCCGTCAGCGCCTCCTGGCGGGCGCGTTCCGTCTTGAAGATTTTGGGTCGAGCGGGCTGAGCACTGGCCATGATAACCCTCCCGGCGCGAGCGTTTGGCCCGGCCGGCACTAGTGCCGGCCGGGCCAAACGCAGTGGGCTTACGGAGTGTTCTGAGCTTCGTCGAGCGCTGCCTGGGCTTCTTCTTGGGCCTGGGCAAACGCCTCTTCGACGGTCTGGTCGCCGAGGTACACGCGCTCCAGCGCTTGCGACACGGCGTCATTCACCTTGCCGGTGTTCGGGCCCCAGTAGGCCACGCGAGTCAGGTCGAAGGTGCCGCCCTGGGCGATGGCCGCGTCATTCGGGTCCACTACCATGTCAATCTGGTCGGGGTGGGTGCTGTAGGCGAAACCGGTAGCGACGATCTCGCCCTGGTTGTCGCGCCCGGTCACGAAGATGGCAAAGGCCGCCGCCGCGCGCGGGAACTTCGAGCCGGCGTTCACGCCGATGCCGTTGGTGAAGATCACATCTGCCTTGCCGACCGGGCCGGTGGGCAGGGGCACGGCCTGCCAGACCACGTCGGCGTAGTTCTGGCGGATGAAGTTCACCATCCAGCCGCCTTCGTAGGTCATGGCGACCAGCTTCTTGCCGATGGCTTCGCCGCACCAGCCGGCGCCCACATCGGCCGCCGTCACCAGCGCGCCGCTTTCCTTCAGGCCGACCACAAAGTTGGCCGCCTCGATGATTTCCGGCGAGTCCAGCGTTGCGGTGGTGAAGTCGTCACTGGCATAGCTGCCGCCGTTGCCGAACGCAAAGGGTGCAAAGCGCGCCCAGTCGGCGCCCTGGCAGAAGCCGGCGTAGGTGCCCTTGGCCGCGATGGCTTCGGCCGCCGCCTTCAGGTCGTCCCAGGTCCAGTCGGCGGTGGGCAGGTCGAGGCCGGCGTCTTCAAACGCTTCCGGCAGGAAGGCCAGGCCGAGCGTGCCCCAGTCCTTGGGCAGCGCGTACGTCTGGCCGTCGCGGGTGAAGATCGACAGCAGCGCCGGGATGAAGTCGGCGCGGCTGGTGCCGGCTTCGGTCATGAAGTCATCCAGCGCCAGCAGTTTGCCGCTGGGGCCAAAGGCCGTCATCAGTTGGTCGTCCACATAGAACACATCCGCCGCGGTGCCGGACACCATGGCGGCCTTCAGCTTGACCTGGAAGTCGGCCGGGATCGGCTGATAGTCCACGGTGACGTTCGGGTACAGCTCGTTGAAGCGCGCGATCGAGTCGCGGTAGATCTTCTGCTCGGTCTCATCGCCCCAACCTGAGAAGACGATGGTCGCGCCGTCTTCGACGGGGATGACGCCTTCGGGCAGGGCGGTGGCCGCCGGCACGGCGGTGTCCGCCGGCACGCTGGTCGCGGGCACGGCGGTGTTCGCGGGCAGGGCGGTGTTCGCGGGCACGGCGGTGTTCGCCGGCACGGCAGTCGGCGCGGGCGTGTTGGTCGCCGCCGGCGTGCAGGCCGCCAGTAGCAGCGTCGCCGGCACGACCAGGCTGAACGCTCGGAACAACAAAGATCGATTCTTCTTCATGGACGCTTGCCTCCTTGATAGGCCAAATACAGAATATGCTTGGCAGAACCGTTACGTGGCGTCACTGACTAGAAGTCCACCTCCTTTTTTGATACGCCAGGTCGGGTGAGGGCCGGGGGGAGGCGGCGCGTTGTGCTATACTCCGCGCCGGTCCACCGGCAACTCATCCGCCGTTGGGCTACGGGGAACTGCTCTCTATCCGGCCAAGGAGCGTGAGCAGTTCCCTTCGTTTTTTGTCCCCCTGCTCTCACCAGGCGCGTGTTACGTCACCCGGCGGCTGGAAGAGGACCGCACGATCAACTCTGGCTTGAGCACCACTTGGGCGTCGGCCGGAGCGCGGCCTTCTAAAAGCGCAACTAAGATCCCCACACACAGCTGGCCCGCCGCACGAATGGGCTGGCGCACACTGCTCAGCGGCGGCCACAGGTACTGGGCCGTGGGCGTGTCGTCAAACCCCACCACCGCCAGGTCGGTCCCGGGCCGCAGCCCCTGCCGCTGTAAGGCGTGCAGCGCGCCAATCGCCAGCGAGTCGTTTAGCGCCACCAGGGCGGTCGGCCGCTGGTTGAGCGGCAGGTCGAGCCAGCGCGCGGTGGCCTCCAGCCCAAACTGAAACGTGCCCTCGCCCCGGGCGATGAGGTCGGGCCGAGCCGGCAGCCCGGCGGCAGTCACGGTGACCAGGTAACCGCTCAGGCGGTCATCGCCCACGCGCGAGCCTACCGGCCAGGCCAGCGCGGCAATGCGCTGGTGCCCCAGGCCCAACAGGTGCTCGGTGGCTTGGCGCAACCCATCTGCGCCGTCAATATCCACGTACGGAAAATCCTGCCCGGCCTCCGACCGACCGAAGGCCACAAATGGGTAGGCCTGCTCCTGCAGGAAGCGTGCGCGGAGGTCGCCGTAGTTCACGCTCGACAGCACAAAGGCATCCACTCGGCCGGAGTCAATCAATTCGCGATACGCGCTAACATCCTGATCGAAGGGGAAGGGCAACAGGTGGTAGCTGGCCGCCTCGGCTTCTTCGACCATGCTGGTCAAAAACAAGTCGAGAATGTGATTGACCTGCTCGGGGCGGGTGGGCACCCACGAGTATCCGATCATGCGGCTGCGCTGGGCGCGCAGGCTGCGGGCGCTGTGGTTGGGCTTGTAGCCCAGCGCCAGGCTGGCGGCGCGGATGCGGGCCTCGGTCGCCGGCAAGACGTGGGTGTGACCGTTGATGACCTTTGACACGGTCTGGTAGGTCACGCCCGCCTGGGCTGCCACATCCTTGAGCGTTATACGGCGCTTTAACATAGACTGTGCTTCAACCTGCCCGCCGATCTAACATAATGTGTGCGTTTGTGATAATGCGAACGTTCGCGCGAACGTTCGCCTAGCAAGCAGTATAGGAACATTGCCAGTCAGAGTCAATACGCTGATGCACATTTCTGGGATATGAATCCCGTAGGAACGGGCGGCCGGTTCCGCCCGGCTGGGGCCGTGGATTCCGTAAACAGCCTTTTCCGCCTATAATGCCCTTGTTCCGGTCGCCAACGCAGCCGCATACCACATCGGGCGACCCGCATGGGGAAGGTATGTCACCTGCTGTCTCACACCCTCAACACGTCCGCTCGGCGTTGTTCGTTGACTTCGACAACATCTTCATTAATCTCCAGCAGATTGACAACCGCTATGCGGTGGAGTTCGCCAGCCGCCCCGACGCCTGGCTGAGGTGGCTGGAAGCCGAGATGCCCAGCGTCAACCTCGACAACGAGACCACGGCGCGCCGCATCCTCATCCGCCGCTGCTACCTCAACCCCAACTCGTTTTCAAGTTATCGCCCCTATTTCATCCGCTCGGCCTTCGAGGTGGTGGATTGCCCGCCGCTGACCAGCCGGGGCAAGACCAGCACCGACATTCACATGGTGATGGACATCCTTGACGCGCTGGGCCACGCGACGCACATTGACGAGTTTATCGTGCTCTCGGGCGACGCCGACTTTACGCCGGTGCTGCTGCGCCTGCGCCAGCACGACCGCCTGAGCGCGGTGCTGGCCCCCGGCTACGCCTCCCCGGCCTACAAGGCCGCCTGCGATTACCTGATCCAGCCGGATAGCTTTATCCGCCTGGCGCTGGGCTTCAGCGCCCTCGACGACGAGCCACTGATCCGCGCGCCCCAGCGCGACGTGAACCTGGCCCCGGCCAGCCTGCTGGAACGCATGGCCGCCCGCCTGAGCGAGGTGGCCGATGTGCCCGGCGGCATCCAGGCCAGCGAGCTGCCGGCCATCTACAAAGAGTTCACCGAGTTTCGCGAGAGCAATCACTGGCTGGGCTTCTTCTCGCTGCGGCGGCTGACCGAGGCGCTGGTGGCCTTGCAGCCCGGCCTGGGCGTGATCGAAGAAGACCCGTGGCGGGTGGCGGTGATGTCGCGCCCGGCCCCGGCCAGCATAGCCGAGCCGCCACCGCCGGTGGCGGCCGAGTACAGCCAGGCGGTCCCGGCGGCTGCCGTCACCCCGAGCGAAGCGCCCGAGCCGGCGATGGCAGGCGAGATTGCCCACTTCATTCAGACCATCGTCAACGCCTCCAAAACGGCCGTGCCGATGGCCGCGCTGGCGCAGGCCGTCAACCGTGAGTTCGGCAATCAACTGGCCCACACCGGCTGGCTGGGGGCCGGCACTTTCAAAGATCTGCTGGGCGACCTAGAGTTGGGCGGGCTGGCGACCTCCTTTGTGAACCCCGGCTACGTTTACAACCCGACCATGCACGCGCCGCCCGAGCCGGCCAACCACCTGGGCGTCGAGCCGGCCGACCAATTTGCCGCCAGCTACCCCAGCCTGGCCGACCTGGCCCAAAAGGTCCACCGCCTGACCGACACGCCCTACCTGCTGCCCGAGCACTACGCCCTGCTGCTGCGCGAGCTGGCGCGCGAGATCAACGAGAACGGCTACCAGATGACGCGCACCTCCAAGACCGTGCGCGACCGGTGCGTGGAGCGCGGCGCGCCGATTGCGCGCTCGCACATCAACTTTGTGCTGATCGGCCTGAGCTACGCCGGGCACCGCTTCGACAACAAGCAGGAGCAGCGCCCGGAGCAGATGGGCGAAATCCTGCTGGCGAATACCCTCAACCTGTGCCACGCGGCGCAGATGAACCTGAGCGAGGCCGAGGCTCAACAAATCCGTCAGTGGATCACGGGGGCGTTGCAGCCGGTTTAGGCGGCGGCCCACGCAAGGCCATGACGGCGGCGCGGCGTTCACTCGAACGCCGCGCCGCTTTTGATTCCGGCGGGGCACAAGTCGTCGGCCAAAGTCAGTCTAGCGGGGGGCGCGCGTCAGCCGCCTTAATTGACTCTCGGTGGGGGCGATACAACTACGCCTATGCAACTGGATCGTGAGCGTACGCGCCGCCTGGGGCGGGCCAGGGGCACTCGCAGGGGCAAGACGATGAAGAAGCCACCAGCATTTGATCGGCCAAGCCAGTAGACGAGCGCGGCCGGCCGAGGGCCAGCACCCGGCGGGCCGCGCGGTTGTAACTCGGGCTGTGGGTGGGCGCGCCTATTTAGGGCGGTTGGCTTTCCAGTTCTCGAAGTCGGCTTTGATCTCGTCGCTCCAGAGTGAGTCAATCTGGCCCGAGGTCCAAATGCCTTCGGACAGGCGGCCTTTGCCGAACTCGTCGCGCACGCGCACATCTTCGCTCTCGGTGAGCACTTTTTCCACCAAGTGGGGCGGGATGAAGAGCACGCCGCTGGGGGTGCCCAGGACGACATCGCCCGGCAGCACGGTCGTCGGCCCAATGCGGATGGGGACGTTCAGCCCGGCCAGGGTGACATCGCCAATGCCGGTCGGGTCCATGCCGCGAATGTAGAAGTTGACGTCGGTGAGTTGGATCAGGCCCTGGAAGTCGCGCACGCCGCCGTCAATGACGGCCCCGGCGCGGGTGCGGGTGCGGACGGCGGTGCCCAGGTTGTCGCCGACCACAGTGCCGTCTTTGATCTTGCCGAAGATATCCACCACCATCACGTCGTGGAGCTGGAGGCTCTCGATGATCCACGAGTTCTGCCCGCCGGCGCTGCCGCGGCCTTCGGCCACGCCGGTCTCTTGCACCAGGGCGTGATAGTCGGGCCGGTGCGGCAGGAATTGGGCGGTGACGGCGCGCCCGACGGTGATGACGCCGGGGTGAGTTTCAATCCACTGGCCTTCAAACTGGCGCAGGTAGCCGGCGTGGTACAGGGTGCCCCAGGCTTCTTCGGTGGTGACCAGCTTCATGCGCTCAAGCATGTCAGCGGGCACCTGGGGGCGGCCGTCGTCGAACCGCCCAAAAGGATTCTGAGAGGTCAGCTTGATCATGTCTTCGACTGAGGGTTGTACGCGCATAGTCTTTCTCTCCGTTGGGATGAGGCGGCGGTGGTTGATAGTGGGCAGGTCTAGGCGAGTGAACGGGCCGGCGGCGGTGGACTAGGCCCCGGCCGCGGAGGGGGCGTTGGCGCGCATTGACCTGTACGGCACGCGCCTATGGTCGGTAGCGGCTAGTGTAACTCGAAATGCCAGAAAGGGTGCGGCGGGGGCAGCGCCAACTGGCAGCGGTTTACGCGATAAGACCAGGTGACGGTCAACGTCGCGACCGGTTCTCATCGCATGCGGTGGGTGTGAGAGCCGCTATCTGACCGAAACCAATTTTTTCAAGCCTGGGTGGGCAGGCCCACCCAGGCTTGAAAAAATTGGCGACTGGCCCAAAACGGCTGCGGCCTTTAACGGCGAGGGCGCCCGCTTGCGGCGCGCCGGTCGTTGCGTTATAGTCTGCGCGCGATGGCCCCCACTGGAACCTTATGACTCTACCCATTATTCCTTACCGCCTGGAAGTGCGCCGCTCGAACATTGACCGCAACGGCTGTTTCGCCGCCGAGCCGATCCCGGCCGAGGGGCTGGTGGGCGAGTACGTGGGGGAAATCATCACCACGGCCGAAGCCGTCCGCCGCGAGGCCGACCTGAGCCGGGGCAGCATCTTGACCTTTTGGCTGGACCAGGAGTGGGCGATTGACGGCGCGGTGGGCGGCAACCAGACGATCTACATCAATCACTCGTGCGCGCCCAACTGTTACTGCCGGGTGGAGGCCGAGGCGCGGCGGGTGTTTATGCACGCCCGGCGCGACCTGGCGGCGGGCGAAGAGCTGACGATTGATTACGCCTACGACGCCAACACGCCGTTGGAGCCGTGCTTGTGCGGCGCGCCGGAGTGCCGGGGCTACATCAACGATGGGCCGGCGCCGGCGGACGCCCGGTGGACCAGTGCGAAGCGGACTGCGTAACGCAAGCAGCGCAGACAAAAGTAGACGAGGAGACCGGACATGGGGCTGCGAAGCGAATGGGTGAAGGCCAAGGCCGAGGCCAAGAAACTGAATGGGAAGAAAAACGTGCCGCTGAAGAGCAAGAACCTGGGCGCCGCGCTCGACGTGTTCGAGGCGGCCGACAAGGCGCATGACAAGGCCACTTACCCGGGCCGCGCATGGGCCAAGGCGACGGACGCCTGGGTGAAGGCGGCGGACAAGGCGAACAAAATTGTGGCGGCTTACGTCCTGGCGCTGCCGGCCACGGATGCGGCCGAGGATGAGCTGAAAAACCACCGGTCGTTTTCGATCTATGGCAAGCACCTGAAGGCGCCGCTGAGCTTGAACCCAAGACAGCAGAAGCACCTGCAGGACGAGCTGGCCAAGTAGTAGGCCGAAGGGGGCGCGTGAGATTGGGTGGGGCTGAGCAGCCCCCTGGCAGAAAGGATGCTGACAATGGGCATGCATACGGATTGGAAGTCGGCCAAAACGAAGGCCAAGAGTGTCAACAACGGCAAGGAAATCAAGTTCAAGCAGGACACGGGCCTGGGCACGGCGCTGGACAAATTTGAGGCGGCGGCCAAGGTGCGCGCCAAGACCAGCACGCCTGGGCCGGACTGGGCCAAGCTGGTCGACGCCTGGGTGAAGGCGGCCAAGGACGTGAACAAGATCGGCGCCGCCTATGTGCAAGAGCTCGAGAAGATGCAAATGAACGATGTGGCCCGCAAGCAATTGGACAACTTCTTGGTGTTCACTGTGCTGGATGAAAGCGGCAAGGTCATCAAAGAAGGCGAGCGACTGGAGACGATGCTGAAGAAGCACCGCAAGAAGTAGGCGGGGAGCGACTGGCCGGCGGCGGCCCGAACGCGGCGCGCGTTTGGGCCGCTGCTGTGTATGACGCCGGGCCGCCGACGGGAGACTGCGATGGCAATGGTGGTGACTGAGATTCAGCATATTACGTTCTACGTCGAGCGCGCGCATGAGGCGGCGGCCCGGCAGTTCTACGGCGGCGTGCTGGGCCTGCCGGAGATCGCCAAGCCGCTGGCCTGGCAGGCGCACGGCGGGGCGTGGTATCAGTTGGGCGGGGTGCAGATGCACCTGTCGCTGAGCGCTGAGGGCGCGGTGAACGCCGGGACGCAGCGGCATGTGTGCCTGATGGTGGCGGATCTGGCGGCGGCCGAGGCGGCGCTGCGGGCGGCGGGCGCGCCGATCAACCCGGACCCGATGCCGTTTGACCAGTGGACGCGCTTCTACACGCGCGACCCGGGCGGCAACTGCCTCGAAATTGCGCAGCGGAGGCAGTAGCGGGAGGGGCGGTTGGACGGCCCTCACCCCCGGCCCCTCCCCTGAAGTGGGAGTGAGCCGCTGAATACAGCGGGTGACTTTTGGAGGAGGACTGGTCGAAGTCAGAGACACGCGCGTCACCCTCGTCACTTGGGCCAATCGACCTCGGAAGATCGTCACCATCGTCACCTGCGCCATTCGACCTCACAAAAACGTCACTGACGTTACGCGCGCCACTGATGCTATCGGAAACGTCACTAACGTCACGAGCGCCAGCGATACCATCCAAAACGTCACTATCGTCACCTTTGCATAATGCGCGAGGGCGCAGCGCAGGCGCGCGTGTTGATTTTGCTGTCGCACCTGTCGCGGCTGCCACGGGTGTTGGGTTGGCTGTCGCACCTGTCGCACCTGTCACGGGTGTTGGGTTGGCTGAGCGCGCCGGCGAGGCGCAACGCGAGGAACGGGTTGAAGCAGGGCACGGCGGCGATAGGGCAGGGGGTCATGTGGATAACGGTATAGAATAAATGTTCTGTCGTCAAGAGGCAACTTCGGCTTGAGATTGCGATGATTTGTGAGGGTGGTGGCGGGGAATACGGCCTGGGCGCTGGCCTTAGCGTTCGGTCTCGACCCACAGTTGCGTGCCGTCGGTCATGAGGGTGATTGCGCCGGACAGGTCGGTGCAGAGCAGGTTGCGGCCGGGGAGCCGACTGAGGAGGGCGGGGTCGGGCAGGGCGCCGGGTTGGGCCGCAATGAGCACGAGGGTCGGGTTGATGGCCTGCACCCAGGCCGCGCTGTTGGCGTCGTCCGCGCCGCTGTGCGCCAGCAGCAGGGCCGTGGCCGGCTGGGCGAGGCCCAGCGCGGTGAAGCTGGCGGCGTCCTCGGCCGTCAGCCCCGGCGCGGCGAGGAGTGAGAAGCGGCCGGCTTCAATCCGCAGCAGGCTGCCATGCGTCGTGTCGGCCAGCACGCGCAGCGTCACCCCATCACCTAAATCCAGCACCGGCTGCGTGCCGGCGTCGAGCACCTCCACGCCGCTGGTGTTCAACGCCTCCACCAGCACGCGGTAGGCGGCGCTGAAGCCGGGGGCGCGCGTCAGCACGGCGCGAGTCACCGCATAACGCTCCAGCACGTCCGGCAGCGCACCGAGGTGGTCGCTGCCCGGCGCGGCGATGACGAGCAGGTCGAGCGTGCGCGTGAACAGCGGCAGGGTGCGGTCGAGCGCGCGCGAGAGCGTCAGCGCGCCCGGCCCGCCGCCGATGAGGACTGCCCGGCCGGAGGGCGTTTGCACCAGCAGCGCTTCGCCGCCGGCGGGGGCATGGGCGGGGGCGTGCAGGTTCAGCAGCGTCACGCGCAGGCGGCCATCGTTGGGTAATAAGCTGAAGTACCAACTCCAGGCCAGCAGCGTGGTCACGCCGAGCAGCGCCAGCCCGCCGGCCGCCGCGCGCTGCGGCGCGAGGGACGTAATCCAGCTTGGCCGTTGCGCGGGCGGCCGGGCCAGCAGCCAGGTCAGGCCGAACAGCAGCAGGTAGGTGAGGGCCAACAGCGCCGGGGCGGTATCGCTCAGGTAGAGGGCCGCGCCGGGCACACGCGCCAGCGCCTCGACCATGCGAATGGTGTAGGCCACCCCCGGCCACGCCAGCCAGGCCGCAATCTGCCCGAGCGGCAGCCAGACCAGCCCCAACAGCAGCGCCAGGCCGCTGCTGACCATCACGGCGGGCTGCACGGGCAGCACCAGCAGGTTGGCGAGCAGCGAGATGACGGATAGCTGCCGGAAGTGATAGATGAGGAGCGGCAGGGCGGTGGTTTGGGCGGCGAGGGTGAGCAAGAGCAATTCGGCCGCTAGCGCGGCGGCCTGTTTGGCCCTGCTCGGCGAAGCCCAGCGCGCGGCCAGGCGGGTGAAGGCCGCCTCCAGCCGGTCGGCGTACAGCACCAGCCCGAGCGTCGCGCCGGCGCTGAGTTGAAAGCCCGCGTCCCAGAGCGTGAGCGGATTCCAAACGGTCATCAGCCAGGCGGCCAGCGCCAGCCCGCCCAGGCCGTGTGACGAGCGCCCTAGCCGCTGGGCCAAGAGCGCCAGGCTGCCCATGATGGCGGCCCGCACCACCGAGGCGCTGGCCCCCACCAACAGCGTGTACAGCGCGATGATGAGGAGCGTGAGCCATAGCGACCGGCGCGGCCCGACCAGCCGCCGCGTGAGCGCCGCGACGAGGCCGGCCAGGATGGCGATGTTGAAGCCGGAGATGGCGATGATGTGGGAGGTGCCGGTGGCTTGAAAAGCGGCGGCGAGGTCGGCAGGGATGCCGCTGTCGTTGCCGAGTAAAATGCCGGCCAGCAGCGCGGCGTGCGGCTCGGAGAACAGGCGGGCCAGCGTGTCTAGCGCATGGGTCTTGAAGGCATACAGCGCGGCCCAGCCCGGCTGGCCCTGATCGGCGGCGACGAACTTGATCGCGGTCGGCGGCAGCAGCGCGTACACGCCTTGCCCGGCCAGGTAGTCGCGATACGAAAAGCTATCGAAGATCGGCGGCGTTTGCAGCGCGCCGGTGACGCGTAGCCGGTCGCCATACCTGTACTCGGCCGCGCCGGCCTGCGCCAGCCGGTCGGCGGCGTAGCGCGGAGCCGAGACTTGCACCCAGCCGCTGACGGTCAGCGGCTCGGCCGTGTCGGGCAGCCACAGGCGCTCGGCCCGCAGCCGGAGCTTGAGGCCGGCGTCGGTCACTACGACCTCGCCGTCCACCACGCCTTCGAGCGTGACCGGGCCGCTGTCGTTGTAGGTGGCGACGAAATCAGCCGCCCCCCACGGCGGCTGCGCGGCGGCATAGCGGGCCGCGCCCAGCCCCACCGCCACCAGCCCGGCCAGCAGCCAACGCCAGCGCAATCGCGGCCACCACAGCGCCAGCGCGACGACGGCCAGGCCACTCAGCAGCAGCCAGGCCCAAGCGGGTTGGCCGAGCTGGGCGGCGACGCCCACGCCCACCAGCCAGGCGGCTACCAGAAAAGGCAGAACGGTCATGCCGGAGACTCACCTCAGGGTGCCGTGATCGCGCCAAAGGGCGCATAGGCTACTCGCCGGGTTCGAGTTCGCGCTGGACGTAGGCCGGCACGCCATAGGCCACTACGTTGGCGGGCAGGTTGCGGGTGACCACCGCCCCCGCGCCCACCAGGGTGTGTTCGCCAATCTCGATGCCCGACAGCACGGTCACGCCGCTGCCCACCCGGCAGCCGCGCCGGAAGACCGGCGGCTTGAGCACTTGATCGGCGCGCCGCCAGCGCAACTCGTTGTCGTTGATCGTCACCACGCGCGCGCCAATCTCGGCGTCGTCCTCAACTAAGACGGCGACGGTCAGATGGGTGAGGCACGAGACGCGCACGTTGTTGCCGATCTGGACTTCACGCTCGATGGTGGTGTTGTGCGAGATGACGGTGTCGCGGCCAATCCGCACCAGGTGGCGCAGGACCACGCCGTGGCCGACGATACTGTTCTCGCCGACCGAGACCCCGGAGCACATGATGACGCCCTCGCGCACCACGGCCCCGGCGGCGATGGTCACCGGCCCCCAATGGCGGCCGTCGTCCTCGGTCGGCACGAGGCGCACGCCGTCATAGACGCGGGCGGTTGCGTGCACAATCAACAAGCCGGCCGCGATGGCCTCGCTCGGAAGAAAACTCTTTTCGATGGTCACCAGAATCTCCTGCTGCCTAGTTGGGGGTCGTCGTCGGCGGCCGATTGGCTGCGGCCTAAAGCGGCTTCATATAATGTGTTGCCGAGCACGGCCCGCGCCACCTGGCTGCGGAGCACATCGGGCGGGCCGCCGGCGATGCGCAGCGCCTGAAGGTCGCGCTGGCGCTTGGACAGGTCGAGCTGAGTGGTCTGGCCGCGCGCGCCGTGAATCCGCATGGCCCAATCGGTGGCCGCCAGGGCCGCCTCGATGCCCTCGGCCTTGGCCATGCAGGCATCGGCAAAGGCCGGCTGGCGGGCATCTTGCCGCGCGGCGGCCGACTGCACCAACAGCCAGGCCATGTGCAGCCGGGCGACGTGCTCGGCCAACTCTTGCTGCAAGTGCGTAAAGCGGCCAAGCGGGCCGCCGTAGGCCTGGCGCTCACGCAGCCAGGTGATGGCCTGGTCGAGGGCGCCGCGCCCGCAGCCAATGGCCGCCGCCGCCATGGCCGTGCGCCAATAGGTGAAGTGGCGCACGAAAAGCTGAAAGCCCTCGCCCTCGCCGCCCACGCGCGCGCGCCGGGGCACGGGCACGTCGCCCAGCATCAGTCCGCCGAACGAGACGCCTTGCAGGCCGGTCTGCTCCAGGTTGACGATCTTCAGCCCCGGACTGTCCAGGGGGACGAGGAAGGCCGTCAGGGTGCGCTCGACTCCCGGCCGGCGCACATGGGCAAAGACCACCGCGTGGGTGGCCTGTTTCAAACGGGCTACGTAGCGCTTTTCACCCGTGAGCAAGTAGTCGCCGCCGGGCAGGGGTTGGGCCGTGGCCGCCAGGCCGTGCATATCCGAACCCGCGCCCGCTTCGGTGATGGCGACCGCCACGTAGGCCGCGCCGGTCGTGACCGCGTTGAGCACGTCGTCGAAGTGGCGGGTGTGCGCTTGCAAGAGCAGGCGGCTATAGCCGGAGCCGGGCACATCGCGCAGGTCGAGCGCCAGGCGGCCACAATGGGCGAACAATTCGACCATGAGGCTGGCCGGGCTGCCACCGCCGCCCACGCGCACGGGCAGATCGGCGCCCGACAGGCCGCTGGCGCGCGTGTGAGTGCGCCAGGCCTGGGCGTTGGTCCAATCGGGCGTGCCCTTGAAGGCCGCCTCGGCCTGGGCCAGCGCGTCGAAGTAGCCGGCGCGGGTGTTCACGCCGGCACCGGCAAGGCGATCAGTTTACGCACGCTCTCACGCAGGGTCATTTCGGTCGTCACCAATTGGTAGGCGCGTTCGGCCAGCGCGCGCCGCTCGTCGTCGTGCGCCAGCAGGTAGAGAATCCTTTGGGCCAACTCTTCCGGCGGCGCTTCGGCATAGTGCTCGCCGGCCTGGTAGCGCGAGACGTGCGGCAGGAACGGCTCGGACACGACCACGCAGCGGTTGCCGGCCACGGTGTGAAACCGAAACGTGAAACCGCTGTTGAACCAGCGCGTCTTGACGTTCAAGGTGAGCTTGGTGCGGTTGAGCAGCCGCGTGCGCTCCTCGCCGAAGATGAAGGGCCGCTCGACGCCGTCGGCCATGTACATGTTCACCCCGTGCTGAGCCAACTCACGGCGCACCCGGTCAATCAGGTCGGAGCGGCGGCCATTGCGGCGCTTGCCCATCCACAATACGTCAATGTCGCGCTCCAACTTCAGGTCGGCGTGCCAGGTGGGCGCGGTGCCCCAGGGCACGAACTGCGCCGGATACCCGTTTTTCCGATAGAGGCGGGCATACCACTCGGAGACATCGGCCAACCCGGTCAGCCAGCCCCGGCGCATGGCGCGCAGATTATCACCTACATATCGAAAGCGGAACAGGCCGCGATTGAGGGCCGGGACGGGCGGCAGGCGCGCCAGGCGGCGCTGCCAGGCGGCGGGGCGGTCGCTGAGGGCATCGAGCCAGGAGCGCGCCCGGCCCAACCCGGCGATGAGCGGCCAGGGCGTGCGCGGGTCGGGGAAGCCCTCGGTGCCCCAGTGGATGAGGGCCGGGCGGTCGCCGGCGGGCAGCCGGCCGACTTGCAGCGCGACGGGCCACCAGCGGCCGTGCGGCGCGAAGGTGAGCACCGTGGCAGCGGCCGGCACCGGCTGATCGTGCTGGAAGGGGATGACGTCGTAGCCGAGGCCGGCTAGCTCGAGGCCGATGGCCTCGGAGATGCCGTCCGCCGCCGCCCACTTGATGAGCGCGACGGTGGGGCGGCCGGGGCGGCTGTTTGGACTCATACGCTCAATCCCCCCAGCCAAGAGAGTAAGAATGAAGGATAGGCCCCTGACTCAGGCATGGGGCAGCGGCTCCAGCGCGTAGGCGATGGCGGCATCGGTGGTCAGGGCGCGGCCGGCGGCCCACAGGGCGTCGAGCGCGGGCGGGTTGAGCAGGGCGCGCAGGGCGCGCCAGCAGCGCCGGCATGGCCTGGGGGTGGGCCTGGGCCACGGCCGCGCTGCTCTCGATGTCGGTGAATAGAAATGTGACCGTGCCGGTAGGAAGCTGTACCGCCATACCCCGCCCCGAGACCAAGCAGATTTGCGCCTTGTTCAGCCGCTACTATACAACCGTTTGGGGTGGAGTGCGGTTAATGGTTTAGTTTGAGGGTGTTGGTTGAAGACGACGGTTGGGATCGTAGGCTGGGGGTATGTCACCGTCAAGGCGGGTTCTCATCGCACGGTGTGCTTGTGATAGGTGGTATCTGACCCTTAACATTTTTTTCAAGCAGCGGGTGGGCCTGCCCACCCGCTGCTTGAAAAAAATGGCGGCTGGCCCAAAACGGCTGCGGAAATAAGGCACGCGTAGACCGGCGGGTTCCAGGCGCAAGCGGGGGGCAGGCCACGCCGAGGGCGAGTGCTATTGTCGCCGGCTGATGTGGGCTGAGGGTGGGATTCCTCACCCGCTTGGGGGCTGCGGCAGGGCCGGTGGCCAGAGGGTCAGGGGGGTTGTTGCTGATCGAACGGGGGCAGGCCACGCCGAGGGCGA
>Ga0163144_10011537_pt1 | contig 18687 bp, 14 predicted proteins | sample OliLak19BULKMAT1_FD_123175 | JGI IMG/M metagenome (GOLD analysis project Ga0163144, IMG submission 123175) | Freshwater microbial mat bacterial communities from Lake Vanda, McMurdo Dry Valleys, Antarctica - Oligotrophic Lake LV.19.BULKMAT1 | ecosystem: Environmental > Aquatic > Freshwater >... | reverse complement strand
GGCGAGCCCGCCGGCACCATGTAGGTCGCCTCGATCTCGCAGTAGGCGGCGCTGAAGGCGATCTTCTCGGCGCGCTGCGGCTCGGCGCCGATCAGGCCGATGTCCCAGATGTTCTTGCCGACCTGGTCGCCGAGTTCGCCCGGCGTCTTGAACGGCACGTAGTGGACCGGCACGCCCAGGGCCGCGGCAGCGGCGCGGGCCATGTCGGGCGACACGCCCACGGGCTCGGCGTTCGCACTGCGGCCGGTGACCAGCAGGAAGTTGGAGAGATTGATGCCGGCGCGCAGGACGCCGGTGGGGGCCAGTTCGGATCGTGCTTTGTCGGTCATGGGCTCAGTCTATACTGAACAAAAGGGAGAATGAAACGCGCATGACCGCTGGCATTGTCGTCGAGACCGCGTCCGGGAAAGTGCGTGGCGAAATGGAGCGCGGCGTCAGCGTCTTCAAGGGCATTCCCTATGCAGCACCGCCGCTGGGGCCGTTGCGCCTGCGGCCGCCGCGCAAGGTCGAACCATGGGCCGGCGTGCGCGAGGCCGTGGCCTACGGCAACATGTCGGTGCAGAGCGTAAACGTGTTTCGCCTGCCGCCGGACCTCCTGCAGATCTTCACCCTGGCGGGCCGCCAGAAGCTCGACGAGGACTGTCTTTATCTCAACGTCTGGTCGTCTGGCCTGCGCGGGGCCACGCGGCCGGTGCTGTTCTGGTGCCATGGCGGCGCCTTCATCACCGGCTCCGGCTCCTCGCCGTGGTCCGACGGCGCCAACCTCTGCCGTGCCGACGATGTCGTGGTGGTCTCGTTCAATCACCGCCTGGGCACGCTGGGCTATCTCCATCTCGAAGACATTGCCGGCGACGATTTCGCCGGCGCCGGCACGGCCGGCGTGATGGATATCGTGGCCGCGCTCGAATGGGTGCGGGACAATATCGCTTCGTTCGGCGGTGATCCCGGCAACGTCACGATCTTCGGCGAGTCGGGCGGTGGCGCCAAGGTGAGCGTGCTGATGGCGCTGCCCGGCGCCCAGGGCCTGTTCCACAAGGCCATCATCCAGAGCGGGCCCGCGGTGCAGATGGCCGAGCGCGCTGATGGCACCAACACCGCGCGTCAGGTGCTGGCGCATCTTGGACTGGAGGCGGCGCAGGCGGGCGACCTGCGCAAGATTCCGGCGGCGCGCCTGCTCGAAGCGCAGGTCGCGGTGCTGGCCGGCATCGCCCACTCGAGCACTGCCGACCGGCGCCGGCTCGGCTTCAATCCCGTGATCGACGGCAAGATCTTCCCCGGTGGGCCTTTTGCGCCCGCGGCGCCCGGCGTCTCGGCCGACGTGCCGCTGATGATCGGCTCCAACAAGGACGAGATGACCTTGTTCCTGGGCCACCTGCCGTGGGTGGCCGACGCTACCTTCGAGAATCTGCCCGAGGGGCTAAAACCCTATCTCGGCGCGCGCACGGCCGAGGTGCTGGCGTCTTATCGCAAGGCACAGCCAACGAAGCGCGCCGACGAGATCGCCATTTCCATCGTCTCCGATCTTGGCGTCCGTTCGCTGTCGTTGCAGATCGCCGACCGCAAGCTGGCGCAAAAGGCGGCCCCGGTGTTCGTCTATCTCTTCGCCTGGGAGACGCCGGTCCTCGGCGGCCGGCTGCGCTCCTGCCACACGCTGGAAATCCCCTTCGTGTTCGGCAATGTCGAGACCGCCGCACTCACAGGCAACGACCCTTCGCGCGTGAAACTTGCGGACAAGATGAGCCGCGCGTGGCTGGCCTTTGCCCGCCACGGCCGGCCGGACCATGGCGGACTGCCGGCGTGGCCGGGCTATTCGACCGATACGCGCGCCACAATGATCTTCGACACGACGTGCCGGATCGAGAACGACCCCTACGGCACCGAACGACTTGTATGGGAGACAAGGCCATGAAAATCACCGACGTCACGCTCACGCTGTTCGCTTGGGATGACATTCCGCCGACCACCTACGGCGCTCACAGCCGCTTCTCGGGTTCGAGCGCCTTAGGACTGCTGCGGATCCTCACCGACGACGGCGTCGAGGGGAATGCCTTCCTGGGCTCGGCCTCCAACTCGGCGACGACGGACGGTCATGGGCTCATCACCCACCTGAAGCCGATGCTGATGGGCCGCAATCCGCTGCATCGCGAAGCGCTCGTCCAGGATCTATGGAAGAAGCAGCGCGCCTGCGGCGTGCGCGCGATCGGCGCCGTCGACGTGGCGCTGTGGGACCTTCTAGGCAAGTCGATGGGCCAGCCGATCCACCGGCTGCTCGGCACCTATCGCGAATCGGTGCCGGCCTATGCGAGCTCGGCCGTGATGTCGTCGCCGACCGAATATGCCGAGGAGGCGATGCGCTTCAAGGAGGGCGGCTGGGCTGCCTACAAGATCCATCCGCCGACGCGCTGGAAGGAAGACATCAAGGTCTGCGAGGCCGTGCGCAAGGCGGTCGGCGACTACACGATCATGCTCGACTCGACCTGGAGCTACGACTATCCGGCGGCCGTTCGCGTCGGCCGCGCCGTCGAGGAGATGGATTACTACTGGTACGAGGACCCGCTGGCCGACCAGGACATCTATAACTACGTGAAGCTGAAGCAGCAGCTCTCGATCCCGATCATGGCCACCGAGTATCCCATCACCGGCCTCGATTCCTACCAGCCCTGGATCATGCTGCAGGCGACCGACTTTTTGCGCGGCGATGTGGCCGTCAAGGGCGGCATCACCACCCTGGTGAAGACGGCGCATCTCGCCGAGTCCTTCCGCATGAACTACGAGGTCCACCACGGCGGCAATTCGCTGAACAACGTCGCCAACCTGCATGTCATCGCCTCGATGAAGAACACGAACTTCTTCGAGGTACTGCTGCCGGATGCGGCACAGAAATACGGGCTGGAGCACGACATCGTCGTCGGCCGTGACGGCATGGTGCATGTGCCCAACGGCCCCGGCCTGGGTGCGACCATCGATTTCAAGCTGATCGAGCGGAAGAAGGTGGCGGTGTTGACGTAACATGATCATCGATTGCCACGCTCACATCTTCACGCACTGGATCGGCGCCTGCGGACATCCGTCGCGCGAGGTCCACAAGCGCTACCTGCAGCGCGTCGTGACCCGCACGGTGGCACCTACCTTCCGCCTTCGAGATGGCGCGCGCGTCGACACCAAGGCGCTGTTCCGGGCAGGAGAGGAGAGCTGGAGCGGGCTCAACGACGTCGATTTCCGCGTCGGCCGTTTCGGCCAGCTCGAGTTCACGCACGAGGGCGAGGATTACGGCGTCCAGTACATGCCCGTGGGCATGCAGGAGCAGGTGGCGCCGCCCGAGCTCATGCTGGCGCAGATGATGAACGCCGGCGTCGATCATTGCATCCTGCAGGCGGGCGGCGGCTACGGCGCGATGACCGACATGAATGCCTTCGCCGGGCGGCAATACCCCGAGCGCATCACCGGGTTGATGCATGTCGACGAAGCGATGGCGGGCAAGCCCCAGCAGCTCGCCGAGGTCGATCGCGCGGTCGATGAGCTTGGATTGCGCGGTCTCTACTTCGGGGTCGATGCGATGAGCCGCCATGGCTTCCCGTGGGCACTCGACGCCGACGAAATGGCGCCGTTCTGGGACAAGCTCGCGCAGCGGGACATCCTGCTGTGCTTCGAGATGAGTTCGGGACCGGCCTACGACTTGGCGGGCTACATGGCGAACCTCTCCGCGTTCGGTCGCGTGCTGAAGCGCCATCCCGGCTTGCGCGTGCACATGGCGATGAGCCCACCGATTGCGTTCTTTGCGCGCAACGGCCGCTACCAGTTCCCCGACGAGGCGCTCACCGTCTGGCGCCACGAGCCGATGGTGCTCGAGCTGATGTTCCCGATCACCTATGGCGGGGTGTGGGACTACCCCTATCCCGAGGCGCAGGTGCTGATCGAAGACATGAAGAACCAGTTCGGCGCGCACCGGCTGATCTGGGGCTCCGACATGCCGAACGTGGAGCGGTTCTGCACTTATAAGCAGTCGCTCGACTATGTGAGGCGGTACTGCCCGTTCCTGACGGCGCGCGAGAAGGACCTGATCCTGGGCGACACCTGCGCGGCCTTTTACGGGATCGGCTAACGTCTGGTCAGACGACGGTGCGATGCCGCTCGACGCAGGTCGCCAGGACCGTGTCGAGCGGCTGGCTCCACCAGCGCTCGGAGAAGATTTCGGCTTCGGAGAAGCCTGCGAAGCCCGCGTCTTCGACCGCTTGCCGGATGCGGCGCAATTCGATCACGCCGTCGCCCATCATGCCGCGGTCATTCAAAAGGTCGGTGGTCGGCACCAGCCAGTCGCAGACGTGGTAGGCGAGCAGCCGCTGGTCGCGGCCGGCGCGGGCGATGCCAGCGTAGAGATCCGGATCCCACCACGTGTGATAGACGTCGACCGCGACGCCCAGCGCACCGCTGCGGCCGCCGGGATCGAGGCTGTCGGCGATGTCGAGCGCCTGGGCCAGCGTGTTCACCGCGGCGCGGTCGGCGGCGTACATCGGATGCAGCGGCTCGATTGCCAGCGGCAGCCTGGCCGTGCGGGCATAGGCCAATAGCTCGGCGATGCCGTCCTCGATCATGGCCCGCGCCGCGACAAGGTCCTTCGATGGCGTCGAGCCGGGGCGAGCGTATTGCGGCAGGCCGCCCGCCACCAGGATGAGGCAGGGCGCGCCCATCGCCGCGGCCTCGTCGACTGCACGCCGGTTGTCGTCGCGCGCCGCGGTGCGGTGCTCGCCCGAGGCCGGGAACAAACCGCCACGGCAATAGCCAGAAAGTTTCAGGCCGGCGTCCTTGACCAGGCGGACGGCCCGGTCGAGGCCGACGCTCGCCACCTGGTCGCGCCACGGGCTGATAGCTGGAATGCCGTGACGCGCGCAGGCTTCTAAGATGGCTAAAAGATCGCCCTGGCGCCGGACGGTCGCCGTGTTGACCGAGAGATGGCGCGGGCCGTCGCTGAAATCGCGCATCGGCTCAGGTCGCGATGCCGCGCACGGCGAGGACGGCCTTCATGCGCGCCGCGGCCTGCTCGGGATCGCGAAACAGCCCCGCCTTGTCGGCCAGCCGGAACAGCTCGGCGAGATGCAGCGTCGAGCGCGCACTCTCCTGGCCGCCGACCATGGTGAAATGGTCCTGATGGCCGTTGAGATAGGCCATGAACACGACGCCGGTCTTGTAGAACTGCGTCGGCTTGCGGAAGATATGCCGCGACAGCGGCACCGTCGGCGCAAAGATGGCGTGGAACTTCTTGAGGTCGTTGCCGGCCAGCGCCGAGAGCGCAGCGGTGGCGGCAGGTGCGATGGCGTCGAAGATGCCGAGCAGGGCGTGCGAATAGCCCTGGTCGTCGCCCGCGATCAGTTCGGCATAATTGAAGTCGTCGCCGGTATACATTTTTACGCGCTTGTCGAGCCGGCGGCGCATGGCGATCTCCTTGTCCTTGTCGAGGAGGGAGATTTTTACGCCGTCGATTTTCGCCGCCGACCGGTTGATGACGTCCAGCGCCGTTTCCATCGCCGGGGCGAAATCGGCCGAACCCCAGTAGCCGGCAAGTGCTGGATCAAACATGTCGCCCAGCCAATGGATGATCACAGGCTCGCGTACCTGGCCCAGAACGCGATCATAGACGCGGGCATAGTCGTCGGGCGATTTCGCGACCCGCACCAGGGCGCGGGACGCCATCAGGATGATGCGGCCGCCGACCGCCTCGATGGAAGCGATCTGCTCTTCATAGGCGCGGATGACCTCGTCGACCGAGCGCACGGCGCCGAGGTCGAGATGGTCCGTGCCGGCGCCGGAGAAGACGACGGCGCCGGTACGGCCGCGCGACGCCGCGACCGAGCGCTTGATCAGCTCCAGCGCCATCTTCCAGTCGAGCCCCATGCCGCGCTGGGCAGTGTCCATGGCTTCAGCGACGCCGAGACCAAGGTCCCAGAGATACTCGCGGTAGGCGATGGTGCGGTCCCAGTCGGGCGCGGCCTGCAGCCAGGGATCGATGTCGGCGTTGGGATCGGCCACGACGTGGGCGGCGGCCAAAGCGACCCGGTTGAGCGGTCGCGTCACGCGGTCGGGGAAATGCGCGGCCGTCGACAGCGTGTAGGGCGAGAGGTGGCCGCCGAGCGCGGGCAGGGGCAGGACGATCGACATGGAAGCCTCCCTAGATTTTCAGCCTCAGACTTCCAGAGGGGGAACATCGACCCAGCGCCGTTCCTTCCAGCTCTGATGCGCGCATTCGACGAGCTGCACGCCCTTGGCGCCTTCGACCAGCGTGTGCGGGAAGGGCGCATCCTCGACGACGTGGCGGATGAACATCTCCCACTCGGCCTTGAAGCCGTTATCGTAGACGACGTTGTCGGGTACCTTCTGCCAGCTGTCGTAGAAATCGATGGTCTGCTTCTGGTCGGGGTTCCACACCGGCCGCGGCGTGGCGGTGCGCGGCTGGATCATGCAGTCGCTCAAGCCGGCGACCGCGGAGCCCAGCGTGCCGTCGACCTGGAAAGTCACGAGATCGTCGCGATAGACGCGCACCGCCCAGCTCATGTTGATGTGGGCGATCACGCCGCCCTCGAGCTGAAAGCTGGCGTAAGCCGCATCGTCGGCGGTCGCGGCGTAGCGCTTGCCGGCCTCGTCGACCCGCTCGGGAATATGGGTTGCCGCGATGCAAGACACCGACTGGACCTTGCCGAACAGATTGTCGAGCACGTAGCGCCAGTGGCAGACCATGTCGAGCACGATGCCGCCGCCATCCTCGGTGCGGTAGTTCCACGACGGCCGCTGGGCCGCCTGCCAGTCGCCCTCGAACACCCAGTAACCAAACTCGCCGCGCACCGAGAAGATGCGGCCGAAGAAGCCGGAGTCGCGCAGCATCTTGATCTTCTGCAGGCCGGGCAGGAACAATTTGTCCTGCACCGTGCCATTCTTGACGCCCTTCTGCTTGGCCAGCCGGCAGATCTTCAGCGCCTCGGCGAGGTTGGTGGCGATCGGCTTCTCGCAATAGATGTGCTTGCCGGCGTTGATCGCCTTTTCGAGCAGGGTCGGGCGCATCTGCGTCGTCGCCGTGTCGAAGAAGATGTGGTTGTTGGCACTGGCGATCTCGGCGTCGACGTCGGTGCTCCAGCGCAAGCCCCCGTGCTGCTCGGCCAGCGTCTTCACCTTGTCGGCGCTGCGGCTGACCAGCACCGGGTCGAGCTGGACCCGCGAGCCGTCCGACATCAGCACGCCGCCCTGGGCGCGGATCGCCGCGACCGAGCGGATCAGGTGCTGGTTGACGCCCATGCGTCCGCTGACGCCGTTCATGATGAGGCCGAGAGTGCGTGTCGCCATGAGCCATTTCCTCGATGGGGGTCTTTGCGCCCCAAGTAACCAGATGGTTAATTGCTCCTATAGGCCGCCCGGCTTGTCAAGCCGGGCTCAGGATTTCCGCGCCGAGGTTGCGCTGATCGCCCGCAGCACGAAGCCAACCACGTGTTCTATCCGCTCGTCGAGGGCCCTGCGCGCCTTGAGGTCGCGCGCGAACACCACCGTCAGCGTGTGGATGTTGGAGACATAGAAGAAGCAGAGCGAGGCGATCGAGATGTATAGTTGCAGCGGATCGATCCCCGGACGCGTGACGCCGAGCTTTTGGCCCTTCCTGAGGATCCGCCCCACCGTGGCCACGACGGCCGAATTCATGTCGGGGATCTGCAGCGACTTCTTGAGGTGGCGCGCGCGGTGGAGGTTCTCGGTGTTGAGCAGCGCCACGAAGCTCGGATTGGCGTTGAAGTAGGCCCAGGTAAAGCGCACCAGCTGCTCGACTGCGGCCAGCGGCTCGAGTTCCTCGAGCCGGAGTTCGCGCTCGGCCGTCCTGATGTCGGCGTAGGCGCGTTCGAGCGTGGCGAGATAGAGCGCTTCCTTGTTGCCGATATAGTAGTAGAGCAACCGCTTGTTGGCCTGCGCCGTCCGGGCAATCCGGTCGACCCGCGCGCCCATGTAGCCGTGGTCGGCGAATTCGAGCCGGGCCGCCGCTAGGATGCGGAGCTTGGTGGCGCCCGCGTCGCGAACCGCAAGCTTGAGGCGGGGTGTCTTGCCGTGAGGTGTCTTGTCGTCGTGCCGTTTCATCTTGTTATCCCAACCGAACCAAGGGACGCTTGGCCGGTGACAATCTCCCTCTACATCGACGCCGACGCCTGCCCGGTCAAGGCGGAGATCTACCGCGTCGCCGAACGCTACGGGCTGAAAGTCTATGTGGTGAGCAACGCCTACATCAACGTGCCGCGCGATCCGCGCATCGAGCGCGTGGTGGTCAGCGACGGCTTCGATGCCGCCGACGACTGGATCGCCGAACGCGTCGGGCCTGGGGATATTGTGATCACCTCGGACATTCCCCTGGCCGACCGCAGCCTGAAAAAGGGCGCGGCGGCGATCGGCTCGACCGGCGTCGCCTTCACCACCTCGTCGATCGGCATGGCGATGGCTAGCCGCGAGCTGATGTCCAACCTGCGGGCGATGGGCGAGGCGACGGGCGGTCCCAAGCCGATGAGCCAGCGCGACCGCTCGCGCTTCCTGTCGACGCTCGACGAGACGATCCAGAAACTGCGGCGGGCGGAACGCCCCGGCTGAAGTGCCGTCTCAGGGCCGGTCGAGCCAGACGTCCTCGAGGCGGAAGCCGTTGTACATGCTGTTGGTGTGCGAGACGTAGCCCCTGACATAGGGCTGCCAGCAGGTTGCGGCGCGGTTCCACATGATCGGCGGCCGCGCGCCGTCGGCTAGGAGCTTGGCATCGATGTCCCATACCAGCTGGCGGCGCTTTTCGATGTCGGGCTCGGACGACTGGACGTCGAACAGCCGTTCGATCTCCGGATTGCAGTAGCCGTTGTAGTTGCGTTCCGACCGGCAGGAGAAATTCTCGTAGAAGGCCTGGTCGGGATCGTCGACGCCGTTGCCCGTGGTGTTGACGGCGACCGAATAATCCTTGCGATTGAGCCGGGTGAACAAGTGCGAGGTCTCGACGACGTCGAGCGTCGCGTGGATGTGAATCTCCCTGAGCTGGTCGATCAGAATCTGCGACGGATTCCTGTAAAGCGCGATGCCGCGCGTCGCGACCTTCATCTGCAGGCGGTTGTTCTGGTCGTAGCCTGCCTTGGCCATCAGGGCGCGGGCCAACTCGCGGTTCTCCACGACATCGGGCCCATAGCCCTCGATGGCCGCCAGCCTCTCCGGCGGCATGCCCCACAGGCCGTCGCCCTGCGGCTGCAGGGTGCCGCCGATCTCGCCCTCGCCGCCGTTGACGGCAGCGATGAAGGCCTTGCGGTCGAGCGCCAGAGATAGCGCGCGGCGGATGTCGGGATTGTCGAAGGGAGCGGCGTGGCGATTGACCAGCAGGTTGGTATTGTTGTTCATCGACGCGGTCTCGCACACCACCCTCGACGACGGCCGCCTGGCCTCGCGAAGCTGCGGGATCGTCACTTCCCAGGGGAAGGTGATATCGAAGCGCCCGGCGAGGAAGCTCAGCAACGCCGTCTGGGGGCTGCTGACGATGGTGAATTCGATGCCGTCGAGATAGGGCCGCTTCGGCTTCCAGTAATCCGGGTTGCGCACCAGCTTGACGCGATCGAACTGCACGAACGAGTCGAACTTGAACGGCCCCGTGCCGATCGGCCTGACGCGCATCTGCGCGGCGGGGATATGGCAGGGGTAGATCGGCGAGAAGCCCGAGGCGAGCAGCGACAGCAGCGATGGCTGCGGCCGGTTGAGATAGATCGTGACCTCGTGGTCGCCGCTGCTGTGGACGTAGTTGATGTTGCGATACCACGCGGCACGCGGGTTGCGCCGCAGTTTGTCGCGGTTGCGGCCGGTCAGGAGGCCGAAGGTGCATTCCACGTCGGACGAGGTGAAGGGCAGGCCGTCGTGCCAGCGTACGCCCTTGCGCAGCTTGAAGGTGAGCTCGGTCCCGTCGTCGTTCCAGCTCCAGGACTCGGCGAGGTCGGGGACGATCGTGTCCTCGCTGTTCTGGAGCTTCGCCTGGTCGAACAGGACGAGGTTGTTGAACACCGGCATGAAGGGCACGACGGTCGAGGCGGTCGACTCCTCGTGGATCGAGGCGCTCGGGGGATTGTCGCGATGGAACATGCGGAGCACGCCGCCGTTCTTCTGGGCAAGCGCCGCCTCGCTCGTGCACAGCAATGCGACGATCAAGCTGCCGATCAGGACGTGCGGACGCATTTTCTTGAACCCATTACGCTCGACACCCAGCGCCATAACCCCGGTATCGTTAACAGAGAGTACAACGCTTCAGCACCAGCGATAGTTTCATTCGTGCACACCCGATTCGCATGCGCCCTGCAAGCGAGGCGATAAGGCAACAGCGTCGATGAAGAAACAAACGATACAGATGTGTCTCAGGCGGCCTTCGTCCGGCGCATGGCGCGCGAGTAGCGCGGGCAAACCTCCTGGGCGAAGCGGGTCATCATGCGCTGGCGGAGTTCGATCGGCGTGCCGGGCGTGGCGCACGACACCATGAAATAGTTGAAGCCGAGGGCGACCAGCTGGTCGATGCGCCGGCAGATTGTCTCCGGACTGCCGACCAGGTTTGAGTCCATGAACGGGCCGAGCTCGGCAGGGTCGGTGAGCTTGCGCAGGTTGGCGAACATGCGGCTGAAGTCCTGGTACTCCGGGATGTCGGCCCACGGGTTGGCGTCGGACTCATAGTGCGTGCACTGCAGATCGAAGTAGGGCGGGTAATGATGGCGGCCGAGCGCTCGCGCCTCCTCGTCGGTGTCGGCGATGAACAGCTTGACCGAGATCGGCAGGATCGCGTCTTGCGCCGCGGCGCCGGCCCGCGCCCGCCAGCGCTCCAGGATCCTGGCCAGCAGTCTGTCGGGAAAGGTCGACAGGCAGATCGGCGCCACGCCGAGGTCGCCCATCACTTCGGCGCTGGCCGGGCTGCCGATGGCGCCGTAGAAGCGCACCTTCTTGGCGCCCGGCTCGGGCCGGATGCGGATCGGCTGCGTGATGTTCCAGAACGGACCTTCGTGGGTGAAGGGCTCGCCCGCCAGGCCCTTCTCGACGATGCGGTAGCATTCGGCGAAGCGGGCGCGCGCCTCGTTCATGTCGACGTTATAGGCGTCGTACTCCATCTTGGCGGTGCCGCGGCCGATGCCGAGATGCAGCGTGCCGCGCGTCATGCTGTTCAGCATGGCGATTTCCTCCGCGAGGCGGAGTGGGTGGTACCAGGGCAGCACCAGCACCGAGGTGCCGAGCGAGAGGTCGGGAAAGGCCGCCGCGATGTGCGCCATGAAGAGGAGCGGGCTCGGCGTCGGATAGTAGTCGCTGAAATGGTGTTCCAGCAGCCAGGCCGCGTCGAAGCCGAGCTTCTGGCCGAGCGCGCAGTCGTCCATGACCTCGCGGTAGAGCGCCTGGTCGGACTTGTGGACGTCGCTGGCCGGTGCCGCCTGGAAGCCGAACGAGATGTCGCTCATCGATTGTTTCCTTGTGGCCGTTTCCCCTCTTCGAGCCCTGACTATATAAAGCCGGACGGAAGATGGGGAGGGCTGGATGATTTCTTCGATGATGCGCCGCATGGCGGTATTGGGCTTGGTGTTGACGGCTCTCCTGCCGGGCACCGCCCAGGCCCAGAAGAAGCTCGTGGTCTACACGTCCAACGAAAACACCCTGAACGACCTGGTGTTCGGCGCCTTCACCAAGGAGACCGGCATCGCGGTCGAGCCGGTGGTCGCCGGATCGGGCGTGGTGGTCCGCCGCCTGCAGGCCGAAAAGGACCGCCCGTTGGGTGACCTCATCTGGGGCGTGAGCCGGTCGCTGCTGCAGACCAATCAGACCCTGCTGGCGCCCTACGCCTCCAAGAACAAGGACGCCATTCCCGTCGAGTACCGCGATCCCACCGACCTGTGGATCGGCAACAACCTGCATCTGCTGGTGATCCTGCAGAACACCAAGATCCTGCCGGCCGACCAGGGGCCGAAGACCTGGAACGACCTGCTCGACCCGAAATGGAAGGGCAAGATCGCCTTCACCGACCCGGCCAACTCCGGCTCGGCCTACACCACGGTCACCCTGCTGGTCGACCTCTGGGGCGGCGGCGAGGCGGGCTGGAAGAAGGTCGCGGCGCTGTTCAAGAACCTCAAGGTGCTGAACCGCTCGTCGCTGGTCTTCCAGGGTGTCGGCAACGGCGAGTATCCGCTGGGCATCTCGCTGGAATATGCCGGCCCGATGTGGGCGGCGGGCGGCGCGCCGGTCAAGGTGATCTATCCCGCCGACGGCACGGTCGCGGCGATGGAGGGCGTGGGCATCATCAAGGGCGGCCCCAACCCGGCCGAGGCCAAGGCGTTCGTCGACTTCGTCAACCGCAAGGACGTGCGCGAGATGATCCTGAAGGCGACCTACCGCCGCCCGACGCGCACCGACCTCGACCTGGCGACCCTGCCGGGCAACATGCCGCCGCTCGCCTCGCTGAAGATGCTCAACTACGACGAGGCCGGCTGGACCGACAAGCGCAAGGAAACGCTCGAACGCATCAAGGACGTGCTCCAGGAGTCGCGCTGAGCGTGACCGGCATCGTCATTGAAGGCGCGGCCCGCTCGTTCGGTTCGGTCCGCGCGGTCGACGGGGTGGACCTCACCGTTGGCGACGGCGAGTTCTTCACCCTTCTGGGGCCGTCGGGCTGCGGCAAGACCACCTTGCTGCGCATGATCGCCGGTTTCTGCGAGCTCGATGCTGGCGAGATCCGCTTTGGTGCCAGGCGCATCCACCAGCTGCCGGCGCACACGCGCGACATCGGCATGGTGTTCCAGAACTATGCGGTGTTCCCCAACCTGACGGTGGCGGGCAACGTCGCCTATGGGTTGAAGGCACGGAAGGTGGCAGGGGCCGAGCTCGCCAAGCGGGTCGACGAGGCGCTGGCGCTGGTCCAGCTCGCGGGCTACGGCGAGCGCTGGCCGCACCAGCTCTCGGGCGGCCAGCTCCAGCGCGTCGCCATCGCCCGTGCGCTGGTGATCCGCCCGCAGGTGCTGCTGTTCGACGAGCCGCTCAGCAACCTCGACGCAAGGCTCCGCGTCAGCATGCGGGCCGAGATCCGCGAGCTGCAGAAATCGCTCGGCATCACCGCGATCTACGTCACGCACGACCAGGAGGAGGCGATGTCGGTCTCCGACCGCATCGCGCTGATGCAAAGCGGCAAGCTCGAGCAAGTCGGCGCCCCGGCCGATATCTACCGCAATCCGGCGTCGCGCTTTGCCGCCGAATTCATGGGCACCACCAATCTTCTATCGGTGGGCGCGCTGCGGCCCGAGGCGCTGCGTCTTGCCGCCGATGCACCGGCCGGATGGCCGCGTCTCGCCGGCGTGCTCGTGCGCGCCGAGATGCTGGGTCCGATCACGCGACTGGACGTGCGGCTGTCCGACGGCACCCTTGTGCGGGCGGCGCTGCTCGACGACCCCGGCAGGTCGATGATCGCGGGTGATACCGTCACATTCGCTTACGATCCGGCGCGGCTGACGGATTTGCCTTGAGGCTCGCCATCCCGCACCAGCAGCGGATGCCGCTGGCCATCGCGGCCCTCGGCTTCCTCTTTCTCGGCCTGTTCCTGCTCTATCCGCTGTTCAATGTCTTCAGCGCCAGCGTGCTCGACGCCGAGGGCGAGAAATTCACCTTCGCCAACTATCTGAAGGTGCTCGGCCGGCCGTTCTATCGCGCCGCCGTCACCAACACGCTGACCATCGGCGTGATTGCCACGATCACCACGACGCTCATCTCGGTGCCGTTCGCCTTTGCGCTCGCCCGCCTGCCGGTGCCGGGCAAGGCCGTGATCCTGGCGCTCGCCGCCATGCCGCTGGTGCTGCCGTCCTTCGTCAGTGCCTACGCCATCGTGCTGCTGCTGGGCCGCGCCGGCATCGTGACGCAATGGCTGAATTCCTGGGGCATCGGCTTCGGCTCGATCTACGGCGCCGGCGGTATCGTGCTGGTCTATACGCTGACGCTCTATCCCTACGTGCTGCTGCCGACCATGGCGGGTTTCCGGGCAGTCGATGTCTCGGTCGAGGAGGCAGCGCAAAGCCTCGGCTCCTCGCCGCGCCGCACGCTGTGGACCGTGACGCTGCCCATCGTCATCCCCTCAATCCTGGCGGGCGGGTTGCTGGTCTTCATCGAGACGCTGGAGAATTTCGGCGTGCCCTTCGTGCTGGCCGAGGACATGCCGATCTTTGCCGTCGAAGCTTTCAAGCTCTTCATCGGCGAGACGGCGCCCAACCCGTCGTCGGCTGGCGTGCTGGGCGTGCTGCTGATCCTGACGACGGCGGCCGTGCTGCTGATCCAGCGCCGCTACCTCTCGGCCCGCCGCTTCGCCACCGGCACGCGTGCCGCCCCGCCGATCCTGAAGGTCGGTCTCGGCCTGCGTATTGCGGCAGCGGTCTATTGCTGGACGGTGGTGCTGCTGGCGCTGGTGCCGTTCTTCGCCATCGTCGTGCTGTCGTTCATGGAGTTCCGCGGCCCTGTGCTCCATCCCAACTTCAGCCTCGACAATTTCCGCATCCTGTTCGACCGCTCGATGCGGCCGCTGATCAACACCCTATTGTTCGCCACCCTGGCGGCGATGGCAGTCACCCTGGTCGGCGTGCCGATCGCCTATGTGGTGACGCGCGTGCGCTCGACCCTGGCGACGGTACTCGACGTCGTGGCCACCTTGCCCTTCGCCATCGCCGGCACCGTGCTCGCCATCGGCTTCGTCGTGTCGTTCAACAGCGGCTGGCTGATCCTGACCGGCGGGCCGCTGATCATGGTGCTGGCCTACACGGTGCGGAAGGTGCCGTTCGCGGTGCGCTCCTCGAGCGCCATCCTCCACCAGATCGATCCCTCGCTCGAGGAGGCCTCGATCAGCCTCGGCCGCTCGCCGCTGCAAACCTTCGCCCGCATCCTGGTGCCGCTGATGCTGGGCGGCATCCTGAGCGGCTTCGTGCTGACCTGGGTGACGGTGGCGTCGGAACTCAGCGCCACGGTGGTGCTCTACAGCGGCCCGTGGCGGACCCTGACGGTGGTGATGTTCCAGGCGCTGGAAAGCGGCGGCGGCGGCGTCGCCACGGCCGCCGCCTCGACGCTGATCGTGGTTACCCTGCTGCCGATCGCGCTGCTCTACCGGCTGGTCCGGCGCTACGAACTGTCATGAAGGGGGCGGCAGCCCTAGAATAGCCTCACAATCCCAAGAGGGTGCGGTTGCCCGCATCCTCTCGCGCCTTAGCGCGTTGATATCGGGGCCATGGCTATGGGTAAGCGCACGAAGATCGGCATTTGGACGGCAGCCGTCGCGGGCGTGCTGGCGCTTGCCTGGAGTGCCGCACCCTACCTTGTCAATGCGGAGGCTTTCAAGCCAGCCATGATCGAGGCCGTCAAGGAAGCCACCGGGCGCGAACTGGTGGTCGACGGGCCGATCGAGCTGTCGATGTACCCGGTGCCCGGCATTTCCGCGCGGCAGGTTCATTTCGCCAACGCCACCGGTACCAAGGGTGCGCAGATGCTCGACGTGCACCGCGTGATCGTGCGGCCGTCGCTGCTTGCCCTGCTGCAGGGGCGGATCGAGGTCGGCACGCTGGTCCTGTTTCGGCCGACGATCGTGCTCGAGGCCGATGCGGACGGAAAGCCGAATTGGGAATTCACGCCGGGCGCGGGTGCCGCCCAGGTGGCCGGTGCGCCTGCCACGGGCTTCCATCTGGCGATCGGCCAGCTTGCCATCGTCCGCGGCACGCTGAGCTACACCGATCCCCGCACCGGCAAGACGACCGTCGCCGAGGAGGTCCGCGCCCAGGCGTCGGTGGGTTCGTTCGACGGCCCCTTCGCCATCGCTGGTACGGCGACCGTGAACGGCATTCCCCTGACGCTCGACCTCAAGGTCGGGCAGCGCACCGAGAAGGGCAGCGACATCGCGGTCAAACTGGAACTCGCCAGCGGCAAGCTCGGCTTCACCGGCATATGGTCCGGGTCCGGCCCATCCGGGCGTATCGCCGGCCACCTGTCGGTCGCGACCGGGCTCCTGACCGATTTCATCTCCGCGCTCGTCACCGTTTCCGGACAGGAGAAGCCGGCCTTCGATTCCTCCGTCGTCGGCCGATTCGCCTTCGACGGCGGCGTTGACGTGTCGCCGGAGCGGGTGGCCATCACCGACTTCAAGATGACGATCGGCGACGAGATCGCGACCGGCTCGCTGGCACTCTCGTCCAAGTCCACGCTGCTGCTTGATGGCCATGTGGCGTTGGCCAAGGTCGATCTCGACAAGTGGCTCGAGCTGCTCTCCCAGCCCGGTCTGCTGCCGATCGCAAAGCCTGCGCCCGCTGCCGCGGCAACCCCCGACAAGCCCGCGCCGGCAGCAACGCCAGCCAAGCCCGCGCCGGAGGCAACGCCGACCAAGCCCGCGCCGGCAGCAACGGCAGCCAAGCCCGCGCCGGAGGCAACGCCGGCCAAGCCCGCGCCGGCGGCAACGCCGGCCAAGCCTGCACCGGCGGCAACGCCGGCCAAGCCGCCCGCAACACCGCCTGCCGCCGTTGCACGCTCGCCCTTTCCGCCAGAACTAGACGTGTCGGTGAAGATCGACGTTGCCGAGTTGCTCTACCGCAAGCGTTTGATCCGCGACCTGTCGATGGCCTTCGACATCCGCAAGGGCGTCATGGCGCTGCCGCACTTCAGGGCGGCCCTGCCGGGCGACATGACGTTGCGGGCGAGCGCGGCGGCGACCGGCGATCCCGCCAAGCCTGCCGCCGGCGGCGAGTTCAGCCTGAATGGCCCGAAGCTGCGCGAGACCCTGAAGTGGCTCGACATCGACGTCTCAGGCGTCCCGCCGGACCGTCTGCAGACGCTGAGCGGTCACGGCAAGATCGTGACGGTCGCCGACAGACTGCAACTGACCGAAGCCACCTTCGCCCTCGACGGCGTGAGCGCGACCGGCGGCGCCAGCGTCACCATGGGCGTGCCTGTCGTGGTGGCGGCGCAGATCCAGATCGACCGCTTCGACCTCGACGCCTACATGCCCCAACAGGCGACGGGATGGTCGGCGGTATTGCCCACTGCGTCCGCGACGCCGGTTGCCGCAACGGTCCCGGTGGCCGCCAATGTCCCGGCCGATCCGGCGGCGCCCAGCTTCGGGCTGAAGGCCAAGATCGCCAACCTGATCTATCGTGGCCAGCCGCTGAAGGGCGTCGAGGCCGACGTGGTGGCCCAAGGCCGGCTGCTCAAGCTGAACGGCCTCAAGGTCGCCGACCTGCTGGGCGCCAAGGCCGACCTCAAGGGACAGGTGAGCGATTTCGGCACGGCGCCGCGCTTCGACATCACCTTCAACGCTTCCGCACCGGATGCGGACAAGCTGCTCGACTACGCGGAGCTGCCCAAATTCCTGAACGGCAAGATCGGGGCGGCATCGGTCAGCGGCGGCGTGGCGGGAACGATGGACGCGCTGGCGCTGCGCAACCTCGCCGTCACCATGCTGGGCGCCACGGCGCATGCCACCGGCAACCTCGTGCTGGGCGAGAAATTCCGTTTCGATTTCTCAAGCTTCGATATCGGCACGGCGGATGCGAGCCGGCTGGTGTCGGTTGCCACCGGCCGCAACCAGACCGGCATCGGGGCGATCTCCGCCGCCGGCAGTTTCAAGGGCAATACCGATCGCGCGACGTTCGAGGGAAATCTCCAGGCGCTGTCGACGGCAATGACGGGCAAGATCGACTCGACCCTGGGAGCCCGGCCGAACATCACGGCGAATCTGAAAATCCCGGGGACGCTCGACTTCGACAAATGGTTGGGCGTCTCGTCCGGCGGCGTGGCTCCGGCCGCGCCGGGTCAGGCCGCGCCGCCCGCGCCCCAGGCGCCGGCCGCGGTCTCGCGGTCAACCACCGGCAAGGCCATCGACCTGTCGGCGCTCCGCGCCTTCGACGCCTCGCTGACGCTCTTCACCAGCGCCATCGCGGTCGGGTCGGTGCAGGTGACCTACGCCGATCTCTCGGCCACCCTCAAGAACGGTGTCTTCAAGATCGCCAAGCTCACGGGGCAGTTCTACGGCGGCGCCGTCGACTTCACCGGCACGGTGGATGCATCCAAGCAGACGCTGGCGGTGGATCTCAACGGCAGCCTGCAGGGGATCTACCTCGGCGAGATGATGCGCGGTGCATCCGGGACCAACACCTTCGGCAACGACAACCTGGGCGTGGCGATCGACGGAAAGATCAGCATCATGAATATCGCCCTCAAGGGCAGCGGGGGTACGCCCGAGGCGATCCGCGATTCGCTTGCCGGAAGCGGGCAGGTCAGCGGCTATCTCTATCCGCTGGTCACCAAGGGATCGCTGTCGTTTGCCTCGTTCGCCACCGGCATCGGCAGCCTCTTCAGCAGCGAGATGGGGTTCAACTCGGCGGTGCTGCAGGGCTTCATCAACCACCAGAACACCGTGACCGGCGAACTCCGCCTCGGCGGCGGCACGCTCAGCCTGCAGAACCACACAGTGCAGGGCCAGAACGCCGTGGCCCTCATCAACAGCCACAACAGCCTGACGACCGCCACCACCGACACCACGATCGGCATCGACACCGGCCGGCGCGGTCCGGCGGATTTCGTCATGACGGTGAAGGGACCGATCTCGTCGCCCACCATGAGCGCGGGGCGCGGCGCGGGCAATTGAGCTCGATCCTCCTCCCCTTGCGCAGCAAGGGGAGG
>Ga0163144_10011536_pt1 | contig 18688 bp, 18 predicted proteins | sample OliLak19BULKMAT1_FD_123175 | JGI IMG/M metagenome (GOLD analysis project Ga0163144, IMG submission 123175) | Freshwater microbial mat bacterial communities from Lake Vanda, McMurdo Dry Valleys, Antarctica - Oligotrophic Lake LV.19.BULKMAT1 | ecosystem: Environmental > Aquatic > Freshwater >... | reverse complement strand
GGGTTCAGCCCCTTGGTGACGGCGTGCGAGATGACGGCCTGCCGCTTCTCCTTCAGCAGCGCCATCAGCCGCTCCTGCTCCGCCACCAGCGCGTCGATCTTGGCCGTCTCGCGGTCGAGGAAGGCGGCGATACCCCGCTGCTCAGCGAGCGGCGGTACGAGCATAGGAATCTCGTTCAATGCATCGCGGTTCACCTTGGGCATCGCCACGCGTTGGGATGCAAGAACGATTTGATCGGTCACAGGAGCGGACAGAAGCCACCAGTAGACGTATTCATTCGACATCCCTGCGCGCGAGCGAATGGGATACATATCCGCGCTGCAGAGGCAGTCCACCGGCGCAATACAGACCTTGCTCAGTGACGGCCTGATTTTGCTGTAGATCACATCCCCTGCGCGACACCGGTACTTCCCACTGATTGCCGATTGTGTCGAGGCGCCTTCCAGTTCGAGCAATCGCCCTGTGCGCGCTTCGATGTGGTTGGGCGCGATGAGGATCGAATCGGCGTTCACATCGAGCGTAGGGTCAACCTGCCCCTCTTGTATGCTGCAGCACCGACGGAACGCGGTCAGTTGCCAGTGTGATGGAAGCTGCTCCATCCATGTGATACCAGTGTCTCGATACGCAGCGTACGTCGCGGTCGTCATGACGAAAGTTCCGCGATCATCGTCAGGATCCGATCCGTCACGCCTTTCAGCTCCGCGTCGATCTCCGCCAGCGGCCGTGGTGGCGTGAACACGTAGAAGTGCCGGTTGAACGGGATCTCGTACCCGACCTTCGTTTTCTCGTGATCGATCCACGCGTCCGGCGCATGCGGCAGCACCTCGCGCTCGAAGTACGCCATGACGTCTTCCGCCAGCGGCACGTTCTCCGTGTCGCGCAGCGCGCTGTCCGGCACCGGCTGTCCCTTCGCCTTGCCCTTGGTGGCCAGCACCACGGTGCCGTCGGCGTCACGCTCGGGGCGTTCGACGGTGATGGTGCGGTACCCGAATGCGTCATTGCGAAAGATGCGGCTAATCGGCTTTCCGTCGCGCGTCGCCTCCTCGAACGCACCGAACAGCCGCGTGACGTCATCGATGTGCGCCGCGCTCATCTCCTTGCGCTTGCTGCCGAGGCTCTTCCGCATCTTCTGCCACATCGCGCTGGCGTCGATCAGCTGCACGTGGCCGCGGCGGGCTGCGGGCTTCCGGTTGCTGAGGATCCAGACGTAGGTGCTGATGCCCGTGTTGTAGAACATGTCGGTGGGCAGCGCGATGATCGCCTCCACCAGATCGTTCTCCAGCACGTAGCGCCTGATCTCGCTCTCGCCCGATCCCGCGCCACCGGTGAACAGTGGAGACCCGTTCAGCACGATGCCGATGCGGCTGCCGCCGTCCACGGCGGGGCGCATCTTGCTGATCAGGTGCAGCAGGAAGAGCAGTGACCCGTCGCTGACGCGCGGCAGCCCCGGGCCGAAGCGTCCATCAAAACCCTTCTGCTCGGCCTCGCGCCGGACCTCCTTCTCGATCTTCTTCCACTCCACGCCGAACGGCGGGTTGGACAGCATGTAGTCGAACTTGTCGCGCGGCAGGCCGTCAGCCGAGAGGGTGTTGCCGAAGATGATGTTGCCGATGTCCTGACCCTTGATCAGCATGTCGGCCTTGCAGATCGCATACGACTCGGCGTTCAGTTCCTGCCCGTACATCACCAGCCGCGCGTTGGTGTTATGTGACGTCAGGTGCTCGTCGGCCACGCTCAGCATGCCGCCCGTGCCGGCGGTGGGGTCGTAGAGCGACCGCACCACGCCGGGCTTGGTCAGCGCCGCGTCATCCTCGATGAAAATCAGGTTCACCATCAGGCGGATGACTTCGCGCGGGGTGAAGTGTTCGCCGGCGGTCTCGTTGGAGAGTTCGGCGAACTTGCGGATCAGTTCCTCGAAGACCGCGCCCATCTGCGCGTTGCTGACGACGTCGGGGTGCAGATCGATGGTCGCGAACTTTTCGGTGACCAGGTAGAGCAGGCCTGCTTTGTCGAGCCGGTCGATCTGGGTGTGGAACTCGAAGCGCTCGAAGATGTCGCGGACCGCGGGGGCGAAGGCCTGCAGGTAGGAGCGGAGGTTCTCGCCGATGTGGTCCTGATCACCCATGAGGGTTTTCAGGTCGAGGGGGGAGGTGTTGTAGAACCGGTGCTTCGCTTCCTTGACCAGGAACGGGTCCGGGTTGATGCCGGCCTTGGTGCGCTTGGCCTGCTCGGCGATCACGGCGGCCTTGGTGGGGGCGAGCACGCAGTCGAGGCGGCGGAGGACGGTGAAGGGGAGAATGACCTTGCCGTATTCAGACTGCTTGAAGTCGCCGCGGAGGATGTCGGCGACGGACCAGATGAAGGAACTGAGGTTCGGGTCGGCCATGCGGTAGGCGGGCGGCGTGGGGCGAGGGGGCTGAACAGCCGGAGAGGGGGCCGCGTCGAAGATACGCCGCAGCAGTGACGCTGGGGGATGGGCTCTCTGTGGTGACAAAAGGAGCCGTATCCAGCCCGCCGCCTGAGCCGGCAGCTCGGCGCCCGGCCTAACGCCCTGTCAACGTGCCGGGCGTTTTGCCTTGCCGAGCTACGCCGGCATCGCGTGTGTCATGGCGTTGTGTGACCTTTCCCGGTATCGGTCAGCGCGCAGCTCCCGGTTGCGTCTCCCCGACAGGTGTCCGTGAATGGCCTCGTATCGGCGCGCGCAGCACGCTGCCGTTGTCGAGGGCTCTGCCCCGTGTCCGACCTTGCCGCTGCGTGTCGGCGAGGTTTTGCGTGGCCTGGGAATCCGCAAAAATTCGATGGACGAGAGGCTCATGATGCGCGATAGTGACTACCGGCAGGCATTGACGGCGTTTTCCAAGCGCGTTCGCGACAAGCTGATTCGCCTCGATCAGCCAGCGTTCACGGATTACGAAGGTCTCGCAATCGCCAGGCAGAAGACGGTCGACGGCTGGAGCGCAACGCTGGGAGGCGTCTCTGCATCCGGCCTTGATCAAGTCGTCGCGTACCTGGACCAGACGCTTCCGACGGAAGAGCCTCACTTCTGGGTTGGCTTCTTCGTTGGTGGCGCGGGCCGCGCGCGCGGCGTGGCCGAACACTTGATGGCGCAGGTTGGGAAGGCGACCCTGATCCGTGATGGTGATGTGCGGAAGGACGGAGAGGGGTACCGGATCGTTCGTGCGCTACGTCCTGCCGAGTACGCGCGGCCGGTGATGGAGATTTACCGGACTGGCACCAAAAGCTACGGGCGTTTCGTCGGCGAGTGCACTCGCGTGACGCCTCGTGCAGAACAGGTGACGGCCGCCGTCGAATTTCTTGCTCGCTGTCTGGATGGGTTGCGCGACTTGGCAGCGGCACGGGCACGTGAAAGCTACGAGCGACCCATCGCTCAGGCGATTGTCTCCACGACCGTGTATCGCCGGAATCAGGCGCTGGCACGACAGGCGAAGTTGCGGGACGGCTATCGATGCAGCGTGTGTGATATGGATCCCGTTGAGCGATACGGGGAACTCGGCCGAAGCTGTCTCGAGGCGCACCACGTGGAGGCGCTGCACACCGGGCGAAACACGACTGAGTCGGTCGCGTCACTGACGACGGTGTGCGCAAACTGCCATCGGGTTCTCGGACGGTTGTCGCCCGATGAGCGCGGGTTGGCCGACTTACAGAAGCGATTCAAGCCCTCCACGCTCTCTCGAACGCGTCGGCGAGCATCGGGTTAGCCGATACTGACGGAACGGCTGTTTACAGCGTGGGGAATTTGAGACGATCACTGACAGTCCCGCAGAAGCGGCGGAGATAGGCGTTCACGGTGCGTTGGGAGAGTCAGAGCACCCGGGGATCTCGCGCTGGCTCCGGCCCTGGTCGAGCGCCAGGCGGAAGGCCTCGAACACCTGTCGCATCGAAGTCGCTCTGCGACCACCGCGCCTCCGGGTGGAAGTGCCGGAGGAGCAGTGCCGGCGGTGAGCACCCGAGCCCGGCTGGGCCGCGTTGGGCGAGCAGCGCTCCTACCGCCTTGCCGCCACCTGCAGCACCGTCGCCGTTGGCGTGGCGTGGGGTACCGCGATCCTGACCTGGCGGCTCTCCGAACCCCTCCGCCGCAATGGCAGCGCGCGCTCTTGGCCGCCGCGCGTCGGGCGTGGGAGGCCTGTCAGGCCCGCGGTGATCCGCGGCACGGTGACGAGCCCACCATCCGCCTGCCCACCGACGTCGCTATGGCGGGCGGTGGAACCGCACGCCTGCGATTGTGCTCGGCGTGTCGACTGCACGCCCAGGATGCGGCGGCATTTTTCGGCGCCATCATGCAGACGAGCGCGCCGTGAAGCGCCCGTGCCGGTCGGAGCTCGACGACGTCCCAGCGCATCTCAGGTTTTGCCTTCGCCACGCCGTCCTGTGTGCGGCGGCGGAACCTGTATCGGCGGTGGCGGCGGCTCTGATGCGTGCTGACGGGGCCTGCTCCACTTGGTGCCGACGACGCGTGGCATGCGTCGCACCAGCCTGGCGACGCAGGAGTGCCGTGTCCGGGAAGTCGTTTGAGAAACGGCTGAAAATACTTCTGACAATTTGGGACTGAAGTGTTCTGACAGGCGCGACTACATGAGAGTGGCCGGCGGTCGCTGTCGAGATGGCCGTTCGTCAGTTCTTCCGGAACCTCGTATCGTGGTTGGCCGACACGCGTTCGGCTTCGCGTGCCCGCCGGATGAGCCGCGTGAGATGGAGTGCTACCTGCCGCTTGTCCGCAGCGGGCATGGGCTCGTCGAGGACGAGCTTCAGAATCAGTTCAGAAAGCGTGGGCATGCGCACATCATTCCGTCCGCCGTCACGCTGCCGTCAGCGAGGCGGCATGCGGAGTCGGCGCGCTCTGGACGTTCTACGACGGCGGGCTGCAGCCGTTGCTTCCGCTGCTGAACGGCACGTTCGTCCCGAAACCAACCGACGGCGTCGCGCTCTCGCCGCAGTTCGTCACCTTCTTCCGCCGGATGGCGCGCGCGTCGATCGCGCTCTATATGGACAGGGGACAGACTCCGCGCATGGCACTCTCTATCAGGGCGCTGCCGACGGGTGATGCCACGGGCACGGTGACGCTGTTCCATGGTGATCGCACAACGCGCCTCGTGCCGGGCGCCGAGGCGCAGTCGGTGTCATGGCCGCCGAGTGGTGGGAGCAGCGCGCGTCTGACCGTCTCGAGTGGCGGACGTGATCAGGAGATTGCGCGCGCGGATGGCGCATGGGCGCTGTTCCGCGTGATGGCGCAGGAGACGTCGAGTGAAGGGACCGGGCGCACGCGGGTGCTGACATTCAGCGGTGCCGCGCCGGTCGCGCTCGAACTGACGGCACCGGGCGTCGGGCCGGTGGTGCAGCGCGGGGCGTTGCAGGGGCAGGCCTGCGTGTCGCAGGTGACGCAGTAAAGCGCGTGACGGCACGGGGCCCCGTGCAACTCATGGGCGCGGCCAGAGGCATGACGAATGCGCGGCATACCAGGCGCATGGTTCACGCCGCACACATCATCGCGTTGCTCTTGACAGACAAAGACCAGTTCGTGCGCACCTCGGTTACCGTGCGTGTTGTGGTGGTGAAATACGTTACCGGGGTCATGGGCATGAACTGGAGCCACCTGCCGGACGGCAGCAGGAATCCGTACACTGATACACACGACATCGCCACAACCACGCTCGACGCGACAGCGGTGGGCGCACCATCGCGTCGATCGGTCGCCTCCATGAGGCCGGCACGCTGAGCGGAGAGGCATATAATCAGGTGAGCTCGACTCCCCCCACCACTGCCGGAGTTTCTCATGGTGACGCGTCATCGCTGGCTCCGTTGCGCAGTGCTATCGTGCCTCCTCACGACCGCATCGGGCGCGCAGGAATCGCCGCGGCCTGTTCGGGCTGGAGTCTGGGCGGGAGCCGGTTTTGGCGTCGCACAAAACAACCTGAACTGTACGGGATGCACGTCGACAGGATCTGACGATGCGTGGAACGGTGGGAGCGGCGGGGGCGCCTACTTCGCTGCCGGGCGTGCGTTCTCGCAACAGGTGCTGGCAGGCATCGAACTGGGCGTGTCCGGTACCAGCGGGCGAGGCCGCGATGCAACGCTGTTCAACCTGCTCCTCGTCGGGCACTACTATCCCAGCGCCCAGGGCAACTTCCATATCAAGGGCGGAATTGGCCCAGCCACGTACTCGTTGTCGGGCCCCTACCAAGGTCTGGGTGGTGGCGTCGAGGCGTCTGGATGGGCGGCGCAGGTCGCTGTCGGCTACGACATCCGCGTGAGGCAGCGCTTCGCGCTCGCTCCATACGCGAGCATCGCGGGAACCGCGGCGATCGCCAACGCGATCTACAACGCCACGGGTGTCCGCGTGCGCGACTACCCGATCACGCTCGAGAAGCACCTCGACAGGCTGCCCCCGGTCAGCTGACCGGGGGGGCGCACGACAGGGCACGAATGTCACCGAAAGGCGGGCGCGTTAGCGCGGAGACAGCAGAAACACGTTCGAGACGACTCGGCGCTCGACCGCCGTGGCCCAGCGACCATTCGTCGAGAAGTTGTAGCTCGCGAACGGCACCGGCAGCTCGCCCAGCCGCGTGACGGTGCCGCTAACAGGGTCGAGACGATAGAGGTCACTCGCCGAAACGGTGCTGGTGACGGTGAACTCCACACTGCCATCGGTCAGCCAGCGCATCGTGCCGGCACCTTCGGCGAAGATGTATGAGAACTCCTTCCACGCACCGGTCGTCAGGTCGAGACGACCGATCACCAGGGAATCGCCGCTCGCTGTCCACGAGATCGTCGCCGCCTGTCGCCCATCGGGAGCAGGCGCCAGACCAGCGAGCGTCTGCGCATTCGGCAGAGAATATTCGCGGACCCGCTTGCCCGTGTTCGCCGCCAGCCGCTCGATGCTGGTGCGGTCGGCGCTCGTGGTGAGCAGCGATTCGTCGGGCAAAACCCAGAAGCGATCGAACGGGCGTCCTGGAGCGGTTCCAATGACCCGACGGCGGCCCGTCGCACGCTCCCACCGGGTGAGCTGAGTTCCCGCGCTCTCGTCGAACGACGCGTAGATGACGGCGGTGCCGTCCATCGTCCACGCCGCATGCTCGAAGTCGGCCAACGGCGGCGAGATCTCGCGCTCCTCGCCGGAAGCCACGTCGAGGGCCATGAGTTGATCGGTGACGTCATTACGGATCGAGCCCAACCGAGAGAACGCAATCGTTCCGCCGTCAGGCGAGACGAACGCGCTCAAGCGACCCGTCTGGCCCACTAGGCGGCGGACCACCGTGGGCACCATACCAGCTCGCGATCTCGTCAGCAGCTGCAGCACGCGGGGAGTGAGCCCGGTGATGTACGCAATCGTGCCATCGTCGGCGATGTCGAGGCGCCGTCCGGAAAACGACTGCGGCATGTCGAACGGCACCGTGACCGGTGTCGGCGTTCCTCGAAAACGGCCGGCCGCGAGATCGACCTCGAGGCGAACCACCTCCAGTCCCGCGTCGCCGCCGGCGATCCACAGCAGTGCGTCGCCGGCAGGGGACCACTGCGGATGCGAAAAGTACCCGCGGACGGGTAGCGAATCGAGTGTGCGAAAGCGCCGGTTTACGAGCCGGAGAATTGCCGTGGTTCCGGACTGCTGCACCAACGCGATGTGCGCCGCAGCGGGGGAGAGCGCCCAGAGGCTCACACCTCGCACTGAGACTGTGTCTCGCAGGGTCGCTTCCCCGGGCACCAGCACGCCGAATATCGTCGAAACCGGGCTCGGGGCCCCAGGGTTGACGAGCAGTGAATCGGTGCGACCGATCGGCGCCGCGTTACTGTACTGTCCGAGATACGCAACGGGACCGCCGAGCGACGACACGCGGAAGAGACCGAAGTGTCCAATTGAGTCGACAGCTGTCACGTCCACGTAGCGGCCGTCGTGACTCCAGCGCATGTCGTAGGTCGCAAGGAATCGTGCCAGCGGCAGCGAGATGCCGCCGCGTACGTCTCTCACTTCGACCACCGACTCACAGCGGCCACGGTCGGTGCAGGCGAGCCGGCCGAGGGCGAGCCGGCCCGCGTCGGGTGCGAGCGCGAAGTCCACCACGTCGCCGTAGTACGTGGCGGGGATACCTGCGGCCGGTGCGTTGTCCGATGCCGCAGCCATGCCGCGTCTGCCGACCATCAGCCACGCGCCGCCCGCGAGCATGAGTCCAAGCCCCATGCCGACCATCACCGACATCCAGCGCGTGCGCGCCGACGATGTGACCGCACGACGTGGCTCGGGCTCGGAGAGGGCCGCCGCGATTGCGGTACCGAATTGTGCGGCGCCGGCAAAGCGATCGGCAGGTAGCTTCGACAGTGCCTTGAAGACCGCCTGCTCGAGCGCCTCGGGGACCGTGCTGCGGAGCGTCCGGAGCGACGTGGGCTTTTCGGTGAGCAGCTTGGCGATGACGGCCTGCACGGTCGCACCCGCGTGCGGCGGATCGCCGCTCAGCAATTCGTAGAGCACGGCACCCAGGCTGTACACATCGGAACGCGCGTCGAGCTCGCGGTCGCCGGTGGCCTGCTCAGGGCTCATGTACTGCGGCGTGCCGAGGCTCAGCCCGGACTCCGTGAGGCGCGTCCCACCGGCCTGGCGCAGTGCGAGCGCGATCCCGAAGTCGGTGACCACCGCCTCGCCCTCGTGCAGCAGGATGTTCTCGGGCTTGATGTCGCGATGCACCACGCCGTGGCTGTGCGCGTACGCGAGGGCGGACGCCACATGGCGCACGAGGCGTACCGCGTCGTCGAGCGGCAGCTGCTTCTCGTGATCGAGTCGCGCACGGAGACTTTCACCGCGCACGTATGGCAGCACGTAGAACAGGAGTCCGTCGGCCTCCCCCGAGTCGATGAGCGTGAGAATGTGGGGATGGTCGAGCCGCGCCGTGAGTCGGATCTCGTCGAGGAAGCGCGCGGCCCCGAGCACAGCCGTGAGTTCGGGGCGGAGCACCTTGATCGCAACGCTCCGATCGTGGCGCAGGTCACGCGCGAGCCACACCGTGGCCATGCCACCGGCACCGAGTTCGCGCTCGAGGGCGTAGCGTCCAGCGAGTGCGGATCCGAGTCGTTCGGCGATGGTGGGCGGCATGGGCGGGGAAGATGCCTGGGGCCGCGTGGACCCGCCAGCCAGAGGCGCCGCGACGAGGTGTCGATGATCGTGCTTGTGTCACCCGCTGGCTGGCCGACGCCTCCGACGCGTCGCGAGGTGAGGAAGTTTCCGTCCGTCCATTGTCTCTCAGCGGAGGAGGGGTGGTGGGGGACTCGGGCGATGGTGATGAGGCGCATAGGCAAGAACGCCGTGGCGCGGGTCGTGCGCGGTGGCCCTGCGTCGGTTTGAGGGGGTAGCGCGCATGGTCGCCGGCCACGGCGACCCATCGACCTCTCGCGCGACGGCACCACCCTCGTCGTCATGGTGATCGGCCCCAGCGGCCCGATGCTCGTGCGCCGCGCGATGAACGACGCGACGATGACGCCGATCCCGGGTGGGGCGATGCGGCCCCTCGCCCGCGGCCTCCGCCACCCCGCGATGCTCCCCGACGGCGAGCACGCGGTGGTCACCGTCACGCATCAACTTAGCCGGTCCGGGTGGCCGACGACCTGCTGCCCGGCAATGACGGGGGCGTCGCCAGCTTCGCGGTGAGCGACGACGGCATCCTGGCCTTCGCGATGGGGCCGCGAGGGGGCGAGCCGGTGGTGGTGAGTGCGAGCGGCACCGAGCGCGACCTGCCCGGACCGCGCGTGTTTGGCTACATGCCGACCGTCTCGCCCGACGGGCGCCGTGTGGCGGTGGGCGCGGCCACCGAGTGGAAGGACGGCTTCTGGATCAAGAATCTCGAGACCGGCGTGGTCGAGCAACGCGCGGCCGATAGCCTCACGCATCATCCGCAGTGGTCGGGCGACGGACGCCGCCTCATCTACGGCGTCGCGCCGGACCACTGGCTCGCCTCGCGGCCGACGGCACTGTGACGCGCGTGGACTCACTCTTCTACAACCGTGAGCACACGGCGCTCGCCGGCATCGGGCACGCGTGGGACCTGCTGCCGGGCGGACGCGGCTTTCTGATGCTTCGGCGTCCGCGCGACGTGCAACAGGTTCAATTGGTGACCAACTGGTTCCGCCGTCTCGAGGCGGCCGCGCGATGACGGCCGCCAGTTCGTTGGTCCTCGCTCGGCGTGCCGTTCGATGTGGCGTCCCGTCGCGCGCCATCCGTGCGCCTGACTGTCCGAACCCCGCCGTCATCGAGCCGACCTCAGCGCCGATCAGATACCGCAAAGACGAGCGTTGCCCAGTGCACATCCCAATCAGCACCGGACCCTTTGACGGCCGGTACGATCTGAATGGTGCGCAGGTTCCACAGGCCTGCGCGGGTCACCACCACGGCAGCGTGACCGGCTTCGTCCGTGGTGCCTGACACGTCCTGCGATGCAGAGCGCCGAGCCGCCACCGTGTCACGGAGCGCCGCCGCACCGAGAGGGTGTGACCCGCTATGGAACCGTCCGTTGGAGACCGGACGGCCCAGCATCACCAGACGCAGGTGCAGCGTGTCGCCCACGCGCAGGGAAGACGGATCGTTGAGGGGCATGAATTCCAGCGGGTGTCCCACCGCCGATTCATACGCCCGCGCGCCACGTCCGACTTCAACGACGCTCTTTGCGTACTTGGCATACCGACGCGTCAGACTGTCCCTGCCATCCGCGGGCAGCAGTCCCTCGCGTTCGTAGCGCTCTCGCGCCTCTGGCGCGCCTTCCAGGTCGAGATACCGTTTGAAGCTGGCGGGCGATTCGCGCACCATGCGCGGAGCCAGCTGCACGCCGATGACATGTTGACCCGCCTTGGTCGGCCGATACCCGAGTCGCATCGAGGTGCCGCTGACCGACACGCTTTTCACGGTGACCACAGTGTCGGCGGTGACCACGCGCGCGGCGACGACCCGGTCGGGCGTGACGGCAGACAGGCTGGTCGGAAACAGACTCGATGTCTGTCCGCTCACCGCAATGCGACCACCTGGCGTGACGGCAAAGGCGTCAGGAACCAACCAGAAATCGTGCGCCGACAGGACGGTCGCCGACGTGACGGTCAGCATGACGAGAGCCAGGAATCGCTGGCGGGGGCGGAAGCGGCGATATCGCGACACTGGTTCTCAGGGTAAGAGTTTTGACGGGGTCTTTACAGGCCGTAAAATAAGTGCCAGCCTGCTGATCGCGCCACGTCACGAGGGCACCGTCTCACACCATGTTGGCCTGGCCACCGCGCCGATCCGGCAATGCCGTAAGGCGTGGTCGACAGCACATCGAACCGGTAGCGCTGACGATCAATCCGTTTTATGCTCCATCAAGCCCCGACGACGTTACCACGCCAAGCCCACCGCCGTTGCCGAAGGATCCGAACCCGCGCCCCCGCGCCACGCGCCCTGCCGCAGTGGCCAGGACGCCCCAGCTGCAGGGGACCGTCCGGCTCGACGCGCACGGCATCGCGAAAGTCCTCGGAGATCTCGAGGCCCGCATCCTCGAGGCCATGTGGGCGATTGGCGAGCCGTCGTCAGCCAGAGACGTCCACGAACGGATCGCGGTCGATCACGCGGTCTCGCCGCTGACGACGATCACCGTGCTGAACAAGCTGGTGACGAAGCGGGTGTTGACGCGGCGGAAACGGAACGACCTCTATCACTACGCGCCGATCCTGTCGGAATCCGCCTTCCGGGCGCTGGTCTCGCGCCGTGTCGTCGAGGGTATTCTGTCCTTCGGTCCGGAGGCGGTGGCCAGTTCGCTGGTCGATGTACTGGCCGAGCAGAATCCGGAGCAGCTGGAAGAACTGGGTCGCCTGATTCGGCGTCGCCTGCGCGAACAAGGCTGACCGGCGGCGGACTGACACTCATGACCGCATCGTTTTTGGCGCCACCCATGCGCGACCGCGAGCAGCGCCATCGGCGGCTCGTTCTCGGTGGCGTCGGCGCGTTGGTCCTGCTCAGTCTGAGCCCCATCTTCGGGCATCACCTCTCGGCGCGCGTCGACGCGGTCGTCATCGGGCAGGATCATCTCTGGGGGATGTGCCTGATTGCGCTGCACCTGTTGGTCGCGCCGATTCATACCCTGTTTCACGCACTGCTGGTCGCGGGTGTGGCGTATGCGATCTGGGATCGCGGGCGCGCGTGGCTCCGCGTGCGTCGGGCGCTGGCGTGGTTGCCCGGTTCGGAAACGGCCGAGTCCCACCCTGGCCTCGACATCAGCATCCGGCGCGCCGGTCTCACCGCGAGCCAGGTCCGCGTCGTCGACGGATTGCCGAATCCGGCCTTCACCGCGGGCTTTCTTCGGCCCACGGTCTTCATCTGTCGCACGCTGCCTGAGATGCTCAGCACCGAGGAACTGACGGCAGTGTTGCAACACGAGGCGCGGCATGTGCGGCGACGTGATCCGTTGCGTCTGTCATTGCTGCGCTTCCTGGGGTGCACGCTGTTCTGGATTCCGGCGTTCCGTCGACTCGCCGCCGATGTCGCGGATGAGACCGAGATTGCTGCCGACGACGCTGCGGCACGCGACAATCCGCTCGCGCTGGCATCCGCCATTCTCGCCTTGGCGCAGTGGCGGGATACGTCGCGTCGCTCGTCGTCCACTCGCCTGATGACGGGCGATGTGACGGGGCTGGTGAGCGCAAGCGACCGTCGTGCGGCTGGCGCGTTCGACACGCTGCTCGAACGACGCATTCGCCGGCTCGCCGGTGAGTCGGCCCCGGTGGCCACGCGCCTGACGCGGCGGTCACTGCTTGGCGCGGCGCTGACGCTTGGCCTGGTCTGGGGCTCCGGCGTGATCGTCGCCCATCCGATGCCTGGCATGGCCCACTCGGCAGGTGAAGCGCACTGCGAGCACGGAAAAGCGTCGGTGTGGTCGCACCTGTTCTGTCTCCGCGATGCAGTGCGGAGTGCCTCCGGAGCGGTCGAGTGTCCGCACGGGCACTCCGGATAGCTGGCGCGGCGCGCGGCGGGCGCATTGACCGAGGGTGGCGGGTGCTTTACTCTTCGTAAAATGCAATGGTCGCTGCTCTCTGTTTCGCATCTCCCCTGTCGAGGACGCAGCCGCCCTGCGGCGAGCGGCCATCGATGACGCAGTGTTTGGTGCGGAGTCCCCGGCGTATGTCGCAGTGCGGTGGATTCAGTATCTCGGCCTGGTCATCATGACTGGCGCGACGGCGTTTCCGATGCTCGTGCTCCAACGGCGCGCACTGCGTGACAGCGTTCGTCCGTCTACGCTGCGGCCACTGATGCTGCGCTGCATTCACTTCGGGTTGGGTGGCGCGGCCATCGTGCTCGGCGCCGCAGTGCTGCGGCTGCTGGCGCAGGCGTACGCAATGGACGGCACGGCGGCTGCATTTACACGACCGTATCTGACACAGCTGGTGATGGAGTCGGCGTGGGGAGTCCGGTGGGCGGCGCAGGTGCTGGCGGCGATCGTTGCCATCGCAGGATTTGCGATGCTGCGCGCATTGCTCCGTCGCGCGCCAACCGATCAGCGCGGGCCGAGCAGCGTACGGTGGGCATGGGGTGCGGTGGCGGTCGGTGTCGTCGGCATCGCGTTCACACCGGGACTCTCGAGTCACGCGGCAGCGATGCCTGGTTTCGCCACGCTGGCCATGATTGTCGACGGCCTGCACGTGCTCGCTGCCGGTGCATGGATCGGCGGACTCGCAGCGCTGCTGCTGGTGGTGCTGCCAGGAACGTCGTCGGCTCCGCAGGGTCTTCGTATCGTAGTGCGCGCACAGATGGTACGAGCCTTCTCGCCACTCGCGCTCGTGAGTGCGTCGCTGCTGACCGTGACCGGCACCTTTGCCGCGTGGCGGCATGTGGGGCAGGTGGATGCGCTCTGGCTCACGCCCTACGGGCGCACGTTGCTGGTGAAGCTCGGCCTGATTGCGTGCGTCGCCGGTATTGGCGCGTACAACTGGCGACGAATCGCGCCGGCGCTGGACGATGCGGTGTCACATCGTGACCTGAGGACGACGGCGATACTCGAGCTTGCGCTCGGTGTGCTCGTCCTGCTGGTGACCGCGGTCCTTGTCGCCACGCCGACGCCGAGTGATCTGACTGGCATGACCCCGTCACGTGGTCGCGGTGTGCCGGTAGTCGTCAGTACGTGCGCCGTGCATACCGCGCGCGCACTTCACTCCACACCATCACTATAGAGAATTTTCATGACGAACCGGATACTGACTCGTCGCACGCTGGCTGTTGCAACGACGATACTCGCTGGCTCAGCACTGGCGCGACCTGCCTACGGATTGATTCACGCCGTCTTGCGCAGCTCCGTCCCGACCGCTGGTGCGTCGGTGCCAGTTGCGCCGACCGCGCTCAGGTTGACGTTCAGCGAGAAGATCGACCTGCCGATGGCACGCGTCACGCTACTTGCTCGTGGTCGTGACACGATTCCGACCGGCACGCTGACGGCGGAGGCCGGGACCACCGTCCTCGTGCCAGTGGCGCGGACGCTCGCGCCAGGCAGCTACACGGTGAAATTCCGTGTTGCCGGCAGCGATGGTCACCCGATGGGTGGGTCGTTCACGTTCAGCGTCGCACCGAAGCCGTGACGTCCAACGTTGGTGCGTGTGCGGCGCTGATCCGTGCAGTGCTCGCCGTGACGCTGCTGGTGACGAGCGGCTGCGCGCGCGCCACCGTGCGTGAGGGCTTCACCGACGTCGAGCGACTGGTACGCGATCGCACGAGCGCCGTCGCGGCCTGGCGCACCGACTCGCTCGCTGATGCGGCGGCGGCCGATACGGTGCGCGAACTGCTCGCCGGTGCACTCGATGAGGCGCGCGTCATTCGTGTGACGTTGCTCGCCAGCCGTGATCTGCAGGCGGTGTATGAGGATGTCGGCGTGGGGCGCGCCGATGTCGTGCAGGCCGCGCTGCTGAGCAATCCGATCCTGTCGCTCGGACGGATCAACCGCTTTGGCGTCAACGAGTTCTCGCTGGTGCAATCGTTCGTGGATCTGCTGCAGCGGCCATTGCGCCGCCGTGTCGCGGAGGCGCAGTTCAGATCGACCCAGCTCCGGGTGGCGGACGAGGTGTTTCAGCATATCGCTGCCGCGCGGACGGCGTACATCGCCAGTGTGGCGGCAGACCAGTCGGTCGAATTGCGTCGTGCCGTTTTGGCGGCCGCCGACGCATCAGCCGGGGCCGCGCGAGCGATTCATGTGGCCGGCAACCTGCAGGACATCGATCTGGCGGGCCAGCTTGCATTGGCCAGTGAGGCTCGTGCCGATCTGACCTCGGCCGAGGCGGAATCGGTGCGTGCACGCGAAGCATTGGTGCGCAGCATGGGTGTGGCGACGCGTGGGCGTGAACTGCAGCTCGCCGCGCGTTTGCTGACTGCGCCGAGTGTCGAGCCGAGCGAGGATTCGCTGGTCGCGCTGGCCGTCGTCAGCCGTCTCGATCTCGAGGCCGCCTTCGCGGACGTCGGTGCGGCCGGTGCGCGCCTCGGGCTGACGCGCGCATTCCGCGTGTTGCGTGATGGCACGCTCGGATGGGGCGGGGAGCGCGAGGGGGGTGGGGAGGGGCAGCAAGGTGTCGCCGTCTCGTTGCCTGTCCCACTCTTCGATCAGGGGCAGGCGGCGACGGCAGCTGATCGCGCGCGCTTGCGGCAAGCCATCTCGCGGCACGGTGCCTTGGTGATCGCCGTCCGATCACAGGTGCGCGCCGCGCTGGCGCAGGTGGCTGCGTCGCGCGCGCGCGCCGACCTCTTTCGTACGCGCATTGTGCCGCTCCGCAATCGTGTGCTGCGTGAGACGCTGCTCCAGCAGAATGCCATGTCGGTCAGCGTGTTCACGCTGCTGGTCGCGAGGCAGGGGCAGGTCGAGGCGGGCACTGGGTTCGTTGGTGCGATGCGCGACTACTGGACGGCACGGATCGAGCTGGAGCGCGTGGTGGGGACGCAGCTGCCAATCAGCGGCACGACGGACGCGACGATTCCGACCGACGCACTCGCAGACAGCATCTCGACCGAGATTCCGCTGATACCGGCAGCGCCGGCCCGTGGTCAGGCCGTACCGGCTGTGACGCCGCATGTGCATCCCCCGACCGCCCCGACACCGGCGCGAGCGAAGCCCGTCGCTCCCGATTCCACGCACCGTCATCCGCCCGCAGCGCCCGCAGCGCCCGCAGCGCCGACTGACGACGCGCTCCTTCGACCGAGGCAGTCATGAGCGAATCATCAAACGCACGAGATGTGGCACCTCCCGGCGATCCTGCACGCGTAGATGCCCCGGTGCTCGTTGCTGAATCACAGGCGCAGGACCCGGCGGTCTCGCGGCGTGCGCTCCTCGCACAAGGTGTGGCATTGGCTGGAGGCATGCTGGTGGTGAGCCACACGGCGGCCGCCGAACCCGTCATGACGCCGTCGTCAGCTGGGGACGCTGGAAGCCTCGCGCGCGGTGCCGGCGCAGCATCCGCGTATCACCTGGCAGCGACGACCCTCACGGATGAGGAACTGTCGACCGAGTCACTGGCTCCCGGCGTTGCTGGCCGCGACTATCTCCCGGTCACCGTGCCCGACGGCGCAACGCTGCCGTTTCGTATCGTGGATGGCGTGAAGGTCTTCCATCTGATCGCCGAAGAGTTCAGTCACGAATTTGCCCCTGGGCTGACGGCGCTGTGCTGGGGCTACAACGGTCGCACCCCGGGACCGGTGATCGAAGCCGTGGAGGGTGACCGAGTGCGGATCTACGTCACCAACAAGCTCCCGGCGGCGACCAGCGTGCATTGGCACGGCCTCCTCGTACCATCGGGCATGGATGGTGTGGCTGGTATCAGCCAGGCCCCCATTCAGGCCGGTGAGACCTTCAAGTACGAGTTCACGCTGCGGCAGCATGGCACCTTCATGTACCACTCGCACAAGGACGAGATGGTGCAGATCGCGCTGGGCATGATGGGGATGTTCGTGATTCATCCACGCGCACCGGAGCGCGTGGGGCTGCGCCGCGCGGACCGTGACTTCGTGCTGCTGACGAGCGAATGGAAGGTGCTGCCGGGCGCCCGGCGACCGGATCCGCTCGAGATGCTCGAGTTCAACGTCTTCACCTTCAACGGCAAGTCGTTCCCCGGCACCGAGGCGCTGGCCGTCGAGCAGAACGACTATGTGCGCGTGCGGCTCGGCAATCTCAGCCCGATGAGTCATCATCCGATTCACCTGCATGGCCACGTCTGGCGTACGGTCGCGACTGATGGCGGGCCGATTCATCCCGCAGGCCAGTGGCCAGAGAATACGATTCTCGTCCCCACGGGCACGACGCGCACGATGGAGTTCGTCGCGAATAATCCGGGCGACTGGGCGATTCATTGTCACATGACACACCACACCATGAACCAGATGGGCCACAACGGTGGGGTGAACATGCTCGGTGTGAAGCCGGCGGCGCTGGATGCAGCCGTGCACAGTGCGTTGCCCGAGTACATGAGCATGGGGACCACCGGCATGGGTGACATGGCCGAGATGGGGATGCCGGTCCCGAGAAACTCGATACCGATGGTCGGTGCGGATGGCCAGTACGGCTACATCGACATGGGTGGCATTCTGACTGTGTTGAAGGTCCGTGAGAAGTTGACACCGGCGACCGCCGATGCGTGGTACACGAGTCCGCGTGGCGCGCTCGCCATCGCTGCGACTTCCGCGGAATTGGCACGCGATGGGATTGACGTCGGACAGCCGGCAGCGCCGCGCTGAGAGATCGCAGGTCGTGGGCTGACCGTATTGCCGCATCCATCCTTTTCAGGGACTGCACATGAACGCGCTCAATCGCTATGCCACGCTCGCTGCACTGCTCGCCGCCAGCGCGATCACACTACCTCGCGCGGCCGCTGCGCAGGCGACGAGGGCCGATTCAGGGGCCGTCGTGCAGGTCATCCATCGATTCCACGAGGCGCTGACGCGCGGTGACAGCAGCGCGGCCCTGGCGCTGCTGGCGCCGGATGTCGTGATCATGGAAGGCGGCGGAGTCGAGCGTTTCGCCGACTACCGGTCGCATCATTTGTCTGGTGATATCGCCTTTGCGCGCGCCGTGCCGTCGACGCGTGGGCCGGTGCAGGTGGTCGTCTCTGGTGATGCCGCCTGGGCGTGGTCGACCGGTGTCACGCAGGGCACGTACAAGGACCGCGCGATCAACTCGTCGAATGCCGAGCTGATGGTGGTCTCGCGCGTGAACGGGGCGTGGCTCATCCGGTCCATTCATTGGTCGTCACGCGCGCGAAAGTAAGCGCACTGAAGTGCATCCCGTGTTGAGTTTTGAGGAGGGGTCTCCGCGTCCGGGTGTGGCAAGCACAGCCAAGGGTGCGTGTCTTCATCTGGTAGACTGATCGTGTCGATGCGCGTCGCGCGCCGGAATCTCCGGCAGCATCACGTTCATCGCAGTCTTCTGCCGGTTGCGAGCGGATGCATGAGCCCAATCAAGCAACTCACGCGCGTGAAGCACCGCTGAAAGTTGCTGCCTCCGATGTGTCGCCGCACGCCGAGCACGACGGGCATGGTGCGCACGATGAGCATGCCGGCCACGACAAACACGCCGGTCATTCCGTCGCGATGTTCCGCGACAAGTTCTGGATTTCGCTTGCACTGACCGTCCCGCCGCTGATCTGGGGGCACATGCTTCCCGCCGCGCTGGGGTTGACGCCGCCGTCGTTCCCGGGGTCGCACTGGATT
>Ga0163144_10011535_pt1 | contig 18689 bp, 19 predicted proteins | sample OliLak19BULKMAT1_FD_123175 | JGI IMG/M metagenome (GOLD analysis project Ga0163144, IMG submission 123175) | Freshwater microbial mat bacterial communities from Lake Vanda, McMurdo Dry Valleys, Antarctica - Oligotrophic Lake LV.19.BULKMAT1 | ecosystem: Environmental > Aquatic > Freshwater >... | reverse complement strand
TCGGACGCCTGGCGGCCGTTGGAAGAACGGCGGGACAGCCAGACCACGGCGGCCCGGCAGTATTACTGGGGAGCGCGGCACCGCGACGATCTGGTGCGGCGGGACCGGGCGACGACGAGCGGCGGTGCCCTCAACGAGACCCGCTATGTGCTCATGGACTACTTCAGCCCGGCAGCGCTTACCGACGAGACCGGGGTGGTCAAGGAGCGCTACGCTTTCAGTGCCTTCGGGGTGCGCCGTATCCTGACTCCGACGTTCGGCGACCGAGCGACCAGCGAATGCGATTTCACCTTCGGCTTCCAGGGCCAGTTCGTCGACACCGAGAGCGGGTTCCTCAACTACGGCTACCGCTACTACTCGCCGCACCTCGGTCGGTGGCTCTGTAAAGATCCGGCACAAGACCGAGGGGAAAACAACTATTACGCGTTCGTGAAGAACATGCCCACTCAATATACTGATCGGTTTGGGTTACAAATTGGCATGGAATATCAGGACCTCAGCTCGCCCTTACATGATCCTAAAAACTGGCACCCAGACAATCTCGGCTGGCCCACGGAAGAGATTGCAGACCCCGGACCCAGTTGCTTTGACCCGGGATGGCTCAAACACTGTGTTAATTCGTGCCGAGCGCAACTTCGATCGGGCTCGGAAAAATTGACGATGTTCATGGCTCAAATGCAGGGCCACGACTTACCCTGGGAAAAGTCGCGGATGGAGTCAGACGTCGATGCGAATAAGCAAGGCATCGATAATGCAAAGGCGAATGGTGCTCGTTCTTCATGCATCGAATCGTGCCGTCCGCAATTTTTCGACAAGAGACTTAATGAATGTTGCCTAGCGGAACTCGTATATAAAAAAGACACTCCGGAGTGTTGTAAAGCTGGATTAAGAAAGGGAGTTTAAAGGTTGTGCGTGCGACTATCCTCACTTCGGTCGCTTGGCTATTAAAACTAGTCGTGATCGGCTTAATCATCTTGTGGTCTGCGATTGCGCATTTGCGGGCAACGAGCAGCGAAAAGCTCCTTTCCCGAATTCAAACTATCCGTCAAGGTGACACGCGGGAAGAAGTCAAGCAGTTGATGGGCGATCAGCCTGTGACTTTCGGGGCCTCAGCACTTCCTGATTGGATGAAAAAGGTTGTAATGGAAAAACCGCAAGGAGAATACTGGTATTATGGCCTCGGACCGTATCCCCCGCGCATCTTGATTATTTACTTTGGGGCTGATGAAAAGGTTGATTACGTAACCTGGACTGATTCCTGAAAATTTGGCGAGGCAGCGGTTTCATGTGCTCGCGATCGCGTGGATTTGCCGAGGCTCTTGTTTACCCGGTGGGGGCGCGCGGCGACGCTATGGACATGAACCTGTCAAGATTTCATCAGACACCGCCCCCTCGAATTTCTCACTTCTAGCTCGTTCGCCGGGGAGCGCGTGCTAAAAGGGAGTCCCCGTAGCGCCGCATCCCAACTAAAGACGACCTCCTGACATGAGCACTTCCCTTGAACGCCTGCAGTATGGCTTTGACCGCGCGTCGCGGCGAACCTGGCGGCGGCGCGCCATGACCACGGCGGAGGATCAGGCCTTTGGCTACGATGGGTTGAGCCAGGTCACGCAGGCCGCGCGCGGGAGCCTGAACTTAAGCGCTACGGCCATTGCCGGGGTGCCGGTGGCAAACGAGACGTGGGACTTCGACCCGACAGGTAACTGGCGGACGTGGGAGCAGACGGCGGGCAGCCAAGTTCCTGTGACACAGGAGCGCGTCCACGACAAAGGTAACCGGCTCACGCAAGTGGACGGAGCCCCGGCCTCGTTGCTCGACCCGGTCGGGCGGATGACGCAGGTGCCGGTCAGTCCCGAGGGCAACTTTGGCTTTGCGCAACAGGTCAAGTGGGACGCTTGGAGCCGCATCGTGCGCATGGAATATCCCCAAGGAGGGCAGGTGAGCACCTACGCCTACGATGGCCTGACCCGCCGCACCACGCGTACGACGGGCGGCACCGTCTGGCACAGTTACTACAGCGACGCGTGGCGCCCACTGGAAGAGCGTCGCGACAGCGAGACCTCCCCGGCCATGCACTACCATTGGGGAGCCCGCCACCGCGACGATCTGGTGCGTCGGGACCGGGCGACGACGAGCGGCGGTGCCCTCAACGAGACCCGCTATGTGCTCATGGACTACTTCAGCCCCGCGGCCATCATCGACGGAACTGGCGCGGTCAAGGAGCGCTACACCTTCAGTGCCTTTGGTGAACGGCGCATCTTGAACCCCGACTGGATGCCGCGCTCCACGAGCGAATGCACTATGGACTTTGCTTTCCAAGGGCAGTTCCGCGACAGTGAGAGCGGGTTCTACAACTATGGGTACCGTTCCTACTCACCGCAGCTTGGAAGATGGCTCTGCAAGGATCCGATTGAGGAATATGGAGGGGTAAATCTTTATGGCTACGGCGGAAACGATCCTGTTTCCTCGTATGATCTATACGGATTAGCACCCGATGGATTTTTCGACCCTGGATTTGTTGGCCAGCCGCAACCAGAAGATGTCGCCGCTCTTGAGGCCGAAATCGAGCGCGCAAATGCAATCGTTGATGACAAAGGGCGCAAATGCTACGAAGTCTCTTTAGACACAAGTCCTATCTCGTCCACCGATCTAGGCGACCTGCTCAAAAACTTTGATCGCACAATCCTATTGAACCACGGGACGCCGGACAGCCATCTGCAATTTTCTGACCGATATGTTAGAGCAGATGCCGTGAAGAAAGTCGCAGAGCGCGCTGGAAACTCGTGTAGAACACTGGCCTGTTATGTTGATCCCAAACCGGGACATACCGTTCCACAAAGTGCGATGTTCCAACAAGCGCTCTCGGAAGTCCGGCAATTACAGAAGAAACAATGCTGCCCGGAGATTCAAAAGGTTGCACTGCGAACCGGACCTCGGTAATGAAACGCACGCAGAACATTATACTTTCGCTGTTATCATTGCTCGTGATTTCTTGCACTAAGGACAATGCAATTCCTCTTCAGGTCATTGATAGCCTACCACTCCTATCAAAGGCTTTACCCGGGTATGAGTTTGACAAACGCGCGCCGTATCGACTAATCAGGTGCGGCAATATCAAGTCGATTGGCGTTGGGGCTTCCGCCATAGAATCACTAGTTTTCGCATGCAGCGCTGATGAGAGCTTGCCCACAGTTGCTTCAGCATTACAGGAGATCTCCAAAACTTCGGAACGACCGGAGATAATGTTGTTGGCGAAATGCCCGAAAGGCAAATTGTTTCGATTGCCCTTTCGTTACCCGACGGTTGATACATCGAATCGACCGACTATTCGTCTCTATATCGATACAGAAGGTTATCTTCGCGAGAATCGCCCGATTTCGCGGTTAGCCTTGGCGGATGTCATTCGTAATGCGACTCAGGTCTCGCCCGATTCTAAAGTGGCCGTGTCGTGGCATCCGGACGCCCGTTATCAACAACTATTCGAGGTCGTGGAAGTCTGTGCTGCCATGAAGGTTGGCGAACTTTTTCTGGATGCCTCTTCTAGTTCAATTGATTTTCCCACGCCTCGAACCGAAAGTCTTGGACGAAACTAGCTTGAACTCTCTTGCCACGGGAGCTTCGGAAAAGGGCTCTTGTGCAAGCGTCTCGCGAGACGATTTAGGGTCTCTTAGTGCCAGCGCTTGGGGTTCGCGTTATGAGAGGGCTTGTGGCGGAAGACGAAGAGCCCGCAGTGGACGAGGCGGTTGCCCGGTTTGACCAGGGGACGGAAGGCTCCCTCCGACGACGCGGCGCTTGGGTGGACCGTGACAGTGGAGCGGAATCTCCAAAGATATGACGGCGAACTAGGTGTCGCGGCGGATGTAGACTGCGGTGATGTGCCTTGATCCGTGGCGATTTTCGCAGTCTTGCCCTATCAAATTCTCGCCACCTGAACAGATACATGGAACGTTACAGCAGCCGCGAGGTTCTCTAAATCTATGAACATTAAATCAGCCTGACTGTTCTATGACCACTCGTGTAACGGTGGCAGACGAAAACTTCGCCAGTTCTGAGCGCTTCCTTCTCTATAAAGGCTACGAATCCGGCTTTAACAATGATCTCATGTCTCTCGAGCTTGCCATCGGTCTGGCGTGGATTACAGGTCGCCGACTAGTCTACTATGGCACAGGAGATGGCGAAACACCTCGACATTGCCGCGGCGGCCATTTTAATCACGTCCCTGAGGGCAGGCGCAGTCTAATCGACAATCGGTACCATCCAAACGTGCTCGATCTTGTTGCCCCCCTCCCACTTCCTTGCCATACGCTTTCCGACTTTCGGGAGATGGGGGCCAGCCTAAAACTCGAAACCAAGGACTGTCTGAACCATCTTCATGATTCCGCCTTTTGCTCTGGCGGAATTCCAACCGCCGCGGAGTCGGTCGCGCGCCTTACGTTTTTCGCCGAAAAGCGCCCGCTCTTGGTCGATCCCCCGACCGAAGTGTGGCACCTACACCGCCTCAACCTCGGCTACTACTCTCACTTCTTCTTTGATCCACCGCCAGGATTTCATCGAGTCATGGAAGGAGTCGCAATTGCCGAACCGTATCGGGAGGTCGCCGCACGCGTTTTTAAGTCGCTGGGTGATTTCGGCGCCATTCACGTGCGATTGACCGATTTCCGCCGCGACCACCCGCGGCAAGAAAGCGACTACATCGCCGAAATCCTGAACTCGCTGCGTGCGGTTTTCGATCCCGCAGACCTTCTCGTAATCTTGACCGACGAACCAGAGAGCCGGACCTTTTTTGCCGACGTTATCGATGCCTTTCCGCGCCACGTTTTTCTCGATGAATTCATCGTCCGGGAGCACGCTGCTGACTTTCGAAATCTCCCTTTTACGGATGAGACCGCCTTCGGATTAGTTTGCAACCTTGTCGCTGGCCATGCCCGTCGCTTCGCTGGGACACCGGGCAGCACCTTCACCGGTATGGTCCATCGCGCCATTCTCCGCCGGGCGCTGGCGATGCCGAAGTCCCGCTGGCTGGCCGACGAGCCAACGATCTTTCGGTTCATCGGTCGTGGGTTTGACACCAAACCAGTCTCCTTCGCCAATGCGGCCTATGTCGAGACGCAGGACGGCCCCTTTAGCTGGAACCGCATCGATCTTCCCATCGCAAGCGGAACGAAGTCATGGTATCGAGAATGGCCGGAGGCCGTGGTTCCGATGGTTTGACTTACCTTGGAACGGCTCACTCAACCGACTCAGGCGTAGGCGTCACTACGGTCCACCAGGAAACGGGCGTTGTGACTTCTCGTATCCCAGGAAGGTTAGGATCTCGGCGAGGCAACTCTCTGCGGATTGCCGATCGGTATGCAGGCGAATCTCGGGCGCGATTGGCTCTTGGTAGGGATCGGATACGCCTGTAAAAAATGGCACTTCTCCGCGATCGGCTTTTTGATAGAGCCCTTTAACATCGCGTCGCCGGAGTTCGTCGGGCGGGCACTGGCAATGGATTTCCACAAAGATGCGCCCCTCAGCTATAATCAACTGCCGCGCCTCCTCACGAAGAGAAGCATACGGCGAAACGGCTGCGGCAATGGTGATGACTCCATGCCGATTCAAGAGCATGCAGAGTTGCGCGATCCGACGGACATTGATGTCGCGATCAATTTTGGAAAACGACAACTCCGGGCTGAACTGCGCTCGCACCTCGTCACCATCGAGCACCTCCACACGCCGGCCTTGCGCGCGCAACGTGCCGGCCAGAGCCTGCGCCAGCGTGGTCTTTCCGGAGCAGGGCAAACCCGTGAACCAGATCGTATGACCAAGGCCCAAGTGCGATTCCTCCGTTGCACTTGATCTTGTTTCGGTCTGGTCTTTCACGTTATTTTCCGGTCCCAGCTCATATCCAATTCTTAGAATGCGATGAATACCATAGTCAAGGAAGCGCCACCTTTTGAGCTGAATCGCGAATGGATCGCATGGCTGGAGGAGAATCTTGCCCTCAAGGTACCGGCACCGGCAATGGAGGAAGCCATGAAGAGGCGTGGCTGTTCGCAGGAGGCGGCACATGCGCTCATTGATGGCTTTTCCCTCCGCCGACGTGCCGAAGGCCAAAGCGTTCGGCTGGCGAAAACCCGCTGGCTTCTGGACTCACTCCGCTCGATGCAGGCTCCCGAGGGCGGCGTGTCCGTGGCCGAGCGGTCGGTCCCCGAGGCCGGCGAGTTCTTCACGACTTTTTACTCGCGGAACTTCCCCGTCGTCTATCGCCAGGCGCTCTCGCCCGCCGACCTCGCGACGCAGCTTGATTGGGAGCGGCTCAATCGTGAGTTCGGTGCGCTCGAAGTGGAGGTTCAGGAGGGGCGCTCCGCACGGGCTGACTATGAGCGGCAATCCACTCAACTTAAATCGCGCACCCGGCTCGATAGTTTCCTCCGGCGGGTTCGTGAAGCCGGGGAAAGCAACGACTTCTACATGACCGCAAACAATAGCTCGGCCAATGCTGCTCTGATCGAGGCGGCGATCCAGCCCGCAGCGGTCTGTCCCGAATTGCTCGATGGCAGCATGGCTCACGGACGGGTTTTCCTCTGGATCGGTCCACGCGGCACTTTCACCCCGGCCCATCACGACCTGACCAACAATCTTTTCCTGCAAGTCCATGGATCCAAAGAGTTCCGCCTCGCCTCCAGCCTGGCCTTGCTCGACTTGGATAACGACCGGCATTGCTACCTGGCGAGCAGTCTAGCTGAAACCGATCGGCGACGGCAGGCCGAAGGGTTGCCGCCGCTCTCCTCCACCGTCACGCTCGAAGCTGGAGACGTGCTCTTCATCCCACTGGGCTGGTGGCATGAGGTCACCGGCCTGAGCCCATCGATCTCCCTTTCCGCGACGAACTTCCGAGCGCGGAATGATTTCTGCCAATCCTACAGCTTCACCGGGCCTATCACGGGTTGATGAGTGTTTCTGACCGGCCGATGCGGATCTTTGTCGAGGGTTTGGGACGGTGCGGCACCAGCTTGGTTTATTTGTCCCTAGCCGACGCGGCTCCATCCCATTTCCGCAAAGACTTTTTCCGGCACATTGCCGACGCGCCTTCCGAGTCGGGAATTTACAAGACGCACGACTACCCCTCACCGGCCTTAGGGACAGGAGACCGCGTCATCTATCTGTTCGGCGAGCCGGAGCGGATTGTGCAGTCGCTTTTCTTCCTCGAGCCGAGCTTCAAGGAGGAGCATTTCCAGAATTTCGGGCGCGAATACCGGGGCGACGAGGAGTCACTGTTGCGGCACGATGGACTTGGTTTGGGCGAGCATTTCCGATCGTGGAAATATTACTCCTCGGGGACGCCGATTCTTTTCCTCCACTACGAGACGATCTGGGCGAACCTCCAACTCCTGCGTGATTTCACCGGACTAAATTTGCATCTTCCCGAACGTGTCCCGCCCCGGGTGCTCCCCGCCATCGACTTGAGAGTGGATTTCAGGACACTGCGCGGCGAGATGACAGAGCGTGTATTCCTACGGCCACGTTCCTTGCAGGATTCCCTCGAAAAGGATTCACACGACAGGGACCACCGCCTCGGGCCATTCGCGATACCATGACTTCGCTCCGGAGGGAATGGGCAGATCGACGCGATTCCAGCTAAAGGGTCCTTCCCGCGTCTCGACATAGGCCGCATTGGCAAAGGAGACCGGTTTGGTGTCAAACCCGCGGCCGATGAACCGAAAGATCGTCGGCTCGTCGGCCAGCCAGCGGGATTTCGGCATCGCCAGAGCCCGGCGGAGAATGGCGCGATGGATCATGCCGGTGAAAGTGCTGCCCGGGGTGCCAGCGAAGCGGCGGGCGTGGCCGGCGACCAGATTGCAGACCAAACCGAAGGCAGTCTCGTCGATAAAGGGCAGTGTGCGGAAATCCGCGGCATGCTCCTGGACGATGAATTCATCGAGAAAGACGTGCTTGGGGAAGGCGGCGAGGATGCCGGCAAAGAAGGCGCGGCTCTCCGGTTCATCGGTCGAGACCACGAGCAGATTGGCCGGATCGAAGACCGCGCGCAGCGAGCTCAGGATTTCGGCGCGGTATTCGTCCTCCCGGCGCGGATGGTCGCGGCGGAAATCGGTCAGGCGCACATGAACCGCGCCGAATTCACCTAATGACCGGGAAATCCGCGCGGCAAATTCGCAATAAGGCGCGGCGATCTCGACCCTTTCAATGATTCGATGAAATCCGGGCGGGGGATCGAAGAAGAAACGGGAGTAGTAGCCGAGGTTGAGACGGTCGAGATGCCACACTTCGGCCGGGGGATCGACCAGGATCGGGCGTCTTTCCGCAAAGTAATTGAGTCGAGCCAGCATCTCCGCGGCGGTCGGCATTCCCCGGGAGCAAAAAACGGAATCGTGCAAGGTGGGATGCGCAGTGGCTGGTTTCGAGTTCGTGGCCGTCCACCATCTTTCGAAAGTCGCCACGGCTGTGGCAGGGCAGCGGGAGGGGATCGACGAGGTCAAGCACGTTTGGCCGCTGGCGGTTGTCGATGAGGCTACGCCGGCCTTCAGGAATGAAATCGTACCGTCCCCCACGGCAGGGCCAGGGTTTTTCGCCGTAAGCGACCGCCCGAGCACCTCTTGACACACACTCCATGTAGGTTCTGCGTCGGGATCAGAGATGTGAGAGCACACTCGGCTCTGACATCTATGCTGCGGCGTGTTGAGCGACGGGTTGCCGGGTCTTCGCCCAGGCTTCGGGCGTGAGGTCTTTGACCTGCCAGTTGGTCGTCGAGGGCAGGCGGGTAAAGACGTCCCGGAGATAGGCGAACGGATCGAGGCCGCGCCGTCGGCAGCACTCGATGACGGTGTAGATGATGGCGCTGCGGGCGCCCGCCTGGGCTTCGCCGATGAAGAGCCAGTTCTTCTTTCCGATAGCGGTGGGACGAATGGCGTTCTCGATCAGGTTGTTGTCGATCTCCAGGCGGCCTTCTTCGAGGAAGAGGAGGAGCGAGCCATTGATTGAGCGCGTAGTCGATGGCTTTGCCCATGAGGCTGCGGGGCAGGTAGCGACGCTTGGTTTTCAACCGCACCAGGGCACGATGGACCCGCGCCAGCACCGGCCGGCTGAGGCTCGCCCGTTCGGCTTGGCGCAGTTTTGGACCGGCGCGGGCGTTCCGGAGTTTGGCTTCGAGGGCGTAAAGGTTTTGAAAGTGTTTCAGGAACCAGCCCGCCACTTTCGGGGCGGTCTCGCGGGCGTCGTAAAACTTGCGCCGCACATGGGCCAGGCAGCCGGCGAGCACGATCGCTTCGCCGCGGCGTCGGGCAAAGCAGTCGTAAGCTTCGTAGCCGTCGCACTGCAGGACGCCGCTGAAGTCCACGGGGATGATCTCCTCCAGGCAGGTGGCGGCGCGACTGGTCGCCCAGTGGAAGATGACATCGCCATGCGGCGCACCGCAGGTCCAAAGGTAACCGAGCTTGGTCTTGCCGTGGCCGGGCGCGAGATAGCGGATGGGTGTTTCGTCCACCTGCACATAACCGCGACCGAGCACGCCTTTCTGGATCTCCCGATAGATGGGCTGGAGCCACTGCGCGGCCAGCTCGACCCACTCGGCCAGCGTTTGCCGTGGTAGCCAGACTTGGTGGCGCGTCCAGTAGATCGACTCCTGCCGGTAGAGCGGAAGATGATCGCAGTATTTGGCGACGACGATCTGGGCCAGGAGTCCTGGAGCCACGATGCTGCGTTCCAGGAGGGAGTCCGGCAGCGGGGCCACGATCGGCACGGCATCAATGAGTCCGCGCAGCACATACTTCGGACGCACCGTGCGCCGACGCAGGAAGCGGGCCGGTTCATAGTCGAGCCGCTCGCTGACTTCCTCGCCGATGCGCCGCCAGTCCTGCGGCGCGGCCTGCACCGGCGCGGGCACGATGACCTCCTCGATCACCGGCAGATGCTCCGGCAGGCGCGGCCCGCGTTCACGCGGAGGCGATTGGCCCGTCGAGCGCCGTGCGGCCTCCGCGACCACGGGCTCCGGGGCTTTTCCCGGCGGCTCAGCCAGGCCTTGCAGAAGCAGGAGCAACTGCGCGGGATCGAGTTTCTCGCTCTGTGCCCCGAAGAGCTTGCGCACCAGCAGGGCGATCTTCTGCCTCAGCATCGCGTTCTCCCGCTCCAAGCGAGCGATCCGCTCCAAGAGTTCCGGATCGTGTGGCGGAGTGAAGTCTGGCACGCCGACATCGACCATGGACAGTGCCTGATGTTAGATACTTTTTCGGTTAGTTATCTCGCTCATACCATGGCCGCAGCCGCGCCCCGCACAGGTCGATGCCATCGGTCAGCATGGCCAGCGCCTCGGGCGCGAGTTTCAGCTTCACGGTCTGCGGATCAACCACCTTTGGCCACGAGAAGGTTCCCTGTTCCAGCCGCTTGATCAACAGCCACAGCCCCGTCCCATCCCAATATAGGATCTTCAGCCGGCAGTGCCGCCGGTTGGTGAAGACAAAGAGTGCGCCCTGCCGCAGGTCTTCGCCGAGCCGCTCGCTGACCAGGCCCTCCAGCCCGCTGAAGCTCTTGCGCAGATCCACCGGCTCCAGCGCCACGAACACCTTCAAGGCTCCGCTAAAGCTCAGCATCGGGCGCGGGCGCGTTGCGCAATCAAGGCCAACAACTCCGCCGCCATCTGGAGCTGCACCGGCGACTCCACCACCAACCGGCTCCCGCCAGGCAGTTCGATCACCAACCCAGCCGAACCCGCCGCAGCCTGCTCGGTGCGGCTACCGCCTTCGACCAAGGCTTCAAACAAGCGCACGGGGCCGGCGCTCACCACCACCTCGCCCCGACCCGCCGCTGAACTTGGCGGCGTCTTCACCGCCCTCCCGCGCTGCCGCCGCCGCTTGAGCACCCAGCCCGCGAAGGTCGCGTACTTGATCCCTGCCAGCCGGGCAAACTTCGCGCCGCTGGCCCCGCTCTTTTCAAACTCATCCAGCAACGCCTGCTGCCGCTCCACCGTAAGCGGTGCGCCAAGCGCCTCTTGACGGGGGTGTCTGGATGCGTGCCCGTCGAGTGGCAGATGTCGTAGAGGGGGATCTACGAGACTTACGATGCAGCTTGAAGGGCGGCGGGATGGTGGGCCTTGGCCCAGGCTTCCGGGGTGATGTCTTTGATCTGCCAGTTGGTCATGCTGGGCAGGCGGGCGAGCACGTCGCGGAGGTAGGCGTGGGGGTCGATCCCGCGGCGGCGGCAGCTTTCGATGATGGTGTAGAGGATGGCGCCGCGCTGGCCGGCCTCGGCGGCGCCGACGAAGAGCCAGTTCTTCTTGCCGACGGCGGTGGGGCGGATGGCGTTTTCGCAAAGGTTGTTGTCGATCTCGATCCGGCCGTCGCGGAGATAGACCTCCAGCGTGATCCATTGGCCGAGGGCGTAGTCGATGGCCTGGCCGAGGGGGCTCTGCGGGAGATGGCGCCGGCCCAGTTTGAGCCGGGTCAGGGCGCGCTGGAGACGTGCGATGAGCGGCCGGCTTTGGTGGAGGCGGACGGCGGCGCGCAGGTGGGGGCCGGCGTGGCGTGCGCGCAGGTCTTTCTCGATGCGGTAGAGATGCTGGATCTGCCGCATGATCCAGCCCGCGGTCCGTGGGCTCGATTCAAGGGCTTCATGGAACCTGCGCCGGGCGTGCGCCCAGCAACCGGCGAGCGTGACTTTGCCAGCCCGACGATCGGCGAAGGCGGGATAGGCGCTGTAGCCGTCGCATTGCACGGTGCCGGTAAAGTCGACGGCGATGACGTTCTCCAGGCACGCGGCGGCGCGGCTGGTTTGCCAGTCAAAGAGCACGTCGCCACCGGGCCGGCTGTAAGCCCAGAGGTAACCCTGGCGGGTCTGACCGTGGCCGGGTGCGAGATAGCGGATCGGTGTTTCATCGACCTGCACATAGCCACCGGCCATCACCCCGGTGCGGATCTGCTCGTAGATTGGGCGCAGCCAGTCGGCGGCAAGGGCGACCCAGCGCACCATGGTCGGGCGCGGGAGATGGACGCCGTGGCGGGTCCGATAAATTTGCCAGCAGAGTTGGGGAGAAAGTTAGGCTGGCTATCTCGCTGCGCTCGGTTGCTCCTGCCGGTAGAGCGGCAGATGATCGCAAAATTTGGCGATGAGGATCTGTGCGAGCAGCCCTGGCGCCGCCAGGCAGCGTTCCTGCAGGCTGGCCGGCAGATCAGCGATGACGGGCACAGCGTCCGCGTCGCCGCGGCGCACATACTTGCGGCGGATCAGGCGGCGGGGCAAAAAGCGCGCGGGTTCATAGTCGAGTTGCTCGCTAACTTCCTCGCCGATGCAACGCCACGCCGCCGGACACGCTTGGACCGGCGCGGGGTCGAGCACTTCCTCGATCACCGGCAGATGCTCGGGCAGCCGGGGTCGGCGCTCACGCGGAGGTAATGGGACCGTCGAGCGCCGTGGTTCCTCCGCGACCACGGGCTCGGGCGCTTTTGGGGGCGGTTCGTCCAGGCCTTGCAAAAGCAGCAGCAGTTGCGCGGGATCGAGCCGCTCGCTCTTCGCCCCGAAGAGCTGGCGGACCAGCAGATCGATCTTCTGCCGCAGGAGCGCGTTCTCCTTCTCCAGCCGATCGAGGCGCTCGTCGCGGGCCTTGAGTTCGGCTAGGAGTTCAGCTTCGCGGGCGTTCGTCATTGCTGGAGCGGGAGAGTAACTAACTCCCGTCTTATGGGAAGAGCAATGTTAGATACGTCGCCACTTACTTCCCGCGCTGAGTCACTTAGTTAGTCACGATCATACCACGGTCGTAGCCGCGCCCCGCGCAGCTCGATGCCATCAGTCAGCATGGCCAGCGCCTCCGGGCGCAGGCAGAGCTTGGTCGCACCCGCCTCCACACTGCGCGGCCAGGCAAAGGTGCCTTCTTCCAATCGTTTAATCATGACCCAAAGCCCGGTCCCGTCCCAATACAGGATCTTCAGCCGCGTCCGCCGCCGGTTCGTAAAGACGAAGAGCCCGCCCTGCCGCGGATCTTCGCCCAACCGCTCGCTGACCAGCGCGGGCAACCCGTTGAAGCCCTTGCGCAGATCGCACGGCTCCAGGGCCACGAAGACCTTCAAGCTGCCCGGAAAACTCAGCATGACCGCGGCCCCTCCGCCAGCGCGCGGAGCAGTTGCGCCGCCAGCTTCATCTGCCCCGCCGCGATCTCCATCTGCGCTCCGCCGGGCAAACGCACGCACAACCCCCGTGGCTCCGTCGCGACCGTCGCGGCGCGCTCCTCCACGACCGCTTCCATCCAGCGCACCGGCACCTCCGCGTTCGAGGCCGGTGGCACCGAAAGAGCGGGCGCGACCTCGCCACCCTCCTCACGGAACCGCTGCACCCAATGCGCAAACGTCGAATAACGCACGCCCACCAGCGCGGCAAACTTCCGCGCGCTCAGCCCGCTGCCCGCAAACTCCTTCAGCAACGCCCGGCGGCGCTTCGCCGGCGTCCGCACCCGCCCGCGCGTGTCCATCTTGAGCAATCGTTCGCCGGTCATCGTCGCAGTCATAGACCCACAGCAATGACAGATCACCGGCCCAACCGCTACGGGTGCTCCGCGTACCGCTTACGCTCCACCGGCACACGTACTCGTCCCCGGGCGTCCAGCTTCAAAATCTCTGCTCGCGCGATCGTCGATGTCATAGGCTCCCATGCTCTGACATCTCTGAAGTCCGGCGCTAGGGGCGCTCCGCCGGACGCTTACTTTTCGCCGCCAGTCGTGCCGTAATAAACCAGTCGGCGCCTAGTAATCCACGCCAAACCAACAGCCAGTTCGAGCGACATGAGGTCGTTGTTGAAGCCAGATTCATAGCCCTTGTAGAGAAGAAAACGCTCGAGGGGCGAGGGTTCCGTGTATTCCGTTCCGCACGTGGTCACGGTCGACGGCTAATCCAGCAACAAACAACGACCTTTACGGCGCACTTTACTATGTTTATATCAATTCGCCCCATTTGTTATCACTTATTGATAGTCGATCTCCAAGCGATTAGTGGGCCAATGATGTCTATACTGTTTTAATGCGCGTTCAACATCTTCTCTAGTCAGCTTACTTTCCAAAATTTGGATGTTAGTAATATGGCCATCTGAGTCCAAAAGACGATCAATCCAAAATGCAGAGAAGTTTGGCGAACTAAATCGCAGCCATTTAAGACGGGGTAGTTTCAAAACCTGTCCGAAACCAATTTTTGTCATGTCTGATGCTGTTAGATCCAGCTGTTCCAACTGCACTAAAGCGGGAAATCCTTCTCCGGTGATTTTGCTCGGCACAAAACCCGCCACACGTAGATTTGGAAATTGATCTAAGTGGGCTGAAATCGAATCCTCGGTAGAAGCTCCAAACATGTACAGAGTCGAAAGACTATCCTGCCGCCCTAAACCAATAAAGAATCGAGTGATATCGCTAGGCTGCCCACGTTGAATACCCAATTCGTTTAACGTATGGAAACTTCCAACGACCTGTCCCAATTTTTGGTAGTCGCTCGATCGGTAGTCTGGAGAGGTCATCTGTAGATTAACCGGGCCTCCCCACAGAAGGAGCGTAGAATTCAATAACTTCTCGTCGCTTACTCGCTTTCCATTGTGTGTTTGCCATTCACATGAAAGGCCTTTTTCCATCTCCGCGCGGAGAAAATGAATCGACGAAAGACGCTGCATCACAAATACAACCACCTTCAGCGCACAAACGCTCGTGACGATCATTGCGAAAAATACCCACCACTTGAATCGGGAGCTTCTATTACAGAAAAGATTGGTCATCTCGTGCTCTGGACGCGCATACTTACAACGACGTTAGCAGAACCTTGGTCGTCTGTGACATTGGGGCTCCCTGGAGGATAATCTACATAGTGCTGAACCATCGGAGGCGGATTCGACGCGAAGTTTTTATTGCCAGAGTTGTCATTTGTAACAATCCCTCGTGTTCCCCAACCTCCCCGGCCAGAGTACGTAAAGTGAATTGCACCCTCTTCCGAAGATCCATTGTTTGAATAACTCATCGTCAATTGAGCAGCCAGCGAGCCTCCGTCCCCATTTCGGGTGGATTGACTGTTAGTCAAGTAGGGCGTCTCTTGAACAGCGGCGACAGTCAAATCACCGCTGGTCGCGCTGACTGTGATTTTAAAAACATGACGCGTGTAGGGTTCTTTTAAGCTACCACTCCCTTTAAGGAGAAATCCGGCTGGATATGGACCGCTGTTGCCGTCCCAATCGCGATTATTGAAAACTACGAACAGAAGATAAAGTTCGGGGTATTTTTTTGTCGGATCGATCAGGTTGTTTGGTCGAGTTATCAGGTTTGCGGCCGCGCCATCTTGCTTCGGCACCCAATTCGTTGGTAACGGGCCGGTCATGACTGCGCACATTACCTTAATGAGATTCCCGGCGTCTGCCTCGTCACACACTGCATCGACCACCTTGTCTTCTGCTGTGATTTCGAATTGTGCTGGGGGAGTCGGAGTTGGAGGCGTGGGGGGGCCCGGTGTGGGTGTCGGGGTTGGGGTTGGAGTCGGGGTTGGAGTCGGGGTTGGAGTCGGCGTGGGCGTTGGTGTCGGCGTGGGGCACGGTTCAGGGGTGATCGCGCTGCAAGCGGTCCATGTGTTGTTTTGTGCGTTGTAGAGCGCCCCGGCCCCTTCGCCGTAAATGATCGTCCTCTGCCCCTCGCCGAGATACGCGCCGAGAAAGGCGACCTCGTCGACCGTGCCGCTGAAATCGTTCACACTGCCGGAGAGTGAATGACCGAGGTAAACAGAACCTCCACCGGCGTAGGCGTGCTCGCCGGACGCCAACGCGGTGGTCGCTGGGGTCGAGTTATTGATCGCGATGCCGATCTCCATCCCCGGCCGCACCCACGCGATCAACTGATACCACGCTCCACCCGAGAAGCCCATGTTCAGTTCCACCACTCGGTCCCACCCGCTAAAGGAGGTGGTGGCAATGCGGAAGGATACCTTTGATGGTTCCAGCGTGGCCTGATACTCCCCGGCCTTCTCGAAGAGGGCGTGCGTGTCGCTGATCGTATTGGCCTTGAACCATAGCACCACGCAAAGGGCGCTGCTTCCACCCGGATTGAACGCGCCGGCGCTGTCCCGAGTGAAGTAACTGCCCGAGGCCAAAGTCCGCCCGCTATGGCATATTCCCGAATCTACCGCGCACGTTCCGACCTCATTGAACGCAAGCCCGCCATTCGTCGTATCGCGCAACTCCTGAGGACATTCGCAATCGTAGTAGGCACTTGGATTTGGCAGCGTTGGGGTCGGCGTTGGTGTGGGCGTCGGTGTGGGCGTCGGTGTGGGCGTCGGAGTCGGAGTCGGCGTTGGCGTTGGCGTTGGCGTTGGCGTTGGCGTCGGGGTCGGAGTCGGGGTCGGCGTGGGTGTCGGTGTCGGTGTCGGTGGCGGTGTCGGTGTCGGTGTCGGCGTGGGTGTGGGTGTGGGTGTGGGCAGGCAGTTGTATTTGGCCTGCAAATAGGCTTCGACGACCCCGCGATCCGTATCGGCGAGGGCGCGGTCGTAGATGAGCACCTCGGCGAGGTCGCCGATGAACGGGCCGTAGTCGCCGCCGCCCACCCGGTTTGGCACCAGCACATGATCCTTGGGCGAAGTCTGCCCGGTACGCAAGAGGGTGCCGCACAGGTAAATGGAAGGGGTTCGGTTGGCGTAGCGGATGACCAGCGGGCAGGATACGGCGATCGGACTCGGGGACTCGTAAAGCGCCAGCGCGGGGAAATAGCCCTCCGGGTAGGCGGTGCCATAGTCGTACACCCCCACGCCGTTCTGCCCGAGCGAGACGCAACCTCCGGCGTTGCTGCCTGCAGGATCGTCCGCCGCCAGCACGTAGCGCTGCCCGCTGCGCCCCTGGGTGCCCGAGGTAGTTTCCCCGGGAAAGGTGATATTGGAGACCGGCGTGGCGATGAGGAAAATCGTGAGATCGTCCGCTGCTTCAAAGCCCGCTGCGCTCAGGAAATCATCCAGCCCGTCAAAACGGATGGCGGGAAAACCGTTGAAGACTGAATCGATAACCTCAGGCCGAAAGCCCTCGATGGGCTGGGTGACATGTCCGCCGCGGCCCGAAAGATCCTGCCACCAGATGACCCGCCGGCTGGCGTCCATCTGCACGCCGGAACTGGACATGAGCCAGAGCACCGGGAGGATGCCGATGGCGGGGGGCGTCGGGAGGGGAACGAGCGGTGGAGTCGGGTCCATGGAGTAAGGTAGCCGAAGCGTCGTCCTGCTGGGGCCAGCTTCACCTGAAGCTGGTCCCCCGGAGCAGGCGGGGCAGACTTAGGGACGTTTAGCCAGGAGACAGAGAGGAAGTCAAACAACTTTTTTCCGGGATCGATAAGCGGAGCGGGACTTAGGACAGACCTGATTGCGCCGCCCCTAGTCGACCTGGCTTGAGCGACCATGGCCAGAGGCACTCGATGCTACGTTGAATCGAAAGATGGCTACTACACTGAGCGCCAGAATCGCGGGTCCGATACAGTCTCTTTATAGGATAGCAGATACAGACAAACCTGCTTTGCAAATGCCGACCTGTGAGATCTTCTTCCCGTACCCGTAAACTCTCCCCGTCTCATTGTGCCAGAGCGTTTGAATTTCATCGAAACCAGCTTCGCGCATCATGCGGTAGAGCGCAGTAGGCGAGGGCATGAACCAATTCCAACCGGTGCGATTAAGTCGCTCTACGGTTCCGCAATAATGAATAAGGCTGCCGTCAAATCGACAGAAGGCCTCGGGGTGGTTGATGCCGGCTGATTCTACAAGAATACATCCATCCAACGTGAGCGAATTGAAGAGTATGCGCAATGCCAACACTGGATCGGTGAGATGATAGATCACACCCGGAAAATATACGATGTCGAATCGACTATGAAACGCCGACGAGTTGCACTCGTAGATGGATACAGGGCGGATGGTAACGCGGTCTTCAATGCCAAATGACGTTGCGAGAAAGCCGACCATTTCCGCATACTTTTTCACTTCCTCAATAGCGAAAACTTCCTCCGCCAGCGCCGCCAAGAGCAGAGTAGTACCACCGGTCCAGCACCCTACGTCAAAAATGCGACGGTTTTCAAAGTCTTCAAGTCGAATGGCGAAAAGAGAAATAAAATTCGCCAGGACCCCGATATGCCTATCTGCCATTCTGCCTACCATCTGGAACGTGCCGAAGTCGTGGTTGTGCCCCCAGTGGAACTTGATCGAAAGATCCCGCTGTTGTGGGAGTTCATTTGCAATGTAGCCTTCGCTCTCGGCGTCTATGACCTCAACGCTGCATTGTACCGAGCGGGAGAACTCTTCTATGGTAATGCTCTTGAGGTTTGAAGTCTGGTAACGCCGAAAGCATTTCCGAAGTGTTTCGGTTGTTTCATTCGCTCTGAAGTTCATTGGATCCTCATACCACAGAATATTGAAGTAGGGGCCCGCCGTCGCGAGAAAGAACTGGACCAGTAAACTTTCGAAACAGCTTTATCATGCAGAATTCATGCACTCAGCACGTTAATGCTGCGCAATCTTGCGGGATGCTGAAATCAGCATTACGTATTCTACTCTATGGAATCGCAAAGTATCGCACTAACTACGGATTCCAAACTGGCTGCAGCGCATGGTTGAACTAAGCCGCTGCGCGGCGTGGTGATGCGTGGCGGTGCGCATGGGGCGGGAACGTAGGGGTTGGCGGTGAGTCTGGCAAGTGGGGAGCCGGGCGCCGGGCGCGGG
>Ga0163144_10011534_pt1 | contig 18693 bp, 18 predicted proteins | sample OliLak19BULKMAT1_FD_123175 | JGI IMG/M metagenome (GOLD analysis project Ga0163144, IMG submission 123175) | Freshwater microbial mat bacterial communities from Lake Vanda, McMurdo Dry Valleys, Antarctica - Oligotrophic Lake LV.19.BULKMAT1 | ecosystem: Environmental > Aquatic > Freshwater >... | reverse complement strand
GTCGCTCTTGGCGATCTCGCTGCCGACATAGGCAGACATGCCGCTGTCGGCGGCCGGGGCAATCGACTCAAGCGCTGCAGACCCGCCCTGGCCCGCCGCGTCGAAGCCCGTCGTGCGCACGGTTATGACCTTGATCGCATCGAGCGATTGCACGGTGGCGATAGCGTTGCCGGCATAGATCGGGCGCTCGAAGGTGTCGGCGCTGAGAACCTTGGTAGCGTCGCTGATCTGCGCCACGTCGAGCAGCGCCGCCACCCGCGGCGCCACGTTCTTGCCGCGCGCCGTGGCCGGGAACAGCAGGTGGCTGTAGGCGGGCGCGAGCGCGACGACCTGGGCGGCCACGTTCTCGGCCAACTGGTCGGCCAGTTGCGCGCCGTCAGCATGCAGCACCTTGGCCACGCCGGCGATGCTGGCTGCGGCCTGCGCGGCCGCGCCGGCGTTATGGCCTGCGATCAGTACATGCACGTCACCGCCGCATTGAATCGCAGCGGTCACGGTGTTGAGCGTGGCAGGTTTCAGGTTGCCGTGGTCATGCTCGGCAATGACAAGTGCAGCCATCTCAAATCACCTTCGCTTCATTCTTCAACTTGTTCACGAGCGTGGCCACATCAGGCACCTTGACGCCGGCGCCGCGCTTGGGCGGCTCGACGACCTGCAGCGTCTTGATGCGCGGCGTGACGTCGACGCCGAGGTCGGCCGGCTTGAAGACCTCGAGAGTCTTCTTCTTGGCTTTCATGATGTTGGGCAGCGTGACGTAGCGCGGCTCGTTCAGACGCAGGTCGGTCGTGATCACCGCCGGCAGCGACAGGCGCAAGCTCTCCAGGCCGCCGTCGATCTCGCGCGTGACGCAGACCTTGCCGTCGGCGATCTCGACCTTCGACGCAAACGTGCCTTGTGGCAGCCCGGCCAGCGCGGCCAGCATCTGTCCGGTCTGGTTGCAATCATCGTCAATGGCCTGCTTGCCCAGGATGATCAGGCCCGGCTGCTCCTTGTCGACCAAGGCCTTGAGCAGCTTGGCCACCGCCAGCGGCTGCAGCTCATCGCCGCACTCGACCAGGATCGCGCGGTCGGCGCCGATGGCCATGGCCGTGCGCAGCGTCTCCTGGCATTGCGTGACCCCGCAGGATACGGCGATGACTTCGGTGGCTGCGCCCTTCTCCTTCAGCCGCACCGCTTCTTCGATCGCAATCTCGTCGAAGGGGTTCATGCTCATCTTTACGTTGGCCAGGTCAACCCCGCTGCCGTCGCTCTTGACGCGGATCTTGACGTTGTAATCGACGACCCGCTTCACGGGCACCAAAACCTTCATGACACGCAACTCCTTGTGCTGCCCGGCGCCTTGGCCGGATTGACGTTGACGTCAAGTGCAATTGTAGGCAGGCACCCCCGCGCTTCACACCGAACTCAACGATAAATCGAACGCTCGTTCTATTTTAGGCGTCTGCCCCCAGCCGCAGGGCCTCGCGCGCACCTCGCTGCACATCGACTGGGCGCAACAACAGCAGACCAAGCACGAAAAAGAGGGCGGTCGAGACGATCGCCATACGGTGGTTGCCGGCTGTGAGCCACGTCACCAGCCCATACGTCACCGGTCCGAGGATGGCCGCCAAGCGCGTGGCGAAGGCCCACAGACCGAAGAACTCGGCCAAGCGGGCGGGCGGCGCCAACAGCCCGGCCAGCGCCCGCCCAGCCGATTGACTCGAGCCCATGCACAGCCCGGCGATGACCGCCGCACCCCAGAACACACCTTTGGTGGTCGCCAGGGCGGCCACGACGATCATCACGATCCAGCCCGCCAGCGTCACGCCCAGCGCACGCTTGTGGCCGCTGCGGTCCTGCCAATAGCCGAAGGCGAAGGCACCCACCGCGGCCGCGATGTTGACGAGAAAGATCAGCATCATGGTCTCGGTCGCCTCGAAGCCCAAGACCTGCTCGGCGTAGACCGCGGCCAACGTGATGACCACCGCGATGCCGGCCTGGTAGGCCGTGGCGCAGGCCAGCAGCCAGGAGAAATCTCGGTAACGGCGCGCTTCGCGCCAGGTCTGGCGCAAGCGGACCAGCGACGCGGCCACGCCGTCGGCCGCACCTCTGTGCGCCACCGCCCGCTCGCGCACCAAGGCAAAGGTGGCCAGCGACGCAAAGCCGTAGATCGCGGCCGTGATGAGCATGGTGACCGGCACGAACTGAGACGCAGGCTGGCCTCGACCCTGGGCCCAGATCACGTAAGCCAGTGACAGGCCAAGCGACAACATGCCGCCCAAATAACCGAAGCTCCAGCCCCAGCCCGAGACCTTGCCCAGGGCCTCGCGCCGCGCCAACTCAGGCAGGAAGGCTGCGCTGAGGGTCTCGCCGATGGCATAGAACAGGTTCGACAGCACGATCGCAGCGACGGCGAAGCCGATGTCGCCCGGGCCGATCAGCGCCAGCGCCGCCGTTGTGGCCACGCAGGCCACTGTGCTCAGCGCCAAGAGCCGCTTCTTGGCAGCGCGCAAGTCCGCGAAGGCGCCAAGTGCCGGCATCACCAACATCACCAGCGCGCTCGACAGGCCCAGGGCGAGAGTCCAGGCCAGTGTGGCCCAGTCGGCCTTGCCCGCCACCACGCCGACGAAATAGCTGTTGAACACCGCCGTCAGGACCACCGTGGTGTAGCCTGAGTTGGCGAAGTCGTACATCGCCCAACCGAAGACTTCGCGCTTCTTCACGCCATCGTTCAGCGCGGATTGATCGAACAGGGGCATCACGACCTCAAGTGCCTTGGCTGGCGACGTCTATCATGCCGCAGACTGCGCGCGGGTGACGGAACAGGCAGACGTAGCGGGCTTAAAACCCGCAGCCGCAAGGCGTACGGGTTCGAGTCCCGTCCCGCGCACCAATCAGTGCTGCAGAATCTTCGACAGGAATTCCTTGGCACGCGGCGAGCGCGCGTCGGGGTCGCCGAAGAACTCTTCCTTCTTGCAGTCTTCGACGATCTTGCCGTGGTCCATGAAGATCACGCGGTGGCTGACGCGCTTGGCGAACCCCATTTCGTGCGTGACGACCATCATCGTCATGCCTTCCTTGGCCAGCAGCACCATCACGTCGAGCACTTCGCCCACCATCTCGGGGTCGAGCGCCGAGGTCGGCTCGTCGAACAACATCACGATTGGGTCCATGCTCAGCGCGCGGGCGATCGCCACGCGCTGCTGCTGGCCGCCGCTGAGCTGGCCGGGGAACTTGTCCTTGTGCACCATCAGGCCGACGCGGTCGAGCATCTTCAAGCCGCGCGTCTTGGCTTCGTCTTGATTGCGGCCCAGCACCTTGATCTGCGCCAGCGTCAGGTTCTCCGTCACCGTGAGGTGCGGGAACAACTCGAAGTGCTGGAACACCATGCCGACGCGGGCCCTGAGCTTGGGCAGATTGGTCTTGGGGTCGCTGATGCTGATGCCGTCGACCGTGATGTCGCCCTTCTGAATCGGTTCGAGCGCATTCACGGTCTTGATCAGGGTGCTCTTGCCCGAGCCTGACGGGCCGCAGACGACGACGACCTCGCCCTTTTCGATGTGGGTGGTGCAGTCGGTCAGCACCTGGAAGCTGCCGTACCACTTGCTGATGTTGTTGATCTTGATCATGTCCGGCGCCTCAGCGAATGATGGCAATCTTCTTCTGCAGCCGGCGCACGAGCATCGACAAGCTGAAACAGATCACGAAGTAGACGACGGCCGCGACCAGGTAGGTCTCGACCGGACGGTTGAAGTTCTTGCCCGCGACCTCGAAGCCCTTGAGCAGGTCGTAGGCGCCGATGGCATAGACCAGCGAGGTGTCCTGGAACAGGATGATGGTCTGCGTCAGCAGCACCGGCAGCATATTGCGGAAGGCCTGCGGCAGCACGACCAGCTGCATGCACTGCGGGTAGGTCATGCCGACTGCGTAGCCGGCATACACCTGGCCCTTGGGCACGCTCTGGATGCCGGCGCGCATGATTTCGGAGTAGTACGCGGCCTCGAACACGGTGAAGGTGATGATGGCGCTCAGCTCGGCCCCCATCGGCCGGCCGATCAACAGCGGGATCAGCAGGAAGAACCACAGGATCACCATCACCAGTGGGATCGAGCGCAGCGTGTTGACGTAAAAAGCCGCAGGCGCCACCAGCCACTTCTTGCCCGACAGCCGCATCAGCGCCAGCACGGTGCCCAGAGCGATGCCGCCGATCATGGCGATGACCGTCAGCTGCACAGAGAAAATCAGGCCCTTGGCGACGAAGCTGCTGACGACACCCCAGTTGAGAAAGCTGAAGTCGAGGTTCAGGTTCACTTGCCGCCCCCGATCATGCCCGGCACCTGCACCCTGTTCTCGATGAACAGTGCCAGGCGGTTGACGCTGAAGGCCGAGACGAAGTACAGCGCCGTGACGGCCAGGTAGATCTCGATGCCACGCGAAGTCTCCTCCTGCGCCTGCATCGCGAACATGGTCAACTCCGTGATGCTCACGGCAAAGGCCACCGACGAGTTCTTGATGATGTTCATCGACTCCGATGTCAGCGGCGGGATCACGATGCGAAAGGCCATCGGCAGGATCACGTAGCGATAAGTCTGCGGCAGCGTCAGACCCATCGCCAGGCCGGCGTAGGTCTGGCCCTTGGGCAGCGTCTGGATGCCAGCCTTGACCTGCTCGGCAATCCGCGCCGAGGTGAAGAAGCCCAACGCCAGGACCACCAGCACGAAGCTCGGCACACCGCGCAGCACCAGGAACATCGAAGGTATGACGTGGTACCAGAGGAAGAGCTGCACCAGAAGCGGGATGTTGCGGAACAGCTCAGTCCAGCAGTTGCCCAGCGCCACGAACCACTTGTTCGGCGTGGTGCGCAAGATGCCCATCAGCGAGCCGACCGAGAGCGCCACCACCAGAGCGCAGACCGCCACCGAAAGCGTCCAGCCCCACGCGCTGAGCATCCAGTTGAGGTAGGTCTGCCCTCCTCCGGTGTCCTGCAGGAAAACCTGCCAGTCCCAAGTCATTGCGCAGCCTCCGGTGCAGGGTGCCAACCGCACCCCCATGAAAAAAGCGCGACGCCGGGGTTCCGACGCCGCGCCTTCGCAGCATAAGCAAGGCCTGCGCCATCCGGGCTCAGGGCTTGCCTGGGGGATCAGGCCCTCACTTCTTGGCGTATTCCTCGACCGGCTTGTCGTTCAAATTGGCCCAGGCGCTCTTGGTGGCCTCGCTCGCGGGCAGTCCGACCTTGGTGTTGGCCGGCGGAATGGCCTGCACGAACCACTTGTCGTAAGTCTTGGCCAGATCCCCGCTCTTGACTTGCGCGGCGATGCTGGCATCGACAGCCTTCTTGAAGGCCGGGTCGTCTTTGCGCATCATGATGGCGATCGGCTCGACCGACAGCACCTCGCCGACGATCTTGAAATCAGCCGGGTTCTTGGCGCGGGCGATGTTGCCGGCCAGGATCTGGCCGTCCATCACGAACGCATCGGCGCGGCCGCTCTCGAGCAGCAGGAAGCTGTCGGCGTGATCCTTGCCGAAGACTTCCTTGAAGTCGATGCCGTTGGCGCGTTCGTGCTTGCGCAGCAGTTGAACCGACGTCGTGCCGGTGGTGGTGGCGACACCCTTGTCCTTGAGCTGAGCGATCGAGGTGATGCCCGAGTTGGCCTTGACGGCGATGCGCACTTCCTCGACGTAGGTGGTGACGGCGAAGGACACGTCCTTCTGCCGCGTCGCGTTGTTGGTGGTCGAACCGCACTCGATGTCGACCGTGCCGTTCTGCACCAACGGAATGCGGTTCTGCGACGTGACGGGCTGGTACTTGACTTCCAGCTTGGCCATGCCCAGCGACTTCTGCACATCGGCAAGCACACGAGTGCAGACATCGACGTGAAAGCCAACGTACTTGCCATCGCCAAGCGTATAGCTCAAGGCGCCGGACGACTCGCGCACGCCCATCGTCACGCTACCGCTGTCCTTGATCTTCTTCAGCGTGTCGCTGGCCTGTGCGAACGCAACACCGCTGGCCATCAGGGCCGCAAGGGCAATAAGTGACTTCTTCATGGGCTCGAACTCCTACAGGAGGGTTTGGGGAACAAACTGAACGCGAATTGTAGGAAGCCGGATGACCCTTCTGTGGGAAACCCATTGGTAATCGGGTTAACCCGTAGGTGGATCGACCTGCCCGTTTCCGGCCTGCTGCAAGCGCCACATCTCGGCATAGCGCCCATCGAGGGCCAGCAGCTCGGCATGCGAGCCACGCTCGACGATGCGCCCTTTGGCCATCACCAGGATCTGATGGGCATCGGCCACGGTTGACAGCCGGTGGGCGATCACCAGCGTGGTCTTGTTGCGCGCGGCGCTCTTCAACTCTTCCTGGATCGCACGCTCGTTGGCGGAATCCAGTGCCGAGGTGGCTTCGTCGAAGATCATCAGCGGCGGGTTCTTCAGCAGTGTGCGGGCAATCGCCACGCGTTGCTTCTCGCCGCCGGAGAGTTTCAGCCCGCGCTCGCCGACCATGGTGGCATAGCCGAGAGGCGTCGAGACGATGAAATCATGGATGTGGGCCGCCTTTGCCGCAGCATGCACCTCGTCGCTCACGGCGCCGGCGCGGCCGTAGGCGATGTTGTACTCCACCGTGTCGTTGAACAACACCGTGTCCTGCGGCACGATGCCGATGGCCGCGCGCAGGCTGGTCTGCGTGACGCTGCGGATGTCCTGGCCGTCGATGCTGATGCGTCCGCCGGCCGTGGCGTCGACGTCGTAGAAGCGGTACAGCAGCCGCGCCAGCGTCGACTTGCCAGCACCGGAGGAGCCCACCACGGCCACCGTCTTGCCGGCCGGGATCTCGAAGCTGACGTCGTCGAGGATCTGCCGCGCCGGGTCGTAGGAGAAGCTGACACGCTCGAAGCGCACCGTGCCTTGGTGCACGGCCAGCGGCGGCGCGCCCGGGGCATCGGCGATCTCGCGGTGCGTCGACAGGAGAGAGAACATCTTCTCCATGTCGACCGTCGACTGCTTGATCTCGCGGTAGATCACGCCGAGGAAGTTCAGCGGGATGTAGAGCTGGATCATCAGCGCATTGACCAGCACCAGATCGCCCAGCGTCAGGCTGCCGTCGACCACCCCGAGCGTGGCGCGCCAGATTAGCAGCGTCACGGTCACCGCGATGATCAGGCTCTGGCCCAGGTTGAGCAGCGACAGCGAAGTCTGCGACTTGATCGACGCCTTCTCGAGGCGCTGCAGGTTCTCGTCGTAGCGCGCTTGCTCGAAGCGCTCATTGCCGAAGTACTTCACGGTTTCGTAGTTGATCAATGCGTCGACGGCGCGCGTGTTGGCCTTGCTGTCCTGCTCGTTCATGGCACGGCGGAAGTGGGTGCGCCACTCCGTCACCGTCACGGTGTAGGCGATGTATGCCACCAGCGCCCCGAAGGTGATCGCGGCGAACCAGCCGTCGAAGCGGCTCGCCAGCAGGATGATGACCAGGGTGATCTCGACCAGTGTCGGGATGATGTTGTAGATGAAATAGTTCAGCAGCGAGTGGATTGCGCGCGAGCCGCGTTCGATGTCGCGCGACACGCCGCCGGTCTGGCGTTCGAGGTGAAATCGCAGCGACAGGCTGAGCAGGTGGTCAAAGGTCTGCAAGGCCACCTGGCGGGCGATGCGCGCGGCGACTGGGTAGAACAGGAACTCGCGCAGCTCGGTGAAAAGCGTCACCGACACCCGCAACGCGCCGTAGGCCAACAAGAGTGCCACCGGTACAGCGAGCACGGCGCGCGGGTCGCCGGGCTTCAGATCGAGCGCGTCGACGAGTTGCTTCAGCACCAGAGGCACGCCGATGTTGGCCATCTTGGCAGCGATCAGGCAGGCCAGCGCGAGCATCACGCGCCAGCGCCACTGCCAGACATAGGGCAGAAGTTTGCGCACCGTGGACAAGCCGGCAGCGGGCAAGGCAGGCGCAGAGGCGGAAACCGGCAAGGTGGTGGTGGCTGAAGAATGCATTCCACAAGTGTCGTGGAAGAATCGCGCCATCTCCGCGTACTGCCATGAAACCATGACCCCTGCCCAGCACCCCGCCAGAGTGATGGCCCCCCCGCGCCTGGCCGATGGCAGCGAACTGGTGATGCGCGTGATGCCCTTGCCAGCCGATACCAATGGCAACGGCGACATCTTCGGCGGCTGGATCATGGCCCAGGTCGACCTGGCCGGCGCCGTGCTGCCCTCGCGGGTGGCCAAGGGCCGCATTGCCACCGTCGCCGTCAACCAGTTCCTGTTCAAGCAGACCGTGTCGGTGGGTGACTTGCTCAGCTTCTACGCCCGCATTGAACGCATCGGCAACACCTCCGTCACGGTACACGTCGAGGTTTACGCCGAGCGCAACCCTGCCAATCTGCAGGTGGTCAAGGTGACAGAGGCCAACCTGACCTATGTGGCGATCGATAAAGACGGCCGGCCGAGGCCGATCCCCCGCGACTGACAGCGTCGGCGAACCCAGCCACTCGACAGCCCCCCATTGGCAAGGGTCGACGACGACTTGCACCCTGCACCTTGCACCTTGCGCTCGAAGTCGATCCAGCCGTGCTGCCAGAGATGCTGGTCAACGGCCGCGCGCAAGGTATCGAGACGCGTGGCGTCTCGCACCACGGCTTCATCGACTCGATCTACTTCCGTGACCCCAACGGTTACGACGTCGAGCTGTGTGCCAAGGCGCCGAGCCATGACGCCATGATGGACCCCGCGCGCAACGGCGCGCGCGAGAAGCTGGATCGTTGGACCCGCAGCCGCGTCGCCGGTTCAGCCTGAGGCGCGACGCGCAGGAGCGCGCAGGAGCGGCCAGACCCGGGTGGCGATGTGCTCTGCCAGGGCCACGCCGCAGACGCGGTAGACCGCCTCGCCAGGGTGGAAGCCGTCCTGGGCCATCACACCACGGTTCAAGGGCAGGTGGATCGGCACGTGCGAGACATCGTCGCGGCTGGCGGCCCAGGCCGCAACCGCCTTGTCGTGGCGCCGGGCGTCGCTGCCGGCCACCCAGCGCAAAGGCTGTGGCAGGCCGGGGAATCGACCGACCGGTGGCAGGGGCGCGAAAACCACATGACCGACGCCATGCGCGTTGCGCAGGCGGTTCGCAATCGACTCTCTCGCGCGCACGGCCTGCTGCGAGGGGACCTGTTCGACGACATCGTTGACGCCCAGCACAACCACTGCAATCTCCGCGTTGGCGCGGAACTCGCTCTCCAACATTTGCAGGCAGGCGGCACTGGACACTCCCGAGCGGGCCAGCAGTTGCCAGCGAACGCGCGCGCCGCACTGCTTGGCCAAGGCCCGGCTCAGGTGACCGGCCAAGGCATCTGCCTGGCGGCTCACGCCCACGCCAACCGCCGAAGAGTCGCCCAGGATCAACAAGCGCAACAGCGGCCCGCGGCCGACTTCACCGGCACGGTCGCCCCCGGCCTCGGGCAGGCGCGGCATGCGCGAGCGCGTGGCCAGTGCCTGCGCCACCAGCAGCGGCGAAAGCAAGAGCTTCGCAGTCAGGCTCATCGTTGGCTAAAACTTGGAAAAGTCGGGCCGACGCTTCTGGAAGAAGGCCTGAAAGGCCTCCGTCGCCTCGGGGCTGCGCAGGCGTGTGGCAAACAACGCACCTTCCGTGCGGATGGTGGCTTCGATCTGCTCCCGTTGCGGTGCCCGCATCAACTGCTTGGCCTCGCGCACGGCGCCCGGGGGCAAGGCGTTGAACCGCTCGGCCACGCGGCGTGCATGGTTCAACACCTCACCGGCCGGCAAAACCGCGTTGGCGATACCGCACTCCACCGCCTGCTCGGCCGTGAACGGGTCGCCGAGCAGCAACTTCTCGGCTGCACGCCGGTGGCCCATCAACTGCGGCACCAGCAAGCTGGACCCGAACTCGGGTACCAGACCCAGGCTGACGAAGGGCATGGCCAAGCGCGCATCATCGGCGACGTAGACGAGGTCGCAATGCAGCAACAGCGTGGTGCCGATGCCGACCGCCGCGCCGGTGACGGCTGCGACGACCGGCTTGTCGCAGGCCAGCAGCGCCTTCATGAAACGGAAGACCGGCGAGTCGAGGCCTTCACTGCCCTGGCCGGGCGGGCGCGCCATGAAGTCCTCGATGTCATTGCCCGACGTGAAGACGCCCGGCTGGCCGGTGATCAGCACAGCACGCACGCTGGTGTCCTCGCACGCCACAGCAAGCGCATCGGCCATCGCGACGTACATCGCCACGGTCAGCGCGTTCTTCTTCTCCGGGCGGGCGATCTCGATCGTCGCCACGCCATTCAGGATGCCGGTCTTGATGCTCATGCTCGCCCCCTCAGACGCGCTCGAGGATGCCGGCGGCGCCCTGGCCCATGCCGACGCACATCGTGACCATGCCGTACTTCAGTTGGTGACGGTGCAACGCATGCACGACAGTCGCCGCGCGGATCGCGCCGGTGGCGCCGAGCGGATGGCCCAGCGCGATGGCGCCGCCCATCGGATTGACCTTGCTCGGGTCCAGGCCGACGGTGTTGATGACCGCCAGCGCCTGCGCCGCGAAGGCCTCGTTCAGCTCGATCCAACCGATGTCGGCCAGCGACAGGCCGGCGTACTTGAGTGCCGCGGGAATGGCTTCAATCGGGCCGATGCCCATGATCTCGGGCGCCACGCCGCGCGCGGCGAAGCTGACGAAGCGCGCCAGCGGCTTCAGGTCGAACTGCTTGACGGCTCGCTCGCTGGCCACGATCAACGCACCGGCGCCGTCGCTGGTCTGCGAGCTGTTGCCCGCCGTCACGCTGCCCTTGGCGGCAAACACCGGCTTCAACTTGGCCAGGCCTTCGAGCGAGGTATCGGGCCGGGGCCCTTCGTCGAGATGAACAGTGCGCGTCTTCGTGCTGACCTCGCCGCTGGCCAGGTTCGGGAAGCGGTCGACGATGTCGATCGGCGTCATCTCGGCGCTGAACTCACCCGCGGCCATCGCCTTGAGGGCCTTCTGGTGCGAGGTCAACGCGAATGCGTCCTGCGCCTCCCGCGACACCTTCCACTGCGCCGCCACTTTCTCCGCCGTCAACCCCATCCCATAGGCGATGCCGACGTTCTCGTCGCTGGCAAAAACCTCCGGGTTGAAGGACGGCTTGTTGCCGCCCATCGGCACCATGCTCATGCTCTCGGCACCGCCGGCGATCATCACGTCGGCTTCGCCAACGCGGATGCGGTCGGCGGCCATCTGCAGTGCGGTCAGACCGGAGGCGCAGAAGCGGTTGACGGTGACGCCGCCCACCGAGTGCGGCAGCCCCGCCAGCACCATCGCGGCTCTGGCCATGTTCATGCCCTGCTCACCCTCGGGAAAGCTGCAGCCGATGATGGCGTCTTCGATCGACTTGGGGTCCAGGTTCGGCACCTGGGCCAGGGCGCTTCGCACGGCGGCGACCAGGAGATCGTCGGGCCGCGTGTTGCGGAAGTAGCCGCGTCCCGAGCGGCCAATCGGCGTGCGCGTGGCGGCAACGATGTAGGCGTCTTGTACTTGCTTGCTCATCACAAAGTCTCCTCAAGTTTCGCGGTCTATCTCAGCAGGCGCAGCCGTTCCGGGGGCGGTCAATTTCTGACAGGCTTGCCGGTTGACAGCATCCCCATGATCCGTTCCTGGGTCTTTGGATGCTCAAGCAGGCTGCAGAAGTGCTTGCGTTCGAGCGCCATCAGGTACTCCTCGCTGACCAATGACGCGGCATCGACATCGCCCCCGCAGACCACATCGGCGATCAAGGCCGAGATGTGGAAATCATGGGCGCTGATGAAGCCACCGTCGCGCATGTTGGCCAGTTGGCCCTTGATGGTGGCGATGCCGCTGCGGCCAGTGACCGGGAACAGGCGCTTGACCGGTGGGCGGTAGCCGGCACTGAACAGGGCCTTGGCCTGCTGGGTGGCGACGTACAACAACTCGTCCTTGTGCGGAACGATCAAGTCGCCCTCGACCAGATAGCCGAGCTTTCTCGATTCGATTGCGCTCGTCCCAACCTTGGCCATAGCGGCATTGGTGAAGCCGTCCTTGACGAAGGCGAAGATGTCGGCGTTGGCGTTGCCTGCCGCGGCCATCTCCGCCGCGCGCCGCGCGATGTAGGTCAGACCACCCGCGCCGGGCACCAGGCCGACGCCGACCTCGACCAGGCCCACATAGCTCTCCATGGCCGCCACACGCCGACTCGAATACACCGCCAGTTCGCAGCCACCGCCGAGCGCGATACCGCGGATCGCGCTGACCACCGGCACTTGGGCGTAACGCAAGCGAAGCATGAAGTCCTGGAATTTCTTCAGTTCGGGCGCAATGCCCTTGGCACCCGACTTCATGAACACCGGCATCAAGGCCTCGAGGTTGGCGCCGGCCGAGAAGACATCGTCGGGCGACCAGATCACCAGGCCCTGGTAGCCGCCTTCTGCGATCTCAAGGGCCTGTTGCAGGCCTTCGGCCACAGTCGGGCTGATCAGGTGCAACTTGGCGGTGATGCTGGCGATGACGACCTCGCCATCCAGCGTCCAGACCCGCACCTCGTCGTTCTTGAACAGTTCGGTGCCGCTCTGCGGCGGCGGGACTGCCCCGGAGCCGAGCACGGCTTCGGGGAAGTGCTGGCGTTGGTAGACCGCCAGAGACGACGGTGCAATGTAGGCCTTGCGGCTCGGCGACCAGGAACCCTGCGCGGTGTGCACGCCGCTGCGGCCGTCGAACACCCAGGCCGGCAGCGGCGCCTTGGACAGCGCCTTGCCGGCCTCGATGTCTTCCTGGACCCAACCAGCCACTTGTTGCCAGCCGGCTTCCTGCCAGAGCTCGAACGGACCCTGCTTCATGCCGAAGCCCCAGCGCATGGCGAAGTCAACATCACGTGCACTCTCGGCGATGTCTTCGAGGTGCACCGCGGCGTAGTGGAAGGCGTCACGCAGGATGGCCCAGACAAATTGCGCTTGCGGATTGCTCGACTCGCGCAGCAGCTTCAGACGCTCTGCCGGCGGCTTCTTCAGCATGCGGTCGACGATCGGGTCACCCTTGCCGCCTCCGGCCACGTAGTCCTGTTTGGCAGGGTCGAGACGCAGGATGTCCTTGCCGACCTTTTTGTAGAAGCCGGCGCCCGTCTTCTGGCCCAGAGCGCCGGCCTTGATCAAGCCCGCCAGTACAGGCGGCGTGGCGTAGCTGGGAAAGAAAGGGTCGTCGGCGAGGTTGTCCTGCAAGGTCTTGATGACATGGGCCATCGTGTCCAGGCCGACCACATCGGCGGTGCGGAAGGTCCCGCTGCTGGCGCGGCCGAGCTTCTTGCCGGTCAGGTCATCGACGACGTCATAGCTGAGGCCGAAGGTCTCGGCCTCCTTGATCGAAGCCAACATGCCAGCGATGCCGACCCGGTTGGCGATGAAGTTCGGCGTGTCCTTGGCCCGCACCACGCTCTTGCCAAGGTAGGTGGTGGCGAAAGCCTCGAGTTCGTCGAGCACCCTCGGCTCCGTGGTGGGCGTGTTGATCAACTCGACCAACGCCATGTAGCGTGGCGGGTTGAAAAAGTGGATGCCGCAGAAGCGCGGCTTGATCGCCTCCGGCAACGCAGCTGACAGGTTGGTGATGGACAGGCCCGACGTGTTCGAGGCCAGCAAGGCATGCGCCGGCACGTACGGAGCGATCTTGGTGTAGAGGTCAAGCTTCCAATCCATGCGCTCGGCAATCGCTTCGATCACCAGATCGCACTCGCCCAGCAACGCCAGGTGCTCTTCGTAGTTGGCCGGCTGGATCAACGCCGCGTCCTCCGCCACGCCGAGCGGCGCAGGTTTCAACTTCTTCAGGTTGTCGATGGCCTTCATCGCCACGGCACTCTTCGGGCCCTCCTTGGCGGCCAGATCGAACAACACCACCGGCACGCGGCAGTTGACGAGATGGGCAGCGATCTGCGCGCCCATGACCCCAGCGCCGAGCACGGCGACCTTGCGAACTTGGAATCGACTCACTTGTGTCTCCTGTGTCGAACGATCAGAACAGCGCTTCGTCCATTGCCATCAGTGGCGCCACGCCGGCGCGGGCGCTGCGGATCAGCCCAGACGTCTCCGGCAGCAACTTGGCAAAGTAAAAGCGTGCGGTGGCGAGCTTGGCGGTGTAGAACGGGTCGCCCGAACCTTGCTTCTCGAGCGCAATCTTGGCCATGCGCGCGAACAGGTAAGCGTAGGTCAGGTGGCCGACCACGCGCAAGTAGTCCACCGCCGCAGCGCCCACTTCATCGGGATTGGCGAAGGCCTTCAGGCCCAGCTCCGTGGTCAGCTTGGTTACCTTGTCGCCTAGGTCGGCGAGCGGGTTGACGAACTCTTGCATCGCCTCGTTGGTGCCCTCTTCCTCGATGAAGTCGGCGATGCGTTTGCCGAAAGTCTTCAGACGCTTGCCGTTGTCGGCGAGCACCTTGCGGCCGAGCAAGTCGAGCGACTGGATCGTGTTGGTGCCCTCATAGATCATGTTGATGCGGGCGTCGCGCACGTACTGCTCCATGCCCCACTCAGCGATGTAGCCATGGCCGCCGTAGACCTGCATGCAATGCGACGTGGCCAGCCAGGCATTGTCGGTGAAGAAGGCCTTGATGATGGGCGTGAGCAAGGCCACTTCGTCGGCGCAGGCCTGGCGCACCGCGTGATCCGGGTGCTTGAGTTCACGGTCGAGCAGCAACACGGTGTGCATCGACAACGCCCGCGCACCCTCGGCAAAGGCCCGCGCGGTGAGCAGCATCTTGCGCACGTCGGGATGGACGATGATCGGATCGGCCGCCTTGTCGGGCGCCTTCGGCCCGCTCAACGAGCGCATCTGCAGGCGGTCCTTGGCGTAGGCCACCGCGTTCTGGTAGGCCACTTCCGTCAGGCCGAGCGACTGATTGCCCACGCCGATGCGCGCTGCGTTCATCATCACGAACATGGCCGACAGGCCCTTGTTGGGCGCGCCCACCAGAGTGGCTTGCGCAGCGTCGAGGTTCATCTGGCAGGTCGAGTTGCCGTGGATGCCCATCTTCTCTTCCAGCGCGCCGCAGGTGATGCCGTTGCGCTCCCCGATCGAGCCGTCAGGGTTGACATTGAACTTGGGCACTGCGAACAACGAAATACCTTTGCTGCCAGCTGGCGCATCGGGCAGTCGCGCGAGCACCAGATGGATGATGTTCTCGGCCAGGTCGTGCTCGCCGGACGAGATGAAGATCTTGCCGCCGCTGATCCGGTAGCTGCCGTCGGGTTGGGGCTCGGCCTTGCTGCGCAGCATGCCCAGGTCAGTGCCGCAGTGCGGCTCGGTCAGGCACATGGTGCCCGTCCAGACGCCCGAGGACAGTTTGGGCAGATAGAGCGCCTTCTGCGCCGGCGTGCCGTGCACATGCAGGCATTCATAGGCACCGTGCGACAGACCGGGGTACATGGTCCAGGCTTGGTTGGCCGAGTTCAGCATTTCGTAGAAGCACTGGTTGACCAGATGCGGCAAGCCCTGCCCGCCAAAGGCCGGATCGGTCGACAGGGCCGGCCAGCCGCCTTCAACGTACTGCTCGTAGGCCGCCTTGAAGCCGGTCGGCGTCTTCACCTCATGGCTGTGCTTGTCCAGCGTGCAGCCCTCGCGGTCGCCGCTGCGATTGATCGGCATCAGCACCTCGGCGGCGAACTTACCGCCTTCCTCGAGAACGGCATTGATGGTGTCGGCGTCGAGATCGGCGTAGTCCGGGATCTCCTTCAGCTGCGGAAGGGCGTCGAGCAGCTCGTGCATCACGAACTGCATGTCGCGCAGCGGCGGGGTGTAGTGGGCCATGGGGAACTCCGTCGTTTCTGAAAAGGCAGGCAAGCTCAGCGTTGTCGCGCGGATTGACGTCTTGGCACGCTATACATCGGCGCAATGGCCTGCGGCCTTAAGTAATGCGACAGGACGTGGTCAAAGGCCCGTGTCGCGCGCTTGACCGCACCCGGCAGACGCAGGAAGCGGGCATCATGGTGTAACGCCAGAATCAGACCGTGAAGCTCGAAGAGCATCTGGGTCACGTCGGTTTCAGGCACCAGGTGGTGCTCGTCGATCGCCTGGCGAATGGCGCGGGCCAGGGCCGCATGCCAGGCCACGACCATGGACGCCAAGGCGTCGCGCACCGGGCCGGGCCGGTCATCGAACTCGACCGCGCCACTGATATAGATGCAACCCGAGTCGACTTCGATCGACACCCGCTTGACCCAGCGCTCGAACAGCGAGCGCAAGCGCGGCAGGCCGCGCGCCTCCCGCATGGCCGGGTAAAAGACTTCTTCTTCGAAGCGAGCGTGGTACCCGCGAATGACCGAGATCTGCAGTTCCTCGCGTGAGCCGAAGTGCGCAAATACGCCCGACTTGCTCATTTGCGTGACTTCCGCCAGCGCCCCGATGGACAAACCTTCCAAGCCCACATGGGAGGCCAACCCCAACGCGGCATCGAGAATCGCCGCGCGCGTCTGCTGCCCTTTTTGCAAAGAGCCGCGTCGCGGAGCAGAGTCCAGGGTGTCAATGTCGGCTGTCACGTCGGGCCCGGTGAGATTGAGGAATCGAACGACCGTTCTATTTTGCAGACCTGCGTGACGCGTCGGCGCTCGAAGGGTCTCTTTTTCTAGGCTTGCGCGCCTAGTTGGTCACGGCAAACAGCGTTGGCACGGGCCGCGGTGTGGCACGGCCGGATCGCCCGCCGCCCGCGATGTGACTGCGTCGTGACAGAGTTGTCGCGACAGCGCGGCGCGCCGCGTCGCAAGGGCGCGAATTGAACTCGCGGCCGCGATTGGTTTACTCTTCGCCCCAGGAGCAATACCGACGTGGACGTTCTGCAGCTGGATATCTCTGGTCGCCCGCAGGCCTGGATCAGCGCCAAGGAGGCGGCGGTCATCTATGCCGGCGACGGTGTGGCCTGGACCCTCGGCGAGACCATCAAGGTCTTGCGTGGTGGCTATCAACGCAGCACCGGCCGCCAGTCGCGCATTGAAGTGCAGCCCATCATCGCCGTGCGCGGGACCGTGCCGAGTCGGGCTTGGCGCCAAGCGCCGGCATTGGCCAACCACAAGCTGTTTTCGCGCGATCGCCAGGTCTGCGCCTACTGCGGTCACCAGTTCGCCTTCGACGACCTGACCCGGGAGCACATCGTGCCGACCTCGCGCGGCGGACACGACAGCTGGATGAACTGCATCACCGCCTGTCGCGGTTGCAACGGGCGCAAGGGCAACCGTCTGCCGGAAGAGGCGCGCATGACCCTGAGGTACCTGCCCTACGTACCCAGCCTGCACGAGGACATGATCTTGCGGGGCCGTCGCATCCTGGCTGACCAGATGGAGTTTCTTCTCGCCAGCGTGCCGCGCAGTTCAAGACTCCACGCTTGAGGGCTCGGCCCGGCGCCCGCAACACTTTTTTACGCAGTGCGCGCAACACGGGCAGCGGCAGTTCGTCAACCGCGGCCGGTCCGCAATCGTTGGCCTCGGGCCAACATTCTAGAAAGCGCAACAACCATGATGACCAAGACCCTGATCGCTGCCGCCATGGCGGCCCTGCTGACGGCCTGCACCACCACAAGCCCCGATGTCGTGCAACGCGGCGACGCCCAGCGCCTGGCCAACGTGCAAGATGCCACCGTTTTGTCAGTGCGACCGGTCACCGTCGAAGGCAACCAGAGCGGCGTCGGCGGGGCCACCGGTGCTGTGATCGGCGGTGTCGCCGGCTCAAGCCGCTCCTCCGGCAAAGAGCAAGCCGTGATCGGCGTGATCGGTGCGGTGGCCGGTGCCGTGGTCGGCAATGCCATCGAGCGCAGCGCCACGCGTGAGGATGCAGTCGAGATCCTGCTGCAACTGCGCAATGGCGAGCGTCGGGCCATCGTTCAAGCCAAGGCGGGCGAAAACTTCAACGCCGGTGACGCGGTGGTGCTGGTGACCACGGGGGGCAAGACTCGCGTCACTCGCGCACCGGCCGGGACTCAGCCGGTGCAGACCCTGCCAGCGCCGGTGCAGGCCGCACCGCGCGGTTGACCCGGTGCCTGCGCCCACCTAAGGCGGTCGCCTGCGGCTCAGGCCCCGAGCATGCCCTTCTTCAGATCGGCGTCGGCAGGCTTGTCACCCAGCCAGATGCGCAACACGGCAGTGTAAAAATCTTCGCCGGCGATTGCGTTGCCCTGGGGCTTGCCGTTTACGACCACGCGGGTCCCCGTGTCCGCGCTGAAGTCGAGGTGGATCACGTCCCCCTTCTTGGCCTCACCGGCGGCCTTCAGGCTGGCCGACAAGGCATCGATCTGCACCTTGAAGCCGGCCAGTTGCGCTTCGCTGTGGTTCTTCTGCAGCCCTTCGATCAAGGCGCCGGCAAAGGTATCGGCATCGACATTGCGCAACATCGTGATGGCCACACGGCGCGGCCCCTTTTGCCCGAGCAGGGCGGCGGCACTGTTGGACTTGGCGGGCACATAGAGCCCGGCCACATAGACCTTGAAGATAGCCCGGGTGCGAATCCCCGCGCCATTCAGGGTCAAGGCCGCGCCCCCGACCTGGGCTGTCGGCTCGAGCTTTACACCTTCGAGCTCGGCCGGTTGCGCGCTAGCGCCGATGGCCGCGAAGGCCAGCGTGGTCGCGGCAAGCAGCCGCATCAGAACACTGTGCATTGAATGTCTCCTTGGGTTTGAGATCCGGCGCCTCTCGACGCCAGTGCAGTTTGCCAGATCGTGCACCCTGGCGGCCATAGAACGCCGTGCAAACAACTGGGTTGACCGTGAC
>Ga0163144_10011532_pt1 | contig 18693 bp, 11 predicted proteins | sample OliLak19BULKMAT1_FD_123175 | JGI IMG/M metagenome (GOLD analysis project Ga0163144, IMG submission 123175) | Freshwater microbial mat bacterial communities from Lake Vanda, McMurdo Dry Valleys, Antarctica - Oligotrophic Lake LV.19.BULKMAT1 | ecosystem: Environmental > Aquatic > Freshwater >... | reverse complement strand
GGCGCGAAGGATGGTTTGGGCCATGCCATTTGCTTTGTGCGGCGGCCTAGCCATCGTGGTGACGACTTTGTCGTATCGAACCACATTAACAAATGCATCGAAGAATAATGCAATGTTCTATTTTCACACGGATAGAAGCAGCGGTAAGTTGTATTCCGGAGTCACGGCGGCAGAGGAAACCGAAGTGCAGCTTGAAATTGTAACGTTACACCAACCGTCATGGGTTTCTTTCATAAAGCCGTTTGCGATTAGTACGAAAAAGACCTTGTATGTAAATGCGGCCCCTGCCCACCACGATAAGTACCTAGCGTTTTTTGGACAATACCCAAACGGCCTGTCAAGTATTATCCACGGCGCGAATGGCCAATCTGTTTCGTTCGATTACACCGATGTGCCTTCGGAAATTGCTGACATGATGAGTCGCCAGGTTACGATGGAATCGGTCGCTAATAATCGAGCACTAGTTGTTTGGCTGTGCTATTTGCTTGGATTGGCGATGATTGGCTACGGGTATCTGTGTGCATTTCGCTTGGCCCTCTACAAACCGCGGTTTCGTCTAGACTGTCCTTCGTGTGGCTATGGAATGACGTTTGATTCAAGCAAATCGCAAATGCGATGCTCAGAGTGCGGAGCTGTAAGCGATTCATGAATGTATAGTGATCCATGCCACGATCCGATGACATAATCCCCCCCCCGCCGATAGCTTCGAAGTGGTCGTGCCATCGAAGTCCGCTTTGGGCCTTCGATGGCCTTGCGGGTTTGTACTCGGTGTCTGCGGATTGGCGCTGGCTCAAGGAGACCTGGACGCTGGGCATGACAGGGAACTGGAACGCTCATAGCATCGGTAATAATGCTTGCGGGAATAACGTGCTGAGTGAGACCGGCACGTTCAATAAGGTTAACGAGTGGACAGGGCGGAGCAGGACCACGCCAAGTGCAAGCCCGACGATCGATACCTTGACGTACGACGCGGTGGGCAACATGATTACCGATGGCAAGGGCCAGAAGTATTTGTATGATGGCTTCGGGCGGCTGCGTGAGGTGCAGTTAACTGCGGAGAGTAACCGGCTCAAGAGTGCCTATCTGCGCTGCTACCCAGAGCCTGAGCCACCACTGCTTACGAGCAAACCGCCTGATTCGCAGGCACCTTGGCACCTTAACTATGGCTGAAGCCATAGGCTACGAGTGGCTAAGGCCGTTGAAACGTCCTCCGAAGGCAACGAAATGGTTTCGGTTCACGGCGTTGCTCGTTGGGGCGGGGAGTCGCCGCGTTGCGGTCGCACTGGCTGGGCGGCGTGCTTGGGTGTGGGTTATGCGAAGAGCAGGGGTTGGAAGCAGTTGGCTTGGTGGATTTGGGTTGTGGGCGGGGAGTGTGGATGTAACTGTGGATCGACGATGCGGACCCAAGGGGTGGGGGTGTCGGCGTGGGCGATTATAAGTTTTGGGGAGTTGGGGCTGGAAGTGGTGGAGGGGGCGGCGGGGTTGGTGCTGCGGTAGGGCTCGCTGGTGGTCGGGTTGCCCGCGTTGGTGGCGGGGTTGGTGGCGAGGCAGGCCGCGTTGGTGGTGGGGTGGGTTGCGTTTTTGTGTTGGGTTTGATTTGCGGTGTGGACGAGGGTGGCGGCGTCGCGGGAGTTACATTCGCGAGAGAGGTGAAGGAGGATGAGGGCTTCTTTGGGGGCGATCGCGGCGACGGCGCGGGCGGACTGTTGGTTGGAGAGGTGGCCCCTGCCGCCCATGATGCGTGACTTAAGGAAATCAGGGCGTGGGCTGGCGAGTTGCATCTGCGGGCAATAGTTACTTTCGATGGCGAGGACATCTACGCCGCGGAGGTGGTCGCAGAGCGTGGGAGTGGGGGTGCCGGTGTCGGTAGCGTAACCTAACTTACGCGACTGGGCGGTAAAGTGAAGGACGAACGCGGCGGCGCCCAGGTCGTCGTGGGCGACGAGGAGGGGGTGGACGGTGAGGCCGGGAATAAGCGAAAAACTGGATTCAAAGAGGCTGGTTTTGAGGTAGCTGAGGCCGCATCTTTCAGCGCGGCTGCGGTGGCGCTTGTGGATATGGATGGTTGTTTCTGCGGGCATGTGGGCGAGCCACCCGTTGTGCCAATGGTCAGAGTCAAGATGGGTGAGCAGAACGTGGTCTATGTGCGCGATGTTGGACGCGGCTAGAAAGGCATTGGTACGTCGGGGGGAGAGGCCGGCATCAATTAAGATAACATACGTATGACCCTCGGCCCGGACGCGGAGAAGAGAGCAGTTGGCTGAGGAACTGCTGGCGATGACGCAGAGCTCGGCGCTAAGCAGTGGGGCGGGCGTAAGCATTGATCGGCTGGACGGGAGGAGCGAGGTGGTTGGGGAGGTAGTTGGAGGTTGGGTTGGAGGGTGGGCGTTAATCTTCGCCCGCGGCCTGATCAGAATGACCGCCGATGCCTCGTGCGATGGGACGCTTGGCGGTCGCGACAAACTCGGCCATCTCGATAATAAGCGGGCAGTCTTTGCCGCGGGCTTCAAGCTGGGTAATGGTTTCTTTGCGGGGCAGGTTAGCGCGAAGGACATGCCAGAAAGCGCGCCTCACGGCGGTAATGTGTTCACGAGGCACGCCTGCGCGACGCATTCCTACAAGGTTAACAGATTGCATCGTGCCGCGGAGTGCGGAAAGACAGAAGGGGGGGATATCGCGGGTGACGGCGGAGAGCCCGCCGACGAAAGCGAGACGACCGACGCGGCAGAACTGATGGATGGCCGCGAGGCCGCCCAATGTTGCGCCTGCGAAAATGGCGGAGTGGCCGCCCAGGAGCGCGCAGTTGACGAGTATAACATTATCATGAACGTGGGCGTCGTGGCCTACGTGGCTGGAGGCCATCATAAATATATTATTACCGATCGTGGTGGGGATGTCACTTTTGCTGGCGGAGTGAATGGTGACGTGCTCTCGCAGAATGCAGTCTTCGCCCACAACGATACCGGCGGTTACATCACCCAGCTTGAACTTCACATCCTGTGGTGGCAGCCCGAGGCACGTGCCGGGGTAAATAGTGGTTCGCGCACCCACGGTGAGCGGACCGTACAGGCAGACATGCGAGAGAAGCTGGACATTCGCGGCGAGGCGGACGTCGCCGGTGATCGTGCAGAAGGGACCGATTCGGACCGATTCGTGAAGCTGTGCTTTGGGATCGACGAGCGAGGAAGGGTGAATCTCAGGCATGAGAAGTAGTTTATGGACGCTGCGCTGAGGAAGAGGAATGTGGAGGTGACGAGAGCGCGAAAGGCTGCGATTTGCGGGGGTGGGTTCAGTGGGAAATCATGAAGCGGACGGTGAAGGGGGTGCTGCGGCTGCGGTGGCGGGGGTTTACAGGGGTGTGCGGGGACGGCTTCATGCAAAAAGCGGTCCTTTGTGGAAGCGGCGGGCGAGGAGAACCCGTGCGCGGGCCGATTCGTATTCAGCGGGTTGCGGGTGTGAGGGAACGGCTGGTGTTTGCAAGCAGGCGGCAGGGGGATGGGGTTGGTTTTTGGCCGGTAGGGCGGTGCTGGGGCAGGGAGCGGGGGCGTCCGCCGCGTGCTAACGTTCTAGGCGAAGAAGTAGTCAACTTTAGATTGAGAATTATTATGTGCGGAATCGTCGCGTATGTCGGTAAAAAGCCGTGTCAGACGTTGTTGCTTGAGGGCCTGAAGCGCCTTGAGTATCGTGGATATGACTCTGCGGGGATCGCGGTGATTCAGGATGGCAAGCTGCATCTGTGCCGCGCTGTGGGTCGGGTTGCGAATCTTGAGGACAAGTTGGAGGAGATTGGCAATTTTCGGGGAACGATCGGGATTTGCCATACGCGGTGGGCGACGCACGGGGGCGTGACGGATATCAATGCGCATCCGCATGTGGATGATCGGCATGGGATTGCGGTGATTCACAATGGGATTATCGAGAATTACGCAGCGCTGAAGACGCTGTTGCAGGAGAAAGGGCACGTCTTTCAATCGCAGACGGACACCGAAGTGATCGCGATGTTAATTAGCGAGTTGTATGCCCCGGCGGAGGGGATTGACCTTGAGAAGGCGGTGCAGGCCGCGCTGCGAGAGGTGACGGGCGCGTATGCGATTGCGGTGATTTGCGAGCAAGAGCCACAGACGTTGGTGGTAGCGCGCAAGGGAAGCCCGCTGATTGTTGGGATTGGGGACGGGGAATATATTGTTGCTTCGGATGCATCGGCGATTGTGGCGCACACGACGCGGGCAATTACGTTAGCGGATTATAATGTCGTTAAGATAAGCGTTGGGAGCGGGGATCATGGGTTTAGGACTTCGACGATTCATGATGTGCCGGTGACGCCGAAGATCGAGCAACTTGAACTTGAACTGCAGGAGATTGAGCTGGGCGGGTTTACGCATTTCATGAAGAAAGAAATTCATGAGCAGCCCAAGGCACTGCGCAACTGCTTTCGGGGGCGGATTGATGTGCGGGATGCGCGGGTGATTCTTGGGGGATTGACGGAGCATGCCAAGCAGTTAACGAAGGTGAAGCGGGTGGTGCTGACTGCGCAGGGGACTGCGCTGCACGCCGCGATGATCGGCGAGTACATGATGGAGGATCTGGCGAAGATCCCCAGTGTGGCGGAGTATGCCAGTGAGTTTCGCTATCGCAACCCGATCATTGAAGATGGGACGATGATCGTGGCGGTGAGCCAGAGCGGGGAGACGGCGGACACGCTGGCGGCGTTACACGAGGCTAAGGAGCGTGGGGCGATGGCGCTGGGTGTAATTAATGTTGTGGGGTCTTCGATCTCGCGGGAGACGGATGCGGGGGTGTATCTGCGGGTTGGCCCGGAAATCGGGGTCGCTTCGACCAAGGCGTTTACGGGCCAGGTGGCGGTGCTCACGTTGATCACGCTATTTCTGGCGCGGCGGCGGTTTATGTCGGCGGAGCAGTGCTCGGAGTTGCTGCGAGCGCTTGAGACCGTGCCGGACAAGATCGAGGCGATTCTGGAGCACGATGATCGGATACGTCGGCTTACAGAGAAGTATGTGGAGCGGGAGAACTGGCTCTTTTTAGGGCGCGGATATAACTATCCTACCGCGCTTGAGGGCGCGCTGAAGCTGAAGGAAATAAGTTATATTCACGCGGAGGGGATGCCCGCCGCGGAGATGAAGCACGGGCCGATTGCGCTTATTTCAGAGGGGATGCCCGCGGTCTTCCTGGCGAATCGAGGCAGGCAGTACGAGAAGGTGATGTCGAACATTCAAGAAGTGCGGGCGCGGGGTGGTCATGTAATTGCGGTGGCGACCGAGGGTGACGAGGAGATCAAGCGGTACGCGCACGATGTTATGTACGTGCCGGACATTCCCGAGTGCCTCAGCCCGATGCTTACGGTGGTTCCGTTACAGTTGCTGGCGTACCACGCGGCGGTGTTGCGGGGCCACGATGTGGACAAGCCGCGTAACTTGGCGAAGAGCGTTACGGTGGAGTAAGCGGGGTGAGGCCGGCTGGCTGACTGAGAGTAACGTTGGGGTTGCTTTGCGAGCTGGCTATGCCACCCTGCTAAGTGGGCTTGGCTAATAGGGCTTGGCTAATCGAGCCGGACGTAGCTGCGCAGGCCTTGAAGGCCGCCTTCGCGGCCGAATCCGGATTCTTTGCAGCCTCCGAAGGGTGAGGCGGGGTCGAACTTATTGTATGTATTGCACCAGACGACGCCCGCGTTGAGCTTACTGGCGACCTCGAAGATTTTGCTGCCCTTGTCGGTCCAAACGCCTGCGGCGAGGCCGTACGGAGAGTTATTGGCGCGAGAGAGCGCTTCTTCTGGGGTGCGGAAGGACATCACGCTGAGCACGGGGCCGAAGATTTCTTCACGAGCGATGGTGTGGCCCGGGTGAACTTCGGTGAAGAAGCAGGGGCGGCAATAGTAACCTTTGGATGGGAGGTCGCCGTGGCCGCAGTCGTTGCGGGTGGCGCCTTCGCGCTCGCCCAGTGTAAGATAATGTTCGATGCGGGTGAGCTGGGCTTGGCTGTTGATCGCGCCCACATCGGTGTTTTTGTCCATGGGGTTGCCCACGCGGAGGGAGGAGAGGCGGACCTTTAATCTCGCGATGACGTCGGGCAAGATGCTCTCTTGGACGAAGAGGCGTGAGCCAGCGCAGCAGACCTGGCCCTGGTTAAAGTAAATTCCGGAGATCACGCCCTCGATGGCCTGGTCGATGCTGGCGTCTTCAAATATAATATTAGCACTCTTGCCCCCCAGCTCGAGCGTGAGGGCGGTGAGGGAGCCATCGGGGCGGGGAGCTGCGGTTGAGGCGGCGATGCGCTTGCCCACGGCGGTGGAGCCGGTGAACGCAATTTTATCTACGCCCGGGTGGGTGACCAGGCTCGCGCCGGTGGTGCCATCGCCGGTGACGATGTTTACGACGCCGGGAGGGAGTCCTACTTCACTTATGATCTCGGCGAGGCGGAGTGCTGTCAGTGGGGTGGTTTCGGCGGGCTTGAGGACGACGGTATTACCGCACGCGAGGGCGGGTGCGAGTTTCCAGGCCGCCATCAGCAGCGGGAAGTTCCAAGGGATAATTTGTCCACAGACACCGATGGGCGAGATCGTTTGGCCCGGGAAGGCATAAGCGAGTTTGTCGGCCCAACCGGCGTAATAAAAGAAGTGGGCGGCGGCGAGGGGGATGTCGATATCGCGCGACTCTTTGATCGGTTTGCCGGAGTCGAGCGTCTCAAGAATTGCGAGTTCGCGGGCACGCTCTTGGATGCGGCGCGCGATGCGGAAGAGATACTTGGCGCGCTCGGCTGGGGGCAGCTTGGCCCAGCGGGGCAGGGCGGCCCGAGCGGCTTTTACCGCCGCGTTAATATCTGCGGGAGAGCCGTGGGCGACCTCGCTTAACTTCTCTTCGTTGGCGGGGTTGGTCGCGTCAAAGTAACGATTGTCGGTCGCGGCGGGGGGGACGAACTTACCACCGATGAAGTGGTTGTAGCGGGGCGCGATGGCGACCTTGGTGGTTTCGGGAGCGGGCGCGTACTCCCATCCTGCGGGATGGGTACGGGCGAGTTGTTGATCGCGGGTTGGTGGTGGTGGGGGTTGGTCTGAAGCGGCGTGGCCGTTGGCGTTGAGGGTGGAACCCATGCGAGAGGGTAGAGGGGGTGGGGGAGGGGGCAGTAGTTGGTCGGTAGCGGGCTGGGGTATTGTGGGGCACTTTTTACGCGGGCACAGTGGCGGCGGTTTGTGATTTTCGATGCTTGGACTTAATCGAGCCGTGGGGATCAATTAGGTATTTCTTCGGCGAACCCTCGTTGAAGACTTTGTAAGCGTCTACGACTTGATCCATCGAGATCAGTTCGGTTGCGATGACATCGTTCAAGTAGTCCATGCGTCCCCAGAGGATGGCCTTCATGAGATCATGATTATATTTCATTACCGGAGCTTGGCCGGCGAGAATGAAGGGAGACTTAATCCATGACTTGCCGAAGTCCAGCAGCATTTTGCCTTGCTTCGCTTCCTTGGTCTTGGCTTTGGGGTCGCCTTCCGCGTAGACGCCGGGGACACCCATGCCCCCACCGGACTTGACGATTTCCATGAGCGCGTTGAGCACCGCCTCGGGCTGTTCTTCATCGGACTCTGCGCCGTGACCGTGGGCTTCAAAGCCGACGGCATCTACGCCGCAATCCACTTCGCGTTCGCCCAGGATGGCTTCGATCTGATCCGGGAGGGGCGTCCGTTTTGTTAAGTCTACGATTTCGTAACCAGCGCTCTTGACGAGGTCAAGCCTTTCGCGCTGGACATCACCGACGATGATGCACGATGCGCCTAAGAGCCGCGCGCTCGCGGCGGCGGCGCGCCCGACGGGGCCAGCACCGGCGATGTAAACGGTGGAGCCGGTCCTCACCCCAGCGGAGACGCAACCGTGGTAGCCGGTGGGGAGAATATCAGAGAGGAGGCAGAGCGCATCGATGTGCTCCATTGCCTGATCCTTATCGGGGAACTTAAGCAGGTTGAAATCGGCGTAGGGAACCATGTGGTAGTCGGCCTGTCCGCCCTTCCAACCGCCCAAGTTAAAGCCGTATGCCCCGCAGTCTTTTTTGGGATTTACATTCTTGCAGATCTCGGTGTGGCGTTGCTTGCAGTTGAAACAACGGCCGCACGCGACGTTGAATGGGACTGAAACAAGGTCGCCCTTCTTCAGGAAAAGGACATCACGGCCAAGTTCAACTACTTCGCCGGTTACTTCGTGCCCGAGTTGCTCGCCCTTGGGCATGGGGAAGCGGCCGCGGTAGATGTGCTGATCGCTTCCGCAGATATTAGTTATGACGACCTTGAGCACGACGCCGTGTTCGATTTTCTTACCATTGCTGGCGTCTACCAGTTCGGGGTAGGGGACGTCCTGCACTTCAACTTTTTCGGGCCCGAGATAGACGACAGCGCGGTTGCCAGCCATATAAGAGTCTCCTTGAGATTGGTGAGGACAACCGTGGGATTGAGGAGTGGATAAACGCTGCGCGCGAAGAGAGGTGTGGAAGTTTTCATTTAGGCGCACCGTAAATGAGAGGCTGGGCACGGAGGCCGCGGAGGGGTTTAGTCTGGCACGCGTTGTGGCGGTTCAAGTTCACCGCGGGGGGACCGGGCCGAAACGTAACCCGTAGGTAGCTCGAGGGGGCCGGAATGCCAACGCTACCTCTGGTTCTTGCAAAGTCCCGCCTAGCCCGGGCCATCTTTGGATAAGCCCTATTAGATTGACTGGGGAGGCGCGGCAAGGTCATCGACCAAGCAGCGGAAGCGGTGGCAAGTTAAGAACGGAAGGAGCGGGGTTGTTATGTTACTTTCAGCGCGCGGATTGCGAGGAACATGGGGATTTCGCGGCGGGCACGGTTCTCTTCGGCGGCGGTTGGACCGGGTTGGCTGGAGCGCAGGCTGGGCCATTCTTCCAGCGCATCGATCGTAAGCCCTGCTTGGGCTAAGAGGCGGATGTAAGTCTGTATCGGGCGGTGGTAGGTGATGGTGGTCACCGCTGGCCTGCCCCCCGCGGCGTCGCCGGGGTTCATAATAATTTCGTGCTGGCCGGCAGAAAGGTAGCCACTCACGCGACGGTACTGCGTGATTTTATTACTTTGCCGAGATTGATTTGAGTTACTGAGAGATCGGCTCTCTCGGTTGGAGGGCGGGGGACCATCGCGCCGTTGACTTCCATCATCCCAGCCCCACGCGGTTTGGCCGGGGCTGCGGAAGGCGGGGTGAAGGATGACGGCTACAAAGTGGCCGCCGGGCTTGAGTACCGCCGCGATTTCGGAAAAGACGGATGAGAGCGGCTCAATGTTCATGAGTGCCATGACGCAGGAGGCGGCATCGAAAGGCTCGAGATCGAGCGAGCGAAGGTTGCGCGCATCACCGACGGCGAAGGCGGGGTGGGGGTGGGAGCTGGCGGGCGAGGCTTGGGTCTTCTTGCTGGCTTTGTTGGCCGCAGCGACCAGTCGCGGCGAAGTATCGATACCGGTCGCGTGGACACCGAGGGCGGCGAGGGAATGGCAGAGATTGCCTTGGCCGCACGCGAGATCAAGGATGCGCTGACCTCGCGCGATGTTGAGCAGGCGGACGGTGCCTGGAATTATGATTTTGTCGTGGTGATCGCTGCCGCGTTCTTCGATGAGATCTGCGTACCAGTCGGCCACGTGGTCCCAAGAAGAGGCCGGGGAATCCTCGCGGGGTGGGGCGGGTGGTGCGGGAGGTTTGGAAGTAAGCCGCTTGACTGGGGCAGTTTGTTCAGCGAGCGGGCTGGGCTGTGGGCTGGGCTTGGCACTCGGCTGGGCACTGGGGGCAATGGGCGAGAGATCGAAAGCGGTGGGGGGTGCTTCGAGATTCCACTCTGCGGTTTCGTGAGTGGCACCGGCACCAGGGCGAGCACCGACGAGGCGAAAGAAAGAAGCGGGGGGCGGGCTAACAAATCGAAGGGGTTGGCCCGTGAGGGTCTGAGCGAAAGCGAGTTCGGTGGCGTGGAGACAGACTCGCTCGACGGGATCCTCTTTACAACCGTAACGCCGGTCGCCGACGATGCTGTGCCCCATTTCCTGCATGTGGACGCGGATCTGGTTCTTTCGGCCGGTTTCGAGCCGGACGTGAAGAAAGGTGCGGCCCTGGCCGGTGTAAGCCACGCGGTAATGCGTGATGGCGAGCTTGGCTTCGCCGTCTGGGGTTGGCCCGCGGGTGCGGAGTAAGCCACGGCCTGGGCCGATGCTTTTTACTTGGCCCTCATCATCTTCGACCAAGAAGCTTTGAATGGTTCCCGCGGCGGGTTCGTCAGGAGGTCCGCCCTGGGGCTGGACTTTGCCCTCGACCACCGTCGAGTACACACGGTGGATACGTTTGGCCCGAAACTGCTCTTTGAGGGACTCGAAGGCGGATTCGGTTTTGGCGAAGACGAGCAGACCGGAGGCTTCTTTATCAAGCCGGTGGACGATCCAGACTTGGGTGCCGCGACGCTTGGCTTTGTTGCGGGCGTAGACCTTGAGTTCGCGGAAGACGGAATCAAGATCGTCGCCGGGGATGGAGGCTGTTAGTATTCCCGAGGGTTTATCGACGACGAGGACATCGCGATCTTCATAGACGAGGCGGATACCGCCGTGGAGGAAGATGGGGGCTTTGAAGTTTGAGGTGGGGAGGGGGCGGGGCGAGTCGGGCTTGGGAACGGGTACACCTTTGCTTCGAATGCTGGCTTCGCTGCGTTTGCTCTCTTCGCTATGTTTGTTAGGGGAGGAAGCTTTGGGTTTTGAAGGGGGGCGTGGCATGGAGTTGTGATTAGGGTAGTGGGCGGTTGGGGGCGGAGTTGGGGTAAATGTTGAAGGTGGAGGGAGCAGGGGTAGGAACCGGGCGGGCGGGGTCGCGAATCTGATAGACGCGCGAGGTTGAACGGAACGGCGAGGTTGAATGGAACGGATAGACGCTTTGGCGGCAGAGGGAGAGGCGAAGTGGGGGAGGCGTGCAGTGGCGTTTGCAAGTACGCGGCGGGGTTGTTAGGATACAGGCCCTTTAGAATGAGGGCACGCTTGCGGAAGCGAGAAGGTTTTGGGCGCGGGTAGGGGTCGCGAACGAGCGGACGGTGGGGAGGGGGCGGACAGAGCGGTCATTAGGATTTACATGGCACGATCACGCAAAAAACTCGGCGAAATCTTGGTTGGCTGGGGCGTCATTACCGCAGAACAAGCGGAAAAGGCGGCGGTTATCGCTAAGTCCTCGGGCAAACGCTTGGGGGAGGTGGTGATTGAATCTGGATTTGCGAAGGAAGATCAGGTGGCGAAGGCGCTGGCGAATCAGTTTGGGATGGAGTACGTGGACCTTGCGCAGGGAGGGACTGCGGAGAAAATCGATCTTAAGTTAATTCCGGATGATCTGGTGAAGAAGCACCAGATTCTGCCGATTTCCAAGGTGGGCAATCGGTTGCAATTGCTGGTGCACGACCCGATGGATCTTGAGCTGTTTGATATGTTACGGTTCCGGTTGAACGTGGAGCTAGAGCCGCGGCTGGCGACCAAGACCCAGATTAAGAAGTATCTGGAGGCGGCGGCGGCGGGGACGGCGAAGAAGTTCGCGGCTACGGAGTCGTTGGTTACATCCTCGATTGATAAGTCGGTGGATAAGTCGGTTGATCGATCGGTGGATCGGTCGATGGATAAGTCGGTGGATGTGAATGAAGAGGATGCGCCGATCGTGAAGCTGGCGAACCGGCTGATCGCGGAGGCGGTGCGGATGCGGGCGAGTGATATTCATATCGAGCCGATGCACGACCGCGTGAGGCTGCGGTACCGGATCGACGGGGTGTGCATGGAGCGTGACAACCTGCCCAAGCGGATGCAGAACGCGCTGCTGAGCAGACTTAAGCTTATGGCGGCGATGAACATCGCTGAGAAGCGGGTGCCCCAGGACGGCCGCATTAAGTTAAACGTCGATGACACGTCTATTGACTTCCGCGTTTCGGCGTGCCCCGCTTACCACGGCGAGAGCATGGTGTTGCGTATTCTGCGGCCCGATTCGGTGCGGATCGGCCTACCGAATCTAGGGTTTGAACCGGAGAATCTCGCGCTCTTTCATAAGGTGATTCGCCGGCCCAACGGCATCTTCTTGGTGACGGGGCCGACGGGTTCGGGGAAGACCACAACGCTCTATTCCGCGCTAGCGGTTCTGAACCGGCCGGACAAGAAGATTATCACCGCCGAGGACCCGGTAGAATATAACTTTGAGGGGATTAACCAGTGCCAGGTCCGCGAGCACATCGGGCTTACGTTCCCGGCGATTCTGCGGTCGATGCTCCGGCAGGCACCCAACATTATTCTTGTGGGTGAAATCCGAGATAAGGAAGTGGCAGAGATCGCGATTCAGGCGGCCTTGACGGGCCACTTGGTCTTCAGCACGCTGCATACGAACGATGCGCCCAGCGCGATCACGCGGCTTATCGATATGGGCATCAAGCCCTTCCTGGTTGCGTCTTCTATTCAGGCGGTGATGGCGCAGCGGTTGATCCGCGTGCTGTGCAAGGAATGTAAGATGGTCGCTCCGGAGAGTGACTATGACCCCAAGATCATGCGGCTTGTGGGGATTACGGCCGACGAGGCCAAGGGCAAGGCTATGAAGCCGGTAGGTTGCACCAACTGCAACGCGACAGGATTCCGAGGTCGGCAGGCGATCTTTGAGATGATGATGATGAACAATCACATTCGAGAGCTGGCGTTCAAGCTCGCGGCGATCTCTGATCTGCGAAAGGCGGCAATCGCCAACGGCATGAGGGGGTTGGTGCAGGATGGGAAGGTGAAGGTGCTCAAGGGGGCGACCACGATGGACGAAATCGCTTCGACCACGCAGGTTGATATTGACAACCTTTAGATGATTAGAGGGATTGGGTGCTGGTGTAGGAGTGGGTGATTGGGGCGGAAAGCTGCTGGCGCGTTTGTTGGGATTTAGGCTGAGGAAGGGGTGCGTAGGTTTGAGTGGGTGTTGGGGGCGTGGGTGTTGGGGAATAAGTTCCCAAGGTTTTAAACGTTTTCCGGAGTAGTTATGTCAACAATGCAGATCGACCGCCTGTTGGACACGGTGGTAAAACTTGGGGCGTCGGATCTTCACCTTACGGTGGGGCGCCAGCCGACTATCCGTCACCACGGCAACCTGCGGAACCTTCAGACCAAGGTGCTGGATTCAGACGACATGGTTTCGCTGATGAAGGCCATCACGCCTGAGCGTAATCAGCAAGAGCTTCAGGAAGAAGGGACGACGGACTTTGGCTTCGCGTACGGCGACGCGGCTCGTTTCCGCGTGTCGGTGTTTCGCCAGCGCGGCGATCTGGCGATTGTGCTGCGGCAGATTCCCAACAAGCTGCTCACGTTCGAGCAGATCGGTCTGCCCAAGGTTTGCCAGGATTTGATCCGGCGGCCCCGAGGGATGTTCCTGGTGACGGGGCCCACGGGGTCTGGGAAGACCACCACGCTTGCCTGCATGATCAACTACATCAACGACAACTTTGATAAACATATTATTACGATGGAAGATCCCATCGAATATTACCACTATCATAAGAAGTCGATCGTAAATCAGCGTGAAATCGGTAACGACAGCCCGAGCTTTTCGGAGGCGCTGCGGCGCGCTTTGCGGCAGGATCCGGACGTCATTCTGGTGGGCGAAATGCGCGATCTTGAGACCATCGAGGCGGCCGTGCGAGCGGCCGAAACGGGCCACTTAGTGTTCGGGACGTTGCACACGACCGGGGCGTCCAAGACGATCGACCGAATCGTCGATGCGTTCCCGGTGACGCAGCAGAACCAGATCCGTGTGCAGCTTTCAACCGCGCTCTTGTGCATCTTGAGCCAGGCACTGCTGACGCGAGTGGACGTTCAGGGAATGGTCGCAGCGTACGAGTTCCTGGTGATCACGCCTGCGGTGGCGAACTTAATTCGTGAAGCGAAAACATTCCGAATCGATTCGGCGATCCAGACGGGTAAGAAGTTCGGAATGCAGCTGTTGGATGATCACCTTTGGTCGCTCTATTCCCAAGGCAAAATTGGCGCTGAAGAGATGATTGACGTCAGCAAGAACCCTTCGGAGCTGACGGCTCGAATCCATAGGCTGGGTCGGACGGTGGGCCGGATGGAATGGGATGAAGAAGATGAGACGCCCGATAAGTAAGCGGTTGCAAGGGTAGTGAGGGGCATATTTATGGGTGTTCGATCAGGAGTGCAAAACTCCTATTGTCACATCGTTTGGTTCTGGGTGGAAGGCTGGTATTACCCGAACAGGTCGTGTATCCTCGTCGAAAGGTCTAGTAGTCCGACCGAAGTCGGGCGGAAGCGTGCTGCATCGCGGCAAATGCGAATCGGTTTGGCGTCCGGCTGAGTGCCCCACGTCTAAACCTATTTGTGTTGCTCGGTTTGCTGTGAACGCTTCTTGGGCTAGTCACGGAAAATGCACGGCTCTGAGCGGCCAGGATGAAAGAGGCGACGCTATGGGCATTGACGCGATACGAAAAGACGCAGGAAAGATCGATCCCGCGGAGATGAAGGGTCGGAAGATTGGCCGCGTTTTGAGCAAGTTAGGCAAGGTTTCGCGTGAGCGTGTGCATGAGGCCTTGGAGGTTCAGAAGACGCGCAAGGTGCGGCTTGGCGAGCTTTTGATTGAGCTTGGCTATTGCACGACAACCGACATTGCCGAGGCTCTGGCCGGGCAAGCGGGAATGCTTTATGTTGATTTGAAAGGGTTTGACATCCCCGAATCGTTCCGGGATATTGTGCCATCGGATAACGTCCGCGCCTACGGGGTGATCCCGGTTGAATATAACCCGACGAGCAAGCGGCTGAAGATCGCGATGAAGAGCCCGGACAACTTCCGCGCGGTGGAAGATCTGCGGATGTTGATGGGCTTTAATGTCGAGGCGGTGGTCGCGGACCCTTCGATCATCGATGGGCTGATCAAGAAATATTATTCCAAGCAAGAGTCGGTGAGTGATGTAATTAGCAACATCAAGGTGGATGAGAAGTTCATTAAGGCGGGCGCGGGCATGGGGGCCTCGATCGATCTTGACGCGGTGATGGACGCGGCGAGCGACAATCAGGTTATCAAGCTCTTGAACCTGGTGCTGATGCAGGCGATCAAGGATCGCGCCAGCGATATTCACTTTGAGCCCTTCGAGAACGAGTTCAAGATGCGGTACCGCATCGACGGGGTGTTGTACGAGATGGTGCCCCCGCCCAAGCAACTGGGGCCTGCGATTATAAGTCGTATCAAGGTGATGGGAAACCTGGACATCGCGGAGCGCCGCTTGCCCCAGGATGGGCGCATCGAGTTAAAATTAGGCGGCAACCCCATCGACTTACGTATCGCGATTTTGCCCACAATCTACGGCGAATCCTGCGTTATGCGCGTGCTTGACCGCGGGAACGTGGAACTCTCGTTGGACCGCATCGGGCTGCGGCAGGACGACTTTGACACATTTTCTCGGCTGGTCACCAAGCCCAACGGGATTGTGGTGGTGACCGGGCCCACGGGTTCGGGGAAGACGACAACGTTATACGCCGCTCTCGCGACACTTAATGATATCGAAACCAAGATATTGACGGTTGAAGATCCGGTGGAGTATGACATCGATGGGCTGTGTCAGTGCCAGGTGAACGCGGAGGCCGGGCTTACCTTCGGCAAGGCTCTGCGGTCGTTTTTGCGGCAGGACCCCGACGTGATTCTGGTGGGCGAGATTCGAGACCTTGAAACCGCGCAGATCGCCGTGCAGGCCTCGCTGACGGGCCATTTAGTGCTGAGCACGCTGCACACCAATGACGCGCCCAGCAGCATCATCCGCCTGGTGGACCTTGGCATGGAACCGTTCTTGCTTACCGCCACGATCGAAGGGATTGTGGCGCAGCGGCTGGTGCGGACGATATGTAAGCAGTGCAAGGAAGCTTACACGCCCAAGGAAGAGGAGTTGATGGAACTTAACTTGCTGCCCGAGAACGTAAGGGGGCGGCAGTTCTTCAGGGGCAAGGGGTGCGACGCCTGCAACAAGAGCGGGTATAAGGGCCGGATGGCGCTGTTTGAGATTATGACGATGGACGACGAGATGCGCGACCTGATTATGAAGCAGGCCAACACCACCGCGCTGCGGGCGCATGCCCGTAAACGGGGGATGCGTTCGCTGCGGGAGTGCGGGATGCTGGGAATTTACGAGGGACAGACGACCATCGATGAAGTCGTTCGAGAAACGCTGTCCGATGAAGATTGAGTAAGTCGGCTCGCGGGCGCCTGTATGGGTGTGGGTGTCGTTTGGCGATGGGTGAAGGTGGCTCAGGGTGGAAACTTAAAGACTCAAGAAAGTAACTTATGGCAACGTATCTCTATGAAGCGCTCAACTCGGCCGGCAAGCCCCAGAAGGGCACGATCGAGGCCGGGAACACCGAAGAGGCCATTGCGCGAATTAAGTCGCAGGGCTTCTATCCCACCAGCGTGCGCGAGCAGCAGGGGAAGAAGGGGAGCGGGGCGGGCGTGCCCGACGCGGCGGCTATCACCAAAGTTAAGAAAAAGGGCGGGGGAATGGGCTTTGGCGGTGTCGGCGAGAAAGCGCTAACGGCCTTCACTCGTCAGCTTTCAACGCTTTCAGACGCGGGTCTGCCGTTGCTGCGAAGTCTCCAGATTCTGGAGAGCCAGCTAAAGCCCGGAAAGTTTAAGAACATCCTGCTTGGCGTGTGCGAAGAAGTGGAGGGGGGATCGTCGTTGTCAGAATCGATGAGCAAGTTCCCCAAGGCGTTCAACACGCTGTATGTTAAGATGGTGAACGCTGGCGAAATCGGCGGCGTACTCGACATCATCTTGCAACGTCTGGCTGAGTTCATGGAAAAGAGCCAGCGCCTAAAGCGGAAGATCAAGGGCGCGATGGTGTACCCGATCGTGGTAATTTCGATCGCCGGTCTGATCCTGGGCGGGATCATGGTCTTCATCATCCCCAGGTTCGAGGAAATTTTCACGGACTTCGGCGTGGCGTTGCCCTCGCTCACTCGGTGGTTGATCAACTCCAGCCGCTGGTTCGCGGGAGGCAACCCCGGCCAGCCGATCGCGGGTATCTTTATTGTGGTGCCGGCAATTCCGCTGCTTATTATCGGCTGGAAGTTAATTCGTAAGGCCGGGCCCGGAAAGGCCGTGACCGACACGCTCCTGTTATATTCCCCCATCTTCGGTAATCTGATCCGCAAGACCGTGATCGCGCGGTTTACCCGCACTCTGGGAACGCTGATCGCGGCGGGTGTGCCGATTCTTGAAGCCGTCAAGATTACCAAGGAAACCAGCGGGAACTATGTCTATGAGAAGGCTCTGCAGAAGGTTCACGATAGCATCCGCGAGGGTGAAGGTTTCGCCACGCCACTGCGCGAGAGCAAGACCTGCGACGGCATCGTGGTCAACATGATCGACGTGGGCGAAGAGACCGGCGAGCTCGATGCCATGTTGCTCAAAATCGCGGACAACTACGACGAAGAAGTCGACGTCGCGGTGGCATCGCTTGTGAGCTTGCTGGAACCCTTGATGGTTGTCGTGCTGGGCGGCATCGTCGGCACGATCGTCGTGGCGATGTTCATGCCCTTGGTCGCCATGATTCAATCGCTGCAGGGCGGGGGCGCGGTGTAAGTAAAGTCGGTCTAAGAACGGAGCTGCCGGTTATGACACGTCAACGCGAAGACATCGTTTTGGAAGCTAAGCGGAGTAATCCGACCGTGTCGGGGCGGGCTCGCGGCAACCGCCCCGGCTTCACGCTGATTGAGATTTCGCTCTCACTCCTGATTCTGGGTGTGTTGATGGGTCTGCTGTTTGTGGCATTTCGATCAACCCGCCGATACGCAACAAGTGTGGATATGCGGGGCGCGGTCTCGGCCACCCGCATGGGTGTCATTCGATTCAACGATGACTTTGGTTTTCTTCCCCCGCTGCTGCGCGATCAGGCGGCCACCGACCCGCGCACGGTGTTCCAGAATGTTGCGAGCGAAGCGGCTTTCTCGACCTACAGCTTTTCGTTGAAAACGCAGGATAACGCAGATCTGGCAATTTTGCGTCCCCCAACATTAGCGGCCCCGGATTCGGATAATCCGTTTCTTGATCACCGGTTTAGCGAGCGAAGCCTTGCGGTGTATCTGGCGGGAGTTTGCGAAGTACCGCTGAAGGAGACTGACTCGGCATTGCGGTTGCTTCCGATTGATGGCGTGGTCGGTCCGGGCTTTTTCAAACCGCGCGAGGATGGGGGCTTTGACATCCCACCAAGCGTGAGGGCCGGGAGTTCAGCGACGAGCCGGCGCAGCGGTACCACCAAGTTTGAGTCGCTGGTTGAGTTAAAATCAAAATCGCTCTCCCCGCTCTGGTTTCAGCGTGAGAATAACTCGGGCTCGCCGGAACCTCGTGATCAAGTAGGTGACGATGTCGATCCCAACAGAGAGCGATGGGTTTCCCTCGCTGATGCCAAGCGCGTCCCCATTCGGTATTACCGCTGGTTGAACGGCGCTGCTTATTCGCAGGGTTCTGGCACGGTGTACGAGATACGAACGCTGGATGATTACCGCGTTCCGCCTCTCGTGGGGCGTCAGGTCTCGTTATTTCCCGGCACGCCTCCAGTAAAAGATATCGAGCTCAACCCAGAGCTGCGTAAGGCCAGGTGGGCGATTGTCTCCGCGGGGCCCGATGGTGCCTTTGGCGACGAACGGCTTGATCTTCTTCAG
>Ga0163144_10011530_pt1 | contig 18696 bp, 12 predicted proteins | sample OliLak19BULKMAT1_FD_123175 | JGI IMG/M metagenome (GOLD analysis project Ga0163144, IMG submission 123175) | Freshwater microbial mat bacterial communities from Lake Vanda, McMurdo Dry Valleys, Antarctica - Oligotrophic Lake LV.19.BULKMAT1 | ecosystem: Environmental > Aquatic > Freshwater >... | reverse complement strand
TGGGCGCCCACGGGTCCAGGTAGTCAAAAACTCCTCGCGCTGCTGGAGCAAACCCTCGCCCTCGCGGCGTAGAATCGCGAAAACCAATGCAACCCTGCTAGCAAAAAGTGCGAAAGTTGAACTTAGAACGCGATAGCGCCTTATCTACTAGCAGTGGAGCGAAGCGGCCATGATGGCAAGGCCTAAGAAGTCAGCGAAGAACGTCCCACCTAGTTCGCCCGTCTCGGGCGACGGAGACGATCCGCGCGCTACGGACAAGCTGCAAGGCAAGGCCGCGGACGGTCGCTTCGCCTACGAGGGGTTGGAACGTGTGATCCACGAAAAAGCGCGGCTGGGCATCCTCACTTCGCTAGCCGCCCATCCCAAGGGCCTCCCGTTTGGCGATCTGAAAGAGTTGTGTTCGCTGACCGACGGTAACTTGAATCGGCATCTGGCGGTGCTCGAAGAAGAACGGCTCGTCGCGACCAGCAAATCGACGCACGGTCGCCGACCACAAACGACCGTTGTCATGACCCCCACGGGGCGGGCGCGCTTCCAGCAATACATTAACGTGCTGGAGCAAGTCGTTGCCGACGCCGCGGAAACCCAGAAGCGGGTTGCCGCGACTGCCCGCAACAGCAAACTGGCCGGCTGGTCTCCGGCGTAGTTTCATTTTTGAGGTTTCAAGTCGTTGTAATACGCCCATGTACTTTGTGATGCAAAGCAATTTGCCGCCGCGTCCGCTGAACAGTTTGGGAAAAAATGCCCCTGAACCAAAAACAGCCGTCAGGGTGCCATGCCTTCAAGGGCGCTAGCCCGGGTAGGCATGCCGCGCGGCGGCGTAATGTCGGCATGCTTACCCGACGCGAGGCGTCGTGAAAGCATGGCACGCAAGCCTTGCGATTCTTTCCCAAGCTCTGAAGCGGACCCTACAACTACAACTCCGGCATTCGTTTGAGGACCACGACCCATGAAGGTCATCTTGGCCGATGCTTTCGGCATGTGCTTTGGCGTTCGCGACGCGCTGCGGCGAGCCGCTGACGTACAGCGTCCGGATCAGACGACAATCCACGGCCAGTTGGTGCATAACGAAGTCGTCCTGCACCAACTCGACATCCGAGGCTTTCGCCAGACCGCCGAGCACGAACGGTCCGGGATCCCCGACTCGCCGGCCGTGCTGATCACCGCGCACGGCATCAGCGACGTCCGACGCCAGCAATTGTTCAGCGCCGGCAAGCAGTTGATCGACACCACGTGTCCGCTGGTGCGTCGCGTACACGAAGCGGCCCAACAGCTCGCTCGCGAAGGTTTTCACGTGCTCGTGCTGGGAAAGCCTGGTCACGTTGAAGTGCAGGGCGTGGTTGAGGATTTGCCGAGTTTCGACGTCGTGGGCAGCGCAGACCAGGTCCGGACGTTTCCCCATGCGCGGCTGGGCATCGTTTGCCAGACCACGCTGCCGCCGCATGCGGCCCAAGAGCTTCGCCGACAGATCTGGCGCAACAATCGGCACGCCGAGATCCGCTTTGTCGACACCATCTGCGACCCAACGCGGCGGCGGCAGCAGGCCATGTTGACGCTACTCGCGCGCGTCGAGGCCGTTGTCGTTGTCGGTGGCCACAACTCGAACAACACCCTCGAGCTCGTGGCCCTTTGCCGCCGCCACGACATGCCGGTTCTACACGTGCAGGACGCGGCGGAACTGGATGCCACTTGGCTGGCGCACTATACGGTCGTCGGTCTGACCGCGGGCACGTCGACGCTCGATTCGACGATCGCCGAAGTCCACGACGCGCTAGTCGGCGTGAGGAGCGAATTGGCGGTGTAGTTCAGAAACAAGCCCAGGAGAAGTGGCCCCGGCGCGACCCATGCGAGAGTGGTTCGACCGCCTTCCCAGGGTTTGCCGACTGTTGTGGCGTGGTCTCCCGACCACGCCACTTCCCGCGTGCGACGGTCGGAAGACCGTCGCACAACTGACCTCTGCGCTCGCAATACTTCAACTCAAACGAGGACGTTTACGCATGTTCCCTACCCATCTTCCGCATGCCATGCGTATCGCACCGCGGCTCGATCCAACGCAACAAGTCGGTCCGATCACGCCGCGGCGGGCGCTCTTGATCAATCCATTTTACGCAAAGGATCAGCATGCCAGCTTTGGCAAGCACGTGCTCACGCCCACGCTGGCATTGACGAGCGTGGCGGCCAGCACACCTGGCGATTGGGAAATCTCGTATTGGGACGAAAATCTGCTGCAAGGCCCGCCGCCTACAGAGCCCTTTCCGCAAGTCGTCGGCATCACGGTGCATCTGACGTTCGCCACGCGAGCGTATGAGCTGGCCGCTTGGTATCGGCAGCGCGGAGCCAAGGTAATCCTCGGCGGGCTGCACGTGCTATCGTGCCCCGACGAGGCCGCGCCGCACGCGGACGCGTTGGCCATTGGCGACGGAGTGCAGGTCTGGCCCGAGATTCTCCGCGATGTCGAAGCGGACCGCCTGCAGCCCGAGTACCGCGGCGATTATCGGCGCCCGTATCGCGATGATCCATCTCCGCGCCGCGACCTGCTGCCGCGGCGCAGCTTTCTGACCACATCGAGCCTGATCGCCACGCGCGGCTGCCACAACCGCTGCGGTTTCTGCTATCTGGCGACCGAAGGATTGCACATGCCCTACCTGGTGCGCGACGTGGAGCAGATCGTCGACGAATTCCGTGCCGACGGTCAGCCCTATGGAGTATTCGTCGACAACAACCTCGGCTCGCGTCCCGACTATCTGCGGCGTCTCTGCCGGGCGTTGCGACCCCTGGAAAAAATCTGGAGCGCAGCCGTGACGATTGACGTGACCGACGACCCCGATCTGGTACGAGAGATGGCGTTGGCCGGCTGCACGGGTGTGTTCGTCGGCTTTGAATCGCTGGAAAACGACAATATCGTCGCGGCCCACAAGAAAAGTCCCCTTACCGAGGACTATGCCCGCCGCGTCGCGGTGCTGCATCGGAACGGGATTCAGGTGAATGGCAGCTTCGTGCTGGGCTTCGACCACGATCGGCCGGACGTGTTTGAGAAAACCGCACAATGGATCGAAGTCAACCGGCTGGAATGCGCGACCTTTCACATCCTCACGCCGTATCCGGGCACACCGCTGTTTGCGCAGATGGAAGCCGAGGGTCGCCTCTTGCACAAGGATTGGTCGCGGTACGACACGGCCCACGTGGTGTTTCAGCCGCGCCACATGACGGTCGAGGAGCTCGCCGAGGGATACGCGTGGTGCTATCGGCGATTGTTTTCGCACCGTTCGATCTGGCGACGTCGCCCACGCGATTTCCGCGCGGTGCCGCCGTACCTGGCCATGTCGTACCTCTACAAGCGGTCGAATTTGTTTTGGCGCCTTCTCATCGAGCGACGATGGACAGCGAGTGCCTGGCGCCCCTTGGTGGAACTGACTAGACGTCGACACCTGCGGTTCCGCGCGCTTTTGGCCGCCGACGCAGAGTCGCCTTGCGAACCGCTGGGAACGGTCGTTTCACCCGGGGTGTGATCCGCATTCAACTCCCGAGGCCGTATCCACTTGCCACTTTGCCAGCCGCCACGATTTGCTTGTGACACCGTTCTCGCGGTATGTTGAACCCCGGGTTGGCGGCCAGGTTCAACCGCTATAAGCGATTGAACCGTTTTGGCCGTTGCATTTGGCATCGCAATACGGTCATGCTCGCGACGCCACGGCTGGGGAACGGTAATCTCGTCCTACTTTTCAGTAATACGCGAACTCGGTAGCGGCTAAGTACCGCCCATCGCTGCCGCGGTCGTGAAACTTCAGGTGTGCAGTGTTCGATAAAATCTTCCTCACCGTGCTGCGTTACCTACTGTTGTGGGTTGGATTGCCATTGATTCTCGCCGTGCTGGCGATGGGGCCGGCTCGAGTCAAGCGAGGCTTGAAGACGGCGTGGAACTGGCTGTTCCTCAAACGGATGGAGCCGGACGAGATCCTCACGCAAGTTGTCAAGCAGCACACCGACCACGTGGCCAAGGTCAAGCAAGCGCTGGCGCAGGCCGAGGCCGCGGAGCTCGAAGTTCAGGTCAACATCGAGGAGAGCGATAAGAATGTCGCCACGCTGGAGGAAGAGGCCCGGCGACTGGCCTCGCGCGACGACGTGATGGGCGCCCGCGGCGCCCTGTACAAGCTGAATCTCGAGCGGTTGGCGCTCGACAGTTTTCGGCAGCAGTTCGAGCGGCAGCGGAATCTGATTAACGAATCGCGCCGCCGGCTGTATTTGTTGGAACTGCAACTGCGGCAGTACGAAGTCGGGCGAAGCATCCTAGTCAGCCAACTGGCCGAGGCCGAAACGGTCGAGCAGCAATACGAGATCGCTCGCCAGTTCGATCCCTTCAACGCCGTGGCCGATTGGCAGAAAGCCGAAGGGCTGGTGCTCGAGAAATCACTCAACGCCCGGGCCATGGAACGCGTGTACGTCGACACGGCCGACCTGGCGGTTGGTTCACACCCGGCACAGGTCGACCCCGCCGTCATCGAAGACCAACTGGCCAAACTGCGGACGGGCGTCGGCGGGAGTGTGGTTGGCAATGATATTATTGGAGCCGACGCCATCCAGATTAAAGCGATCGACGATGATGGAGATCGCAAGCACGCGACGGATCGCAAGCGGCAGAAGGAACGCGAGAGATAGTTGCGGCAGTCGAACTTTTTCCTAGCCCAGGCATTCTACGCCTGGGCAAGTGAAACGCTGGAATCCCGATTGCCCCGCGCACGGTCAAATACGCATACCTTGCAGTACTGAAGGTTAACCATGAAGTCCTATCGAAACGGCCGTTTTTTGCTCGTGTCGGTCACTGCGATTGTCTCATTGGTCATCCTGTGGCAACTCTGGCTATGGGAGATTGAACGGGTCGAAGTCCTGCCCGGCGAATTCCTTGTCCGCATCCATCGCTGGGGCAAGGAGTTGGACGACAATGAAATCATTGCGCCCGACGATTCGTACAAGGGCGTGATGCTCGATGTGTACTCCGAGGGTCGACACTTTATCAATCCGATCTTCTGGACATACGAAAGGCACAAAGTCGTTGACGTGCCTGCCGGCAAATGTCTGGTGCTCACGCGCAAGTTCGGAGAACCGATTCCGGCCGATCGCATTGCCCAAGGCGATGTCCTGGCCCGCGAAAACCGCGACAATCCCATTGAGGGCGAGCGCGGTATTCTCCGCGACGTACTCCTGCCCGGACGCCATCGCCTGAATCACTACGCCTACGATTGGCAGGTCGTCAACGCGGTCGAAGTGAAGGTAAATGAGGTGGGCGTGCGAACGCTCAAAGTCGGCCGCGATCCACGCAGTGCGCCGGCCGACCCCGAGCGCGGCGAGTACGTCGTCGCCGATCAATGTCGCGGCGTTCAACAGACGCCCGCCGCACCAGGCACGTATTACATCAACCCGTTCGTGGAAACGATCACGCCGGTCGAGGTTCGCAGCCACCGTGTCGAGTTGGCCGATATCGAGTTCCCCTCGCGCGACGGCTTCATGATGACGCCGCACGTAGTCGTCGAGTACGCCGTCGACCCGAAGAAAGCCCCCGAGTTGCTGGTTCGGATCGGCACCAAAGGCGTACTGAACCAGCGCGACGCTACTCCAGAAGAGCAATCCGAAAATCAGATCTTGCAGAAAGTGATCCTGCCGCACATCCGCGGCTATGCGCGCATCGAAGGGAGCAACTTCGACGCCCGAGACTTTATTCTGATCACCGCGGGCGAGGGGGGCACGAAAATGACGAATGCCCGCGAGGCATTGCAAAAAGCCCTGCTCGAAAAGGTCAAGCCGCGCAGCGAAGAGTTGGGTGTCGAGATCCGCGCGGTGGCCTTGGCCGATTTGAGGCCGCCGGCGGAGCTATCGGAACAGATCTCGCAGCGCGAGCTGGCTCGCGTCGAGCGCGAGAAGAATGTCGTCAGGATCGGTCAATTCAAAGCCGAACAGGAGCTCACGGCCAAGGAGAGCCTGAAGCAGCAGGCATCGGAGAAGGTCGAAGCCGAAACCCGTCTGATTCAAGGCAAGACCAAGAGCGAGCAGCTTAAAGCGGTCGAGGAATCGCGCTTGAAGCAGGAGTTATCCAACACGCAATTAAAGCTCGACGCGGCGCGCAAGCAGGCCGAAGCCACGTTGGCCAACGGCCGGGCCGAGGCCGCGGTCATCAACTTGCAAAACGATGCCGAGGTGGCCGGTTTGCGCACGGCGATGCTGGGCTTCGGCACGCCGATGCACTACGCCCAATACCAGATCCTGTCCAAATTATCGCCCGCGTTGTCGGAGATCTTCGCTTCGGACCAGAGCGACTTCGGCAAGATATTCAGCGAATTCATGACGCCGGTGCCCGACGTCCGCCGCCCTCCGGCGACGACGCCCGCGACCGTAACTGGCGCCAACTCGACAACGGAGGCACGACCGTGAGCAGCTCACTCGATTCGTTCGATATCCGAGCCCGCTTCTCGGGCGCACGTCACTGGCGGCGCCGCGCGATCGTGGCCGGCATTCTGGCGTTGGTCGTGCTGGTCGTGTTCCTGATGACGTGGAACGCGTTTTACGTGTACGTGCCGCCCGGGCAGCACCTGGTAACCATCTCCAAGGATGGAACGGACCTGCCCCAAGGTCAAGTCTTGGCCGAACCGGACGAGAAGGGCATCCAGCGCGTGGTGAAGGGCGAAGGTTGGCACTTTGTGCCGCCCATCATTTACGAGACCGAGGTCGAGAAGAACACCTACATCCCGCCTGGCAAAGTCGGCGTGGTCACGGCGCGTGGCGGCAAGGAGCTTCCACCGGGACGGTTCTTGGCCGAACGATCCGATGATCCAGAGCAAGAGGAACGAGGCATCCAGCGAGAGGTCCTTACGCCGGGCATGTACCGGATCAACGCGCATGGCTTTGACGTCGAGACCGTTGACGCCACGGTCATCGATCCTGGCCATATCGGCGTGATGCGCCGGTTGCTGGGTCGCGAGAGCAAGGGACGCTTCGCAGAGACACCCGAGTTTCGCGGCATCCTGAAAGAAGTTCTCCAACCGGGCCTGTATTACGTGAATCCCAAGGAGTTCGAGGTCATTCGCGCCGAGGTAGGCATCTTTCAGACCACATTCTTTTACGACGAAAATCCCAAGCAAAGCACGGCGATTACCTTCATCTCGAAGGGCGGATTTCCGATCAGTATGGACTGCACCGTGGAGTGGGAGATCTTGCCGCAAGACATGCCGCTGTTGGTGGCCGAATACGGCCATCGCGAAGCCGTGGAACGGAACGTGATCGACGTGCAGGCCCACGCCATCGGCCGCGACAAGGGCATCGACTACGGCGTGCAGAACTTTCTCGAAGGGACCAAACGCGAAGAATTCCAGAACGACTTCACGGCCGAACTGACGCGCGTGTGCAAGCAAAAGAACGTCACCGTGCGGTCGGCGTTCATTCGCAATATCGTGATTCCGGAAAACTATCTCAAGCCCATCCGCGACAAGCAGATCGCCGCCGAAACACAGATCACCAACAAGGCCAAGGAAGCCACCGCGCAAAGCGAAGCGGACGTCGAACGCGAACAGAAGATGATCGCCCAGCGCGCGGCCGAAGTGGCGGCCCAAACATTGCGGATCGTGGCCGGCATCGACCGCGACTCGGAGAATATCGTCACGCGCACGCAGGCGGAAATCACCAAGCTCAAGGCCGACTACGAGTCGCAAATGGCCACGCTCGATAGTCAGCGGATCGAGGTCGAGGGCAAGGCCGGCGCCGAGGTCACCCGGCTGAAGGAAACCGCCAAGGGCAATCTCTTCCCGCTGAAAATGAAGGTCTTTCAGGACGACAATGATGCCTTCTTGCGCTACTCCTTGGCCGAGCAGTTGAACCCCAAGCTGATGCTGCGGCTGTTCCACAGCGGATCGGGAACGCTGTGGACGAACATGGGCGAGAAGAATTTCAATCTCTTCCTGCCCGCCGCGGGGGCAGCCGCCGATCCGCCGTCCACGACAAAGTCTCCAGCTGCAGCATTGCCAACGGGAACGAGCAAGGCGAAATAGCGCTCGCTGGCTGGCAATTAGACGTTCACATCTGGGCTCGTGACAACATCGCGCGAACGATGGCATGCGCAGCATCGAGGAGCATCGAGGAGCATGGTGGGCTCGTCCTGGACACCCGGACGCGGCGCTACGACTGCTTTTTCCGGCGCCAGACTTCCCTCGCCGCCGCCGATTTTCCGCCGATTTTGGCTCGCGGGCGTAAGCTAACCTTGTGCAGTCAGCAATTCTGCCAGTCGTTGGCTCGCGAATCCCGCGAATTGGTCGTTCGTGGAACTATCCAATCTTAGCAAGAGCTATCGCGATCCAGCGGCCCGGACCTCGATTCCAACGGAGCAACCCGAGAAATGTCATCACGAAATATCCGCGTCTTGGTCGTCGACGACTCGCCCTTGGTGCGAGAGATCATTTCCGACGTGATCAAGGAGTCTCCGGGCATCGAGCTGGCCGGAACGGCGTGCGATGGGCGTCAGGCGCTCGTGCAATTGGAACGGCTCAAGCCGGACGTGATTACGCTCGATGTGCAGATGCCCAACATGGACGGGTTGGCGACGCTGGACGCGATTCTCGCCACCAATCCAGTGCCCGTCGTCATGGTCAGTTCGCTCACGCAGTTGGGTGCAAACACGACCCTCGATGCCCTGGACCGCGGCGCGGTCGACTACGTGGCAAAGCCAGAGGGGGCGGCAGGCATTGAGGCGATGTTCCGCGGCGAACTGATGCGAAAAATCCGCATGATGGCGGGCACAGACGTGCGGCGGATGCTGCAGATTCGCAAGGAGCGGGCCGAAAAGACCAATGCGCTTCGTCGGCAACCTGTGGAGATTGCTCCACCTGCCACGACCTGCGATGCGGCCGACCTCGCCGATAAGTGCATCGCAATCGGCATCTCGACGGGCGGCCCGCCGGCGCTGTCGACACTATTTGGCGATTTGCGGCCGCCATTGCCGCCGATCGTCGTCGTGCAGCACATGCCGCCGGCGTTTACGAAGCCGTTTGCCTGGCGACTCAATTCGATCAGTCAGCTTTCAATCAAGGAAGCCGAAACGGGCGACGTGCTCAAGCCGAATCAGGTGTTCGTGGCCCCTGGCGGACAGCATCTGAATTTGCGTAAGAAGATGGGCCAGGTTGTCATCGAAGTTCGCGATGGCGAGCCCGTCAGCGGCCACCGCCCCAGCGTCGACGTGATGATGGCATGCGCCGCCGAGATCTTCGGCGACCGTTGCCTGGGCGTCGTGATGACCGGCATGGGCCGCGACGGATCGGACGGCTGCGGCGCCATCCGCAGCCGGGGCGGTTACGTTCTGGGCCAGGACGAAGCATCGAGCGACGTATACGGCATGAACAAGGTGGCGTTCGTCGAGGGCAACGTCGACCGTCAGTTCAGCTTGGACAACGCGGCCGCGACGATTACCGCTCAATCCAAGAAGCTGCGCAGCGCCACGTTGGTCGGCGCGACTTGAGTGGCGCAAGCCGGTTCATCCAAGCGTTAAATGTCGGTCGACGCGAAACGTTTCCAGAGAAATCCGCGGTTGCTGGCCGCGAATGAGTTGGCCGAGCACGACGGCCGTCGCCGACGAAAGCTGCAAGCCCTTGCGGAAGTGGCCTGCCGCGACAAAGGCGTTGTCCAATCCCGGCACGCGGCCCAAGTAGGGACGTTCGTCGGGAGTAGCCGGCCGCAGGCCCGCCCAGGTCCGCTCGATCGGTGCGACGGCCAACATCGGCGCAAGTTCTATGGCAAACTGCAACAGACCAGCGACGCCTGCGGCCGTGTTCTGTTTCTCGAATCCGACATCTTCTTCAGTCGATCCGACAAGCACGCGTCCGTCATCTCGTGGCACCAGGTAGCGACGGCCAAGATTCACAACCCGCGTAAATGGCGGCGCATCGCAGGCCAGCAGCACCATCTGGCCGCGAATCGGACGCAGCGGGGGCCGCTGGCCAAGATGTGCCAGCAACTCGCCGCTCCAAGCGCCGCTGGCGATGCAAACCGTTTCGGCCGAGTAGTCGCCGGCGGCCGTTCGCACAGTGCGAATGCGGCCACTCTTGATTTCAAATCCCTCGGCGGCCGTGGCGGCGCTGATCCGTACGCCTCGACGTATACAGGCGGCTAGCAGTCCCTTGAGGTGCCGCGGATTGCGCAACTGTGCTTCGCTGGGTAGCCATAGGGCCGACCGAATGGTCGTCGTCGGCGGCCCGCACGCGAGGCCCGGTTCTAACTTGGCTAACTCATGGGGCGTAAGGACGTCCACGGGCACTTCCAACGTGCGCCAAACCTTGGCTTCCTGGTGAAGGCCCTGCTCACCGGCGTGATCCCTGGCCAAGTACAGCCCACCGCAGCGGCGGTAGCCGTTGCAGATGCCCGTTTCCTCTTGGATCTGCGCCGACCATTGCGGATGAAGCTCATGAGCGAGCCCCGCGAGCTGGTCGTCGGCGGACTTGGCGGCGGCCAGGTTACCCGGCGGCAAGATGCCGGCGCCGGCCCACGAGGCCTCTTGCCCTGGCACGACACGGTCGAGGACGTGGACCTTCAAGCCGTGTCCGGCCAATTCGTAGGCCAACGAAAGGCCAATCACCCCTCCACCGAGAATTAAACAGTCGTCCATAGCCATGCGAATTTAGATCGAACGAGATGCTTGGCTCTCGGCCGGTCGTTTACTGGCAATTTCATGCACCGCGGAGCCTCTGCAGAGCATTCTACCGTTTCTCGGACCAAATCGCAGGGGCATCCAGCTCGGTTGCAATTCAAGCGAAATTCGCCCAGGTCCTTTTAGGATTCGCGGCCTGTCAGTTCACGCTTTAGACCGCGTCTTCCGCTGGGCCGTTACGCGCCCGTTACAGCACTTGGGCCCACAAACGCCGATAATCGGGAAACTTTGTTGCACGCACCCGCGTCATAGCCGGTGGACCGTGGTGTGTTGTGACGAGATTGAAGAGATCTGAGTAGCGGTCAGCAAGCATCGGAACTAGAAAAAAGGAGGAACTCATGGACGCTTTCTTGTACAAGCTGACGTCGACATCGGCGATTCTGGCCTTTCTGGCACTGGGGACAATTGCTTGCGACGGTGATGGGACGTCGGAAACGTCGCAGAAAAATGTCACGACAATTACGATTGACCGCTCGAAGGGTTCGGCTCTCACACAAACCGCCGCCGCTGCTAGCGAAGTTGCGACTGCCGCTTCGCCCGCGCCACGCGAGATCAAACCCTTTGTGGCCAAAGCTCTGGGCTGGCTGGTCGAGGCGCAACAGAAGGACGGCGGTTGGGGCGGTGGCAGTCATGCCCATCAGGACGTGCGCGACCCGGCCCAGGTGCCGACCGATCCGGCTACGACCGCCTTCGCGGCCATGGCGCTCTTGCGAGGCGGTCACACGCCCGTGCAAGGCGACTACCGCGATGCCGTCCGTAAGGCCACGGAATATCTAGTGTCCACCGTCGAAAGCGCATCGGAGTCGGGTCCGCTTATCACCGACAAGTCAGGTACGCAACCGCAGTCGAAGCTGGGGCCGCTGGTCGATACCTCGATGACCGCGCAGTATCTGGCCCGCGTGCTGCCCAAATTGCCGCGCGAGCACGCGTTGCACGGTCGCGTTGACAAGGCGCTCGACAAGTGCCTGACCAAGTTGCAAACTTCGCAAAAACAAGACGGAAGCTGGAACTTTGCCGGCTGGGCGCCCGTGTTGCAATCGTCGGCCGGCTGCACGGCCTTGGAATTGGCACAAGCGGCGGGCAAGAAGATCAATCAGAAGGCGCTCGACAAGGCGCGCGAGTATCAAAAGGGGAATTTCGACGTCGCCAGCGGCAGCGCCAAGAAAGAAGCCGCGGCCGGCGTGGAATTGTACTCCTTTGCCGGCGCCCAACGGGGCAACGCAGCGGAATCGCGAGTCGCGGAAGACATCGTCGCCCAAGCAAAACGCGACGGCAAGCTGAAGGCCAGCGATAGCGTGTCGGTGGAGAACCTCAAAAAGGCCGGCGCCAGCCAAACGCAGGCACAGGCTTACTTTTCCGCCGTTACGCAGAACACGGCGCAAATCAAGCGGCTTACGGGAGACGAGAAACTGCTTTTAGGCTTCGGCAACAACGGCGGCGAAGAGTACCTGAGTTATCTGATGACAAGCGAGGCGTTGGTCATTGCCGGCGGTGACGCTTGGGGCAAATGGAACGACAAAATGCACGCACGCCTGGAGAAAATTCAGGACGCGAACGGCAGTTGGTCGGGCCATCACTGCATCACCAGTCCCGTGTTCTGCACCGCAGCCGTCGCGCAATGTTTGCTGACCGATCGCGACGCACAGACCTTGGTCCAAATCGCCAAGGCCGCGGCCGCGCAGAAGTAATGAGCGAAAGACGGAAGCGACCAGTGCTGTGTCAAACCTTGATTTGCGGGTAGCGGAACTCGTGAGAGTTCCGTATTACCCTGATTCTGTCGCGAACGTCAGAAGTCTCACGACTTCTGCTACCCAAAATCTGAGCATTGACAAAGCACTAGTGCGCCGCGTTTAGCCGTCGTCGCGAGTCCACGGAAGACCGTCGTACCACACTCTTGTCGATTCACCGAGAGGGCAACATCGATGTCGAGAATTCGTATTCCCGGTCGCAAGCTGACGGCGTGTGCTATCGTCAGCGCCGCAACTGGCTTGCTCATAGCCGTGGGCTGTGCCGATCGAAGCCCGGCAGACCGAGCGACGAGTGCGAGGCAAACCGCAGACCGTACCGCGACGAGCACCTTGGAATTCAACAATTCGGTCGCCGATGCACCGACGTCATTTCCCACCGAAACGCAACAACGCGAGACGGTTCAGCCAGCAGGCACGGAATCGACCAAACGCCATGTTGCCGAAGCCCGTATCCTGCTTGGTCGGTCGGCGGAACATCTATGGCGTTTGCAGGCCGACGACGGCGGCTGGCATAGCGAGCAGTTCGGGCTGCTCCGTTCGGGTCAGGCCTACACGCCGCTGGTGCTCTATACGCTGCTGTCGGTGCCCGAAGGCGTGTATCCGCGCCCGGCGTATGCCGTCACTCGAGCGTTGCAGTTCATTCGCGACCACATGAGCCGCTCAGGAGTCGTGGGCCTCGACGACCCTGAGGCGCCCGAGTACCCGAACTACTCGACGGCCTATGCGCTACAGTGCCTGGTGCGAGTAGGCTACGAAGGCGACCAGTTGTTGATCGACCGCATGCGACGATACCTGGTCAGCGAGCAGTTTTGCGAGGCGACAGGATTCGGCCCGGAGTCACCCGTCTATGGCGGCTGGGGCTTTGGCGGCCGGCGGCCCGAGGACTCGTCTGGGCACATGGACATTGCCCACACGCGGCGGGTGCTGGCAGCACTTCGAGCGGCGGGCGAGCGCGACGAAGAGGTGTTCAGGCGGGCTGAGTTGTTCTTGCGGTACGTGCAGAAAGACCCCTCCGACAAGCGTCCGCAGCCGAGTACGGCGAACGAGCCGATGATCGCCGACCTCGGCACCACGTTCCTCAATAGCGTTGCGTATGCGCCACTATCTGCCAGCACCGCGATGACCATGCTGCTCGTTGGAAACTCCACTTCGACCTTCGATGGTGGGTTCTATTTCTCGCCGGTGGTGCTTAGCGCCAACAAAGGACGCGTCACGACCGAAACGGCGGGCGTGCCGCGCCAGTTCCGCAGCTACGCCACGGCCACGTGCGATGGCTTGCTTGCCCTGTGGGCGGCCGGCGTGCCGCTGGGAGACGACCGCATGGTTGCGGCGCGGAGGTGGCTCGCCCAGCATTCGCGCTGGGACGAGCCGGAAGGCGTACCCAAGAATCAGGCAGAGCCCTGGGCCGATGCGATCTACTTTTATCACCTGGCAGTGCGGGCCGAAGCCTACGGCACGCTCGGTTGGCCCGCGGACGCTCGTCCGGAACTGGTGCGGCTCTTATCGGCCCAACAGCGCAGCGACGGCAGCTTCGCCAACGCGAAGAGTCACCTGATGAAGGAGGACGACCCACTGCTGGCGACGACGCTGGCGGTGACGGCGCTGGTGCGGGCGGCGCGCTGAGTCACAAAGATCCGCAACCGAACCCCGCTCACTTCCCGCCCGGCTCCACATACTTCTTCAGCCAGTCGAACACTTCCTTGTGCCAGAACGCGCTGTTGGCCGGCTTCAGCACCCAGTGTCCTTCGTCGGGGAAGTTGAGCATCTTTGAGGGCACGGCCAGCCGTTGCAGCGTGGTGAACAACTGGTGACCTTCGCTCACCGGCACGCGGAAGTCCAGGTCGTTTTGGATGATCAGCATGGGCGTCTTGAAGTTTTGCGCGAAGCGGTGCGGCGAGAACTTTTCGTAGCTTTCGCGATGACCCCACGGGGGCCCACCGTGCTCCCACTCGTCGAACCAAAGCTCCTCGGTGCTGGCGTACATGCTGTCGAAGTTGAACACGCCGCAGTGCGTGATCAATGTCTTGAACTTGTCGGTGTGACCGGCGAACCAATTCATCATGTAGCCGCCGAAGCTCGCGCCAGCCGCGGCCATGCGGTCGCGGTCGATGTAGGGCTGTTTTTCCAAATAGGCGATGCCCGCCATGAGATCCTCAAAGCACTTACCGCCCCAGTCGCCGCTGATTTCGTTGGTGTACTTTTGGCCAAAGCCCGTGCTGCCGCGCGGATTGGGCAGGGCGATCACATACCCCTGCGCGGCCCAAACCTCGGGGTTCCAGCGAGTGCTCCAGTTGTCGTCCCATGCGCCCTGCGGCCCGCCATGCACCAGGTACACCAGCGGCCATTTCTTCTTGGCGTCGAAGCCCGGCGGCTTCAGGAGCCACATCTGCATGGGCGTGCCGCCCGCGCCGGTGACCGTCACGCTCTCGGGCCGCGGCAGGTCGATCTGATCCAGGAGTGCCGCATTCAGTTTTGTGAGTGCTTGTTGCTTGCCGTCCTTGCAATCGACGAGTGCGACCTCGGGAGGCTGCCGCATGGAAGCGATGGTGCAGGCCAAACGCTTGCCGTCCTTATCGATCGACAGCGCAGAGTGCGTGTGTCCCTTGTCCAGCGGCGCGGGCTTGGCATCGCGAATCGACACGCGGAAGATCGGAGTTGAACCCTCGACTTCGGCGGTGAAATACAGCGTTTCGTTATCGGACCTCCAGACGAACTGATCGGCCGAGCTATCGAGCGCGTCGGTGATGCTGCGCGGCTTGCCGCCTCCGGCGTCGACGATCGTCAATTCCCATTGATCGGCTTCGAAGCCCGCCTGCTTCTGCGCTCGGTAGGCCAGCAGCTTGCCGTTGGGCGAATAGCGCGGGCAAACATCGGCCGCGACGTTATCTTTAGTAATGTTCTCGATCTTTCCGCCACCGACCGGCACGCGCAGAATGTCGTAGTTCGTGCTCCAGGCCTCGTCGCGCTCGGGAGGCGCAGTCGTAACGATAAACTTGCCATCGGGGCTGAACGTGTAGTCGTCGCCCACTGAGAAGGTGCTGGAAGTCGGATAGGCGTCGCGGTCGCCGGGCGTGATGTCGCGCGGGTCGCCGCCAGCGGCCGGCACGACAAACACGTGCTGCCGCTTGTCCTCGACCCACGAATCCCAATGGCGATAGAACAGCTTGGTGAACACGCGGGCCTTTACGGGATTCTTGAGTGCGTCATCCGCCCGGGCCTTGTTCGCGGCGTTGCTTTCGGCATATGGCTTCGCGGAGAACTCAGGGTATACGGCCGAGACGAAAGCGATCTGCTTGCCGTCGGGCGACCAGATGCCCGAGCCGGCTTCGCTGGCGATGCTGGTCAATTGCCGAGCTTCTCCGCCGGCAAGGTCGATGATCCAGAGTTGCGTTTCGCCTGACCGGTTCGATTCGAAGAGGATCTTGGCTCCATCGGGGCTAAAGCGCGGATGGCGATCGCGCAGGGTCGTATTGGTGAGTTGCCGCGGAGCACTGCCGTCGGTCGGCGCGAGCCAGATGGTCGAGGAACTTCGGTTGGCCGCCAGGTCGACAACGCCGACAACGTAGGCCACCGTGCGGCCGTCGGGACTGATCTGCGGGTCGGAGATGCGTTGAAAGCGGAACAGATCGTCGACCTGCATGGGGCGTTTTTCACCCCTCGCGGCCGTGGAGAGGGCCAAGAAACAGATGAGAAAGGCGAATACTCTCGTGGAGCAGGTGCGCATGAAGGGGTCCTATCGTGAGGGAAATTTCAGCAGTGGTATATGCGTGCTTCGGCACTAGTATACTTTGTACGCACGCGGCGCAAACTGGTTGGCTGGCAACGTCTGTAGGAGGCAACTCCTGTCGCCGATTGGTGTGGGATATGCGGGTTTTCGGCGTCAGGAGACGCCTCCTACAACTTGCGACGCTGCATTGACCCCATCTCGTCCAAGCGGCACAATACAGGCGTCTTTCGACTATCCTACCTTCCAAATACGGAGCGACCTTGCCATGGGGACGACCGGACTTCTGCTCATTGGCGGCGTTGTCTTACTCGTCCTGATTGCGCTGTTCTTGATCAGCGTTTATAACCGCCTGGTGGCGTTGAAGAATCGCTACAAAAATGGCTACGCCCAGATCGACGTGCAGTTAAAACGACGTTACGACCTGATTCCCAACCTGGTTGAAACCGCCAAGGGCTACATGAAGCACGAGCGCGAAACGCTCGAAGCCGTGATCGCCGCCCGCAACCAAGCCGTCTCAGCCGGTCAGAAAGCAGCCGCCAATCCGGGCGACCCCGCGGCCATGCAAGCCTTGTCGGGCGCGGAGACCGCACTGACTGGTACATTGGGCCGGCTGTTTGCACTGTCCGAGAGTTATCCGGACCTGAAAGCCAATCAGAACATGCTCGCGTTGCAAGAGGAGCTGACATCGACCGAAAACAAGATCTCGTTCGCCCGCCAGGCCTTCAACGACGCCGTGATGAATTACAACACGCGCCGCGAGTCGTTTCCCGATTCCGTCGTGGCGGGATTTGGCGACTTCCCGGCTGCCGAGCTCTTCGAGCTGGAAGCGCCGGCCGAACGCGAGGCCCCCAAGGTGTCGTTTTAGTGAGACGGGACAGGGGTCGGGATTCAGGGGACAGGGTTGTAGGCTGGGGCGCTAGCCCCACCTGCGGGCGTTGGAAAAAAGCTTCCGCACACTGGGACTCGTGTCCCAGCCTAAATGATCGTGGCCGATTCAGGCCTTCGAATGGCTTCCGAGTGGATCCTTACCTCTTATGGATTTCTTCGCCAGCCAGGATCGTGCCCGGCGTAATACCGGGCTGCTGATCTTCTACTTCATCATTGCCGTGGTGCTGATCATCGCGTCGATCTATTTGGTGATCGCGGCCGCCTTCCTGGGCTTCGACAAGCGTCCGGATGCCGTTTCGCTGTGGAACGGCGAGCTTTTTCTGGCCGTGGCCGGCGGCACGATCGCGATCGTATCGCTGGGAAGCCTGTACAAGACTTCGAGTCTATCTGCCGGCGGTCATACGGTGGCCGAGATGTTTGGCGGCCAACTGATCGACCCCACCACGCGCGATCCGGGCGAGCGCCGCGTGCTCAACGTCGTCGAGGAGATGGCCATTGCCTCGGGCACGCCCGTCCCGCCGGTTTACCTGCTGGTCGGCGAGTCCGGCATCAACGCCTTTGCCGCGGGCTTTGCGCCCAGCGATGCGATCATCGCCGTCACACAGGGGACGATTAACACGCTATCGCGCGATGAACTGCAAGGCGTGATCGCGCACGAGTTCAGCCATATTCTGCGGGGCGACATGCGGCTGAACATTCGCCTGATGGGCGTGCTCTACGGCATACTGGTGGTCAGCATGATCGGCTGGATCTTGTTTCGCAGCACGGCCGGCTTCGGGCGGATGAACTTCAGCAGCAATAACGACCGGAAAGGTGGCAATCCGCTTCCGCTGGTTGGACTAGCACTATTCGTGATCGGTTATGTGGGCGTGTTTTTCGGCAAGCTGATCAAGAGTGCCGTCAGCCGGCAGCGCGAGTTTCTGGCCGATGCGTCGGCCGTGCAATTCACGCGCAACCCCGACGGGATCGCCGGCGCGCTCAAGAAGATTGGCGGTGTGCGTAGCGGCTCACGGATCCGCAATGCCGAAGCGGAAGAAGCCAGCCACATGTTTTTTGGCGACGCCATGGCCCAATCGCTGTTTAGCTGGATGGCGACGCACCCGCCGCTCGCGGAGCGGATCAAGCGGATCGATCCGGGCTTCGACGGCACGTTTCCCAAAGTCGCGGCGGCCCTCGAGCAGGAGAGTGCGGACGCCGCGGAATCTCCCCTCGCCGCGGAGCTCGTTTCGCAGGTGGCCGAAAGTGGACCCGTTGCTGCAGCTACAACACGAAAGACGGCAACCGTGCCCTTTGGTCCGCAGCATGTCGTTGGTCACGTTGGCACTCCACAACCCGAGCACGTCGAATACGCCACCGCACTCTTGGCGTCGTGGCCCGTCGCGCTGACCGACATGTTGCACGAGACGACTGGAGCGCGGGCAGTCGTTTATGCCCTGCTATTGGACGACGACGATAAGGTACGCGCAGAGCAAACGGCCGATTTCAAAGAGCCCGGTCTTGAAGAGCAGGTGGCCGAGGCCGCCGGATTGACGTCGACGCTTGATGCAGCCAGCCGTTTGCCGCTTGTGGAGCTGGCGATTCCGGCGCTGCGTTTGCTTTCGCCGGCGCAGTTCTCGGATTTCGATCGGATGGTGCGGCAGCTCGTGGCGGCCGAT
>Ga0163144_10011529_pt1 | contig 18698 bp, 15 predicted proteins | sample OliLak19BULKMAT1_FD_123175 | JGI IMG/M metagenome (GOLD analysis project Ga0163144, IMG submission 123175) | Freshwater microbial mat bacterial communities from Lake Vanda, McMurdo Dry Valleys, Antarctica - Oligotrophic Lake LV.19.BULKMAT1 | ecosystem: Environmental > Aquatic > Freshwater >... | reverse complement strand
TCTACCGATTCAACCGTTTTGGCGATCCGGGCTAAGTGCAAAACCCCAAGCGGTTTTGCTTTTAGCCCGCATCGGACGCACGCTCCCGCAAGCTCACCGCCTGTCCGCCGACCAACGCCGGAAGAAGGACGCAGAAAGCATGAAATAGGCGGGCTGGGGAGGGGTTGAGAGTTTAGGCAGCCCTGAAAAATGCAGAGAAGGTAATCTGGAACTCAGGAAATCAGGAGGAAACCGCTGATTTCACCATGCCATCCGGGCCTTTTTCCTGAGTTCGTGAGTTCCAGATTAATTGTTCAGAGGCTTCTTTAGAGTTGAGAGCCTCAAACCGAATAGACCGTCGGCTGGATCGTTGATGTCGGTTTTCAGTGGCTCGGTCTCTCAACCCTCATCTCTCAACTCTCAACTCCCTCATCCCCTCGCACGGTCCGTCCACGGACGCGGGTCGTAATCGCCAGCGCAGCCTTGTCACTCCGGGTGGAATGTGAGCCACTTCGGGCTCTTCGCCTGCTGCCGACATGTCCGCCATCAATCGTTTCCTCCTCGAGCATAATCTCCGCGTCGCGACCAATCCCTGCGTGAGTCCCGATTTCTGCCTGGATTGGCAGGGGCTCAGCGATCAACTGCGCGCCGGCAAGCTGCTGAAGGTGTATCCGAAAAGTCGCTTCGAGACGAAGGCCGGGGCGTGGACGCTGCTGGAAAACGCGAACGGCGATTGCGCCTGGCGGCTGCAGGGCAAGACGGAAGCGTTGCACGACGGCGTGGAGTTGTCCGACGGGACGCAGGCGTTTCCCGCGACGTTCGAGAATCTGCTGCGACTGAAGAATCTCGTCCAGGAGCACAACCCGCAGAGCACGATTTTCCCGACCGCCACGGAAAAGCTGGGCCAGAGCACGCTCGGCATCGGCGCGCGTTTCACGACGCTGCACTGGCCGGCGGTCGACTGGGCGATGAGCGCGCTGAGCCTCGGCCTCACGGCGAATCAGAACTCGATTCCGCGCGAGCTCGTCTACGACGTCGATGTGATGCTCGCGGGGAAACTGGATGCGGTGCCGTTTCCCTTCATCGGCACGAACGTCCCCGAGGGCCACCAGGGCCAGAGCGTCGAGGGCATGAGCCACGGCTGCGTGCTCGCCAAACTGAAGACGGGGTTTCACCGGCGCGGGATCGCGTGGAGCTTCAACGCCGACCATCAGCCGATCGGCGGCAAGTTCGACGCGCGGGAGGACGCGCTCGTGACGGGTTGCGTGCTGGCGAGCTACATCACCTTCGATCTCTCGCCGGAGCTGGCGCAGACGACGGTGCCGGCCGATGCCGCGGGCTGGGTGACGACGAATGTGCCGGCGGATTTGATCGCGACGGTGAAGGCGCGGGTGGCCGCGGTCGGGCTGACGCTGAACGAGGCCGACTTCGCGAAGCTCCTCGCTTATGTCTGGCCGTCGCTGCAGAAGATGAAGCGGCGCGACGAGAAATACGCCGCGGCGCGCGCGAAGTTGTTCACGACGGCCGTCGGCCGCACGTATCTGCGCGAGCTCTCGATCGACGAGTTGCCGGGGCTCACGACGCCCGAGACGACTGCGATCATGCTGGCGCTGTGCGAGGCGCTCGGGATGACGATCCATTTCGTGGCGCCGGCGTTCGGTTTCCAGAAAAACATGCCCTATCCCGACAACGCCGCGTTGCGCGCGCTGATCGAGAAGCAGTGGGGCGTGTGCCGGCAATTCGGCGCGAGCATCGGTTTCCACTCCGGCTCCGGCAAATCGGCCGAGAACTACCAGGTGATGGGGCAGGTCACGGGTGGCCGGCTCGAGATCAAGACGAGCGGACGTTACACCTACGAGATGGGCCGCGCGTTGTTCGCCTCGAAGAACGCCGCCGACCAGGCGCTGTGGCGCGACTGGTATAAGTTCACGATCGAACTGGCGGTGGCGGGCGCCTTCAGCCTCGACGCCACCGAGCAGAAGATGGCGCGCGTGTTCATCACCGACGCGCTGACGAAGTCGAATCACGGCACGGATGTGTATGCCAGCCCCACGGTCACGCGCGCCGCGCTCGAGTCGCTGCCCGCGAGCCCGGAGCACATGTTCTGGTTCGAATACAATTTTCTTTTCGTGCTCGCCGGCGGCGGTCGCGCGGAGAAGGCGGCGCTCGGCGACCACACGCGCGCGGGTTACGAGCAGCGCGCGCGCTTCTATGGCGTGAGCGACGAGGGCCGGCTGCATTTCGCGAAGAACATCGCGAGCTACATCGTGTTTCTCGCCGAGAACACGGGCCTCGCGCCGGCCGCGACCTGCGCCGCCGCCCGCAAATTGCTCGAGCGCTACGCGAGCCTCGACGAGATGCTCAACGATATCTCCAAATAAGCGCTCGAACCTGGGGCGGAGGATCTGAACAAACCAAACCGATGTGGAAAACAGGAAAAAGCCGAGGACCTGGCGGAGTCGCCGCAGCATTTTTTTCCTGATTTCCACATTGAATCGATCGGTATTTTTCAAGCCCCCCCCATCCCTCTTTCCGTATCCCCCATGGCCAAGCCCTTCATCCACGACGATTTTCTTCTCGGCACCAAGCAGGCGCGTGAGCTCTACCACCGTTACGCGAAGGCGGAGCCGATCTACGATTATCACTGTCACTTGCCGCCGGACCTGATCGCGCAGAACCACCAGTTCGCCGATCTCGCCGAGCTCTGGCTCGGGGGCGATCACTACAAATGGCGCGCGTTGCGCACCAATGGCGTGAAGGAGGAGTTTGTCACCGGCGGCGCCTCGCCGCGCGCCAAGTTTCAGGCCTGGGCCGAGACGGTGCCGCACACGCTGCGCAATCCGCTCTACCACTGGAACGCGCTCGAGTTGAAACGCTACTTCGGCGTCGACGAGCTCCTTACGGGCAAGTCCGCCGAGAAGATCTGGAAGAAGGCCAACGCGAAACTCGCCAAGCTGCGCGTGCACGATCTGATCAACAGTTCGAAGGTCGCCGTCATCTGCACGACCGACGACCCGGCCGATCCGCTGGTGCATCATCAGGCGATCGCCGCGCATCCCGGCAAACTCAAGGCGCGGGTGTATCCCGCGTTCCGCCCCGACAAGGCGCTCGGCGTCGGCAGCCCGGCGGATTTCAACGCCTGGCTCGAGAAGCTCGCCACCACCGCCGGCTGCGCGGCCGGGATCAAGACCTTCGATGACCTGCTCGGCGCACTGAAGAAGCGGCACGACGAGTTTCACGCAATCGGCGCACGCGTGTCCGATCACGGGCTGGAGAGCGCGCTCGCCGAGCCATGCACGCACGCGCAGGCGAAGATGATCTTCGATGCCGCCCGCCGCGGCCGCGCCGCGTCGGCCGAGGAGGCCGCGCGCTACGGCTCGTATCTGATGCTTGAATTCGGCAAGTGGGACGCCGCGCGCGGCTGGACCAAGCAGCTCCACCTCGGCGCGCTGCGAAACAACAACGTCCGCCTGCTCACCAAGCTCGGGCCCGACACCGGTTTCGATTCGATCGGCGACTTCCCGCAGGCCGCCGCGCTCTCGCGCTACCTCAACGCGCTCGATGCCACCGATCAGCTCCCGCGCACCATCGTCTACAACAACAACCCGAACGACAATTACGTCCTTGCCGCGATGATCGGCAATTTTCAGGACGGCTCGATCCCCGGCAAGGTCCAGTTCGGCAGCGGCTGGTGGTTCCTCGATCAGAAGGAGGGCATGGAGTGGCAGATGAACGCGCTTTCGAACCTCGGGCTGCTCTCGCGCTTCGTCGGCATGATCACGGACTCGCGCAGCTTCGTGAGTTATCCGCGCCACGAATACTTCCGCCGGACGCTCTGCAATCTCCTCGGCGCCGACATGGCGCGCGGCGAGATCCCGAGCGACTACGCGCTCGTCGGTGGCATGGTGAAGAACATTTGCTTCGCCAACGCCCGCGACTACTTCGGGCTGGAGCTGGCGCCGGAGTTTGCGAAGCGGTAGTGAGGCGCTGTTTTACGCCGTGAGGTGGGGCCGCGCCCGCGGATCGATCGGTGGGGCCGGCTCTCCGAGCCGGCCTGGGTTTGAGGGTGAGCTTGGAGATTGAGGTGCGGTTCGGCCTGGAACTCAGGCCGGCTCGGAGAGCCGGCCCTACCTTGGCTCCTCAGAATCCCAGCGCTTTCGGCAGGGCGGTCGAAAGCGGAGGCCAGTAGGTCACCAGCATCAGCACCGCGAACATCGTGAAGAAAAACGGGAGCAGCGGCCGCCACACTTTCGCGATCGTCGTCTCGGCCACGCCGCAACCGACGAAGAGGCAGTTGCCCACCGGCGGCGTGCACAGGCCGATGCAGAGATTGAAAATCAGCACGAGGCCGAAGTGGAGCGGGGTCATCCCGAACTTCACCACCACCGGCAGCAGGATCGGCGTGAAGATCAGCACCGCGGGGGTCATATCCATGAAGCAGCCGACGACCAGCAGCAGCAGGTTGATGATGAGCAGGAGCACGATCTTGTTGTCCGTGAGCGAGAGCAGCGCCTCCGTGATCGTCTGCGGAATGTTGGCGGATGACATGACCCACGACATGCCCATCGAGGTGCCGACGAGCAGCAGCACGATGGCGGTGGTCGCCGCCGAATCGGTGAGCAACCGCGGCAGCTCGCTCCATTTGATTTCGCGGTAGATCACCACCGACAGCACGAACGTATACGCCACCGCGATCGCGCTCGCCTCCGTCGGCGTGAACCAGCCCAGGACGATGCCGCCCATCACGATCGCGACCAGCAGCAACGCCGGCAACGCCGCGAAGAAGATTCGCACCCCTTCGCCGAGCCCGACTTTCTCGCCGACGGGGTATTTGTGGCGCCTGGCGATCACCGCGACCACCGCCATCAGCGCCAGGCCGAGGGCGATGCCGGGCACGTAGCCCGCGATGAACAGCGCCGCGATCGACACGCCGCCGCTGGCGAGCGAATACACCACCATGATGTTGCTCGGCGGGATCAACAGGCCGATCGGCGCCGCACTGATGTTCACCGCCGCGGCGAACTCGCGATTGTAGCCTTCGCGCTTCATCAACGGTGTCATGACGCCGCCGATCGCGGCGGCTGCGGCCACCGCCGAGCCCGAGATCGAGCCAAATAACATGCTGCCGAGCACGTTCACGTAGGCGAGTCCGCCGGGCAGCCGGCCGACGATCACCTTCGCGAGGTCGATGAGTCGGCGTGCAATGCCGCCGCGATTCATGAGCTGGCCCGACAGGATGAAGAACGGGATGGCGAGCAGGGCGAAGCTGTCGAGGCCGGTGGCCATGCGCTGGGCGATGACCGTGGTCGCCGCCGCCGGGTCGAGCGAGACCAGGAGCGCGAGCACCGCGGCCGAGCCGATGGCGAAGGAAATAGGCACGCCGGCGAAGAGCAGCACGGCGAAGACGAGCGCGAGAATGAGGGCTTCGTTCATGTCAGTTCAGGCCCGAGGATTGCTTCGCCAACACCGCCTCGCCCCGCCCGGCGTCGAGCAGGGTCACGATGCTGTAGAAGACGATGAACGCGCCGGCGAGCGGCACGGCCAGGTAGACGTATCCGAGTTTCCATTGCAGGGCGGCCGACTGCTGGCCGAGCGAGAGCTGGATCCAGACGAGCCGGCCGCCGCCGAAAACCAGCACGCCGAGGGCGAACAGCAGCACGACGGAGTGGATGATCAGCTCCGACGTGCGTTTGCGGGCGCCGTGGAGGTGCGCCGTGATGAGATCGAGCGCGAGGTGGGACTTTTTGCCGGTGGCGTAAGCCGAGCCGAGCAGGCCGACCCAGATCATCATGTAGCGCGCCAGTTCCTCGGTGAAACTGGAGGGATGCCGCAGGATGAAGCGGGTGAACACCTGCCAGAGGACGTTGATCACCATCCCGGCCATGAGCACGCAGATGGCGGAGCCGAGCAGCCAGTCGATCGAAGAGCGGAACGCTTTCATGGGTTCACCTCCGCGATTCGACGATCGAGTGGACCGACAATCGGGTCCTGGCCGGCGGACTCGTGCAACTCGGCGACGCGCGCGCGGAACAGCGCCTTGTCCGGTCGGATGATTTCCACGCCGGCTTTCTCGACGGCGGCGAGGGATTCCGCGGTGGATTCACCCCAGAGCTGGCGCTGATGGACGGCGGATTCGTCGGCGGCCTCCTGCAGCCATTGCTGCTGCTGCGGGGTGAGACTGTTCCAGAAGTGGGTGCCGACGATGACGACGTCGGGCACGCTGGTATGATCGTCGAGCGAGTAGAATTTGCAGACCTCGTAGTGCCGCGCGAGGTGGAAGCTGGGCGGGTTGTTTTCCGCGCCGTCGACCACGCCCTGTTGCAACGCGGTGTAGAGCTCACCGAAGGCGATGGGCGTGGCGGAGGCGCCGAAGGCCCGGATCAGGGCGAAGGCCATCGGGCTCTCCTGCACGCGGATCTTGAGGCCCTTGAGATCGTCGGGGGTGCGCACCGGGCGTTTCGTGTAGAAGCTGCGGCTGCCGGAGTCGTAGTAGCAGAGGCCGCGCATGAACTTCGTCTGGGGCGCGGCGAGGATTTCGCGGCCGATCGGGCCCTCGAGGACGGCCGCCTTGTGCGCGTCACTGCGAAACAGATACGGCAGCCCGAAGACCTTGAACTCCGGGGCGAAGCCCTCGAGCACGCTGGCCGAGACCTTCGTCATGGCGAGGCCGCCGATTTGCACGAGCTCGAGGCATTCGCGTTCGCTGCCGAGCTGGCCGCTGGGATAGACGTCGACGCGCATCGTGCCGCCGGATTTCTCGGCGAGGCGCTGGGCGAGGAAGACCATGCCCTTGTGCACGCTGTGCTGCGGATCGAGGCCGTGCGCGAGCTTGATGACCTTGACCTCGCGTTTGGCGCCGCAGCCGGCGCTGACGAAAGCGAGGAGGAGCAGGGGGAGAACGAGGCACCGATTCATGCAGGGGCTGGAAAAGCGACCGTGCGACGATGCGATGCGGAAACGGGCGGTGTCGAGCGCAAGGCGTGGCATCGGGGCGAGGGGGGCATCTGCAAGTTGGCGGTAGCACCGAAGGCATTCACCAAACAAAAGCAGCTTGAAACGCGGAGACCGCGGAGGGCGCGGAGCCAAGCCCATCGCCAAGGAATTTCTCCGCGCTCTCCGCGACCTCCCGCGTTTCAAAAATCGGATTGGTTGATCAAGAGCGCAGCTTCTGAATCACCGACAACTGACAGACGCACCCGGGCGAGGGGGCTTTGTTTGCCGCTCATGACGCCGACGCCGCGCGCGACCGAGAGCCGGCGCTGGCGCACTCAGGCTCGACGGGCGGCGTGCGGCCCCGTAGTTCAACCGTGATGCGTTCCGCCATCACCCTCTGCCTCGTGCCGGAAGCCCGCGGCGGCCCGTTTGTGTTTCACGGCGCCCTCGCCGACGGCTGCGCCCGCGCGGCGGAGCTGGGCTTCGATGCGGTCGAAGTGTTTCCGCCGGCGGCCGACGCACCGGCGCTGGCCGAGCTGCCGGCGCTGATCGAGAAACACCGGCTGCGCGTCGCCGCGATCGGCACGGGCGCGGGATGGGTGGTGCGCAAACTTTCGCTCACGAGCCCTGATGCCAGGGTGCGGGCGGACGCGCGGGAGTTCATCCGCGCCATCGTCGACTGCGCCGGCCGTTTTTCGGCGCCGGCGATCATCGGCTCGATGCAGGGCCGCTGGGACGGCCCGGTCAGCCGCGAGCAGGCGCTGGCGTGGCTCGCCGAGGCGCTCGAGGATCTCGGCGAACACGCGAACCGGCAGGGCGTGCCGCTGCTCTATGAGCCGTTGAATCGCTACGAGACGAATCTCTTCAACCGGCAGGGCGACACGGCGGCGTGGCTCCGCACCCTGCGCACGCGCAATGTCCGGTTGCTCTGCGACCTCTTCCACATGGCGATCGAGGAGGCGGAGCCGGCGGCGGCGTTGCGCGAGGCGGGCGCGCTCGTGGGGCATGTGCATTTCGCCGACTCGAACCGGCGCGCGATCGGCTTCGGGCACACGCAGGTCGCGCCGATCATCGCGGCGTTGCGCGCGATCGGCTATGCGGGCTATCTCTCGGCGGAGGTCCTGCCGCTGCCCGATGACACGACGGCGGCTCGCCAGACGATGGATGCGTTTCGTCAATTCACGGCCAGCGCCTAACCGCCATGCTCAAAACCTCGCTCACGCACCCCGAAATCCTGCGCGTCGTCGCGCGCGCCGGTCATCACGCGAAAATCCTCATCGCCGACGGCAACTACCCCGCGTCGACGAAACGCGGGCCGAACGCCGAGGTGATCTCGCTCAATCTTTCGCCCGGCGTCGTGACGGTTGTCCAGGTGTTGCGCGCGTTGCTCAGCGCCGTGCCGATCGATCACGTGAACACGATGGGCATCCCGCCTGATGATCCTTACGCGCAGCAAGGCGAGCCACCCGTGTGGGCGGAGTATCGCGCGGCGCTGGCGGCTGCCGGCTCAAGCTTGAAACTCGAGCCGATCCTGAAATGGGATTTCTACAAACACGTCGAGAGTCCTGACCACGTGCTTACGATCCAAACCGCCGACCAAGCCCTGTGGGGCAATGTGCTGCTCACGATGGGCTGTCGGACGTGAATGGTGTTAACCGGTAATTCGCGCTGAGCATCGCGGCCCAATTGGGCCGCGAAATCATCAGCGAAAATCAGCGGTTTCTCCGTCTTACACTTCCTCTCCATGCAAACCCGTCGTCTTGGAAATACCGATCTCCATCTTCCGATCCTCAGCTTCGGGGCGAGCTCGCTCGGCGCGGAGTTTCGCCGCGTGACGCTCGAGGAAGCGCTCGGCAGCGTGCGCGTGGCGCTCGAGTGCGGGCTCAACTTCATCGACACCTCGCCGTTCTACGGCCGCGGCATGAGCGAGGTGCTGCTCGGCATCGCGCTGCGCGGCGTGCCGCGCGAGAGCTACACGCTCTGCACGAAGCTCGGCCGTTACGATCTCACCCATTTCGATTTCTCCGCGAAACGCGTGGCGGAGAGCGTCGATGTCTCGCTGCACCGGCTCGGCACCGATCATCTCGACATCATCCTCTGTCACGACATCGAGTTCGTCCCGATGCAGCAGATCGTCGACGAAACGCTGCCGGCGCTCCGGAGAATCCAACAGGCGGGCAAGGTCCGCCACATCGGCTTCAGCGGCTACCCGATGAAGATATTCAAGTTCATCCTCGAGCAGACGACGGTGGACTGCGTGCTGAGCTACAACCAATACACGCTGCAGAACACGCGCTTCGCCGACGAAATCGTGCCGTATCTGAAAACCAAGGGCGTGGGCGTGATGAATGCCGGGCCGTTCAGCGCGCGCCTGCTCACCAACGCGCCGCTGCCGGCGTGGTTGAAGGAGCCGGAAGAGGTGAAGGCCGCCGCCCGCCGGGCCGCGGCCTTGTGCGCCAGTCGCGGCAGCGACATCGCCAAGCTCGCGCTGCAATTCTCGATCGCGAATCCCGACATCACGACGACGGTGTCCGGCAGCGCGAATCCGGCGAACATCCGCAACTGGGCCACGTGGGCCGCCGAACCGATCGATCAGGCCCTGCTCGCCGAAGTGCAGGCCCTCTTCGCGCCGGTGAAAAACCTCGGACACAAGGAAGGTTTGCCGGAAAACAACTGAAGCGCCCGGCGCGTCGACGCGTTGGCCGCAGCCCTGCCGGCGACCGCGTCGCGATGCGACCGGTGTCGCCCGGTGGCGGGGATCGTTCCCGACCGCCGTTTCTCCGGATGGCCATCCGGGACGCCGGCCGCGATCATCAGCCCAGCCGCATCCACTCATGCTCAAATTCTTCGAAGAACTGGATTTCCAGCAGACGCCCCTCGGCGAGCTCACGTTGCGGCGCAAGGTGATCGCCATGCTCGGCAACCGCGAAGTGCACGAGGTGATGCTGGGCGAGGAGTTCCTCATGAGCAGCCTGTTTCACGCCGTGGAGGACGCGGTGGCGGATCTCGGCCTGCGCGAACTGGGCGGAGCCGCCTGCGACGTCGTCGTCGGCGGCCTCGGGCTCGGCTACACGGCGGTGGCGGCCCTCGCGCATCCGTCCGTGCGCTCGTTGATCGTCGTCGAATACCTCGAGCCGGTGATCGGCTGGCATCGGCGCGGTCTGGTGCCGCTGGGTGCGCAGCTCACGGCCGATCCGCGCTGCACGTTTCAATCCGGCGACTTCTTCGCCCTGGCGCAATCACCCGGCGGTTTCGCGCCGGGCCGGCAGTTTCATGCCGTGCTGCTCGATATCGATCACTCTCCGCGCCGGGTATTGCACGCGCAGAATGCCGCCTTCTATTCGACCGCCGGCCTGACAGCGCTGGCGGCGCACCTCCATCCGGGCGGAGTTTTTGCGCTGTGGTCCGACGATCCGCCGGACGCGGAGTTCCTGCAGGAGCTGCAAACCGTGTTTGCCACGGCGCGCGCGGAGGTGGTGACGTTTCCGAATCCGCTCCTGGACCACGACTCCGCGAGCACGGTCTACGTCGCCCGGAAAGCCGAGGCGGGTCGACCCGAAGCTTCCAGCGTCCGGGTATAGCCCGGATATTTCATGCTCTACTCGCGAGCGACCCTCCACGGTGTGCTCGGATCAAGTCTACCGATTCAACCGTTTTGGCTATCCGGGCTAAGGGCAAAACCCCAAGCGGTTTTGCTTTTAGCCCGCATCGGACGCACGCTCCCGCAAGCTCACCGCCTGTCCGCCGACCAACGCCGGAAAAAGGACGCAGAAAGCATGAAATATGCGGGATAGGAGCTCCGCCCCACGGGGCTTTTTCCCGGCGCGGGGCGGCGGCTCGCGCGTTTCGGACAAGATCGCCATCGCCAAGACAGCCGGTCGACGACTCACTCCGGCCCCCCCCGCGCTCTCATGAAGATGTTTCTCCGCCTTGGGTTGATCCTTTCCTGCCTCGGTCTGCCCGCTCGGGCGCAGACGCCCGCTCCGGATCCCTTCCAGTGGCTCGAGGAAGTGACCGGCGACAAGGCACTCGCGTGGGCCCGCGAGCAGAATGTGCGCTCGCAGGGCGAGCTGGAAGGCGCCGGCGACTTCGCGGCGCTCCAGGCGCGACTGCTCACGGCCCTCGAGTCCGAAGATCGGATACCGGGCATCGGCAAACACGGCGAGTTCTACTACAACTTCTGGCGCGACAAGACGAATGTCCGCGGCCTCTGGCGGCGCACGACGCTCGAGGAGTATCGCAAGCCGAAGCCGGCTTGGGAGACCATCCTCGATCTCGATGCGCTCGCGAGCGCGGAGCAGGAGAACTGGGTGTGGAAGGCCACGGCGTGGCTGCAACCCGATCACGATCGCTGCCTGATCTCGCTCTCGCGCGGCGGAGCCGACGCGGTGGTGGTGCGCGAATTCGATCTTTCGACCCGGCGCTTCGTCGCGGATGGCTTCACGCTGCCCGAGGCCAAGAGCCGCGCCACGTGGCGCGATCGCGACACGCTGTATGTCGGCACGGATTTTGGTGCGGGTTCGCTGACCGACTCGGGCTACCCGCGCATCGTCAAGGAGTGGCGCCGCGGCACACCGTTGGGCGCGGCGACGGCGGTCTTTGCAGGCCAGAAGACAGACGTGAGCGTGACCGCGGGCGTCTCAATCGAGCCCGGCTTTCGACGGGAGTTTGTCACGCGCGCCGACACCTTTTTCACGCGGGAAGAGTTCCTGCGCGTCGACGGCAAGTTGATCCGGCTCGACCTGCCGGCGGATGCCGGGCTCGGCACCTATCGCGAACATATCCTGGTGACGTTGCGCACCGACTGGAACGTCAGAGGCAGAACGTATCCCGCCGGCGCACTGCTCGCGACGCCGTGGGAAAAATTCCTCGCGGGCGGCCGCGCCTTCGAGCTCCTCTACGTGCCCGCGCCCCGCAAGGCGCTCTCCGGCTACAGCACGCTGCGTCACCACCTCATCGTCAACGAACTGGAGAACGTGCGCAACCGGCTCTACGTGCTGACGCCGCAGCCCGACGGCCGGTGGACGCGGGTGGCGCTCGACGCGCCGGCCTTTGGCACGATTTCCGCCGCGTCGATCGACGACGAGACGGACCACTACTGGATGACGGTGACGGATTTCCTCACGCCCTCGACGTTGTATCGCGGCACGATCGGGCGGGAGCGTGAGAAATTGAAGTCGGCGCCGGCCTTCTTCGACGGCGGCCGCTTCGAGATCGCGCAGCACGAAGCGGTGTCGGCCGACGGCACGCGCGTGCCCTATTTTCAGGTGTCGCCCAAGGGGCTGAAGCCCGACGGATCCAATCCCACGCTGCTGTATGGCTATGGTGGATTCAGGCTCTCGCAGATGCCGGGCTATAACCCGGGCCGCGGCATCGGCTGGCTGGAGCACGGCGGGGTGTTCGTGCTCGCGAACATTCGCGGCGGTGGCGAATTCGGTCCCGCGTGGCACCAGGCCGCGCTGAAGGCGAACCGCCAGAAGGCCTACGACGACTTCATCGCGATCGCGGAGCACCTCGTCGCGCGGAAGGTGACGTCGCCGAAGCACCTCGGCATCCAAGGCGGCAGCAACGGGGGACTGCTGATGGGCGCGATGCTCACGCAGCGGCCGGATCTCTTTGGCGCCGTCGTCTGCCAGGTGCCGTTGCTGGACATGCAGCGTTACAACAAGCTGCTGGCCGGCGCGAGCTGGATGGGTGAATACGGCAATCCGGATGTGCCGGAAGAGTGGGCGTATATCCGGCGCTACTCGCCCTATCACAATGTGAGGGCCGGCGTGGATTATCCGCGCGTCCTGTTCACGACCTCGACGCGGGATGATCGGGTGCATCCGGGCCACGCGCGAAAGATGGTGGCGAAAATGCAGGAGCAGGGTCACGACGTGCTGTATTACGAAAATATCGAGGGCGGCCACGGCGGCGCGGCGAACAACCAGCAGGCCGCCTATATGAGTTCGCTGGCGTATGCGTTCCTCTGGAAACAGCTCGCGCCGAAAGCGAGGGAGGCGGCGGGACGTTGAAGCGCGGGCCTCCACTCGGGCGGCGCTGAGACATCGCCCGTGGAACAACCGATGGAGAACGTGACATCCGATGGCAGTGGGTGCCCGTCGCGTGAGAGGCGGGAGGGTGTGGCCATTCAGGTTTCCGTCAGATCGCTGGTCTCACGGTTGGGCTCCAGCGCTGGGGAGGGTAACGGGGATTTCTCGGTTGTTCGGCGAAGAGTTACTGCGCACTACCACCGACGAGCATAGCGACCGCCACGATGAATCCTAATATTACGAACAACGCAGAGTTCGCCGCGCACACCGTGACGTTGGCCAACGGCGAAGCGGTGACGATGGACCTCGCCGAACGCGGCACCCGCCTGAGCAGCGAGCGGTGGGTGCGCGAAGTGCGCCGCCGCGCCGCCGACGGCCACCAGGTCTCCGTCCTGAGCACCGACTGGCGCGCCGAGCTGCGCGTGCTTGCCCCGCGGCTCATGGCCCGGTGGTGCCAGGAAAACTTCCTCAAATACATGCGTGAACACTACGGCCTGGACCGGCTGGTCGAATACGGCACCACGCCCCTTCCTGCCACCACCAAGGTCGTCAACCCCGCCTGGCGTCAGGCCGACCAAACCGTGCGCCGCCAGCGCGCCACGGTCACCCGCCTCGCCGCCGCCTTCGGCACGGCGAGCCTCTCGGTGGCCCCGGAAGCGCCCGAGTTCGAACGTTTCACCCGCGAAAAAGGCCAGCTCCAAGCCGACCTCGCGGCCGCGCAAACGCAGCTCGCAGCGAATAAAACCGCGCGCGCCGCCCAGGCCAAACACGTCGAACTCCAGACGCTTCCCGCCGAGCAACGCTTCGCCCAACTGCGTCCGGAGAAAAAGCACTTCGTGGATACGATCAAACTCCTCGCCTACCGCGCCGAGACCGCCATGGCCGCCGTGGCCCGCGAAAAACTCGCCCGCCCAGACGACGCGCGCGCCCTGCTCCGCGCGCTCTACCTCACCCCCGTGGACCTCATCCCCAATCTCGCAGCCAACACGCTGACGGTTCGCTTGCACCACCAAGCTGCCCCGTTGCAGGACGCCGCCGCCGCCCATCTCTGCGCCGAACTCAACGCCACCGAAACTCTCTTCCCCACCACCAGCCTCCGCCTCATCTACGAACTTTCCGGCTCATCCTGATTCCACGGGGTCAGGAGGTCTGAGGCTCCCGGCCGGGTGCGAACGGGATTGTTCGGGAAACCGGGCGGGAGATTACTTCGCGCGCATCGCGGTCCATTCCGTCTTCGTGGGCGCCGCCGTTGAATCAGACTATAATTGCGGAGAGAGAGGTTGGCGCCGCACGGGTTTAAGCGCGCATCGTTTTCCACGTCGCGAGGCAACGTTCGGCGGTTTCGAATTCCGAATAGCGGCTGCCTTCCTGCTCCATAAGGTAGAATTCGACGCCCCCGACGGATTCGGCCGTCGCAAGAAGTTCCTTCCAAGGCGTGACACCTTCGGCGAAGAGCACGCGATACGCCTTCTCGTCCTCCCGCGTGCCCGGGGCCCAATCCTTGAGGTGCACGCTCTTGATCCGGCCGGGGTTCGATTTGATCCATGCAACGGGATCGGAGCCGGCTTGCACGCAGGTGCCGACATCGAGTTGGAGAACGAACTCCTTGGGGGTATTCGCGGCGATGACATCCATGACGCGCTGGTCGCCGTCCAGCTTCGCCCATTCGGTGGCGTGATTGTGGAATCCGGCCGCGAGGCCGTGCGGTGCAAACTTCTCCGAAGCGACCGTGAACTGCTCGCACACTTTCTTCCAGCCGTCGACCCCGGTCACGCCGCGTGGAGGCGAGGCGAGCACGATGATCCGCGAGCCGAGAATCTGGTTCAGCTCGATCGCGCGGTCCATCGTCTCGCCGGGAGTGATCGAGGCCGCACCATTGTGCGTCGAATAACAACGCAACCCGAGGTCGTCGATCATGGTGCGGACCTCCTTCGCGTAGGAAAATTTCCAGGCAAAATACGGCGAGTAAAACTCCACGACTTCGTAGCCTAGCTTCGCTACGGTGCGCAGCGTGCCGGGGAGATCCTTCGTGAGCTCGCCGCGCACTGCGTAGAGCTCGATCCCGATGGGATATTTTTTCTTCGGAGGCATCGCGGCGGCGCGAGCGGAGGAGACGAGTGCATTCGGCAACAACGCGCCGGCCGCAATTGCCGCGGAAGCGAGAGTGGAGGTCGTGATAAACGCGCGACGGGAGAGGTCGGAAGAGGATGGAGTGGTGGGGAGCATGGGAATACGAGGGTTGGTGAGTGGTGACGGCTTAAGGGTGTTCGGAGCGCGCCGAGGCGGGCGCGGATCGGCTCGGTGCGCGGCCCGCCGAAGCAGGAGCCGGTAGCGGCAAGACCGTGATGAATGGCAAACGTTGAGGTAAAGTTTTCGGTCAATCGCTATGGTTTTGGCAGCGGGATTTGCGCCGTGGTGCGCAGGTAGGCGAGGAGGTCGCGGACCTCATCGTTGGAAAGCGATTGGAGGAGGCCTTCGGGCATCATCGAAATCGGCGATTTCTCGCGGGAGAGGATTTCGGATTTCGCGATGACCGTATCCTGACCGATGAGACGCAGCGTGAGACGCTGGTCGTCCTCGGCTGCGGCATTACCGGCGAGGGTGCGGCCGTCGCGGGTCGTGACGGTGACGAGCTGATAACTTTCCTGCATGACTTCGCTCGGGTTGATAATCTCCGTGAGAATGTAGTCGAGGTTGGCGCGGTTGGAGCCGGTGAGATCGGGGCCGATGTTGCCGCCTGTGCCGTAAAGCGTGTGACAGGCGGTGCAGGTGCGCTCGTAGAGGGCGCGGCCGTTTGACACGTTGGCTTTGGCGAGCACGTCGTCGGTGAGGAGGCGTTTGAATTTCGTCATGTCGGCCTGCTTGTCTTCGGCGGGCTGCGCGACCGGACCCCAGAAATCCACGAAGGACGGGCCGACGACGCGCTGGAGCTGGCGGGCGGCGAACGCGGTGATGTCGCGTTTCGGAATCGTGTTTTGTTTCAACGCGGCGACGAGCGCCTGGGCGGTGGCGCGGCGCGACGAGAGCGTGAGGATGGCCTCGGCTTTGTCGGCGGCGGGCAACGCGGCGTAGCGCGCGAGCAGCGTCTGGGAGACGCGGGCATCGTCGAATGCCGCGAGCGTGGCGATAGCGTTGCGGTGTGAAAACGAAAAGGCTTCTCGGCTTGGTCCGCCGTGGAGCAGTTGTTGGCGACACGCAGCGCGGATTCCACGGGCATCGTCAGCGGTTTCAACCGGCTCTAAGGCAGCCTGCGTTGTAGTGCCTGGCCGCGCCAAGAACGCTCGTGCTACGAGAATAATAGCGACTGGGCGTGCTCGGTGATCAGCGTTACCGCGGGATGATCGATGCGGCGTTCGCCAGTGATGAGATAAAACTGGTCGGTGCATTTCTCGGTTATGCCCACGCTTTCGAGCTGAAACCGGGTGAGGCACTCGTTCAGGCCCACGGACGGCACGGCGATGAACCCATGGCCGTCGGCCGCCGCAATTTTCATGAGCGCGCCATCCTCGAATTCAGCGACAACGCGCGGCTGGACGCCGATGGCGTGAAACCACTCCTCCAAGGAGCGCCGCAACGTGGTATTCGCCGTCGGGAGCAAAGCGGGCGCGCCATTCAGCGATTTCGGAAATCCCTTCCGCAGCGCGCTGGCGAGTTTACGCACGGCGCAAAACGCCACGCTACTTTTCCCGAGCAAATGACCGAACGTATGCGCCTTGACCGCGCCGGTTGGTGGCTCGTCCGCGAGGACGGCGTCGAACCGATGCATGGCCAGTTGCGCCAGCAAGTCTTCGGCTTTGCCTTCGCGACACACGAGGTGGACAGGGGGATTCAAGCCGAGAACGGGTTTCAGAATATCGTAGCTCAATAGTTTCGGGAAAGAGTCCTCCACGCCGATCGTCACGCGCATGGCGCGCTGGCGGGCGGGGGTATGCTGCTTCACCGTATTAAGCAGCTCGCCGCCGAGGGAGAATATCTCCTCTGCATAGCTCAGCGCCACCCGGCCCGTGTCGGTCAGGACCAACACGCGCCCTTTGCGCTGAAACAGTTTCTCGCCGAACGCCTCCTCCAACTTGCGGATCTGCGTGCTGATGGATGGCTGCGAGACATGGAGCTTCTCCGACGCTTTGCGCAGCCCGCCTTCCTTCGCGACGGTCCAAAAATAGAGGAGGTGGTGGTAATTCAGCCATTCCATGGGCGCATTAGTCATTCCACAAAAGCTAAGAGTCCACGCTTTAAAGCGTATTAGACCAAACAGTCTTAGCCGGGTAGTATGACGCCCATGCTGCTCCACGAACAAGCGGAACATGTAGGCTGCAAGGCGATGACGCTGGTGGAACTACGCCAGCACATCCGCACGCTAATCACCCTCGGGGCCACGGACGCCCCGATGATCAGTTGCTATCTCAATCTCGAAGCGTGCAGGGAAGAGTCCGGCGTCAGCGGAGGGCGGATGGTGTTCGCCGAGCGGGCGGCGCTGTTGAGAAAGAGCACGTCGGGAGAAAGCGGAAAATACGTGGAAGAGGCTCTCCTGCGCATCGAGGGATTTCTGGCGAGTGCGATGAGGCCCGAAACCAAGGGGGGCGCGGTATTCGCGCGGGGCGGAGCCCAACCATTTTTCCTGCCACTGCAGTTTCAGGTGCCGTTGCCCAACTGGATCGTGGCCGACGTGGTGCCCAATGTTTACCACTTGATCGAACTCAAGGACACCTACCACCGCTTCGTGCTCCTTCTCATGACCGAGAAGAGCGCGCGGATTCTGGAAATCAACCTGGGGGCGTTGACGCAGGAGGTTTGGGCCGAGCGCCCGGAACTCCGTGACTATGTGGGCAGCGGTTGGACCAAAGCGCACTACCAGCACTACCGGGCGCAGCAAACCGAGCGTTTCGTTGCCGACGCCATCAAAGTCCTTGATCGCTTGGTATCCGCCGGCGGTCACACGCACCTGATTCTTGCCGGAGATCCCGCCACGACCTCGCGGATGAGACAAGCCCTGCCCAACCATCTGGCGGACAAACTGGTGGACACGGTGCACGCTTCCGCGCGCGACAACATGCTGGATATCGTGACGGCGACCAATTCGTTGTTCGTCGAGCAAGAGGAAGCGGAATCGCAGACGCGGGTCAGTCTGCTGGTAGGCGAAATCAACACGCATGGCCTGGCGGTGGCGGGATCGGGCGCCAGTCTGCACGCGCTGGGGGGAGGACTGGCGGAAGTATTGGTTATGGCGAAGGACTACCAACCCGATCCGGGTTGGCGGTGCGTTCATTGCGGGCGGATTAGCGAAGCGCCGCGAAAACCGGTGGCCTGCCCGCGTTGTCACGGCAACGAACTGCGGGACGTGGCACTCAAGGAGGAGATGGTGCGGCTGGCAGAGCGGAACGGAGCGGAGGTCGAAATCGTGACCCACAGCGACCTGTTGATGGAACTGGGCGGAGTCGGATGCCTGCTACGCTATCCGCCGCCCGAAGATTTTTACCGGTAGGTGGGGAGGCCTGACTCGACCGGGTCGGAAACCGCACCACGCATCGAACCAACGAGAGAAAAACCCGGAGGCAAGCATACTCCCAAAACAAGAAAAGAACAGCGAAACATGAAAACGAACAGGACAGCACAAACCAACCGCGAGCCCGCTACTGGCGTCCAAACGGACACCGCGCAGGCTCGCTTGGAGTTCGAGAGCGCCACCGCCAAGTCGGTGTGCCTCGCCGGCTCATTCAACGACTGGGATCCTGCGGCGACGGAGATGATTCC
>Ga0163144_10011527_pt1 | contig 18701 bp, 12 predicted proteins | sample OliLak19BULKMAT1_FD_123175 | JGI IMG/M metagenome (GOLD analysis project Ga0163144, IMG submission 123175) | Freshwater microbial mat bacterial communities from Lake Vanda, McMurdo Dry Valleys, Antarctica - Oligotrophic Lake LV.19.BULKMAT1 | ecosystem: Environmental > Aquatic > Freshwater >... | reverse complement strand
TGCAGACCCTTGTAGCGCAGGTGGGGTGCGTCGGCGAGGCTCCATTGTCTGCGGGCGTGTTGGTAGCTTTCGTGGTTACCGACGCGGGGGAAGTCGACCCATTCGGGGTGACCGAACTCGTTGCCCATGAACGTCAGGTAGGCTTCGCCGGCGAGGCTGAACGTGATCAGGCGGATCATTTTGTGCAGTGCGACGCCGCGCTCGATGACCATGTTCTTGCCGAACGACTCGTCGTCCATGGCGAAGTACATTTCCTTGTCCATGAGCCAGAACGCGAGCGTTTTGTCGCCGACAAGTGCCTGGTCGTGTGACTCGGCGTAACCGACGTGTTTTTCGCTAAACCGGCGGTTCATCAGCGTGTGATACAAGTGTTGTAAGTTCCAGTCTTCGTCCTTCTTTTCCTTGACGAGTTTGATCCAGTAGTCGGGCACGCCCATTGCCAATCTATAGTCGAACCCCAATCCGCCTTCCCAGACTGGCCTGGCCATGCCGGCCATGCCGCTAACGTCTTCGGCCACGGTGACGCAGTCGGGTTTGATCTTGTGGGCGAGGTCGTTCGCGAGCATGAGGTAGCTGATGGCGTCGGAGTCGATGTTGTCGCCGAAGTAGTCGTCGTAGCTGCTGAAACTTTTTTCCAGGCCGTGGTCGAGGTAGAGCATGGAGGTCACGCCGTCGAAACGGAAACCGTCGAAGCGGAATTCTTCGAGCCAGTAGCGGACGTTGCTGAGCAGGAAGCGTTGCACTTCGTATTTGGAATAGTCGAAGCACAAAGAATCCCACGCCGGGTGCAGCCCGCGGGGTGGGGCGTGGAAATACTGGAAGTCTGATCCGTCGAACTGATTCAACCCCTCGGCGACGTTTTTGACGGCGTGGCTATGGATGATGTCCAGCAACACGACAACGCCCAGCCCGTGGGCGGTGTCGATGAGGCGTTTGAGCCGTTCCGGCGTGCCGAAGCGCGACGACACCGCGAAAAAGCTGCTGACGTGATACCCGAACGACCCGTAATACGGGTGTTCCTGAACCGCCATTAATTGCAGCGCGTTGTAGCCGAGTTTGGCGATGCGCGGTAGGAGAAAATCCGTGAACTCGTCAAAACTACCGACCTTGGGTTGCTCCGTCGCCATGCCCACGTGGGCTTCGTAAATGCGTAGCCCGCCGGTGTGGGACGTTGGCGCGGCGTGTTTCCATTCGAACGCGGGCGGGTTCCAGTATTGCGCGACGAAGTCGGTCGACCCGGGCAGTTGGATCACCCGCCGGATGTACGCGGGGATGCGGTCGATCGCGCCTTTGTCGGACACGACGTTGACCTTGAGCTTCCCGCCGTGGACAAGTTTGTCGCCGAATTCTTCGTCGGGCAAGAAGCAGGACCACGTGCCGAAGGAGTCGCGAACGAGCGGGTTGGCGAAGCGGTCCCAGTTGTTGAAATCACCGACCAGGCGCAGCGCATGAGCCTGCGGTGCCCATTCGCGGTACCAGACGCCGGGCTTGGATTTGTTCTCGCCGCGCGTGAGGCCGAAGTAGTGGTGGCCTTGGCTGATCGCGCCGAGCAGCCCGCCGGTCTGGTCAATGGTGGCGAGGTTTTTTTTGTAAAAGTCGAAGCGCCGGCGCAGCTTGCCCGCGTACGGTTCGAGCCACGGGTCGTGCGCAATGAGGGCAGTGCCGTCTTTCCGATTCGCCGGTGACATTTGCGTTGAGTCGGACATGGGATGAACAGCTTACCACAATCCATCCGCACGGATCAGGGCTTGATCGGCTTCATCACGTTCCCGCACAGGCACGCGGGCGCCTTAAGCGGTTGACCCGGCAGGAGCGGTTCTTTTTCGACCTTCATCACGCAGCCGCAAGTTTGGCAACCGAAGCGAGACGGGATGTTGCTCGCGGGCCGCGCGGGCGTCATGACGACGGGGGTGGAATCGCCGTCGGCGTCGGTGACGTCACCCTTCCGGTCCATCGCAAGGTTCGCGAGCTTGTCGGCCAATTCGTTTTTGTCGCGCAGATTGTGGCCGATGGTCACGTGGTCGAATTTGCGAATCAGCGCCATCGCGCGGTCGTACAACGCTTTCATGTCCGGGTGCTTCACCCGGTACTCGCCTTTGAGCTGTTTGATGATCAATTCACTGTCACCTTTGACGGAGATTTTCTTTCCGCCGAGCTTGAGCGCCTCTTCGAGCGCGACGATCACGCCCGTGTACTCCGCGACGTTGTTGGTCGCGCGACCGATGAACTTACCGAGCGTCACCAGCGGCGTACCGTCGGCCGCGCGCACGACCACGCCCACGCCCGCCGGGCCGGGATTGCCCCGACTCCCGCCGTCGAACTGCAATGTCAAGACTTCGTCTGCCATGCTCATGACGTCTTCTTTAGCATACAAAGCGGCTGGTAGCGCGTCTGGGTCCGGTTATTTCCCTGCGGCAAGGCGAGTTAGGAACTGCACGTGTGCGTCCGAGCGAAGGCCCGCTTCGAGCGTCGCGAGTAGGCCCGCGGAGTCGGCGTTGAGCAGATGATTCGGGTCCAGACACAGTCCGGGAAACGCAGCGCTGTGCACCACCCCGTCGGCGTCGGGCTGGGCGGGAGCGTACTCGCCGTTCACGAGAACGAACCAGTCTAGGGCGTCGTCGTCGATGCGCCACACGACGTACTCCTGCACGCCGTTACGGCGGTAGGCGTTCTTCTTGGCATGAAGGTCGATGTTCACGGTCGAACCAGAAATTTCGCACACCAGCGCCGGCGGACCCGTAACGTAGTCGTCCTCGTCCACCTTCGCCTTCCCCCCGACGTGCGGCGGAAGAAGCAGGAATAAATCCGTTTGAAATTCGTTGTCGTTATCTAGGCGAACGGTTCCATTGTCACCGATACCTAAAAGTCCCGGAGTTTTAGCCAGATAGTTAAACAGCCAGCCACTCAGTAGTGCGTGTGGCATGCTGTGCGACTTAAATTTTACAGGTGACGGCATATAAACAATCCCCTCGACCAGTTCCGCCTTCTTGACGCCGGGCATGGCCGTATAGCGGCGCTCGAATGCGTCGCGCGAAAGCCTGTCCCCCGCGACCAGCGGTGGCAACTGGTCCTGACGTTTTCGCGTGCGAGGATGTGCAACGGCGACCGGGGGCATGATTCGAATCATAACCTTCGCCCGGCAAATCTCGACGCTTTTTTGTCCCGACGCATTGCCGCTCCGTAAATCGACTGTAATTTACCGGCCATGTATTCGATCGAACAAGTCAAGCCGTACCTGACCTCTCCGGACACGGACACTCGCGAACTGGCCGAGGATTATTTCAACTGCCCGCTCGCGCCGCTGCTATCTGCCGACGAGTGGTGGGATGCGTTTGATGTCAACCAGCACGTCCCCACGTCGCTGCGTTTTCATGTCGTGATGAAATCCACCCAGTCGAGCGCGTCGGTGCAACGGCTGATCGACCTGACGAACCAAGACTCCGGCCCGGTGCGTGTTGTCGACGAACTCGAACGGGCGCTGATTCATTTTCTCCCCCTGCCAGCACTTCGTGACTTCGCCGAACAGATTCTGTCCGGCCTGACCAGCCCCTTCGAAGTCGCCAATGTTCGCGATCGCTTGGCTTTGCTCGAACTCCCGGTCGAACAACTGTGGACCAGGCTGGAGCAAATTTCGACCGACAACCAAGGAAACACTTACTCCCGTCTTCCGATCGCGCTCAATGACATCGAGCACGCGCTGGCCTCGCACGGCGACGCCATTCTGGAACGCACGATCAACGAGATTGATCGTATCCTGAAAGACCCCAAGCCCGGCTATGAAAGCTGGATGCCGATGTTCGCCGTTAGTTTGATTGGCAAGCTCCGACACGCACCGTCGGTCGGGCGGCTTTTTGGTTTGATCGAAGGCATTGAAGATCCATTTAACGATTCGCTGGCAACTGAAGCGTTAGATTCGCTCGTGCGCATCGGCACGAGCGAACTGCTCGACTCCGCCGAGGAAATGTGCTCGCGCCACCCGAAGGCTTGGACCGATGCGTGGTGCCTGCGGCTTGTCGAACTGAACACCCCCGCCGTCGAGGAGTTCCTCACCCGGCAGTTGCTGCGTATGACAGACGATAGTATCCGCACGTCGATCGCACTGAGTTTGGTCACACTCTGCACGACGCACCCTCCCGCGCTGGAGGCCATCCGGACAATGGTCGTCGAAGATCGCTGGAACACGACGATCGACGACCCGTTGCGCTCGTTGATCCCGCTCTGCCACATCACCGGCTGGTCGCCGCCGGAACTGTCATATTGGAAGAGCATCTACGACACGCCCGAACGCAATGCCGAGCTTAAGTCGCGGTTCGACCGTCTTTTCACTGGCGGCGACCCGGCTATGCAAAAGACGCTCGACCAACTCCGAGAGATGTTCATGTCCGAGACGCAGTCGGGGCCAGTCGCAGAACCCGTCCGAGACCTGCCCGCCGCGCCGTTCGTCCGGTCCGCGCCGAAGGTCGGCCGTAACGACCCGTGCCCCTGCGGGTCGGGGGTCAAGTACAAAAAGTGCTGCGGAAAATAGTCATGTTGAAACTCCGCTCACGTCGCAAGCCAATCCTCGTGAAGGCGGCACACCGAGATGTTTCATCACGACCATGCGGCTCGTCGCAATCGCGCCGCTCGACTCGCCGATCGTCCAATGAAATGGCACCTTATGACCGTTAGACCATCGTGCGAAAAACTTCCGGCGACACGCCCACGACTTTCTTGAACTGCTTGCTGAACGTAAACGGGTCTTCGTAGCCGAGCGCGTACGCGACCTGCTTGTTGCTCAGGCGCTCTTGCGCGATCAGCGCGCGGGCGCGGTCGATGCGCCGCCTGATACGGTAGTCTCCGGGACTCAAGCCCGTCTTGGCGCGAAACACTTTTCGAAAGCGTTCGTAACTCAGGCCGTGTTGTTCGAGCAGCGCAGACAACTCGACGTCCAGCGTCGCCCGCAGGTCGATGTCATGCGTGAGCATCTGACACGCCGCCTCCACGACGGCGGCGTGGGGTTCGGGGACGCGGGAGCGCCGGTCGGCGGTGTGGAGCGCGACGACGGTTTCGTGCGCCCGGGCGAGCACCTGTGGCATCGACTCGTCGGTACCGAATTTGAGGTCGTGGAGCAGATCGTTGAAGCGTTCAATGATCGACACGTCGATCCCCGGCCGCAGGACCAGGCGAGCCGCGTCGATCGCGCCGACACGTACCAGTTCCCTCGCGAATGTTCCGTCGACTAGAAGGTACGCCTCGGCCCAGCGACCGTCGGGGTCCTGCACGACCGAATGCTTGCGACCGGGAAGCATCTGAATCGCGCACCCCGCTTCGACGCGGACGTTCTGACCCCGATCGTCGGTGAAAACACCGGCCCCGCGCAGGACGTACACGAGCACGAAGTCGTCCAGCACGCGGTCACGATATCCGGAGGCTTGGCCGGGCTTTAGTACGAAGCCGACCGACCGCACGCCCGAGCGCATACGCGGCCCGCCGGTGCGGTAGGCCACGTCCTGACGCAGCGTGCCCGGCGGGAGCAACAGGTCGACTGGGAATTGGAAGGCGGCCTCTGACATTCGACCAAATTGGACATGCTACCGACCAAAAAGGCAATGGAAACGAGTTGATCGTGCATTAACTTAATCTGATCTTCAAACCAAACCGGACAAGTGTCCGATGAAGATCAAACGCCCCGCGGGTCGTCGTGACCGGGCGAACGAGGAACTGTAGGAACCTTTTTTCAGGAAACGAGCCATGTCGAAAAAGATTAAATGGGGCATTCTGGGTGCCGGCGCGATCGGCAGTACGTTTGCACGGAACCTCAAGTCCAGCCGTACCGGTGAGCTTTACGCGGTCGCGAGTCGGTCGCAGGAGAAGGCGGACAAATTCGGTGACGAGTTCGGCGCGCCCAAACGGTACGGCAGCTACGAAGCAATGCTCGCCGACAAAGACGTGGACGCGGTCTACATTTGCACGCCGCACACGCTGCATGCCGAATGGGCGATCAAGTCCGCGAACGCCGGTAAGCACATTCTGGTTGAAAAGCCGTTCGCGCTGAACCAGTGGGAAGCCACCGCGATCTTCGAGGCCGCGACGCTGAACAAAGTCTTCGCGATGGAAGCGTTCATGTACCGTTGTCACCCGCAGACGGCCAAACTGGTCGAGCTGGTCAAGAGTGGTGTGATCGGAGAGGTGCGCCTGATCCAGGCGACGTTCGGCTTCCAGGCCGGCTTCAACGCTGAGAGCCGGTTGTACAACAACGACCTCGCCGGCGGCGGGATCATGGACGTCGGGTGTTATACGGTGTCGATGGCGCGACTGATCGCAGGCGCTGCAATCGGTAAAGATTTTGCCGACCCGACGGAAGTCAAAGGCAGCGCCCACCTCGGCCAGACCGGCGTCGACGAATGGGCGGCGGCAACACTCAAATTTCCAAGCCCTAACAAAGACGGTAAGGCCCCCGGGATCGTCGCGCAGCTCGCGACGGCGGTCACGCAGAATCTCGAAAACGTCGTCCGAATCTTCGGCTCCAAGGGGAAAATTTTCGTCGGCAACCCGTGGGTCGCCGACCGGAACAAGGCCGAGAACACCACCATCGTCGTCAACGTGAACGGCGAAAAAGAGGCCCGCGAAATCAAGGTCGAATCCGCCGTCACCAGCTTCACGCTCGAAGCCGATTTTGCCGGTGACGCCATACTCGCCGGCAAGACGCAGGCGGCGGCGCCGGCGCACACGTGGGACGACGTGATGAGCCAGATGCGCACGCTCGACCGGTGGCGCGACACGATCGGCCTGACCTACGACGTCGAACTGCCTGTCAAGTTCCCGACCACGACCGTCGCACGCAAGCCGCTGGTCTTCAACAGCCGACCGCATATCCCGCACGGCAAAATTCCCGGTATCAACAAGCCCGTTTCGCGGCTGATACTTGGCTGTGACAATCAGAATACGCTCCCGTGTTTTGCCGTCATCGCCGACGACTTTTTCGAGCTCGGCGGAAACACCTTCGACACCTCCTTCATCTACGGCGGAGGCCGACAGGAACGCCTGCTCGGTCAATGGATCAAATCACGCGGCATTCGCGAGCAGGTCGTCCTCATCGCCAAAGGCCTCCATACGCCCGACACGTACCCGGCCCGTCTCAAATACGAACTGACCGAGACGCTAGAACGATTCCAAACCGCGTACACCGACCTCTATGTCATGCACCGCGACAACCCCGAAGTGCCGGTCGGTGAGTTCGTGAGTGTCATCAACGACCACATCAAGGCCGGCCGAATCAAAGCCTGGGGCGGAAGCAACTGGACGCTCGCCCGCATTGACGAAGCCAAGGAATACGCGAAGAAGAGCGGCCTCGTCGGGCCGATCGCCGTCAGCAACAATTTTAGCCTCGCGCGCATGGTGAACCCGGTCTGGGGCGGGTGCATCGCCGCTTCCGATCCCGCCAGCCGCGCTTGGCTGGAAAAGACGCAAACGGTCCTGCTCCCCTGGAGCAGTCAGGCCCGCGGGTTCTTCGTGCCCGGCCGGGCGGCACCGGACATTCTGGTCGATCAGGAATTGGTCAAACCCTGGTACAGCGACGACAACTTCCAGCGCCAAGCCCGCGCGTTCGAGCTGGCGAAAAAGTACAAGGTCTAGCCGATCAGCATCGCGCTCGCGTACGTCCTTGCCCAGCCGTTCCCGACGTTCCCCCTCATCGGCCCGCGTGCCCTGAGCGAGACGCGCACGAGCCTGCCCGGCCTAGAGATCAAGCTCACGCCGCATGAAGTCAAGTGGTTGAATCTGGAGGTGTGATCGAGCCTGTCGATCCGAACCGACGAAAAACTCGAAAGCCCAGCGATTGTAATCGTTGGGCTTTTTTTCTTGACCGGCCTTCTCGCGGCATCACCCTGTGGCCTGCTCGCGTGCAGGGAACGTCAGTCCCTCGTAAATCCCAGCCAGCGGAACGTCAATCTGCAGCGACCGAATTCGCACCGATTCCGTCAACCCCTCCGCCCAGGCGAGCGACCACGTCCCGTCGGTCTGACGAAGCAACGTTTCCACACGCGCCTGCTCCTGCGAAATCAGCACGTATTCTTCCAGCGACGCGATCGAAACGTAGTCTTGAAACTTCACGCCTCGGTCGTTGCGCTCGGTGGTATCAGAGGTCACTTCGATCAGCACGCGCGGGTTGGTCGCGGTGGTCTGCGTCGGGTCGTCCGGATCGATCTGAACGTCACCGCAGATGACGGACAAGTCGGGGTAGCGGTAACGGCGGTATTGTTGTGCTTTGATTTTGAGGTTGCTGTCATACACGCCGCACGGCGAACCACGTAATTTATTTCCAACCTCTCGGATCGTATTCGCAATCACACGAGAATGCCGGATCGTCCCCCCCGCCATCGCGACGACTCGCCCGTCGACGTAATCGTGCCGCTCCTCGGCCGCCGCTTCAAGTACGAAGTATTCGGCGGGGGTACATTTCGCCAGTTGACTGGTCTGTGGCGCGCTACTCATGTCTAACAATTTACCATGCCACGTTCGACGCAGCAAAACGGCCCCGAGAACGAACCAGACGTGGACATCTTGTGAATAGAACGAAGAGGGTCGACCCGAAGGAGCGAACCAGGAGACGCGATTCAGTCGTGCCCAGTCATCTCGCCCGTTTTTATCTCGTCTTCCATGATATAAATCCTAAAAAAAGGCCTCGCTTTTTGTTTTTTTGCATCGGCCCGTGTCACTGTGATAAACATCCCCGGAGGAAGCGAATGACGGTTGCCCATCAACTTCTCACTGCCGACGACCTGCTACAGATGCCGAGCGATCTGCGCTGTGAACTGGTCAAGGGGGAGCTTATCGACATGCTACCGCCCGGATACCAGCACGGCAGAATCATTAACCGAGTCGCGGTCCGTTTGACGCTCCATGTTGAGTCGCAACGGCTGGGCGTCGTGCTCGGTGCCGAAACGGGCTTCAAGCTTTCACGCAACCCCGACACCGTCCGTGGGATCGACGTCGCCTTCATCTCGACGCCGCGACTCCCCACGCACGATCTTGAAAAGCACTTCGACGGCGCACCCGATTCGGCCGTCGAAGTCCTTTCCCCTAACGACACGATGACGGCGGTCGAGGAAAAGATCGACGACTTGTTCCGCGCCGGCACCAAAGCGGTATGGATCATAAGCCCGGCCCGACGGACGGTAACGGTCCACCTGCCCGACACGCAGCCGCACGTGCTACGCGAGAACGACACGCTCGAAGCCGGTGAATCTGTTCCTGGATTTACCTGCGTCGTGGGCGACTTCTTCGCCTAATGTGTCGGACTCGGTCCATTTCTCTCCGACAATAACCCGCGAAAACTGACGTCGTCACGGGTAACACGCCTGTAGCGGCGTCGTGATGTCCGACCAGTCCGGCGGAGGCGTGTCGGCCTCGGTCATGCGGGCTTCGGAAAGGTAACCCAAATCTTCGCCTGCGAAATTCGCGAGTTTTAAATGTGCCCGCGGACCTTCGCCGAGGGTATAGGGCGTGCCCATTTCCTCTTTGCTCAGGCGCGTGCCCTGTGCGTCGAAAGCGATCAGAATCTGTGGCCGAAACGGGTCGTGGCGGTTGTATCGCGTCACCACCGCATACCGGCTATCACTCAATCGAATCCGCGCGCCGATCGGGAACGGCTGAATAAGGGTTTGAAAAACCTTCATCAGAACGGGATCGTAATTGCGCGACGTCGGCCCGTGGCGCATCTCCCACAGCGCCCGCGCCGGGCTTTTCGCCTGCCGGTAAACACGTGCGCTGGTGACGGCGGAGTAGGCGTCGCAGATGCGCACGATGCGCGTGAAAATGTGCAGCTTTTTTCCGGGCACGGCATCGGGGTAGCCGGTGCCGTCGTAGTTCTCGTGGTGCGACCGCGCGATCATCTTCACGCCCGGGGGAAGCGAGTCGGGCAGCATGTCGGCGCCGACGATCGGGTGCGTGCGCACTTTCTCTCGGTCCTCGGGCGTCAGAACGTAGTCGGGCTTGAAGACCTGCGGCAGCGCGTACATCGCGATGTCCATGAACATCGCGCCCAAGCCGAGTGGCGTGAGGTCCATCGCGACGTCGGTGTTCAACGTGCTGGCGCGCGTCTGGCGACGCCGCTCTTCCACCACGTACCCGCGGATCGCGCTACCCAGCACGATTGACAAATAAAACACCGCGCCCGAATGGTCCGCGAGATAATTGTCCGTGCTCGTCTGCTTCTTAAGAAGCGCCGCCGACACCGGACTGGACTTGATGTAGTCGATGACCGACTGGGCGGCGTCGCGCATCGCCTGAAAATTGACCGTGCTGATATCCGTCCGACTCCCGAAGCGCTGCTGCACGTCCGTGAGCGTCTTGGTCACCTGCGACTGCGCCTTGTCGGCGATGTCGGCGTCGTGCGAGTCGTCCTCGAACGAAACCATCGCGTCCAGCACCGGATCACCGATCTTCAGCGTCACGTCTGGGAACCGGTGACGAAGGCTGTCGAGGTCGTCGTTCGAAAGAAATTTTCCACCGGGCAGCATGACGCGCCCGTTGTACCGGAACGCCTCCGCCAGGCGCATCTGCGGTTGCAGATCGGAACAATGAATGAGAATCGGCATGGCTCGTCGCGAAAAAAAACGATCGGACCCGGCCACCCGTCCCGACGCGGTGGATACCTTTCCTATCGGCGCAACCACCGACCCGCCCGAAGCATCACATTGAAAAACGGCGAGAAAATGCCCAGATTCTACTTCATTCTGGGTGGACCTGGCCGGGTAGTCGGAGCATCGCTGACTTATGGGACGAAGCGGCTCGCGCGATGCGTCGAAATTTTATCCACGAAGGCTACGAAGGACACGAAGAGGAAAAATGCTCGGAACAAAAAGCTACTCAGGGCATTACGCGCCTGACGAGAAACCGTTCAGGTCATTTCTTGCTCGATTCAGTTTTCCCTTTTTTTCTCTTCTTCGTGTCCTTCGTGCCCTTCGTGGACAACATTCTTTGTTCCTTCGAGGTCGGCCAGTTCATTGAGGATCAAGTTCGCGTGTCGCGCCGTGGCGCCGCGGTTGGCTTCGACGACTTCTCTGGCGCGGTGGCCCATGAGCAGACGCTGGTCGGGCGTGCCGAGCAGGACACGGACCGACTCGCCGAGCGTTTCGCCGTCGACGACGACGAGCATCGCTTCGTATGCGACGAACTTACGCACCGCGTCGGCGAAATTGCCCGTGTACGGGCCGACGATCACCGCTCGACCCAGCGCCGCGGGCTCGATCATGTCGCTCCCGTGCTGGCGCGGGCCCAAGTCGACTAGCGTGCGCCCAACAAACACGACGTCGGCCATCGAATAAAATTTCCGCAAGTCCCCGATACTATCGCCGAGTACCACCGGCGAGATCGGCGCGTCGACCGGCTGCAACACCGGGTTGCTCCGACGCACGACCTTGAACCCCGCGCCTTCAATCAGCCGCGCGACCTCGTCGAACCGCGGCGGGTGGCGCGGGACGATCACCAAGCGCAGTCGCGGGACACGTTGCAGAAGTTTCCGATACTCGGCCAAGATGATCGATTCCTCACCCGGCCCGGTCGACCCGCAGACCCACACCGGTGCCTGCGTCGCCGTCACGCCCGGCGGGAGCATCAGCCCCACCGCCCGCGCAAGTTCCGGCGCGCCTTCAACCACGTCGACGATCGCGGCGCTGTCGAATTTCATCGTGCCCGTGACCACCGTCCGCTCCGGCGCCACGCGGAGCTGTTTAAACCGCTCCGCGTAAACCTCGTCCTGCGCACATACGACCGCGAGCTTGCGAAACATCGCGCGGGCGACGGGTTTGACGAGCGAATATCTACGAAGACTGGGCAACGTCAGCCTGCCATTGGCCAGAACGACCGGAATGCCCCGACGAGCGCACGCGTGAACGAAGTTGGGCCAGACTTCGAGTTCCATCAACACGACGACCGCAGGTCGAAGCTGGTCGAGCGCGCGCTCGACCGCCGACGAAAAGTCGAGCGGGTAACGGACGACGGTCACGTCCGACGCCCGACTATAGAGTTCAGTGGCGCGGGCAAATCCGGTGTCGGTCGTCGCACTAAGAATGATGTGAAGGTCCGGCCGCGCACGCTTGAGCTGCGTCGCGAGGCTGCGCGTCGCGTTGATCTCCCCGACGCTGACGGCGTGAATCCAGACCGCCGACTTTGACAGATCGCGCTGCGGGAGGTCGCGCGCCATGCGCCGTTCGAGCGCCCCCAGCACCTTCCGCCGGGCCGTCGGTCGAAGGAGCCAGTACGGCGCGGACAAGCCCACGCCGATGCCGTACGCGATGTCGATCCAATTTGCCATGCGGTTGTGTGCTTCTGTTGTACACAAGTTACAGAGCTGACACAAACGGGGATGTCGTCAGTTGTCAGTTGTCAGTTGTCACTTGCCAAGAGTCAGAAGTCAGGGGTCAGGAGACGGGAGACAGGAGCAATCGTGCCTGAACTGGCCGATTCACCGCGTCAGCCGGCCGTCCATGGTCCGTGACCCATTCTCATCTCGTCCCATAACTCTCGCCTTGCTTCGCTGTCGTTCGAATCGTACAGTGTGTTCAAGGTCGCCTCGGGCGACGGGCTGAGTGGGGGTGAGTCTGGTTTTACCGTTGAAAAAAGAGGTCAAGGATGGCCAAGGGAAAGCACGCCGCGGCTTTGTTCGAAGTGATTAACTCGGACAAGAAATACGACCGCGCCAAGACCGGCGCGATGATGAAGACGCCGAGCTGGTGGCAGTCCAAACCCCCCGCCGTCGCGCCGACGAAGACGGTTCGCGTCGGCGCGGACAAGACTACGTCGCCCGCGCCCGCGCCGGTCGAGCCGGTGATCTCCGCCGACCCGATGAAGCCGACCGCGGACCGTCTGCGCGACGGGATGAACGTCGACCCCGAGCGTCAGCAGATCGCCTTCAAACTCAGCTACACGACCGCGATCGTCGCGGGGTTCGCGCTACTCGTCGCGATCGTGATGGCGTATTTGATCGGTCAAAAGCTTCACGCCGGGCCTCAACAGGCGGTCGCGTCTGCACCGACGTCGGTCATCAAATCCGGCGCGGTGCTCGAAGGCGTGCTGGACGTCGGGCCGGTCGTGTCCAAACCTATCAGTGGCGTGATCCCCGCGGTAAAGGTGCCAGAAAAATCTAGAGTGCAACCCGCCCCGCACGCCCTCGTCGAACAGGCTCCGCCGGCGCGCGTGATCGACGATGCCAGGCGGATCGTCGGTCTCAACTACATCATCGTTCAGAGCTACCCCGAAAAAGCACAGGCCGACGAAGCGCGGGACGCGCTGCTCAAATCAGGTGTCGAAGCGACGGCCGAAAAAACCCCGCCGACGTTCGGACGTAAGGATTGGTTCAGCGTCATCGGCACCAAAGGCTTCGACCGTATCAAAAGCAACGAGTTCGATGCCTACGTGAAACAAATCGAAGCTGCCGGCGCAAAGTTCGCGTCCGACCGCAGCTTCAAAGCTTTCAAGCCGCAGGCATTCAAGTGGAAGTGACCCCTCATCTCCATTGAGCGGGCGTCACCGTTGGTGAGTCCGTGTAACCGAAGTCTGCACGGCGCACGACACTTTATATCCGATGAGAATCAGTACGGGTCTTCTTCCAACGGCGTTTCGTCGGGCTTTTCGTCTTTCGACTCGCCACGGGCTTTCATGTCAAGGCCCATTTCTTCGACGAGTTTGGCGGGGACTTCTCCCGTGTTTTTACACTTCGGATAGCCCGAGCAACCGAGGAACGGGCCGCGTTTGCCTTGGCGGATGGTCATGGGCTTGCCGCAGTCGTCACAGTCGATATCGGTCGCGATGTTCTGCTTGGGCTTGGGCATCGCGGCCTCCCCACCGGTGATTTTTGCGATCATTTCCGCGGCCTTTTCGGCCCCTTCCTTCAGGAGCGGGACGAGCGCCTCCATCTGCGCCGCCTGCTCCGGCGGGAGCTTGCTCGCCATCTTCGTGCTACGGCATTTCGGGAACGTGCTGCACCCGAGGAACGGCCCGCGTTTGCTGTCGCGCAGGAGCATCGGGCTACCGCATTTCTCACACGCGATGCTCGTCTTGATCGGCTTGGGTTTCGGCGGAAGCGGCTTGCCGTCCTTGTCCAAGTTGATGATCACACTGCAGCTCGGCTCGCCTTGCTCGTTCTTCACGCTATAGCCGGAGCAACCGAGGAACTCGCCGAATCGCCCCTTACGCTTGATCATATCGCGCCCGCAAACCGGGCATTTGGTCTCGCTCACTTCACGCAGCTTGGGCTTGCCTTGTTCGTCGACGCTCTTGATCCCGTCACATTCCGGGTAGCGCGTGCACGACAGGAAAAACCCTGTTTTGCTGATGCGGTAGACCATCGGGCTATCGCATTTTTCGCACTTGTACGGAGATGCCGTCCCGCCGGCGTGTTCGATTTTTTCGAGCGCGCCGTCGACGACGTCGTGGAACGGGCCGTAAAAGTTTTTCAGCAACTGAATCCAGTCGAGCTTGTCTTCCTCGACGCTGTCGAGCTTCCCTTCCATGTCGGCGGTAAAGCCGACGTCGAGAATTTGCGGGAACGCCTGGATCAGTTTGTCCGTCACGATCTGTCCGAGCAGCGTCGCATGGAACCGCCGATCAATCTGGTTGACGTACTGGCGGTCCTGGATGACCGTGATAATGCTCGCATACGTGCTCGGGCGACCGATGCCCAGGCGCTCCATCTCCTTCACCAAACTCGCCTCACTAAACCTCGGCGGGGCCTGCGTGAAATGCTGGCTCGGCGAGAGTTCGAGTGGGTACACACGCTTGCCCTGCACGAGCTCGGGCAACAACTGGTCTTCGCTCGACACGCCGGCGACCTTCATGAAGCCGTCGAAGACGAGCTTGCGACCGTTTGCACGAAACACCGCTTCCGTCTGCGTCGCCGAAGCGACCGGTCCACTGACCTTCGTGCTGATCGTCACGCTGGTCTGGTCGAACTCGGCATTGGGCATCTGACACGCGACGAAGCGATTCCAGATGAGTTGATACAGCCGCGCTTCGTCGCCGCTCAGTTTCGACTTTGAAGCAGTCGGGTTGAGCGTGACGTCGGTCGGGCGAATGGCTTCGTGGGCTTCCTGCGCGCTCTTGTTGGAACTGCTGTAAAAGTTCGGCTTTTCCGGCACGTATTTGGGGCCGAAGGTCGCATCAATGTAGTCCCGCGCCATTTTGATCGCGTCGCCGGACAGGTTGGTGCTGTCGGTACGCATGTACGTGATGTACCCGCCTTCGTACAACGTCTGTGCGGTGCGCATCGTCTTCTGCGCGCCGAAGCTCATGCGACTGCTCGCCGCCTGTTGCAGCGTGCTGGTAATGAACGGCGCCGGCGGCCGGCTCGTCGTCCGCTTCTTCTCCACACCCCTCACACTGAACGGCGGGCACCTGCCGATCCTGCCCCGGATCGTCGTCACCGATTTCGCCGGGCCTTTGGCTTCGGGGTCGTCGACGGTCTTCATATCCGACACGACAAACCCCAGCGCCTCGGCGGCCTGGCGCGTCATCACTTTGTTGTCAGGCTCGAACTTCGCCCCGCCGAACTCGACCAGCTCCGCATTAAAGGCGCCGTGATCGGTAAGCCAGGCCTCCCGCTCGGGCTTGGGGCGCTCGCCGTTGCCGGTGAGGAAATCGTTCCAACGGTTGGCCAGCGCCACGCACGACTGGTCGTCGGTGTCGGCGCTGAAGATTCCGATGATCTTCCAATACTCCGTTGGGACGAACGCCTCGATCTCCCGCTCCCGGTCGACCACGAGCCGCACTGCCACGCTCTGCACGCGCCCCGCGCTCAGGCCTCGCGCCACCTTCTTCCATAGCAACGGAGAAATCTCGTACCCCACGATACGGTCGAGAATTCGCCGCGCCTGCTGGGCGTTGACACGGTCAATATTAATCTTGTGCGGGTTGGCGAACGCGCGCTGAATTTCGGTCTTGGTGATGGCGTTGAAGATGACGCGCTTCACGCGTTCATCCGGAATACCCAGCGCCTGCTGCAAGTGCCACGCGATCGCCTCGCCTTCACGGTCCAAGTCGGTCGCGAGATAGATGTCCGGGGCGTCCTTCGCGAGCTTCTTCAGCTCACTGACCACTTTGTCTTTCCCACGTTCTTCGATCAGAACATAGTCAGGCTTAAACGTCTTGAGGTCCACGCCCATGCCCTTGGACGGCAAATCACGCACGTGCCCCATCGACGCCTTCACGATGTAACCGTCGCCGAGGTACTTGTTAATCGTCTTCGCCTTGGCCGGCGATTCGACGATCACCAGATGCCGCCCCGTACCGATCTTCGTCAGTTGTGGTACGACCACCGCGACCTTCGGCGTGACAACCTTGGGCGTAATGACCTTCGGCGTACCGACCTTCGGCCCCGCGACCTTCTTCGGAGCGGTCGGATCGGTTTTTGCGGCTGTTACGGACTTTTTCGCCATGCTGAATCGCTTCTTCCTGAATTCGACCCACGGCCGGACGCTCCCCACGTCCCACAAAGGGGGCGGGCAGTGTGGGGGCGACCCCGGCCCGTGTCAAGGGCAAAACTCCCCTAGACGCGTCCCGACCCGGGCCGAGAAGAATGATAGGGCACTCCACACCCGATGAAGCAGGGCCAGGTCAGCTCGTCCGATACTCGCTCCGCGTTTTCGCGTCTAAACACCTGTCAAATAAACAGATAGATCAATACAAATTCGCATCTAGCGAGACCTTCGCGTGACAAGTGCCGTGTCCGCCGACACTTGCGTCTATTTAGCGACAAGCTGTTGACACACAAACGTTTACGGCCGAATTGGGTTCGTTTGTTCGCCGACAATGTTACGAGATACATTGCTTAGGATCGGCCCGACGGCCCGATTTTCGTGACGCCCTGAAGCACCGCGCACCCCACCGACAGTTTCTTCGGTTTTCAAAGAACCGTCCAATCCTACCGCCGAACGGTGCTCCCGCGGGCGGAAAAATCCGCGGAATCTGGACGGACAATCGAAGCGTGCCGAATGACAATTTTGACTGAATACGCTCTACCGCGTATACACACTTGCGAGTAGAAACGGTCACGAGATGATTTAGCGCTAAGGCCGTCGGCGACCCGCCGCTTCGCCACGTCGAGTGGGAAACCGAACCCGTGCGGCTATCCCCCTCCAATCATCCTCACCGCCCGTCGGGCGCGGAAGCTCGCAGCGGCTCCTGAACACTTTCAAGACTACCCCTTTTTCGGAGACCGATCCTAGACCTGCCCGCCAAGACTTCGGTCGTGTACCTCCGAACTCGTACCCACAAAACTTCTAACAATCGCGCACTACAATCCCCGGCATGATCTCCAGACTGCTCGTCGCGGTGTTGCTCCTGCTGACCTCCCGCACCTTCGCTGCCGATCCTCCGTTGCCTGCTTTGGTGACGAAAATCGCGTTCGGCTCATGTTTGCGTCAGGACCGACCGGCGCCGATTTTCGACACCATCACCACCTCCGCTCCCGACGTCTTCGTCTGGCTCGGCGATAACATCTACGGCGACTCCGACGACCCTGCGGTCATCAAAGCGAAATACGATCAGCTCGGTGGTATCGATGGCTTCAAAGGGTTCCGTGCTGCCGTCCCGTTTCTCTACACGTGGGACGACCACGACTTCGGCAGCAACGACGCCGGCGCGGAGTACAGTTTCAAGGACCAGAATAAGCACCTGATGCTTGATTTTTTTGGTGAACCGACGGACTCGGCCCGCCGCAAACGCGAAGGTAATTACGACGCGGTCGTCATCGGGCCACAGGGAAAACGCGTGCAGTTTATCCTGCTGGACACGCGCTCGTTCCGCTCGCCGCTCAAGACCGAAGTGCGCGGCAAGAAAAAATGGACGCTTCCCAACGATGACCCCGACGTCACCGTTCTGGGTGACGCGCAGTGGCAGTGGTTTGAACAGCAACTGAACGAGCCGGCCGACGTGCGGATCATCTGCTCGTCGATTCAAGTCCTCGCGACCCAGCACCGTTTCGAAAAATGGGCGAACTTCCCACGCGAGCGCGATCGGCTGTTGAAGCTGCTCGACGAGAAAATCAAAACGCCTTACTTCATCCTCACCGGTGATCGTCATCACGCGTCGTTTCACACGCTGAACGACAAGGTGTTCGAACTCACCGCCAGCTCGCTCAATCAAGGTGGAACGCCGACGCCCGAGGACCTGTCCGACCCCCGCGCGCACGGCGGGCATTTTGGTGGGGTCAATTTCGGTTGGATCGAAATCGACTGGACCCGCTGGCCGGGCACAACCGTCATGCAGATTCGTGACGGGCAGGGCAAACCCGTGATAGAAAGGCAGTTCACACTCCCTGCCGGTCCATGACGGTTGACGACGCAGAAAAGAAAAGGGGAATGGAACCGCAAGCGGGACAGAACCGCAAGCGGGACAGGTTTGATTTCCAAGAATGAAACCTGTCCCGTTTGCATCATCGAGTTGAACAATCAGTGAAAACCGAAGCCCGGCGGCGCTCGTGGTGCTGCCGGGCTTTTTCTTTAGTAATGAACTTTCACACGCACAGTCGCCGCACTTCGCGTCACCCTTCGTCCGACTCCTTCAACTTCGCCAGCACACCGAGGTCTTCAAGCGTGGTCGTGTCGCCCTTCACTTCACCACCGGCGGCGAGTTCCTTGAGGAGCCTTCGCATGATCTTTCCGCTGCGCGTTTTGGGCAGGGCTTCGGTGAAGCGGATCTGGTCGGGTTGGGCGAGGGCGCCGATC
>Ga0163144_10011526_pt1 | contig 18701 bp, 16 predicted proteins | sample OliLak19BULKMAT1_FD_123175 | JGI IMG/M metagenome (GOLD analysis project Ga0163144, IMG submission 123175) | Freshwater microbial mat bacterial communities from Lake Vanda, McMurdo Dry Valleys, Antarctica - Oligotrophic Lake LV.19.BULKMAT1 | ecosystem: Environmental > Aquatic > Freshwater >... | reverse complement strand
TGGCAAGGAGGAAGAATGCTCCAAGCAGCGCGAACACCCACGGCAAGCGGTAGGGCTCGCGTGAAAGCAATCTCACCGTGCCATTGGCGCGGTCCAGGCGTTCAACCACAATCTTCTGCCCCGGCTTCAGGAGCGTATGTACGTCTACGATCGCGGCGTTCTCCAGCGTCGTTTCCGTGCCGTCCGACAGCCGCACGAGTAATTGCTGCACCGTGCGATCAAACCCGGACGATTCGTCCTGCTTGCTCGAAAGCACGCGGATGACGGTCGCGGTGTCGTAGGTGTCGGAGGTGGGGGCGGGTTCGTCCTGGGCGAAAGTCATGAGGGGCACCAACAACGCGAGGGAGAAGAGAAGAGTGTGCATGCGTGAATGATACCAGCGATGGATAGGTGATATGATTAAAGAATGGACGACGAAACTGTTTCCGTTGGCAGGATGACGTCGATTTCTCCGCGTTTTATCGAAGGAGTGCGTTCGCTCGTCGCCCAATTGGGGCCGGTCTATCCGCGGGAGATATCGTTGGAGTTGTTAGAGGAAGTCATCGGATGTTCCGCGAACGTATTGATCGTCGCGATCACTAAGGAGGCGCGGCTGTTGGGATGTTACTCATGATCTCTTCCCCCGCGGTCACGGGACGAAAAACGTGGATCGAAGACGTGATCGTCGATGAAGCGTATCGGCAACGTGGGATCGCCCAATCGTTATTTTGAGTGGTGCTCCTTCTTGGAGTTTATAAGGAACTGACATGTGTTTTAATGAGTTAGGAACTCAATTTTCAACCTATCCTGCCCTTCGAACGAAAAGCTGTAGAAGTTCCCATTTAGCTTATGGAAGCTAGTATTTCCGTTCTCTATACACTGATGGAACGGGGCAGTTCGACTGCGGCTTCGACAAGCTTAGCCTCCGCTCACTGTCATTCGGTTCGCGCCGTACTATTCATAAAGCGTGGCCCGAGTCCGCCCGAGGCGGACGAGGACCATGAGTGAGCGCCCTGCAGGGCGCGAATCGAATGGTGCCGCCGGCTGGAATTGAACCAGCAAGCCCGTGAGGGCAGGGGATTTTAAGTCCCCCGCGTATACCTTTCCGCCACGGCGGCTATAAAAGAAGTATGAAGTAAGAAGAAAGAATTATGAAGATTTGAAACAGCGAAATGGAATCATAATTCATTATTCCTTATTCATACTTCTTAAATCGGTAAGGCGTCGAGCTTGATCGCGGGGCGCTGTTCCTGTCGCTGGTGCGCTCCGACGTCCATAGGTTCGCCCGTTATGGGATCCAGTTCCTGCGCAGTGATGATCAGGCGACGCAGCGTCGTACCCACCGGCGTGCAGGTCATGAGCGTCGCAATGCGCTTGCCGACCGGCTGGTCGAGCACCGTGACGTCGCTCGGGATGATTTCCTTCTTCGTGTCGATCACGTAGCGGTACTTATCGCCGCCGTGGTAGATCCAGAATTCGTCGCCGACGCTCAGCTCGCCGAGGCGGGCGAAGACCGATTTATATTGGCCCTCGGCCCAGGGGAAGTATGAACTATGACCCGTGAGGAAGAAGTTGCCAGCTTGCCCTGGTTCTGCCGTGCCTGGGTAGTGGACGATGCCATCTTCGAGGCCTTCTTGAATGTCGGTTTCGAGCTGCTTCCAGTCTTCGCGGATGAGCGAGTCTGTCGGCAGCGTCACGATCGGCGCGCGGAGGTTGAGTTTCGGAATGAGCAGCAGATCGCCCGGCGGGCCCACGAGGGGCAGGTGCGCGGCCAAGCCTTCGTCGCCGTCGCCGGCGGTCGGGAGCGTGGGCACCTGGCGGAGCTTCTCGGCCAGCGACTTCTGTACGTTGGCAGAATCGTCGAGATTCGTGAACGCCAGGATCGGCTCGATCCGGGCCGAGGCGATCGCCACGAAGCTCTCGTAGTTCATAGCTGAGAACAGCACGGCGAAGATCGCGGCGAACGTGCCGCCGAAGCGGACGATATCAAGCGCGAACAGCGCGCCGCGGCTGTACTGCTTCACGCGCTTCTTGCGTGTGGGCACCAAAACCGGTTGTGTGATGAAACGTCCGAAGGATCGGATGATCGAGGTAAGCTCGTCGAACGCGTTGTAGGACGCATGGATGCCGTCGTCGATGCTGACGCGCACCTGTCGTTCGCCCTCAGAAAGAATGCTCTTCGCTGCGGCGACTGCGTCACGTTCTGCTTCGTCCAGTGCGGCAGCGCACGAAGCGCGTACGCTCATAAGCTGGTCGGCTACACGGCGTCGAGCGTTTTCACGTTGCACGATCGGTAGGTTCGAGATGTCTTCCGCCGGTTCATCGGCGAGCCCCCACTGGATGCCGTCCATCGGCGCAGTGAATTCATACTCGCTCGCGGACATCGGTTCCGACGGGAACGAAAATATGGGTTGCTCGGCGGGGACGAACTCTTTCTTTTCCTCGCGCATCGGCTGCACGCCAAAAGATAGGCCAGACGGAAGGACAATGTTTCCATCCGTGTCGTAACGGGCGCGGCGTAGTGGGGGGGTTCCGGACGTCATGTGGTATCGAGTCAGTATAGCAGATTTCGGCTTCGGACGCACGCCGAAAGGTGTCTTAGTCTAGGGGAAACAGCGGTGTTCCGGGAAGGTTAAAGCGGACATTCCATGACCCCTCCCCCGACAACCTCCTCGCCCCGGTACAACACGAGCGATTGGCCTGGTGCAAGCGGCGCAATCGGCGTTTCGAACGAGAATCTCGTTCCTGTGGCATCGGTGCGCAATATACCTTTGATACGCGGGCTGAGGGAGCGCACGCGGCATTCGAACGGCGCTTCCTCGCCGGCATTCGGCATCCAGGATACCCAGCGGACGTCCGATAGTTCGATCGTGCCCACCAATTCCGAATCTTTGTCGGCAACCACGAGTTCGTTCGTTGCCGTGCGTTTCTCCACGACTTCCAGCGGGATTTTCAGCCCGCCGATGCCGAGGCCGCGGCGCTGCCCGACGGTGTAGAGGGGAAGTCCCTCGTGCGCGCCTACGACCGTCCCGTCGCGGCGGATGATCGGTCCGGGCAACATCGCGTCCGCGAGGTGGCGCTTAAGGAATGCTTCCGGCGTTTTTTCGGGGAAGAAGCACAGGTCCATGCTCTCCTGGTACGACACATCGTCGTACGGTACGCCGAATGATTGCGCCAGCGCGAACACATCCCGCTTGTGCATACCGCCAAGCGGGAACATGACACGCGCGAGCTGTTCCTGCGTCAAACCGTACATGTAGTAACTTTGGTCCTTCGTCGCGTCGACCGCCTCGAGCAACAGGTTACGGCTCGCCCCATCCGGCAATTCTTCTTTCGCAACCCGCGCGTAGTGCCCGGTCGCGATTCGCTCGCAGCCGAATTCATCTGCGAGTTCGAGTAGTCGGCCGAATTTGATCGTGCGGTTGCAGCCGATGCACGGGTTCGGCGTCCGACCTTCTGCGAAACCCTTGAGGAACGGATCGACGACGTGCTCGTAGAAGTCCTTTTCCAGGTCGACGATGTGGTAGGGGATCTTCAATGCATCGGCCGTCGCCTTCGCGCGCATGGCGGTTTGGGCGTTGCAGCACTTGCTCGGCAGGACCTGCGCCAGCGCCGGGGCCAGCGGGTCGCTCCAGAGTGTGAAGCGCACGCCGATGAGTTCATGGCCCTCCTTATGCAGGAGATGTGCCACGGTCGACGAGTCGATTCCACCCGAGAGTGCAACAAGAATGCGCATAACAATTATTTCTGAAGTGTATCGCTGCTAAAGAGCGGGTGGAACTTTATCCTGAGCGTATCGAAGGGACCCGAGAGTGCTACGAGGACCTTCACGCGGGGATCATAGGGGGCTTTCCCGTCCGGTTCACCCCTAAATCGGTCGATTCCGTGTAACGAATGACTTCGCGGAGCGTAATAGTATAGGGACTCCCATCGACCATGCAGGCGCCCCCTGCTACCATCCATCCTATGCAACACACCCTCAAGGAATTCATCGCTCACGCCCGCTCGAAAGGCATGGATCACCAAACGATCCGCATTCTCCTGCTTTCGTCCGGCTGGAAGGAGAAAGACGTCGTCGAAGGCCTGACCGAAGCGACGCTCGATATGCCGGTTCCCGCCCCCGAGGATCGCGGCGGCGCTCGCGAAGCGTTCTTCCACCTGCTCGCGTTCGTGACGCTCTACGCCAGCGTCGTGAGCGTACTCGTGTTGCTCTTCGAATATCTGAACCGCCTCTTCCCCGATGCTGCGTTTGACTACGCGTACTACAACGATAATGGATCGATGATCCGCTGGTTCGTCGCCACGCTCATCGTTTCGTTTCCGATCTTTCTGTGGATGTCGCGCATCATCGCGCATGAAATCGCGAAGTTCCCCGAACGCGCATGGAGCCCGGTACGCCGCTGGCTCACGTACCTGACGCTCTTCGTCACCGCCGGCATTCTCGTCGGCGACGGCATCACGCTGCTTTTCTACATGCTCGAAGGCGAGATCACGATCCGCTTCATCCTCAAGGTGCTGGCGGTGGTCGCGGTTGCCGGCATGGTGTTCAGTTACTACTTCCTCTCGCTCAAACTTCCCGCGCGTGACGCACGTTCTACGACGCTGAACCGCGCGTACGCGATCACCGCGACCGTCATCGCCGTCGGCGTGGTGCTGTGGGGGCTCTTCTTCGCCGGAACGCCCTTCGGCCAGCGCCTCGTGCGCCTCGATGAGCGCCGCGTGAACGACCTGCGTTCGATCCAGTACGAGGTGTACAACATCGCGTATCAAGGAACGGATCGCGGCCCCCGCGTGACGAGCTTGCCGAATCCGTTGCCGGCGAATCTCACGTACGTCGTCGAAAACACCGTCAATAACCGCCCCACGATCACGGATCCCGACACCGGGATCCCGTACGAATACGTGATACACGACGAGACGGCATTCTCGCTCTGCGCCACGTTCAGCACGGTGCGCGACCAGGACTACGACGTGTTCTGGAACCACCCGGTCGGACGCCACTGCTACGAGTTCGACGCGTTGGATTCGATGATGAAGTGATCCCATGACCGATAAGCTTCAGCCCTTGGTCGACGAGTACGCGACGCTCCAGCAATCGCTGCAGGACCCTGACGTGTACAGCCAGCCCGCAGAAGTGGCAAAGATCGGCAAGCGCATGTCGGAGCTCGAGACAGCAGTCGACCTGCACGCCGAAGTCGTGTCTGCCCAACAATCACTTGCAGACGCTGCAGATGCGAAGGGCGATCCGTCTCTCGTCGATATTGCCGCCGAGCAGGAGCACGAGGCCCGCGCGAAGCTCGATGCGCTGGAGGAACGCGTGCGCCAGTTGCTGACGCCCAAGGATCCGCTCGATAAAAAAGAGGCAATCATCGAGGTTCGCGCCGGCGCCGGCGGACAAGAAGCATCACTTTTCGCGGCGGAACTGCTCCGCATGTACCTGCGCTACGCCGAGCGCAAAGGATGGAAGGCTACGATGGTCGATACCTCGTTCGCCGACCAAGGAGGTATCAAAGAGGCGGTGATCCGTATCGATGGAGCCGAAGCGTTTGGCCATTTGAAGTATGAAGGCGGCGTGCATCGCGTGCAGCGCATTCCCGCCACCGAGAGCAAGGGGCGCATCCATACGTCCGCGGCGTCGGTCGCGGTGTTGCCCGTAGCCGAGGAAAAAGATGTGACCATCCGCAACGAGGACCTCCGCGTCGACACGTACCGCAGCGGCGGCGCCGGCGGACAGCACGTGAATAAGACCGACAGCGCCGTACGCATGACCCATCTGCCGAGCGGCATCGTCGTCGCGTGCCAGACAGAACGCAGCCAGATTAAAAACCGCGCGCGGGCGATGGAAATGCTTCGCAGCAAGCTGGCGGAGTACGATCGCGAGGCACGCGCTGCGAAGGAGGGAAATCTTCGATCGAGCCAGGTGAAGTCCGGCGACCGCGGCGACAAAATCCGCACGTATAACTTTCCGCAGGATCGCCTCACCGACCACCGCATCGGCGAAAATTTCCACAACTTACCCGCCGTCATGGACGGAGATATCGACGATCTCGTGCAGGCGCTGCGCGCGTGGGGTGTCATGGAGAGCTGAGCCTGTCCGGAGCTTGCCGAAGGGACGAATAATGAATAAAAAATGTGTTCAATGGGACTGAGAGGGGATGCAGTCCAATCTATCGAATACGCAATTTGATCAATTTTAAGCTCTGTACGTACAGGAAAATTCACCCTCTTGACGGTTGAGGCCCTTAGGATAAGAGTGCTCCTACTCTATGAACGTAGCCTCCATGAAATCGACTGTTATCCCGTCCGATGAACCTCCGCAATCCGCTCCCGAGGATCCGCTCTTAGGAGCCCCTCAACTTCCGGTCGTACATCGGTGCCAGGGCGATTGCAGCAATTGCGCGGTGGACGTACTCATGAAAAAAGTATCTCCGGAGCAACCGTTGCACCGTCAGATATATCGTGAATTGCAACAAAATTTCAATAGGAAGGCCCGCGGTTTCCAGAAAATTGGCGACGAGTATGTCGTGCCGTTGCACGTGCAAGAAGTATCGTTTCATACAATGGACACGCTTGTGTCGGGATGTCATCGCCTCATAAATGGTCAACGTGTAGCGATCGAATCGTTTGTCGGACATGTTCGGCACGCGTTGGAAGAAGCTGTGAACAGCGAGCGTAGGCTGTACATCGCCGATATCAACGCACCAGTTGTTCACGCCAGTACTGATCCTAAGTTGATCCATGATACGCTTGGCACCCCCCTTACTGAGAAAGAATCGTTAGACTAGATGGCAGCATCCATGCGCTCTTAGGCGGAAGCGAGAGTATCTGACGCTCAGCATTGAGCAGCGTCGACGACATTCTTGAGCAAGCACGCGACCGTGAGCGGGCCGACGCCTCCCGGCACGGGCGTGATCGCAGACGCCTTCGTCGATACCGCATCAAAATCGACGTCGCCCGTGAGCTTGCCATCGAGGTGCGTGGTGCCGATATCGACGACGACCGCACCGTCTTTCACCATGTCGGCCGTGATGAGCCCCGGTTGTCCGACTGCGCTCACGAGGATGTCCGCCGTGCGCGTGATCGCGCCCAGGTCTTCCGTTCTGCTGTGACAGACCGTGACCGTTGCGTCGCGGTTGAGGAGCATAAGCGCGAGGGGTTTGCCTACGAGGTTGCTGCGGCCGACGATCACCACGTGCTTGCCGGCGATAGCAATGTTTTCCGCTTGCAGAAGCCGCACAACGCCCGCTGCAGTTGCTGGTGGTAGAAATTCCGCGCCGCCGCGCAGCGCCATATCACCGAAGTTTTCGGCCGTAAAACCGTCGACGTCCTTGTCGGGGTGGATCATTTCGACGATGCGGTCGAACGAATCCCACAGGTGGTCGGGCAGCGGCAGCTGGATGATGTAGCCGTCGACATCGGGATCGTCATTGAGGCTCTCAATCTCGTCGATGAGCGACACGAGCGAAATGTCTTCGTGCAAGCGCAGGTGCCGAGCCGTGATGCCGATTTTCTCCGCAGCGTCGATTTTTTTCCCGATATACGTATTGCTCGCGGAGTCGTTGCCGACTTGGACGATCGTCAGCGACGGATGCAGTTCTTTGGCCAGCGGCGCGAGCTCCTCGAGGAGTGCATCGGCGTGGGGCTTGCCTGCGAGGATCCGGGCAGTGGGCACTTGTGATGAGCGTAGTCGAACCATGCGCGAAGTGTAGCGGAGATCAGCGGTTCGCGAGGAAGCGGTCTACCATCGCCGCGATCTCCGCTGCTACGGGCGCGATGTCGCCGGACGTGTCGACAAGCACCGCTTCGGGATGGGCGCGCATGTAGTGACCGTACGCGTCGTGGACCCTTCGCTGGATGCTGTCTACTTCTAGTAGGTCCCGTTCCCTGATGCCGAGACGAGCAGCACACACGTCGAACGGCGGCATGAGGACGAGGAGTAAGTCGGGTTGCGCGAACTTGTCATTCATGCGCTCAAGCCACGGGACGTCGAGCCCCAGCGCTTCGCCGTACACGAGCGTCGAGAGGTGGCAGCGTTCGCCGATGACAATGCTCCCGGCGTCGAGTCCGGGTCGTACAACCTTCGCCATGTGCCAGGCGCGGTCCGCGGAATAGAGCATTTGCAGCGCATCTGCCGGGATGCCTTTGCCGCGCAGTTCGGCACGGATGGTTGTTCCGATGGGTCCCGTCGTCGGTTCGGCTGTTTGAACGATGTCCAAACCGCGGTTTCTCAATGTTTCACACAGCAGACGGGCGTGCGTGGTCGAACCACCGCCGTCAGGGCCTTCAAGAACGATGTAGGTGCCGTGTGTCATACCTCGCCAGCATAGCCGTTTTCTGCTATACTCAGAAGATTTCATGAACACATACGAACCTCACTTCCGGATGGCTCCTGCGATCGCGCGGTGGTACCTATGGGACCGTCCCGTCCGTTTCCTGCGGGGAGGATTCCTGTACGCGGCGGCGATGCTCGAAAGCTTCTCGGCGATCTTCCTGTTCAAGACGTTACTCTCTCCATGGAAGAATATCGTTGATGACGGCCGCAGACGGTCGATCCAGCAGATACTCGAGGCGTGGTCGCTCAACCTGCTCTCTCGTGCCGTCGGATGCGCCGTGCGCCTTACTGCGATCCTACTCGCCTTCACGCTCGCGACGTTCGCACTCGTGGCCGGCATCGTCGTGGCGTTCGCGTGGTTTCTGCTGCCGTTCACGCTTGTCGGCATCCCGCTTGCTGCATGGATGTTCAAGCGAGATGTCGTCGATGCGTATGTCGGCGCGGGCCGCCCGATCGACCTGCTCGTTCGCGCATGCATTCCCCGCGGTGCAACGCGCGACACGCTCTCGACGCGTGACATCCTCTCTGTGGTGCTCGCGTCGCCGCAGTCGACGTTTGTCATCGAAGAGTTGATGCTCGATCGTGCCGCCACCACTGCTGCATTCGACGCCGAAGCCGAGCGCATGGACCGCGACGGTATTCTCGCGCACGCCGATGAGGCCCGATCCGCGTTTCGCGACGCCCGCATCCAGCCCGTGCACGTGCTCGTCGCGTTGCTTGCGACGCCCGCAGGTGCAGAACTCTTACGTGCGGCCGATGCTGACGCCGAAGACCTGTGGCAGGTGGCATTACGCCAGCGGATGTACGAACATTGGCACCGCCGTCCGGGTGCGTGGTCGCCCGAGGGCTTGGCCCAAGGCGACATGTTCGGCCAGTCCTGGGCACGTGGTTACACCGACGCACTCGATGCGCTCACGACGGACGTTCGCCCAGAAAAGTGGGATCCGACCGACGCGACGATTCTGCATCGTGAGGCGGTCGATGCCGCCGTGCACGCCGTCCGCGAATCCGCCAAGAACAACGTTCTTATCGCTGCACCCGCGGGAAGTGGCCGCACCATGTTCATTCGCCACGTTGTGTCATCTGTGCACGACGCCGAGCGATCACGCCACGAGCGTTTCACACGCTTCCTGAAACTCCGTACCGACGTCCTGCTTTCGGGCGTCGCGAACCCCGATGCGTTCCTGCTCCTCGCACTCTCCCGCGCTAAACGCGAGCGCCTTGCGTTCGTCATTCCCGATCTCGCACTCCTCTTGAAGGCGACGGATCCGAAGCTGCGGCTCGTCTTACAGCGTTGCTTGGAATCTCCCGCCATCACCGTCATCGGTATCGTCGATCCGCAGGATTTGCACGGCATTGTTGAGAAAGACGTGTCACTCAGCCAGTCGTTCGACACGATCATGCTCAACGCGACGGATGACGCAGAGGTGATGGGCGTGCTCGCGATCGAATCGTTCCGTTGGGAAGACAGCGGCATCGTCATCTCTTACAAGGCACTCAAGGCCGTCATCGCGCTGTGCCGGCGGTTCCTGCCTCAGGCGGGTTATCCGGCGGTGTGTATCGACGTGCTCGACGACGCCGCGCGTACAGCCATGCGCCGCGGAAGCCGGACGGTCTCTGTCGAAGACGTTCGGGCCACCGTGGCTGCGAAATCCCGCGTGGACGTGTCGAAGTTCGACGCATCGGCCGCGCCGAAACTATTGCAACTCCAGGAGGCAATGCAGCAGCGCATCGTGGGCCAACGCGAAGGCATCCGGGTGCTGTGCGACGCCTTGAAGCGAGCCTCGGCTGACGTCCGTACGCGCCCCCGGCCGCTCGGCACGTTCCTGTTCCTGGGTCCGACCGGTGTCGGCAAAACGCGCACCGCGCAGGTTCTGGCCGAAGAGTACTTTGGTTCCGCCGAGGCGATGATTCGTCTGGACCTGAACGAATGCGGCACTGAGGAATCAGTGAAAGACGTGATTGGCACGGCAGCCGGATCCGGCGCGCTTGCGCTGCGTGTCCGCGAACGGCCCTTCTCGGTTGTGCTCCTCGATGAAATTGAAAAGGCTCACCCGAAGGTGCTCAACCTGTTCCTGCAGGTGCTCGATGAAGGCCAACTGCGCGCCGCTGACGGTTCCGTCACCGACTTTCGTAACACGATCATCATCGCCACGAGCAACGCCGGCGCGCTCTACCTTCGCGACCGCATTGCGAAGGGCCCTTCGATGGGTCTGCCTACCGGACAGGCAGGCTCTGGGCAGGAGATAGATGAACGCACGTTCACACATGATTTACTCGACCATGTTTTGCATGAAAAAATCTTCACGCCGGAATTCGTGAATCGCTTCGATTCTGCCGTTGTGTTCCGCCCGCTCGCGGGCGAGGATGCCAAGGCGATCGCGGCACTCATGGTCGAGGAAGTCGTGCAGAGCGTGCGCGACGGAAAGGGGATCGAGGTCGTGATCGAACCCGACGCGATCGATGGGCTCTTGGAGCGCGGGTACAGCCCCGAGTTCGGTGCGCGCGAGTTGCGCCGTGTCGTCTCAGACGTCATCGAGAACCACCTGGCCGACCGCTTCCTGCGAGAGCCGCCGAAGCGTGGTGATAGGATTGTCATTCGGCGTGAGAATCTACGATTATAATGGCACATTGACAGGGTGGTGACAAAAGTAATCTTTAATGTATAATGCGTTCATTCACTCACCACGATGGTGGGAACAATGGATGACGATCCGACCTTTTACAGGAGAACAGTGATGATCTGGTACATGTACAGCGCCCGTATGCAGAACGTGGGTTTCCCCCCGCCATCGGTGTCCGTTCGCAGCTTGGATAAAAAGTCCTCAGCGCGTGCGAACGCGAAGACTACCGAGAAGGTGATCCCCGGACCGTTCTGCGGTCGCTCCGCGCACAGCCCTCGCTCGTCCCACGCTTCCTACTAACAGGATGCCCAAGACCTCTGCGAGATCGACCTCACCGTCCAGTTCCTCACGTTGAGGGGCTGGGCGGTATTTTAGTTCACGGAAGAACAAAGGTTTCTCCGTGGGCCACCTCCTTCAAGCCACAGCGTTCGCGAACGCCGTGGCACGGTGCGCTCCAGCCCTGCCCGCCGGCAGGCAGGTTCGGCCCTTCGACTACGCTCAGGATAAACTCACCTCGGTTCGCGCGGTCCGCTCGTCGGCCTAGGCCGATCGCGGTTTGTTCGTCGTGTCCGCAAAGCCGGCACGCTTCATGCGAAGTTGAGACACTGTGAGCACTCACTTACCGGCGACACGCGAGCCGGTATTCACATGCCGGGTTCGTATTACCCACAACTCGGTTCGTTAGGAGGGTGACGGGGTGTCGGGGGGTGAGGGAACCGAACAAGGTTCCCAACCCCCCGACGAAAATCGTACGTCGCTGTAATCAAAAAGAGAGGGGCCACCTCGGCCCCTCTCTTTACACTGACTCGGATCAGAAGTCTCCCATACCTCCCATCCCTCCGGGCGGCATCTGCGGCTCGTCCTTCTTCGGGATGTCGGTGACGGCCACTTCGAGCGTCAGGAACATCGCAGCGACGGACACCGCGTATTCGAGGGCGCAGCGCGTGACCTTCTTCGGGTCGATGACCATGTCCTTCACGAGGTCGCCGTAGGTATCGGTAAGCGCGTTGTATCCGAAGCCGTCCTTCCCTTCCTTCACCTTCGAGATTACGACGTCGCCCGCGATGCCGGCGTTTTCGGCGATGTTCTTCGCCGGGGCCGTGAGGCTATTCATGACGATCTGGATGCCAATCTGCTCGTCTTTGTTCTTCGTGGCCTTGAAGAGCGCTTCCAGCGTGGGCAGCGCGCGGATGTAGGCGGTGCCTCCTCCCGGGACGATGCCTTCCTCGGCAGCGGCGCGCGTGGCGGAGAGTGCGTCTTCCATGCGGTGCTGCTTCTCCTTCTGTTCCACTTCGGTCGCGGCGCCGACCTTGATGACGGCGACGCCGCCGGTCATCTTTGCCAACCTCTCTTGCAATTTCTCGCGGTCGAAGTCGGACTTCACGGAGTCGATCTGCCCCTTGATCTCGTTCACGCGCGCTTCGATCTCCTTCTTGTTGCCCGTGCCGTCGACGATGAGCGTCGTGTCCTTCGTCGAGACGACCTTCCTCGCCTGACCGAGGTCCGCGAGCTTCACGTTCTCGAGCGTGAGGCCGATCTCTTCGCTAATGAGCTTGCCGCCGGTGAGGGCGGCGATGTCCTTGAGGATTTCCTTGCGGCGTTCGCCGAAGGCGGGAGCCTTGATGGCCAGCGCGCTGAAGTTGCCGCGGATCTTATTGAGGATCAGCGTGGTGAGCGCTTCGCCTTCGATCGATTCGCAGACGATGACTATTTCCTTGCGGCCCTTCTGCGCCACTTGTTCGAGCACCGGGAGGAGTTCCTGGACGCTCGAGATTTTCTTGTCGGTGATGAGGATGTACGGCTTCTCGTACACGGCCTCCATGCGGGCCGCGTCGGTGACGAAGTAGGGCGAGATGTAGCCCTGGTCGAACTGCATGCCTTCGACGAACTCCTTCTCGTTGCCCATCGTCTGGCCTGCTTCGACCGTCACGACGCCGTCCTTGCCAACCTGATCAATAACCTCGGCGATCATGTCGCCGATTTCTTTGTCCTGCGCCGAGATCGTCGCCACCGCGGCGTACTCCGACTTCTTCGTCACGTCCTTCTTAAACTTTTCAAGGAACTTCGTGACGTCGGCCGTCGCCATCTCCATGCCGCGCTTGATGAGGATCGGGTTGCTGCCGGACTTCAGGTGCTTCATGCCCTCTTCCATCATCGCGTGCGCGAGCACGGTGGCGGTCGTGGTGCCGTCGCCGGCCGCGTCGTTCGTCTTCGTGGCGGCTTCCTTCACGAGCTGAGCGCCCATGTTCTCGAACGGATCCTCAAGGTCGATGTCCTTCGCCACTGTGACGCCGTCCTTCGTGACGGTCGGACCGCCGTACTTCTTGTCGATCACGACGTTGCGGCCCTTGGGGCCCATCGTTGCGCGCACCGCGGCCGCGAGTTTACTGACACCGAGGAGGACTTTTTGGCGAGCCTGGTCGCCGTAGAGGAGTTGCTTAGCCATAAGACGAGAGGGTAGAGGTTAGTAAGTAGTAAGTAGTTGATTGTGCGTATGTATTCGTTGCACTCGTATACACGTACACTTCGTACTCATTTTACGAGGCCGAGGACCGCGTCGAGGTGGAGGATCTTCACTTCGACATCCTTATTGTCTTTGTCCTTCAGCTTCACTTCGTCGCCGGCGTACTTGCCGAACAAAACCTTGTCGCCAACTTTCAAATAGTCGCGTGGGTTTGCCGCCTGCCCTGAGCTTGTCGAAGGGATGCCGCCGGAACCGAGTGCGAGCACGATGCCTTGCTGCGGCTTCTCGCCTTTGGCGGTGTCGGGGATGATGATGCCAAACGACGTGATCTGCTCGGCTTCGATCGGCATGACGACCACGCGATCACCGAGGGGTTCGATCGAGACGGACAATGTAGGGAGCGAAGACGCTGCCATAAAAGGAAAGGGGAATGGATGGATAAGTCGCGCAGGGTACTGCCCGCTAGCAGTCGATATTGTAGAGTGATAACGGGGACCGTCAAGAACCGACGGCATACTGTTTGCAGTCGTTTGTCACGTCGGGTATACCGTTTTTCCATGGTTCCTCGCATTGCCGCCATCGGCCTCGCCCTCGTGATCGCTTTCGCCCCGGTTTCCGCCTCGGCGCAGTCGCGTTCCCGTGGCAAAACGGCCACGTTCCTCGAGATGTTCCCCCGCGAGCAGATGGACTGCGGTAAGCGCGGATGGACGTTTCCTGGCCTGTACGGCGGTCATATCCCGCTCACTGCCTGCATCTTGAAGTATCGGAATAACGCAGGAAGAAGCCCGTTTGGGGCGCTCTGAATTTGCTAAATTATTTAAAATAGTATATAATAATATATTACATGGAATTGCCTCAATATCAGTCTCCGGAAGTCAAAAAGTACGTCGATGCCGTCACGGGTACGATCGGCGCGAAGCGTATTGAGTTTGCGAACGTTTTGTTGGATGTCCCGTTGGAAGTGAGTGATATCACCGAAGCGCTCGAAAGGCTGACGGGTACGTGGAATCCGGTTGAGCTGTACACGGCCAACAACATGGCCGAAGAGAAAGCTGCGTTTATCGATGCATATTCGCGCGGTGAGGAGTACGTGCCGACGTTCGAGTACGCCGACGCGGCATCGTTCGACGTCGAAAACGTTCGCCCCGCCCTCGAAGCGTTACGCACCCGCACGATGGTGATGGAAATGGGCAACGACCGCGACCGTCTCGCGCGCATCACGCTCGTCGCGAAAATAGATGACGACCTGGCGACGTGCGACATCGCGGAAGGCATGAAAGCGGGGAACGATGCGCTCGTGAAACGCGGTTGCCAAACAAAGTACCCAGGAGGTGACGCCGAACTCACGGCGTTCGCGACAACCACGTTCGCTCAGATATTGTCGGATCCTCCAGCCGACGTACCGTCGCTGCTCACGTGCGAAGAGAAAGAATATTTGAAGAATCGGAGAATGAGTGCCGATGAGCAGGCCGATGCCTTCGCGTGGGCCTTGAAGAAGCTAGGTATCTATCGCGAGCCGGGCGCGGAGGGTGACGGCTTCCAGGTGATTAAAGATCCGAAAGCTACCGCGCTCGACGTGCGCGACAAGTCGAAACGAGGCGCAACGGTCGTCATTCCTACGGACCGCGACGGAGACATGATGGCGCACGAACTCTGCGCACTCATCGAACACGAGATCGGCGCCCACGCGCGCCAGGCTGTGAACGGCAAACGGCTGTTCAAGTTGGGCGGTGGGGCACTCCGCAAAGACGATGAAACGCTCTACGAAGGACTCGCGATCCGCTACGAATGGGAGTTCATGGAGAAGCAGTTTGGCCAAGTGCGCCATGGCATGGACCTCAGCACGCTCTACATCTTCGCCGTCGACATCGCGGAAAAGGGCGGGACGTTTCGCGACGTGTTCGATGACCAGCTCGAGCGCCGCATTCGCCTGAAGTTGAAGATTCCGGTCGACCGTCCCGTTCCCGCGAAGAAGGAAATGGACGCGAAGGCGTATAAGGAATGCCTCGGTAAGGCGTGGCGCACGACGTACCGCGTGATGCGCGGCCACACCGACGTGACGAACAAAGAAGGTTTCGCGATGACGAAAGACCTCGCATACCTCCGCGGGTGGCTCATGGACAGGCAGTTGCTCGAAGCTGGGCAGGGGCACGTGAATGAAGCGGCCATCATGTCGGCGGAAGGATTGCAGACATTGGCGACCATGGAATTCAGACCTGAGGATGTGCCCGTGAAGTACGAACCGATCGGCGAGGAATATATGAAGATACTGCTCGCGGAGCGCCCAAAGGGCTGAGATCACCCGCGTTGTGCCTCGCGCATAAGTAAGCGCGCCAGAAGTTCGTGTTCGCGGTGCACGCCGTCATGCTCAGCTTCCTCGTTCATGCCGGCGGGGGAATTGAGTTCGATGAGGAACCACTTGCCGTCGCTGCGCCGAGCAACGTCGACGGAGTAGTAGCGCGAGGGAAAATGATCGAGCCGTCCGTCGATCGCTTCCACCGTTTCCCACGCGTCGAGCGGCACTTCGCCGTCGTCGAGGATACGGAACGTTCCGCCCTGCGAAAGTCCGTAGACGAGCTTGCCCGCTTCGGGCGATTTCACGGCCACGAGCGCCAGGATGCCCGCGATGATGATGAAGCGCAGGTCGTGGCGCCCTTCGCAAATGCCCGGAATGCCGGCGGATGAATCGATCCACTCCTGCACGATCATCGGGTACACGTGTTCCGCGGCCATGATGTCCTCTCGCGTGCCGATCACCACCCCCTTGCTTCCGGCGCCCGCCGCTGGCTTCGCGACGATCGTCTCCGCGGGCATGCGCTTCAGCGCGTTCTCGAGTTGCTGCTTGCCGCGCACGACGATGCTTACGGGGCTAACATCTTTGAACGTGCGGTACGTCGCGGGCTTGTCGTTACAGAACGCGTGGAACTGCGGGTCGTTCACGACTTTCGTGCCGTCGTCGAACTCTTGGTCTTCGCCTTTATTGAGCACGATGTCGGCTTGGATCGGCCCCGCCTCTTCGCGCATCGTTCCGTCGGCCTCCGGCCAAAAGCACGTCGTGAAACTTCCCCCGCCGAGGAAGGTGTCTTTGCCGCGGACGAAACAGCACCTGCCTCCGAGTTCCGCGATCTGCGCGGCCAACTGAAGATATCCGCGCCTGTAGGAACCACCGTGCTTGTCGAACGGCGCGCCTTCGGGCTCGGGATCCGAAAAGTAGATGGCGACGAGGGGCTTCATGCGTTGGCGGCGGAAACGAGTGCGTCCATGAGCAGGTCTTGGTAGCGCGGGTACGTGACGCCGTAGTCACGCGTCGAGAGCCCCGGCTTGCTGTTGAGTTCGATGACGTACCACGCGCCTGAGACGTCTCGCGCACAGTCGACGCAGAACACGCGGTGCTTCGACATCGACGTGAACGCCTTGTCGACCGCGAAGGCGATGTCCATGGCTTCAGTTGGCCGTTTTTCTGGCAGCACTTCGATTTCGGTGCCGCCTTTCGAGACGTTCGAGATGAGTGTTCCTTCCTTTGCTTTGCGCGCGTAGGTCAGGGCAATCTCGCCGTCGATCAGGATTGTGCGTAGGTCGCCGACGCCCTCGATGATTCCAGGGATGCCGCCGGAGGTGTCGACGTACTGCTGCACGATCACGGGAAATTCATGTTCGGCCGCGAGCACCTCGGCGGGGGATCCGATGACGACGCCTCTCGCTTCCGCCCCGTCGACGGGTTTCACAACCACCATTGCTGACGGCCAATCCGAAAGGATGCGTTCAAGTTCTTCGCCGTCCTTCGCCTCGACGGTTTTCGGCGAGAGGTCGTGGAACATCTCAATGGTCGCGCGTTTGTCGGTGCAGATGCGGTTCATCTCCGCGTCGTTCAGAAGTTTCGATGAGGCGTCTCCGACGAAGTAACCCTTGTCGTAAATCAGATCGAGTTCGATTTCGTCTTCGTGGCGTGCGAACGCTTCGCCATCGAACTCCCAGTACCCCGTGAACCGGTTGCCGCCGAGGAACGTGCCGATGCCGCGTACGATGTGGAATCGCGCACCGCGGTCTTCCACTCCCTTGGCCACCTCGTGGTACGCCTGCACATACTCCGCATGGTTGAACGGGTATTCGTCGTACCCCGGGGCATCGAAAAATACGCCGATCCTCCTGCGCGACTTGTTTTCGTGCTTCACTGAACCATTCTACGATGACGGATTCCGGATACAATTGACATGGGCTCGGCGGTGAAAGCGGGCCAGAAACGGTGGAATCAACGATCGGAAAGCTTCGCTTGCCTTAAGGTCATTAATGTAGTCCGGCTCATTCCGACGTCGCTAGACTAGCCGCAATGATTTTCGAATACGGAGCAATGCTCGCCATGTCCCTCTCGCTTTTTGCGTCGCCCGCGATGGCGGCCGCACCTGCAGGACAGTGTGTGACGGTCAACGTGCAGGAGCTCCCGGCAAGCATCGACATGGGGCGCGTCCGTGCCGCATGGCTCGACTGGTACAATGAATACCGGGCGACGCTCGACCTGGCGCCGTACGCTAGCGATTCTGCGCTCGACCGCACCGCATCGAACTGGTCCTTTTTCTCCGTGAAGCGCGGAACGATCGATCACAAGCGCGCGTGGAAATCAGCGTATTACGACTACAAGGGCATCGAGTCATGGTTTTCGAATCGGGGTGTTACGTTCAAGAACGTCCGTGGGAAGACTTTCACCGAGAACATCGGCTGGGGAGTGTATTCCTGCGCGGAGGATGATTGCACCGACGAACTCATCTCATCTATCCGCTCGACGTTCGACTTTTTCATGAGTGAAAAAGGAAAGGCATACCGTTCGCACTACAACACAATCGTGAGTCCGGACTTCACGAAAATGGGCATGGGCATCGGCGTGGATGCTGCCAGTAAGCGTTACTATCTTACGGCCCACTTCGCGGTGGATTTTGCCGGCAAGCCTCCCGTCGTCTGCGAGGCGGAATAAGTGGACGGAATAAGGCCATCTGCTACCATTCCCGCGCCGATCTTTCTGGTGCCTTTGCCCAGGTGGCGAAATTGGTAGACGCGCACGCTTCAGGAGCGTGTGGGAGCAATCCCTTGGAAGTTCAAGTCTTCTCCTGGGCACCATTCGTCGCTTCGGCTCCTCATGGCAAGCCACTTATTCGTAAATATAGGTTTCACTTGTCCTGAGCAATACGAAGGATTCCTATCCGGGGTACCATTCGTCGCTTCGGCTCCTCATGGCAAGCCACTTATTCGTAAATATAGGTTTCACTTGTCCTGAGCAATACGAAGGATTCCTATCCGGGGTACCATTCGT